>Ga0214917_10000178_pt1 | contig 78516 bp, 77 predicted proteins | sample LL_1208_BB_MetaG_FD_177983 | JGI IMG/M metagenome (GOLD analysis project Ga0214917, IMG submission 177983) | Freshwater microbial communities from Lake Lanier, Atlanta, Georgia, United States - LL_1208_BB | ecosystem: Environmental > Aquatic > Freshwater > Lake | place: USA: Georgia | collected... | reverse complement strand
ACAACAACAACAACAACAACAACAACAACAACAACAACAACAACAACAACAACAACAACAACAACAACAACAACAACAACGCAACCACCTGTCACAACGCCACCACCTGTCACAACGCCACCACCTGTCACAACGCCACCAACGGTTGATACTGCGCCTACGAACTCTGCGGCGCCCGCTGTTGTTGACACGGTGTCAACTATTTCGACGGCACCTGTCGTGGTCGAAGAAACTACAACTACGTCTAGTGTTCCTGCTGTTGTCGAAACTTTGCCGACAACTTTGGCGCCACCACCAACCGTTAGGCGATCAACGACTACCACTGACTTGCCTCAAATAGAACCTTCGGTTATAACGGTTCTCGCGCCAGATGTGAACGCTTCGTCCGATTTGCGAATTGAAGGCTCAGATGGTGGATCTTATTCAGTCACGGTGACTTATTCCCTTAATGATGACGGCCAGCCCGAAGCCAAACTTTTGGTTAGTAAACGAATGACCAAAATCGCCGCAGATCTCGGCTTTATAACCGTTCGGCTTGAGGCGACTGAGCCAGCGAGAGAGACGTCGGAAAGGTCAACCCAAATAACAAGAGTTCGATTTTTGGTTCCGCTAATTGATGTGGGCAAGATAGCGCCGGCTGACGAAAACAGGTGGGATGCAATTTCAAGTGTCAAGGCAACAGTTTTTGAACAAGCCACTGAAATCCGGTTTGGCTCGCTACCGGTTGATGGTGCTGTCGCAATGTCGGCAGACGAAGTTGTATGGGATGAAATGCCTCGCCTCGGTTCAAAATCGTTAGCAGCAAACCAGCAGTTTGGTTATTTTGTCGACTCAGATGGCGCTGTCACAGTTCTCACCAAAACAACGGGCTCATTCGGACTCAGACAAAAACGCGAGAGCCTAAGCATCGAGCAGTGGTCAGCACAGATGACTCCTGGTTCTGCGACAAGGCTTAAAATTGAAGGCGATATCGGCGAAGATCCAGTAAAAGTAATTGTCGGCGACTCTGGCTCGGTGTGTCAGGTTTCAGATGTTGGTGTTTTAAGCGCCGTCGGTTCTGGTTTTTGTTACGTGACTGCAGTTCAAGGTGGCGGCTCGATGTACATGAGCTCTGTGGCAGAAACGCGCGTCACCGAGGTGAGTTTGTTGGGACAAATTCGTAACGCAGTAGTTGAGTATCGCACCTCATTCAGCATGTTGCTACTCGTGATTTTGCTCGCACTGTTTTTGGTTTGGCAATTCATTCAAACCGTCATTCAAATTCGAATTGCTCTTCGAACTGACCCGAGTACCTTATAACCGCATTATGACCACGATTCATCGAAAATCTCTCGACAGAGATCGTCTGGGTACTTATGTACAGACGACTAATGGGTTCGTCCATGAGTCACTTGCAATTCTTGAAAACCGACCAAAAACAAGACTTTTGTTAACGAGACGCTTTTGGACGACCGCTCTGCTCATTTTCGTTGTTGTAGTTCTTCTGGCCTCTTATTCGATGTATCAACTGATGATTATTCAAAACCGAAATTCAGAGGATTTAAGTCGTCTGACTTCAATTCGTGCGACCTCGTCTGAACTATTGGCTGGGTCTCTCGCCATCAACAGTGTTTTGACCGAGATCAGGTTCTCGAGTTCGAATGTAGAAGCCAAGCAGATCAAATCGCTTAAAGAAGAGGTCGATTACGACCTGGCGAGGCTCGAGACACTTGCCTTTGAATTGCAAGATTTAGAGATTAAACAAATCGTCGACTCTTTGACTTTGACGGTCAAGTCTTGGGAGTCGATCCTTGCCGACTTGAGCAACACACAAATTGATCGCGACCTCGAAATTGCCGAAGTTGAGTTAATCGGTGCGGTTGCGCGTTCGACTGAATTGCTCGAATCACAGCTGAATCTACGCATCGCGAACAAAGAGAGCGCAAAGAATAACCAGTTACGTAATGCGGTGATTGTTGGGGCGGTGTCTTTATTATTTGCGATTTTCGGTACCGTTTTGCTTGTTCCGATTGCGATTGCTGGCTCAATTGAGCGTCTTGTAATTATGCAAAAGTCGAACAGAGACCGAGAGCAACGTCTTGAACTTGCTACTTCAAGTTTTCTTGACAACGTGAATCTTGAGCTGCGAACGCCGCTTACTTCAATTTCGGGATTCTCAGAAATTCTTTCAAATGCCGACGACTCTATGAATCAACTTCAGCAGCAGAGGATGATTCGCACAATCTATAGAAACTCCCAGAAGTTAAACGAACTTGTTGACAACGTATTAACAATGTGCAAAATCCAAACCCGCGAAGTTCGATTTAAGTTCACAGAATTTGATGCTCGTGATGTGCTTCGCACCGAAGTAGCCAGGCGACAAGAGTTGACAAGAATTTCTGACGTGAAAATCACACTGGCAGAGCCTGCTCTTGCAATACCTATTGTTGGAGATTTTGAAGAAATCTCTCGCGCGATTCGCGCTCTGCTTGACAACGCAATTACTTACTCGAAGAGCGACAGTGTCGTCGAAGTTTCTGTGCGGCGCGATGACGATCTTGACGAGGGTCCTATGGCTGTTTTTGTAATTAGCGATTGCGGCATCGGCATACCTAGTAGTGAACTGGCAGGTGCTTTAGACGCTTTTGAGCGTGCGTCAAACGCGATTGCATTGTCGATTAACGGAGCAGGTCTCGGGTTATCAATAGTCGACTTTATTGTTTTTGAACATGGAGGTGAGTGGAAGATCACCAGTATCGAAAATGAAGGTACTCAAGTCGAGCTTCGATTTCCATGTTTGCGAAATGTTCTCAACGAAGTGAGTAGGTTTGAGATAACGAAAGAGGAACTATGAGAAGGTCAGTTGTTGTTTTTTCTTCACTTATGCTCATCACAGGTTTTGCTGCATGTAGCGGTGAATCTTCTGAGGAGTCCCAATCAACGACGGCCGCAGCAGTGGTTGAAAATCCTTATGGTGGGCCCGATGTCCCTCCGCCAAGCCCGGGCGAACCGATTTTGAAGTTGATCAACGGCGAGAAAACTCTCTCGCTTTCGCTCGACGACCTCCGTCAACTTCCACAGATTGAGGCAAAAGTTTTCGAGCCTTTTGTCAAGTCGGAGATTCTGTTTAAAGGTGTGTCAATGGACGAACTGTTCAAGTTGGTTGACATTCAACCTGATGACAATGTGTTGACAGTTGCGCTAAATGATTATTCATATGCAAACTTTGCGCGAGAGTTTGTGGGTACTGAAGCCTTTCTTGCATATGAGCAAGACGGCAGCGCAATTCTCATGAGCCGCGGAGGGCCAATTCGAATCATCGTGCCAAATAAAAGATCGCTAACCGAGAGTCTCGAGGTCTGGAATTGGTCTTTGGCGGAAATTCGTGTTGATTAAGCCGAATGACGAAGAAACTCAAGAATCACTGACTAGTTCTATCGGGCTGAGATTTTCAAAAGTACAGAGGCTGGCATCGCTGTTTTTGTTGATTGCGTTGGTCGCTTTGGGCGCAAAAGTTTTTCAGTTGACAACAAAGCCAGAGGCGACTCTTCGATCAATTGCAGACAGCGACGACGCAATCGGCAATGCGTTTTTCACCCAGCGTGAGACTCTCGTACTAGCAATTAATTTTGAGCGATGGATGTCAGGTAATGAAACTAAACGAGCTGTGCTGATTCGCAGATCTCTGCTCGGTCAGAGATTGAATGTGAAAGACACATCAGGTGTGACAAACGCCGAAAGAGCAAGTTCTACCTACCTTCAGGCACTTGAAGAAGTTGATTCTTGTTTGGCCAAAGAAGCTGAAGGAGTACTTTCTGTCGCCAGACAGGAATCGGTGAGAGAAGACTGTGGCGGTTCTCTTGAAGTTCTTACTTTCGAGGCGCGTCAGCTGGGAGTTGAGATTTCTAATGCGGGCGATGTTCGTCTCCGAGAGATAATTCGCCGCGATCGCGAAAACCGTGACACCCAAATCATCCAACTTCTCTCAATCGTGGCTTTGCTTTTGGCTGTTGGAGGGTTTCTGGGCATTTCTCGGGCGCGAGCCCTGCAGGGTGTTAGGCGAGTTGTTGAAAGTGATCAAAACAAATTGTCTGAAGCGCGCGACTCACTTTCGCTTCTTGAGGCTCAAGTTGAAGAGAGAATCAAAAGTGACAAGATTCAGCGCACTGAAGATCAACGGCTTGACACCGAACTGCGGTCGATGATCGCTGAACTTCGAGAGGCGACAACATCGGTAATCGCAATTGAGGCTTTCACAAACGGGCTTCATCGCTTAATTAATTCAGAATTTATATATGTTCAATTTTTTGCTGGTGCCGAAGAGCGGGATCTTGCATACTCAATTCACGGTGATATCGCAACAGCTGTTGATTTTGAACATCTAGGAATTGATCGAGATTTCAAATCAGAGATTCTGATCGCTTCACAGAAAATCTGGAATGAGACTGATGCTGGAAGAACGTTTATATCTGAACTGCGAAAATGTGTGCCCGCAAAAGTTCTAATTGAATTTGACAAACTCGGGTTTAGCGAAGATTCTGATTTCATGCCAATTGGCGAGGGACAAATTGTTCTTGGTTATGTGGTCTTTCGGAAAAGAAGTACCAGTGTTTTTCAGCAAAGTCAATTTGCTGCGGTAAAGAATGCGGTTGCGCAGGCAGCCAATACGGTCGGTGCAATTCGGTCAACCGCACTAGTCCAGAGGATTCGTGAAAATGAGCAGGTAGTTGCCGAGCTGCGCGCTCTCGACAAGTTGAAAGACGACTTTACGGCGAATGTAAATCACGAGTTAAGAACACCTTTGACTTCAATTATCGGATACCTCGAACTAGTTCTATCTGATTCTCAAAACTTGCCTGACGCTGCTATCAACTATTTGTCAACCGTCAAGCGAAACGCTGATCGTCTCGCTGAGTTGATAGAGCGCCTCCTTGTAGTCGCAAAATCAGATAATGAACTGGCAGATTTCGCGCATGGTGAAGTAGACCTAGCCGCAGTTGTGCGTAGTGCAGTGCAAGCTGTTAGTCAGAAAGATCCAACTAAATCGATTGATATCAAAACAGAAGTCGACAATTTCGACTTTCGTATGATTGGGGACAAGTTAAGACTTGAACAAGTTGTGATCAACTTGGTAAGCAATGCGGTCAAATTCAGCAAAGGATATTCAACAGTTTCAGTAAGCCTTCGACATTTGCAGGGGAAGCAAAATAGCGATGCCGAGGCAGAGCTAATCATAGAAGACTCTGGAATCGGAATTCCAGCAAACGAGATTCCCGAGCTATTCAATCGTTTCTTTCGCGCGTCGAACGCGACAAAAGCGTTAATACCAGGTACGGGTCTCGGGCTGTCGATCGTAAAGCAGTTCGTCGAAAACCATAGAGGTAAAATTTCTATTGAGTCAGTTATTGGGCGTGGCACCACAGTGACTGTGCGACTACCTTTGACACGTAGTAATTTGGTGTGACTTTAGGGGCGACATGGTAGGTAAACCAACAGTTTTAGTTGCTGACGACAATGCCGACATTTGCGAGTTGTTGCAAGCGGGGCTTGGCAGGCTGAATCTTGATGTTTTGGTCGCTACCAATGGTCGTGAGGCTTACGAGCTTATTGTTTCGCGGCGCCCGAGCTTGGCGTTACTTGATTTGGTGATGCCCGAACTTAATGGTTTAGAAGTCTTAACAAAGTTAAGAGAAGATGCAGATTTTTCGACATTACCTGTGATATTGATAACTGCACGCACTCAAGACGAAGACATTGAGCGCGGATTTAATCTCGGCGCAAATGACTATATTTTGAAACCCTTTAATCTCAAAGATCTGACGACGAAAGTTGTAGCGATACTCAATCTCAAATAACTAGGTTCTCTTCACCTTTTTAATTACTTCGTCGACAAAACGCATGACTGGCTCAGTCGAAGTTGGATGTCCGAAGTCCATCACAAAATGTGTGACGCCAAGTTCGGTTAGGTGAGTTAGGTCGGCAACGTACTGTTCTGATTCTGCTGTGGTGGTTGGCAGCGGCCGCTCAATAGTCAGCGAAATTTCGACACTCGATGGATCGCGACCGGCGCGGTCTGCGGATGCCCGCACGATGTCGCGCTTTTTTATCCACTTTGATTCGTCGCCCTGTAGTGATGAGTTCCAAACATCTGCGAGGCGACCAACGAGCGGCAAGCCAATTTGTTCGCGATATGCGCCAATACAAATTTGCGGAGCGACGCTGGGCTTAGGCGGCGCTGCAGCTTTGTTGATGCTGTAGTGCTTACCGACATACTCGGGTGAGTCTTCTGTCCACATTTTTCGACAGATGTGTATGAGGTCTTCGAGCTGTGCGAATCGAACCGCCGGTCGCGGAAACTCGTAACCATAAGAGCGATATTCGTCTTCGCGCCAACCGGCACCGATGCCAAGCATGAACCGATTGCCAGACAGAACTTGAAGTGTCGCGGCCATCTTTGCTGTTAATGCTGGGTTGCGATAGCCCTGACCAAGCACATGGTGGCAGAGCATTACGCGGGGAAACTTCGCGGCGAGCCACGTGAGCGTCGTCCACGCTTCCATAAATGGGTCAGTTGGTGCATCAAAGCCATAAAAATGATCTGCCAACCAAAGAGAGTCGAAATGTTGAAGTGCAGTCGGCAAAATATGTTGCTCTTGGTACATGACGATCGGTTGAAAGTCGCTCCAGCGGTTGCCGATCACTGGTGTTAGCCAACCGAATTTGGTTTCAAAATGTTTGGGCATGCAACAGTTCTAGCGCACGGCATGTGCATGCGGCGTTTCAGGGAACTTGCTAAATCTAGAGCAGAACTATGATTAAGGGATAGAAGATTTACCGTCACAACAAAGTGCGTCTGATGGCGGTGGAAATTTTGATCGTGTTTTAAAACTTCCGCAGATCACTGCCAGTGGTGTTGCGATAATTATCGGTGCTGGCATTTATGTTTTGCTTGCACCTGCCACCAAAGATGCCGGCGCGCAAGTATGGCTTTCATTTTTGTTTGCCTCGGCGTTAAGTGTGCTTACGGCATTCAGTTATATGGAGTTGTCTTCGATGTTTCCGAAGGCGGGATCTGAACAAGAGTTTGCTCGACATGCGTTTCCGAGTTGGGTTTCGGCAACAGTTGGGTGGTCGATGGCGCTCGCGCTCGTTGTCGCGGCTTCGACGGTGGCTCTCGGTTTTTCTCGATATCTCGCCGAATTTATAGATGTTGATTTTCGTTTGAGCGCGATTGTCATCACGCTCTTGATGTGCTTTGTTTCTTTTTTGGGCATGCAACGTGCAATTTGGTTGGTCTTGACGCTTGGTGCAATTGAAGTTGGCGGTTTGGTTTTGGTATTCGTAGTTGGCGCACCCAGCATCGGCGATGTAGATCTCTTCGCGGGGTTCGATTTCGGCGGCGTTTTTGCATCCGCGTCGTTGGTGTTTTTTGCGTTCATCGGCTTTGACGAAGTGATTACGTTGTCAGAAGAAACCAAGAATCCGCGGCGAACTGTGCCCCTTGCTTTGTTCTTGTCGTTAGCGATCTCGACTTTGCTTTACGTCGGGGTAGCGATTGTCGCAGTAAGTGTTCTTGGAGTTGATGGCTTGGTTAATTCGTCTCGACCGTTGGCTGACGTTATGTCGCTGACAGTTGGTGGGGGCTCGGCAAAACTCATCGCTGCAATCGCTTTAATTAGCACGGCTTCGACTGTTCTGTTGGCTTTGACCTCGGCATCGAGAATGATTTACGGCACTGCGTCGTCGGGGAGTTTGCCGAAAATATTTGCAACGGTATATCAACGACGCACACCGCTGCCAGCGTTATTGGCAAGCACCGCTGTAGCAATTGCACTGATCTTGTTCGAAGACATCTCGCTGCTCGCCGGCGCAACCGATGTGTTGATTTATGTCTTATTTATTATTGTCAATCTGGTTCTGATTATTTTGCGAAAACGGATGCCAGATCATCCGCGACAGTTTGTCGTGCGGGGTTCGATTCGAGGCTTACCGGTCTTGCCTGTGTTGGGAATTATTGCAACCCTGTCGATGGGCTTTAACATCGAACGCGACGCGTCATTGCTCGCAATCTTCATCGTCGCCGTCGGCATCGCCATCTCCCTCTTGGGCTCACGAAAGTCGGTAACCTTGAAGTCATGATTAAAAAAATTGCTTCTTTGTCGTTAGCTCTTGGTCTCGTCGGGGTGTTTAGTGCACCAGCATTTGCTGCCAATAAAGAAGGTGCCAAGTGCACCGTCCCGGGCAAAGTTGTCAATGTGTCGGGTACGAGACTCGTGTGTGCGATATTTCCGAAGGCAACTAAGTGGATCAACATCTCGGCACCTGTCGCAACTACCACGACAGTTACGCCGACTACAACAGTTGCACCGACCACAACAGTTGCGGCAACTACTACAACAACAGTGGCGGCTAACAAGACAAAGCCAGTCGTCACACTCCTTCGCGAAAAAGGCACGTCAACATCGGCTTCGGTTAATTACACGGTGACGGGCGACAAGGATATTGATTGCACGACATTGTCGACCACCATTGGCGTCGACTTCACGACTAAATATATTTCGGTGATCAATTCAATTGTCCAAACTTCTTCAAAAGTATGCACGGTAAACGCCCAGTCGCGCGCCGAACGAGACAACACCGCATATGAAACTGTGCTTCGTGCAGCAACGACGTTCGCGATTTCGGACACCAGTGGCAACGTTCAAACCGAGTTGCTCGGCTCACCCCAGACAATCTGGGTAACGCGAGCGCCTTAGTTTCCTCGAAAACGTACGCAAGATTTAGGGTATTCTTTAGCTATGCACAAAAAACTCGCTCCTTTCGTTATCGCAACCGCTCTTCTTAGTGTGTTTGGTTCGACAGCTTCTGCGGCTAACAAAGAGGGTGCAAAGTGCACAACTCCTGGTCAAATAGTTAAAGTTGCATCAAAGCGGCTCGTTTGTGCTCGGATCTCTAAAAATCTCAAATGGGTTGTAATTCCGGCGAGGGTCGTGGTGACTACAACTACAACCGCGGCACCTACTACAACTGTTGCGGCGACTACAACGACTACGACAACTCTTGCTGCAAGCAAAACAAAGCCAGTCGTCACACTCCTTCGCGAAAAGGGCACTTCAACATCGGCTTCGGTTAACTACACGGTGACCGGCGACAAAGATTTGAATTGTGCAACTCTTTCAACGACCATTGGCGAAGATTTTTCAGTTACCCGAATCTCGCGAATCAATTCAATTACCCAGACAAGCGCCAAAGTTTGCACAGTCAATGCGCAGTCAATTGCTGAGCCAGACGGTGACACTCGCGAGACGATCCTCGCAGCAGCGTCGACTTTCGCAGTTTCAGACACCGATGGCAATGTGCAGACAACACTTGCGGGTTCGCCACAGTCAATCTGGGTTACTCGACCAAGGCCCTAAGGTTTTAAGAAGCTCAGCACTCCTAAGTGAAAACTGCGGTCATTACCGGTGCGGCACAAGGCATCGGCAAGCAAACTGCAACACTGCTCGACGAACTTGGTTGGGCGCTCGCACTAATTGACCTTCAGCCAATCGACACTCAGCAATACAAAAATGCAATAGCTCTAATCGGTGATATCACCGATGAAAAATTCGTCAGCACCGCGGCTGCTGAAACGATGAAGAAGTTCAAACGGGTCGACGCTCTCGTCAATAACGCCGGCATCTCAAACATCTCACCAGCCCTCGACACGACAACCGAAAAATATCGTCAGGTGCTCGAGGTCAATTTGGTGGCACCGTTTATCCTCGCAAAAGTATTTGGCAAAATAATGCTCGATGCTGGTTCGGGTGCGATCGTAAATGTCGCCTCGGTCGCCGGCCTTCAGGGTGTGGCTGATCGCACCGCATATAACGCGAGCAAGCACGGCCTCATCGGCTTGACCCGCACGCTCGCAGTCGAATGGGGTGCGCGCGGTGTTCGCGTCAACGCCGTGTGCCCCGGTTGGGTGAAAACCGAAATGGATCACAAAGATCAGGCTGGTGGTTCGTATACCGATCAAGACATCACCGACCATGTGCCGATGGGGCGGTTCGCGCGCCCGCACGACATAGCCGAGGCGATCGCGTGGTTGTGTGACGACACAAAATCAGGTTTCGTGAACGGCGTTGCGTTGCCAGTTGACGGCGGCTGGACAAACGACGGCTCTTGGCAGTCGTTGCGTTTGAGGCAGCGCTAGCCACGAGCCTGAGATAGTCGTTAGTATTTGGATATGACAACGACCTCTGGTTGGGTCTCGAACCAAGGTGACCTTCTCGCCGAATTGAAGAGTCACGTTGAAGTAAAAACCCAACTCGCTGATTACAAGTTCGCGTCGGCTGTCGAGCAAAACGCCCTTGTTTACGACTGCGAAAAACTTGCGCCAGTAATCACGTCGCGCGACGGCAGGCGAGAGGTGATGGCTGAACTCGGCCGTGCGCTTTTGGCTGGCCCGGGCATTTTGGCGCTCAAAAATATGTATTCAGATACAACAGTCGTCGATCGTGTATCTAAAGTTTTTTGGCAAATCATCGACGAGCAGCACGCCCGCGGCGAAGCCAAAGGCGACCACTATGCCAAGCCTGGCTCTAACGACCGAGTTTGGAACGTGCAAGAAAAACTTGCGCTACGCGACCCTGAGGCATTTGTTGACTACTACCGCAATGACTTTCTCGCGCTAATTGCAACCGCTTGGCTCGGGCCTGGCTATCAAATCACAACTCAAGTCAATGTTGTCAACCCTGGTGGCGACGCACAACAGCCGCATCGCGACTATCACCTCGGTTTCATGACCGATGAACAAGCAATAGATTTTCCGTTGCATGTTCACGGCGTTTCGCCGTTGATTACTCTGCAAGGTGCTGTTGCGCACACAGATATGCCGCGCGAATCTGGGCCGACAATGTATCTTCCGCATTCGCAAAAAATGGTCTCGGGTTATGTCGCATGGCGAAATGCAGCAGTGAAGAAATATTTCGCCGAAAACTATTCGCAGTTGCCACTAAAAAAAGGTGACGGCGCTTTTTTCAATCCTGCGCTCTTTCACGCGGCCGGCTCGAACCAAACAAAAGACTTCAAGCGCATGGCCAACCTCACGCAGATTGGCTCTGCGTTCGGGCGCACGCTCGAATCTGTCGATCGTGAGCAAATGTCGAATGCGATTTACCCTGTGTTGCGCGCGCGCAAGGCGGCAGGTTGGTCTGATCACGAACTTAAAACAGTTATCGCCGCCTGTGCCGAGGGCTACGCATTTCCGACCAATCTTGACCGTGATCCACCGCTAAAAGGTTTGGCGCCTCAATCGCAAGCCGACTTCGTGTGGCAGGCTCTCGCAAGCGACCAAACATCTGAACAACTGCGTAAAGAACTTGCGGCGCTGTCAGAGCGTCAGCGAACCGACCGAGCTTAAACAGACCGGGCTTAAACTAGCGCGGCCGAACGGCTATTGTTTCATAAAGATAACCAATGCAACTCGCATTGCGAGTTTCAACAATCGGAGAACCAAAATGGCTAACAAAGAACAAAAAGGCAATGCGAACAACAAAAAAGTCGCAAAACTCTCACTCAAAGAAAAGCGCTTAAAGAAGCAAGAAAAAAAGAAGCACTAGTCAGCAGCCAAGAACGACTGAAGTGCGAGGAACGCCACCTCGCTCCAGCCATCTTCGTGCTCGGTCTGGCCCGTGATATCAAGCATGATATGACCGATGAAAACGCCTTGAATCCAATACGCCAGTGCTGTCAAGTCGGTGTCCGGTTTAACCCAGCCACGGTCTTTGGCGAGTTGAAAACTTCCGGCAAGATAATGGGTGACTTCAATTTGGGCGTTTTTCAAAACTTGTGCCAATTTTTCGTCGTTGAACGACATTGCGATTGCGCGGACACGTTTTTTTCTGAAGTCGAGGTTTGACTCAAGTCGTGTAACCCTCATCACCGCAGCAACTAGTTCGACAAACTGCTGTTTAGTTGTGCAGTCTTCAATGAGTTTGCGAAATGTCTCGCCTTCTCGCTTCAAATGTCTCATGAACTGTTTAGCTTCAGCAGCAGCCAACAAACCGTTCTTGCTACCGAAGTGATGGTAGAGGGAACCCTTAGAAATCTTGGATTTACTTAAGAGCGATTCGACATCGATTTCTGCCAACCCGACTCGGTCTAACTCGTTGATCGTCACCTCGAGTAATTTCTCGATCGTCACACGACCTCTTCGGCTGGTTTCACGCTCAGTTGAATTGGTCATATTGATCTTGGGTGCGCCTTCCGCCAAACCTTCGGACTACTAAAACCTAATAGAAATTGGGTCTAATTAACTATACTTTTATTCTAGTATGAGCTAGGATTGGGTCTAAAGAGTAACAAACATTCAACCGATCAAATCAAAGGGGAACAATGAAAAGTCAGATGTCAAAAGTGAGAATTGCGGCTCTTGCCGTAGGTCTCGCAATAGTGATGTCGTCATGCGGCATCCAAAACCAAGCAGGCGATTCGGCCACAGCTCCGGCTGGTAAAACCAAAAACGCGGCACTGACCAGTGAGTGGTGTTATGACTTGGGTGGTCCGGTGGCAGTAGATCTTGAGAGAAAAATTGACTGGGGGAAAACAATTCGATGGTGGGCATTTACTCACGGCAGAGCGAGATACCGCGTTGTTGATGGCGGAAATCGGATCACCGATGTATATGGTCCTGACATTGTTAAATGCAGCAGCATTAAGACTCCTGCAATCGTTGTCGCAGCTGCTGGTGGCGCTACAAGTGCTCAAGAGTTGCCGCCAGCATTTGTTGAGAATTCGACTGCAAATCAGTGCATTTCGGTTGAGAACCGTAAAAAAACTCTTCGTGAATACGACGAACAGATAATGGCTCATGCCTTAGATCAGGACAAAACGTATTACGAGCAAATGAAAACAGGTCGATGGGTTACAACTCTTCAGCGACCGTGTAATGAGGTGCAAGAGTCAAATCCGCTTTCTGCGTTGGCATGTGTGACAGTTGCTTATAAAGCGTTTGAAGTTGCCTTCTACAACGAGCAATACGAACTGCATAAAGATGAAGCAGGCACGCCGTATCTGGACATGATCATCATTGGTAAAGAAAAAGCCAATGCGTTGGTGACTTGCTAAGGCAGAAATCAAAAATTGAGAATTAACGCGGCGGGTGGCGAGTCGAAAGATTCGCCACCCGCTTCATTTTCGCGGCTTGAATGTCAAAACGACTAAATACAAGGTACGAAATCTAATGCTAATGAAAAGCTGGTTTTGAAGTTGCGGGCAAAAAGATTGTCACTAATTTTCGCGATCGGCGCGGTGTTGATTGTTTCCCTATTGCTTGCGTCTAACGCTTTGAATCTCGGTCTTCCCTTCTTTGATGATGAGACAAACGTCAGTCGAATCAAAAATAAGAGTCTTGAAAAAGACGAAAAGAAAAACGATGATGAAAAAAAAGAGGACCAGACACCTAGCTCAAGTACATCCGCGGCCTCTCCATCATCATCTTTGTCATCTACTACTACGTCCGCCAAATCTCAAGGTGTGCAGAAAATTTCTATCTGTCACTCAGCGGGCGATAGCAAGTTCGTGCTAATCGAAGTGGATGACGATGCGACCAAGCAAGGGCATTCGGGTCATGCTCTTGACGTAATACCTGCCCCGGCAGGTGGTTGCGGTTCAGTCGGATCACTCTCGGCCTCTTCTACGACAGCGGCTTCGACAACAACAACGTCTGCTTCGACAACGACCTCTTCGTCAACTTCTACGACCACCACAACCACAACCACAACAGTGCCAATTAGGACCACCACTTCGTCAGCGGTGACTACATCTACGACATCGTCAACGACGACAGGGCCAATTAGGACCACCACTACATCAGCGGTGACAACAACAATCAAGGCCACATCTACCTCAGCCGTTGCCACATCTACGACTCCGTCGACCACGACTTCGACCACAACTTCGACCTCGTCGACTACCTCTTCGACCTCGTCAAGTACGACTTCAACCTCGACGACAACGTCTACAACTTCTCCGTCAACAACGTCAACTTCGAGTCAGGTTTCAACTACCGCAGTCTCAGAGATCACGACATCGGTTCCTACGTCGTCAGCATCTGAAACTACCCGGGCACCAGATACTTCTAGTTCGGCACCTACTTCTGTATCTGCTGCCACCGGTGAAGCGCCGTCGGCAACTGTGGCAAGCACCAGTAGTACCACTTCGCCTCAAGTGATAACTCAGCAGATTATTCCTGAAGACATTGAGACAACCGATGAAATTGTTGTGGCACAGGTCGTGCGCGAAATCTCTTGCGATGAAACTTGTCTTGATTCGATTCGAAAACGCGCTCAAGTTTCTGATGGCAAAGTCTTCGTATCAGTTAACGGAGGTGAGCGATTCGAAGTGACTGCGCGAAATCCAATCCCAATTGATTCGAACTCTACGTCTCTTAGTTTCACAGTCGTTGATGACAAAGGCAATCAGACAGAAGTCCTTTTACCAATTACGCGCACTACAGACGCAGGCAGCCCACTCGGTCTGATCTGTTGGTTTGGTTTGCTGTTGATCATTCTTGATGCGCTAAATCAAAAGCGGCGTGCGAAAAAAATCATCACCTCTTAGATCGATGAAAAAATCTCGAACGGTTTCTAATTGGGTGCTGACTTTGGTTGTTGCTGCTTGCAGTGGTGGCGGTGGGGCAAAGGTCGATCTGGTTCCTGTTGCAACTGAGTTGCGTCCAACGCCACATGGTTATTCGTTCGCAAATTTTGCCGCGAGTGCCTCACCCGAAGAATTCGTCGCAGACGATTTAGTCAAGATGTTTGGCGCCGAAGCTTGTGCTGGTGGTGTCACAACACCGTGCGACCCGATTGCTGAGGCGGCTGCCTGGGCTCGCATGGTTAACCAAGCACGATCTTCTGGTCATTGTGAAGGCATTGTTGTTGAGGCGTCGCAACGTTTCGATTTGAGCCTTATGCCACCGACAGTTGAACTCGTCAATGAAGGCGAAGTGACTCACGAGATCATTCGTACTTTTGCAACGCAGTTTTTGCCTGAGGTACAAGAAGAAACAATCGACTGGGGCAAGCAATCTCTGAAAAAAATCATCGGCGAACTAATTGAGTCTTTTAAAACTGGCAAAGCTAAATATTCGATGGGTTTGTACACCGATCAAGGTGGGCACGCAGTTTTGCCTTACGCGATTGAGTTTCCGACGGCTGAATCGGCGCGAATTCAGCTTTATGACTCGAACTGGCCTGGTAAAAATCGATTTGTTGACGTCGATTTGAAGACCGAGCAGTGGTCGTTCTCATTTTCTGGGCCAGACCCAGAAAATGACCCCAACGCTTGGACTGGCGGCAAGGGATACATGGACCTAACATCGCTCGACACCCGCGGCAACTCGACGTGCCCATTTTGTGCCAGCAAATCAAAAGTCAAAAACTCGCTAATCGTAATCTCGTCAGTTGACACCAACTGGTCTGTGTCGAATGAGAATGGCACTTATTCACCAAGTCGAAACGAATCTGTCGAAGGAATTACGTCTCGACCGATTCGGGGTTCGGTTTCCCCGACTAACTATCGAGCCCTTGAATACCTCGTAGTTGTTGAAGGCAATGCTCTCGAGCTTGATCTGCCGAATACAACGAGCGCTTTCGTCACCCAAGATAATGCGGTTTTACAAATCGCGGCAGCAGCCAAGAAAGATCGAAAGATCACCATCACTGAGGGTTCGATTGCTGTAGACGACCCGACCGTAAGCATCAAGGTGGCAAGCGGTGACCTGGTTGCAGAAGCTTCTGGCAACAACACGGTCGTAAATATTTCAGATACGCAACTCGCGGTCTCGGTCGAATCGAACACTGGTCAAAAAATTGAGGTAGTTGTCAACCAAGAAACTCCCGCTGTTTCGGCTCGTGCGGTTGATGGTGGAACGTCAAATTCGTCGACTAATTTTGTTGTCACCACTCAAACTAACGACAATCAGGTTCAGATACGAGAAGTCGCACGAGACGGTAGCGAGAAAACCACAACTAAGGCAGTAACCGAACAAACTGATTTAAATTCGACAAAAATAGATTTACCACCAGAACTCAAATCAACGGATGTTAAGCCTGGTTTGCCACCGATTGAAGATCGCGATCTAAAAAATCCTGAATACAAAGCCGACCCCACGTTTGTGCCGACCGAGGGTCTTTTGGTCACAAAACTTGCCGAGACCGTCGTGTTATCAGAGCCATCGACTATTGAAGTGAAGAATGCTGGCCCTGAAACGCTTGCAAGCTTCGGGCCAACGAGCCTGCCACCAACAACTATGACAACAACTTTGCCCCCAACGACGACATCAACTACGACTTTGCCCCCGACGACAACCGTGCCGCCGCCGACGACTATGCCACGATCAACTACAACCGCAAAACCAGTTGTTGCTAAAACTACGACAACTACGACAACTACGACAACTACGACAACTACGACGACTGTACCGCCGACTACAACAACAAGTAGTTCGACAACTACCACCACTAGTTCAACTACTACGACTACGACATCAACAACTACGACTACGACATCAACAACTACAACTACTACACCGCCGCCAGAAACTACCACTACGACAACCACAACAACGACCACGACAAGCTCGACGACCACGACAACGATCGCGGTGACTGTGGCGTCTGCACCGACATCTGTCGTTGGTACCGCAGGTAACGGTCAAGTTGCGGTTTCTTGGTCAGCGCCGGCATCAAATGGCGGGGCAGCGATTACTGATTACGTGGTGCAGTACTCGACATCGTCTGGGGGCTCTTATTCGACGTTTAGCGACGGCACTTCGACTTCAACATCAGCGACCGTCACAGGCTTGTCAAACAATACGCCGTATTACTTCAAGGTTGCGGCAGTTAACTCTGCAGGCACAAGTTCGTATTCGACAGTTTCGGCGAGCGTCACCCCGAGGTCAGTTCCGCCTGAAGTGTCTTCGGTTACGGTCGGTGATGGTTCGCTGACGTTTGCATGGAACGCAGTTTCGCACGGTGGTGACGTTTACAGGATGTATTGGGGTACCGACCCTACATTTGCAACCGGTTATACATATACGAGCACGGGCTCGACTTCATACACGATTTCAAGTTTGACCAATGGCACGACATATTATTTCAGAGTTGCGGGTTGGAATAACTCAGTAACACCGCAGGTTGCCACCACCGATTGGAGCGCGAACGCTTCGGGCGTGCCTGGCAAACCATCGGCACCTCTGAGCCTTTCAGTTTCGTCTGGTCGCAACGGAATGAGCGTTTCATGGTCAGCGCCGTCTTCGAACGGTGGCTCGGCATTGACCGACTATCTCGTGCAATACACAACTACCTCAGGCGGAAGTTATTCGACTTTTGCTGACGGCACATCTACAGCGACTTCAGCAACGATTACAGGTCTAACTGCAGGCAGCACTTATTATGTTCGAGTCGCGGCGGTGAACGCGATAACAACCGGCACCTATACGGCAGAGTCGTCAGGTGTTCTCTCTAAGACTTGTGCAAACGGTGGTGTCTGCGCGGTTGGCGACACAGGCCCTGGCGGTGGAAAGATATTCTTGACTCCGGCATCATCTGGCAATTCGACTGGCTATTGGTTCGAAGCAGCGCCTTCGACCTGGTTCTCTGGCACTGACAAAAACAACAAATGGTGTCATAACACTTCATATGCCATTGGTTCGGGCGCGCAAGGCACGGCGATCGGCGACGGCTATTCGAACACGTTGGCGATAGTTGCGTATTGCACTAGTGGCGCCGCTGTTGATGCTCGTGCATACTCGGGTGGCTCATTAAGCGACTGGTTTTTGCCGTCTGATGATGAGCTGCAAGCTATGTATGTCGCGCGCGCAACATTGAGTATGCCTGCGACCTTGAACCAGTGCTGCCCAACTTCAGGGATAGTCAACACGCAGTCGTATTGGTCATCAACTGAAAATCCTGTCACCAACAGTTCAACATGGGCAAGAACGGTTGCATTCGATACTGGGGGCGACGACAACTATGGCAAAATTTATGGCTTCAACATTCGGCCAATTCGGCGATTTAACAGCTAATCGACTTATTCGTTGCCTTGGCAGCGAGATAACTGATTGTTGTCTCCGTTGACCAAGCCGAGTGCATCAGCGCATTTGATGGCGGTGCAAAACTCGCCGTGCAAATTGGCGACCGTCATAGCATGCACAAGTTCAGGGTCGCGATCAACACCGTCGGGCCCGACACGGTTTGAAGCCGAGCAACAATCTTCGACCAAATAGGTGTCGAAGCCAAGGTTGCCAGCCATTCGTGTGGTTGTCTCGACACAAAAATTAGTGAAGAAACCAACAATTGCGAGACGTGAAATATTCGCTCGGCGTAATTGAATTTCAAGATCTGTGCCGATGAAACCAGAATTGACATCTTTTTCGACGACAATTTCACCCGCAACCGGCTCGAACCCGGGCTTCTGCGCACCAGTTTGCAGAGAAAACTTAAGTGGTGAAGCAGCCTCGCGTGAATCGTGTCGCGTGAAGGCAACTTGAAGTTTCGCAGTGCGCCAAGCAGCCAGTAACTGCAACATTTTATTTTCTGCGTCTGGGTTGTTTCGCCGACCCGTTGGTCCACCCCAATGATTCAAAACATCGACACCGACCTGAACATCAATCAGTAGTAGTGCTGATTCGCTCCCGAACTGCTTGATCACCACGTGAATGTTACGACATCCACTTCAGTGTTAGGCAACCCTGATAATCTCGGGTCAATGGCGAAAGCCAGAAAATCCCTCAAATAAAAAAACAGGAGAAAAATGTTACGAAAACTTAAGTCCCTCGGGTTCAGTGCGAATCTTTCATACGCACTTGGCTTCGCATCAGTAATCGGCAGCATCGTCGTTTGGTTCACACAAGGTGGACTTGACGCTGGCGAAGCTGGCGCAGCAGGTGAGCGTTTTGGCATTTTCGTCGGTCTCTGGGCGCCAACTTTCATGGCGATCGGTAATGGCATCGACAATTTGTCGGACGGCAAATAATTAATTCGTTCTAGAAACGAATCAACTATTAGTCAGTATTAAAGTCGGGTGACACTTGCGATGAAAACCGCAAGTGACACCGCGATTACTACGACTGGTGCAATCAGTTTTTGAATTTGCATATAGTCAGTTAAGCAGAGTCCGAGTCAGTCGGCTTGGTTCTTGAATCAGCCAAGTTGGGCTTTGATCAGGTCGCGAATTTCTGGTGGCATGAAGTTGTTTTCTTGCGTTGTCTCGGCTTCGACTAGTTCAACGAGTTTGTTGGCTACATCAACAGGGTCGAGTTGATTTGTTGTCACCATCGTGCCGATCGCGCGCAGCAAGTCAGTCGCGGGTGCACTGATTGCGCCGGCCCCAAACCACTCCCACATTGATGCAGCCATGCGATCGTTAAAGCCCGTGTTGTACGGCCCCGGATTAATCAGCGTCACGTCAATGCCCGCTGGTGCGAGTTCGGCGCGCATTGCCTTGCCCATTGCTTCGAGAGAATGCTTCGTCATTGCGTAAGGACCAAATGACGGCCCGGGCAAAACCCCCGCGATCGATGAAACAATAATCACGCGACCCGCACCGCGCGCCGCCATCTTTGGCAGCAACGCTTGGGTGATCGCGAGCGTGCCGAACACATTGACTTCAAACAGGTGCCGTACTCGAGCGATTGGCACATCTGCCATCGGGCCAGTTTGCCCGGCGCCCGCGTTGTTGATGAGCACATCGACATCAAACTTGCTGGCCGCTGCAACATCGCTTGTCGAAGTGATGTCAAGTTTCTCGACGGTCAACTGAGGTGCTTCAGTACGCAGAGAGTCGGCTTGTGATTGCGACTCTGTAGTCGCAATAACTTTATGTCCGCGGGCAGCGAGTGCGAGGGCTGTCGCTTTGCCAAAACCCGAACCCGCACCAGTGATTAATACAGTCTTTGACATATCATCTCCAAAACTCACTTTGTCTAGTCATGCTGAGACTAGTTCGTATAGTGTTTCACTATGACGCTCGGACGAGTAATCAACCAAGAGGGTGCGACGGTATCTGTCGAGGTCGCGTCGAATTTCGGCGAGTTCGCAGTTTCTCTTGGTGATTTTGAGATTGCGACAGGGTGGCAACTAAAACCTCAAGGTCTATGCATCGACGATGTTTGTGTGCCTGTCCGCGAAAAGAACAGGCTTACTGACACTACGAGCATCGATCTTGTCGAATTTGCGCGAGTTACAAAACAAAACATAGTTTTCGATCGGCAAAAACAAGTTGCAGCGCTCGGCGAACGTGCCGATTTGAGAGGTGAATCTATGTCATCGCTTGCTGCACCCGATTTCAGATTGCCCGACATTCACGGTCGCCAAGTTTTATTCAGCGACTTCAACCGACGCAAGCGACTTTTGCTTGCATGGTCATCTTGGTGAGGCTGTCGCTACGAGCTGCCAGTTTGGCAGCAACTCTCTAACGAACTGCAAGACACGGGCTTCACGATCATCGCCGTGGCACTCGACGCTGACGAAGTAGCAGTGCGCGAGTGGGCGACAAAAGAACAACTGACAATGCCTGTTTTGATCGACAAACATCACATCGTCGCTGACCTTTACGGCATCGTTAACGTGCCTGCTGCTGTTTGGGTTGATGAAGATGATCGCATCGTGCGCCCAGCCGATAGCACGCCCGGTAGCGATTTGTTTAGAGACTTCAGCAATGTCGACTCTGAGGTGCACCACAATTTGTTGCGCAAGTGGGTGCGGTCAGGTGAACGTGACCTCGACGATGCACGGGTGCGTGAGTTTCAGGTCAAACCGAGCCAAGATGTGCAGTTAGCGAGACTTCACCGTCGAGTCGCAATCGCTTTGCGTGAGCGCAATCAAGATGGAGATTCGACAGCATCTCGAGAACACCTCGCCCGAGCAGAAGAGTTGGCTCCGCTTGACTGGACTATACGTCGAGGAAACATGCCACTGGTCGGAGTTGATCCGTTCGGTGAAGAATTCTTTAAGTTTGTTGGCGAATGGTCGAATGCAGGGCGACCTGGTTTTAAACTCGGCACTGGTCGAGTTAAGAAATAATCAGCGCTTTCGAAATTCGATTTTGTCGCCGTTAACTCGCGTTTCGTAAACATTTGTAGCGACTCGCACTGGTGACGCAACAGGTTCGCCTGTTAACACGTTGAAGCGCCCGTTATGTTTTGGGCATTCGATTGTTTTGCCATCGACGAAACCCTCGGCGAGATGTGCTTTGCCGTGGGTGCATAAACCATCAATTACGCTGCAACGGCCGTCTTCGAGTTTGACCACGGCAAAAGTTGCGTCTGGGGTGTCAAATCGAACAACATCGTTGGCCGAGACCGACGCAAAGTCGCAGGCGACCGTCCATTCTTCACTCATCTCAGTAGTTAATTAGCAGATGCAGGTAGCTGGCGCTGAATGTAAAAGTTCTCGTCTTTGGCTTGACGTCGCAAAGCATAAACAACTTCGCGAAGAGCAGAAAGCGTGCTCTTATATGGTGGCGGTAGTTGATCTTTAACTGCTTCGTGCAGATTTTTAAGTTGGTGAAACGGCACCGATGGATAAATGTGGTGCTCGACGTGATAGTTCATGTTCCAGTAAATCCAACGATTTAGTGGACCCATATAAATAGTGCGGGTGTTCAGGCGATGATCTGTTGTGTTTTCTGCGAGACCCGCATGTTGAGTGACGCCAAGAGTTACTACAAACCAGTGACCGTAAATGCTTGGCAAACCAATAAACATCATTGGTTCAAAACTGCCGATTCGCCAACTGAAGACGACCGTTGCGATCAAGATTGAAAGATATACGCGCGATGCCCACTTCGAAATATGAAATGTCTCAGGTGGTTGAAAGTCTTTTTGATTGTTGGTGATTTTGCCGAAAGCGTTTTGTATCCATTGTTTTAGTTCAGCCGGGAACGCGCCGAAACTAAAAAGTTCGAGAATATGTTTGTAAAACGGTACATTTCGCTTGAATGCAATTTCAGCATCGCGACCAACGATGATGGTGTCAGAGTGATGTCGAGCGTGGCTCCAGCGCCAAGTTTCTGGTTCGCGAAACACCATGAAAGATGCGATGTAATAGACGACATCATTCATCCACTTTGTGCGAAATGCCGTGCGATGACCTGTTTCATGCCAACGCGAATCACTCATTGAGCCGTAAAGCACGCCGTAAACAGCGAATGCTGGCACTGCCCACCAAGTGCCCCAACTGAGATGGGCAAGGTATCCGAACACAGCAAGGGCTGCGAACCAACTCGCCACGTGCAATGCAGCAAGGCCGTTGCTTCGCGTCATGAACTGTTTCATCAGTTCGCGGTCAACTTTTGGTTTGTACCAATCGGCATCTACTAAGCCGTTCGCCTCGGCAACTTTCGCTTCTGGACCACCAACTGTGTAATCGCGCATTAGGTCAGATTACAGCAGTGAGGTTTGGCAAGGCGAGTCACTTCAGTGTGACTTTCTACTTAAGGCGCGAAAAAATAGCGATCTGGGTTGTGTCGCCGTAATGGGGGCTTGACGGACCATAAACCTGTTCTTCAAAAAACCTAGCTGCCGAGATCACGCCTGCAGCGTGTGTTTCGCGCAGGACGGCGTCAAAACCCCGCAACTCAAAGTGTTGTGCGTTGATACCGATTGCAAACCAGCCGTTTACGTGTACCAGTTGAATTAACGAGGTTAAAGTCTGTGGCCCAAGATGTCCGTGGGTAAAAGTGCCGGCGCTGATCATCGCGTCGAATGATTTTTTTGGCAGTTCAGCGGTGAGATCAACCTCAAACAGCTCGTTGTAGACGGGCGAGTTGTCGATGGGCTTGAGTTTCGATGCCTCAGCCAGCATCTCGGGCGAAATATCGAAGCCTGTGATTTTTAGATTGGGTCTCAAGTTCGCCAAATAACTACCGACTGCACCTGTGCCACAACCAATGTCAACAACAGTTTGAATTTCAGACTTTGAAATCAGTTCGTCAAATTTTTGAGCGATCGTTCGTGGGTAAACATAGTCGTTGGCTTTGATGAAAGTTTCGTTGTATGTCGCCGCCCACTCGGCATAAAGTTTTCTACTGTCTTCGGGGGTTTTAACCGAGTATGCCTTGTCTAAGTCCACTCATTTGCCTTGCCACTTGGGTGCACGCTTTTCGGCAAACGCTTTTGTGCCCTCTGCGGCATCTTGCGATTCAATTGCCGCGCGATAAGTCGAATTATTGCGCAGCACATTCATCGCATCATCTGTTGAGACCGTCTCGAGTTGGCGAATCAAATCGAGAACTGCCGCCACACTCAGTGGAGCAGACAGACAGATTTTCTCAGCGAGTTGTCTTGCCGTGGTCATCAAGTCATCTGAAGTTGACACTTGGTTGATGATGCCCCAAGACTTTGCCTCAGTTGCTGACATACGTCGCCCTGAAATGAGCATTTCGCGTGCAATGTTTGGTGGCACGACACGAGGCAATCGAATTGTTGCATTGTCGGCGATCAAGCCAAGCGTCGCTTCGGGTAAGAAAAACTCTGCATGATCCGCAGCAACGATGAGATCGGCAGCAAGCGCGATTTCAAAACCGCCGCCGACAGCCATGCCGTTGACCGCGGCAATCACTGGTTTGGGGCGAAACTTAAGTTCACTGATGCCCCCGAAGCCGCCGACTCCGTAGTCTGACTCGAACGATTCGCCCTCGTTTGCGGCGCTGAGATCCCATCCTGCAGAAAAAAACTTCGTGCCTGCACCAGTCAAGATCGCCACTCGCATCTCGGGGTCGCGCATGAACGAGTCAAAAACCGAACTCATTTCGCGACTGGTCGCCGCATCAATTGCGTTGGCTTTAGGGCGATTGATCGTCACTTCTAAAACTGCGCCATTGCGCACGACTTCAATACTCATCGCACCTCGGCAATCATTAACGCATCAACTGCGATCGCAGAGTTTGTAGTAACAAGCACAGGGTTTAATTCAACCTCGACAAGTTCATTTTTTAGGGCAGTATCAATCAGTTTTTGGATCAGCGCTACCAACGAATCAACATCCGCAGCAGGCTTTCCGCGAAAGCCGTTCAAGAGTGGGGCAATTCGCAACTTCTGCAGGGCTTGCTTGATCTCGGCGTCAGTAGAAGGGGCCAATAGACAAACTGTGTCTCGCCATAGTTCTGTATAGATGCCACCGGCGCCAAGAGTGATAAGCCAACCCACTGGTGCATCACGGCGGACACTGACTAAAACCTCGGCAACTATGTTTGTGACCGTCTGCTCGATCAGAAATTCGTTGATTTCTTTTGGCATTTGATTCGCTGCGGTCATTAGTTCGTGGGCATTCTTAATGCCCACGCGAACCGCGCCTGCTTCGCTTTTATGAGCGAGGCCAAGGCCTTTGAGTGTGACTGGATAGCCGATTTTTTCGGCAGCTGAATTCAGATCGTTACGGTTGGCTCGCACTCCGACCGGTACGGCAACCCCGTGTGTTGCCAAAATCTTTTTGGCTTCGGCTTCGTCTATCAATTTCGTTGATCGTGGTGCAATAACAGTCGCGGGCAGTTCGCCCGGCATGTTTGTGCCGAGCCATGCTGCTGCGTCGAGGGCGGCGAGTGACTCTTGCAGGCCTTGCAGCACCGCCATATTGGCTGCGCGGGCAGCCGCGCGAACATCTGCGGTTATGCACTCTGGAATCGTGGCAACGACAACACCGCGTTTGTTTGTCTTGGTGACTGCATCACCAAGTGCTTGTGCTGCAACCGTCCATGAGTCTGATGGCTGATCATCGCGGGGTGGTGTATCAAGAATCAACATCGTGGCGTTTTGAGGCCCGCTCATTACTTCGGTGAATGTGTTGGCAGTTGCAACGCGGTCACCCCACATAAACGTGTGGTAATCAAATGGATTACCAATTGTCACAAGTTCAGTCAGCGTTGCATTAATGCGCTGATAGTGCTCATCGGCGAATGGCTCAAATCGCAATGAAGTTTTCTCACTTAAATCGGCGACAAGCGAGGCCTCGCCACCCGAGCATGAGAGTGAAACGATTTTGTTTCCTGTCAGTGCGCCGCCCTGATTGAGAAGTTTAAGAGTTTCGATCAATTCGGTCGGAGATTCAACCATCGCAACACCGCAGCGCGCAAACAGTGCTTCGTATGCACGACGTCGGCCAGCAAGTGATGCTGTGTGTGACGCGGCAATCAACGCTCCGGCCTCGCTGCGTCCTGTTTGCAATGCAACAATGCGAAGGTGTCTCTGTGCGGCGTAGTGCGCGAGGCGAGCAAATCTAACTGGGTCGACAATCGCCTCGATGAACAAGCCGATCGAAGTGACTCGATTGTCGTTGATGAATACTTCAAGGCAGTCTTCGACGCCAGCGACAGCTTGATTGCCAACGGTGACGAGATATGCAAGGTTCAGGTCGCGCTGCTGCAAAGTTAGGTTTAACCCGACGTTGCCGCTTTGACTTACGATCGCCGAGCCAAAATTCTCGGGCTTGCAGCCGTGCTGATCTGGCCACAACGCCACGCCATCAAGAGCGTTTATGTAGCCGTAGCAGTTCGGCCCAAGAAGTGGCATTTCATCGGCGACCTCAACAAGTTTCTGTTGTAACTCAACTCCGTTGACGCCTGACTGGGTGCCAGATTCAGCAAAACCCGACGCATAGCAAACAGCACCACCGCAACCAATTTTTGCCAACTCTGACACGACACCGATGGTTGCGTTGCGATTTACGGCAACAAAGGCAACATCAGGCACACCCGGAAGTTCGGCAATTGATCTAAAGCATTTGACACCAGCAATTGTTTCGCGAGTCGGGTGAACGGGCCATAACTGACCGGTGAAACCCAACTTTTGGCATTGTTCAATCACGCTTTGCGCTGGGCTCGCGCCGAATAGCGCAATAGATCTCGGATTCAGCGTGCGCGAAAGAAGTTGATCAGCCGCCATATGGACGCAACAGTGAACGCGAAATTATGTGTCGTTGAATCTCGCTCGTGCCGTCCCAAATGCGATCTACGCGTGTGTCGCGCCACATGCGCTCGAGCGGCAGTTCGTCCATTAAGCCCATGCCGCCAAATATTTGAATCGCTTCATCGGTAACGAATTGGCACATTTCACTTGAGAAAACTTTGGCCATTGCGACTTCGGTGTCGCTAAATCTGCCGTGAGCATCGTTGTAAGCGGCGCGAAGAGTCAAGAGTTCTGCGGCGTCGAGTTGAATCTGCATGTCTGCCAATTTGAAAGAGACACCCTGAAATTTGCCGATCTGCTGACCAAATTGTTCGCGAGTTGCAGCCCATTCGACCGAGAGTTTGAGTGCACGTCGCGCACGACCAACACACACGGCTGCAACTTGTAGACGTGTTGCGCCGAGCCACTCGTTTGCCGCATCAAAGCCTTTGTGCTCTTCTCCCAACACATTGCGGGCAGGAACACGACAGTTATCAAAATTGAGAATCATGTTGTGATAACCGTTGTTTGAAACGCAGTTATAACCCTTTACACGTTCACAACCCTTTGAGTTGAAGTCGACAAGAAAGCCAGTGATCTTCTTTTTCACGCCCTTTGATGTTTGTTCTTCGCCGCTAGCGGCAAACAAAATCACATAATCGGCCAAGTCTGCGTGCGAGATGAAGTGTTTGGTTCCGTTGATTATCCAATCATCGCCGTCACGGGTTGCTGTGCACTTCATGCCTCGTACATCTGAACCGGCATCGGGTTCTGACATCGCCAAACACTCGACTCGCTCGCCAGTAATTGTCGGAACCAAATATTCTTTGATCTGTTGGTCGCGGCATGCGCGCAATATATTGCTCGGACGCGCAACTATGTAGTGCAGCGCATATGAAGTCGCACCGAACTCGCGGTCAACAAGTGTTGTGTCAAAAGAATCGAGACCGCCGCCGCCAAGTTCGCTTGGCATGTTGCACGCGTAGATTCCGGCGTCGATTGATCGTTGTTTAATTTGGTTGACGAGATCAGGCGAGACGTGCCCCTCGCGCTCGACCTGTTCTTCATACGGCATAAGTTCGCGCTCTGTAAATGTGCGGGTCGTATCGACAATCATTTGCTGTTCTTCGGTTAGTTCAAAGCGCATAGTTCAGTCTCTCAGTTTTTATGCTTAATTTTCATAGTTCGGCCGATTTCTGGTGGGGTCGGCAATTTGCTGTGAGATTGTTTGATCGCAGTTAGGGAGGCCGCCACAGAATCGGGGATTGGCGCCGATTTTGCCGCTTTTGAGTCGACATGTACGAGCATTTGTTCACAAGTTGCAAGGCGGTCGTTGGTCGCCAAATTAAACATTTCGTGGTTAAAGTGCAGGCGTTTGGCGTCAAAATCAAGAACCTGAGTCGTAATTCTCAATTTGTCGTCAAAGTCTGCTTCGCGCTCATAAATAATGTGAGTTTCGACCGTGTAGTACGAATTGCCCGCAGCGCGATAGTCGTCATTTATGCCGATGTATTGAAACAAAACATCTGATGCCCAACCGAACGCGGTTAAATATGCGGCTTCGGTCATGTGATTGTTGTAGTCAACCCACTCGGCGACGACACTGCAACGATAAATATCAAGTGGGGCAGGTACGACTTCACCAGCCTTCATGGGCTCGACTTTCAGAATCATTTAATGCTTTGACCGACAAATCTTCCGACGCCGTCTGGTTTTGCGAGTTTCACATGCGCTTTAGCAATTGGTGCAAGGCGAACTAGTAGTTCTTCGCCGATGGGTGAGCCTTTTTTGAGGGTTGTATCAACATGCAAGTAAATGTGTTCTGCAGTGGCAACAACTGTGCCGTCAGTCTTCGACATTACTGAGTGAAGATGAACCTTCTTTTCGTCGAGTGCGATGACTTGTGCCGTTACCACGATTTCGTCGCCGACTTTACTTTCATTTATGTAACGAACGTGGCTCTCAAGCGAGTAGAAAGATCGACCCGTCGCCAAATAGTCAGAATTAAAACCAATCGACCTGAAAAATACGTCGAGCGCTTCACTTGAAAGTTGCATATATCGACTGTCGTTTGTGTGACCGTTGTAGTCGGCCCAGTCGGCAGAGATGAAGCGTCGTTGAACTTCGATCGGTTGATCAATTTTGGTTGGTGGCGGTGTTGCACCACTGAACAATTTGTTCTCATACTTTGCAAGAACTTCACCAGCGCCAAAGCCAACTGATTTGAGACCTTGCATCACGGCAACTAAACAGTCATCACGAAGTTTTTCGAGTTCGCGAATTGATTTAGTGCCGGCTTGATTATCAGATTGCGAAACGATTTTTTCGAGCAGGACGTCATCTAGTTCTGGCACATCCATGAGTTTCGTCCACGGCCACTTGAGGGTTGGGCCGAACTGAGCCATGAAATGTCGCATGCCTGCTTCGCCGCCCGCGATGCGATAGACCAAGAAAGTTCCCATAAACGACCAGCGCAAGCCTGCACCGAATCGAATCGCGTCGTCGATTTCTTCGGCCGTAGCAACACCGTCGTTGATTAGCCAGAGCGCCTCGCGCCACATTGACTCCATTAAACGGTCGGCGATGAACCCGTCAATTTCTTTTTGCAACATCAACGGGCGCATACCAATTGAGTCATAAACCTCGCGGGCACGCTCTTTTGCCGTCGTCGACGTCTTGTCGCCCCCACAGATTTCGACCAGAGGCAATAGATAAACAGGGTTAAATGGGTGGCCAACAACAAGGCGATCTGGGTTGATCATGTCGCGTTGCAATTGTGTTGGCAATATGCCCGAGGTTGACGAGCCAAATACCGTGTCGGGTTTCGCCGCGCGGCTTGCACGAGCCAGAAGTTCTTGCTTTAGTTCGACTCGCTCAGGCGCGCTCTCTTGAACAAAATCGACGCCGGCTACTGCTTCTTCTGGCGTGGCAACAAAAGTGATTGTGCCTTCTTTTGGTAGTGGTGCGAGTGTCAACTTTGCGTAAGCGCGACGCGCATTGGCCATGACTTCACCAATTTTTCGCTCAGCCTGAGGGTCGACATCGTAAATCTTTACGTCGACACCGTTGAGAATGAATCGCGCAGCCCAACCTCCGCCGATTACTCCGCCACCTAAGAGACCGACCGTGCGCAATGGCTTATTGAGACTCACGAGTGTTTCGTGAGTTTGAGTTTGTTGCGAACGTCTTGAGGTCCGATGACGTTGACGTTCATGTTTTCGAGAATTTTCACTGCACGCTCGACTAGGTCTGCATTCGATGCAAGTTGACCGCGTGACAAATAAATGTTGTCTTCAAGACCGACGCGAACGTTGCCACCGGCGAGTGCGGCCATTGCCACAAATGGCAACTGCATGCGACTAATTGAGAAGGCCGAGAAAATTGCGCCTGGAGGCAGTTGGTTAACCATCGCCATAAATGTTGTTGGGTCGTCGGGTGCGCCATAGGCGATGCCCATGCAAAGTTGAATCATGATCGGGTCATCAAGCAGACCTTCAGCGATTAGATCTTTCACCATCACCAAATGGCCTGTGTCGAAAACTTCGAGCTCTGCTCGTACGCCAAGTTTTTGAACTTGCTTGGCCATTGCGCGCAACACGCTTGGTGTGTTGACCATGATGTAGTCGCCACCAGAGGCGAAGTTCATCGTGCCGCAGTCAAGTGTGCAAATTTCTGGCAGCAGGCGAGTGACGTGCTCGAGTCGTTCAGTTGCGCCGACCATATCGGTACCGATTTCGTCGAGCGGTAGAACTTTTTCGTCGCCACCAAGCACCATGTCGCCACCCATGCCTGCGGTCAGATTCAAAACAACGTCAGTGTTTGAAGATCGAATTCGGTCGACTACTTCGGCGTAAAGTTCGACATCGCGAGTGCCCCTGCCAGTTCGTGGGTCACGCACGTGAATATGCACAACGGCTGCGCCAGCTTTTGCAGCATCAAGTGCAGAATCAGCGATCTGCTTTGGCGTTACCGGAACCTTGTCGCTTTTGCCCGTCGTGTCGCCAGCACCCGTCACCGCACACGTAATAAACACATCCCAGTTCACAACTAATCCTTTGCGTTTAAGGCGAAAATCAATAAGTCGCTATCGTCGTTAAATCTTACTAGTTTCATTTTTGGACACGGTGGCGAGTTGTATTCCCAGTCATCAGGCCAGTCTGCTCGGGGTGAAATTGCGTAATCTGCATCTGAGCCTGCCAACTGCTTGCAAGCAATCTCAGCCATTAATGGATTGATGCTGATGTCTTCAAGCGAGATTATCCCAAGACCATTTTCGATGTTGCTCAAAATCTGAATTGCCGGGCCATTGTTGCCGAAAAACAGGTATTTGCTGTCTTGATCGTTTCTGACCAATTCGCGCATCTCTTTGAAACTAGGTGGTTCGGTTAGTCGTGCGGCACCCCAGCTTTCGCCATGGCCAGTTACGCGACGCCACTCAAAGGCTGGATTTGGTGCGCTAAACAACGAGACCAAGGGAACTAGTGCAACGAGGAATATAGGCAAAATGGAAAGTGAAGTTCGTAGAGTGCTCGGAGGATTATCTCGCAAGTGTGAGTTTCTTAGAATTTGAATGTAGCTAACAATCGTTAGCGATAGCGGAATTAGAAACACAACAATCTCGGGCACGAGAGACCGACCTGTAAAATAGAAAAGCGTTGACGACCCCCAGAGCCCGGCAAAAGCGAGGACAATCGCTGTGCTCGAATCTTTGACGTTTAGCTGCTGCAATAACCCTTTGCCAAACAACGCGAGTGTTCCAATTATTGCACTTGTTCCCAAAACTGAATAAAAGAAAACCCACAGTCCAAAATCAGGCATTGGTAAATTCATATAGCCGTCAAAACCGTGTACCTGAATCATCGCTAGCCAGGTAGAGATTTGTAGTGCGTCTCCGAATAAGGCATAGATAAAAAAGATTGAACCGAAGGTCACCAAAGTCGAAACTACGGTAATCGCGAAGATGAGGGTTGAAATTCTGCGGCTTGATAGAAGAGCAGACAAAATTATTACGACCGCTATAGCCGCAGGAATACCGAATTCGGGATTATTGAATGCAGTGATGCCGGCGATAACTCCGACTAATACAGCGGTCCTCATGCTTGCAAGGCGGATCTCTGCCTTGTTGAGTCGTAGAAGCGTAAACAAGAGAATTAAAGGCAAGATTGTGCGAGCCGGCACCAAGTTCATGTGTTGAGCGATGCTTCCCCAGATTTCTTGGTTTGGTTGAACCTTAATAAACACCACCGATGTGGTCACCATTAATGCCACGCCCCATGACTTGAGATAAAGAACGTATTTAGTTATCAAAGCCAGAATTACGACTTCGGAGATAACTAAAAAGTTGACCCAAAGTAATGCCGAATTGACTGTAAATGATGGGGAGATGAAAGTAGTGAGTTTTAGAGGGAGGCCAAGGAGTCCAACATATTGGGGCATGACTTCGTTATATGGCCATTTCCCGCTCGCCTGAATTAAAAAATCATTCAAAATGTACTTTGAGTGATGTAGCTCAATAAGTCCATTAAAAGGTTGGATAAAAGATGGTAGGTAGTAGATAGCGAAGACAATTGTTGCGAAAACGTTAAGAAGATAAGAATTCAAACCGCCGTATGTGGCTATCGGCCAAAACTTGCTTGTAACTAAAAATATGCAAACTATGCCCATGAATAACAAAACAAGTGCGAGTTTGTCGCCCCAGCCAAACCAAAGACGGGTACCTAAAGACTCAAACATCTCGTCACCCCAGCGCCACCCAAAACTAACTATTAGAAGGGCTATCGAATAAATTGCGATCAGGCTCTGTGATTCAACGATGTATCTCGAAGCAAGAATTCTAGGCAAGGCTAAAAATCCGATTGCGCAAATCAACAGAAGGAGAATCACCGTCATTCGATCGGAAATTTCTGTTGGATCTAATTTTGAGAAAAAAGCGACTCTGCGAAGTGCCCTGGAAATCGGGTCACCAAAAACCATGTATCCAGTGAGTGATGTGGCGATAAGCGCAAACGAAAGATTGAAAAGAGCAAATAATCGCCCGTAGTCGTTTTCTGTCTTTTGCTCAGAAGAATTCACGGGTGTCCAATCAAGCGATATTAGATAGTTAGATTACAAGGCGTGGTGGAGCGGGGGGAAATCGTTTGGACGCCGAGCGATAAGTGGGCGAACAAAACGCGCCTATTTGAGTTTGCAAACGCTGTTGGGTTTGACGAACTGCACGAATGGTCGGTGCAGTCGCCCGACGAGTTCTGGCGTAAAACTTGGCAGTTCTGCGGTGTTGTCGGCGAACAAGGCGAGCGTGCGATACATAAAACTACGAATCAAAATGATGTGTCGGCGCAATTCATAACCACTCGATTCTTTCCAGATGCCAAAATCAGCATCGTCGAAAACTTCTTAAAGCGCAGTGGCAATGGTGAAGCGTTAGTTGCAATAGACGAAACTGGCAAACGTGCCTCGCGAACATGGGATGAGCTGCGACACCGCGTCGCAAGCCTCGCGAGTGCGCTTGAGACTATTGGTGTTGCAGAAGGCGACAGGGTGGTCGCGTGGCTTCCGAACGCAATCGAAGTTGTCGAGACGATGCTGGCAGCGGCTTCGATTGGTGCCATATTTTCGTCATGCTCGCCAGACTTTGGGGCACAAGGAGTCTTAGATCGTTTCAGTCAGATTACGCCAAAAGTTCTGGTCGCTACTGACTCATATATATATGGCGGTAAAAGGTTCGACTGTCTCGAGCGTCTGGCCGTCGTGCGCAAAGGCTTGCCCTCATTAAAAGCGACTTTGCTGGTTAGGCAGAATGCGAACACGATGCCACACGAACTAGTCGACTATGAGTCGTGCTTGAAATCTGGAGCCAACACGCCTGTCGCACCACGCAGATTCAAATTTGATCACCCGTGGTATGTGCTCTATTCGTCGGGCACGACTGGAGTACCAAAATGTATTGTGCATCGCACTGGCGGCGTCTTGCTTCAGCATCTCAAAGAGCATCAGCTGCATTGTGATATCAAGAACGACGATCGGGTGATGTACTTCACGACAACTGGTTGGATGATGTGGAATTGGCTCGTTTCGGTTCTCGCAAGTGGCGCCACCGCCGTGCTTTACGACGGTTCGCCAAGTTTTCCGACGATGAATCGACTATTTGACCTTGTCGACCAAGAGCAACTCACCCTGCTCGGCACATCAGCCAAGTTCATCGACTCGGCTCGCAAGTCCGATATCAATCCGATCGCAACACATTCGCTAAAAACTTTGCGCACGATTTGTTCAACTGGTTCGCCGCTTGCTCCTGAAGGTTTTGGTTGGGTGTATGAAAAAGTTGCGACCGATGTACATCTTGCATCAATTTCGGGCGGCACCGATATTTGTGCATGTTTCGTTGCTGGCGACCCGACAAGCAGCGTTCACGCCGGTGAGATTCAACGCCCGTGTCTCGGTATGGATACTGACGTCGTTGATGACCAAACGCACTCGCTCAAAAAGAGTTTCGATACTGCCGGTGAACTGGTTTGCCGTCAACCATTTCCGTCGGTGCCGCTCGGCTTTTGGGGTGATGGATCATCGGGTTTGCCGAGCCCTGATTCGCCAGGGCCAAAGTTTCGCGCCGCCTATTTTGAGAGATTCCCGGGAATGTGGAGCCATGGCGACTTTGCATCATGGTCAAAAAATGGCGGCATGACGATTCATGGTCGAAGTGATACGACTCTCAACCCCGGCGGTGTGCGAATCGGAACCGCCGAAATTTATCGAGTCGTTGAACAACATTCGGACGTGCTCGAAAGTCTCGTGTTTGGTCAAGACTTTGACAACGACGTGCGCATCGTGCTGGCGGTGAGGCTTAAACCAAATGCAGTTTTCTCCGATGAGATAATCGCCGACCTAAAGTTGCGCATTCGCAACGCGTGCACGCCAAGGCATGTGCCTGCAGTAATTATCAGTGTCGCCGATCTGCCTCGCACGCGCAGCAACAAACTTGTCGAATTGGCTGTTGCTGATGCGGTCAACGGTCGACCAGTGCGCAACATCGAAGCGATTGCCAACCCCGAAGCGATCACGGCGATCGTTGAAGCGTTAAAAGTTAATTAGTTAACGCTCTTCGTAATTCGGTTTCAAGTTCAATAATGGCAAATAGTCATCTAAGTCGAGCGCATCAAAACCGCCGATAAATAGTGCCGAAGTCGCATCGCCATTATTCGAGTCGCGAGTTGCCTCATGCAGGGCATTGCGTAGTGCATTTAGTTGACCATCGCCAATCGAGCGACTTGCGATGATCGGCAAACACGGCACGAGCGGACCATTGCAAATTACGAACAGAGAATCTATTGCTGCGCTGTCAATTCGTCGCAGATGTGCGAGCGTAACGCTGTCGATAGATGCGACGTCAGCCTCACCACGACACAACATACGCACACTCTCGGCGTGCGAACCTGAAATTCGAACGTCGCCACGCCAAGATTCTTGCGGACCGTGAATCGCTGCGATCAAGCTGATCCATCCAGAGAGACTTTCAAGATCGTTGACTGCAGCAACCGAGCCTTGAAAGTCAAATGGTGTTCCGTCAACTCGTCCCAAAACGACGCTTCGATAAAAGTGGCTTGCAGATTCAGGCGTCGTTTGGCGAAACGCACCGACCACACGAACCTTTTCGGCAAGACGAGTTACGAGTGGCCAACCGCAGGTCTGGCTAACAAAAGCGCCATCGCTTTGCCAAAGTTTTGTCGGGTCGCTAGTTCGAGTTAGCTCGCGAGGCAACCAAGAACATCGTCTTGCAACGTCACTCCAGAGTTTGTCGTAAGCCCACGCGACATCTTCGAACGGGTAGAAACCCAACTCGGCAACAAAATTGCCTGAGTTACCCATATTCTCAGGCTAGTTAATTTTTACGGATGCAACCCTCGCATGCGATGCGAATCGGCAATGGTCTTGATGCCGAGCACTGAGGCCGCCAATCGATACGGCAACTTCTGTTCAACCGAAAACGAGTGCAATCGCTTGAACGCCGACTGCATCAACGAGATAACTTTTTCGTTGACTTCATCTTCGTCCCAACTCAAGTGTGCAAAGTTCTGACACTGTTCGAGGTAGCTGCAGGTCACGCCGCCCGCATTTGCATAAACATCTGGCACGACGATGATGCCGCGTTCGGTCAAAACCTCGTCGGCTTTGGGGGTCAAAGGTCCGTTCGCGCCTTCGACAACAAGTTTGGCTTTGATGTTTGACGCAATCGTTTCGTCGACTGCGTCGCCGAGCGCACAGGGCATGACGATTTCACACTCAACAGTGAAGACATTCGCCGCGCCAGCAGAGCCAACGCCGACTATTTCACCTGCACCAGTTTCAACGACGCTCTTTGCGCCTTCGCGCATTTTGCGATCGATCATCGCGATGTCGAGACCGCCGGCATTATGAATCGCTCCACCGACGTCGGCGACTGCGACTATTTTTGCACCGCGTGCGTGCGCGAGTCTTGCCGCCCAAGCACCCACTTGTCCGTACCCTTGAATCGCAATTCGTGAACCTGCCAAAGCCAAACCCATTTGCTGACCAGCGAGGGCAGCCGCTTCTACGGCACCGCGACCAGTTGCTGATTCGCGACCAAGTGAGCCGCCAAGCTCGATCGGCTTGCCCGTCACAACACCTGGCACGATGTGGCCGACACTCGCCGAATATTGGTCGAGCACCCACGCCATCACTTGGGCGTTCGTGCCGACATCAGGTGCAGGCACATCTTTGTCTGGGCCAAGAAACGGAATCAATTCTGAAACGTAGCGTCGCGTAACTTTTTCGAGTTCTCGAGGTGTCAGCGTTTTCGGGTCAAATGCAATGCCACCTTTTGCTCCGCCGAGTGGCAAATTCATTATCGCCGTTTTCAGCGACATGCCAATCGCGAGCGCTACAACCTCGTCGCGTGTGACGCCTGGGTGATAGCGAATGCCGCCTTTGGCCGGACCACGAGTTGTGTTGTGATGAACGCGCCAGCCGACAAGATGATCACGCCTACCGTCGTCGTGTCGAAACGGTATCGAAACTTCGAGCACGCGTCGCGGGGCGATGATTGTCTCGATCAATCCGTCCTCAAGCCCCAACCATTCTCCTGCTTGACGAACACGAAATTCGGCAGACTCAAGCGCGAGATCTTTCGGCAGGTGTTGCGAACTCACACGGCTATTCTGCCTCATTTGTGAATGTCTGTGGTGACGTGCCAGTCAACAACTAGTTAAGTTTGAGCAAACCATTTCGATTAACGACTGCAAGTAGCGGTTATCTGGCTATTTCAACGGTCGTAACCGCGGCCACTTACCGATTTTGTCAAGGCCTGCAACGGTGCTGGCCATAGTTTCGGGTGATACCGGGTGACTAATCAAATAACCCTGAGCCTTGCTGCAATGCAAATCACCAAGCGCATGAAGTTGTTCGACCGTTTCGACACCTTCGGCAACGACATCGAGACCAAGTGAGTTGGCCATGGCAATGATCGTTTTTACCAGCGATCGGGCATTGTTGTCACTTGCTAATTCGTTGATGAAGGTTCGATCAATTTTCAACCGATGGATAGGGAACCGCTGCAAAAAACTCAACGACGAATATCCAGTGCCGAAGTCGTCAATGGCAACGCGCACGCCGACCTCAGAGAGCCTGCGAAGAGTGTCAAGCGCCTGCTCGGGTTGAGTGATCATCACGCCTTCGGTGACTTCAAGCCAAAGTTGGTCGGCTGGCATTCGTGACCGCATCAAGGCTTCGTTCACCACTGCGACAAAATTTGGGTCATGCAATTGTCGCGGCGAAACATTCACAGACATTGTTGCGTCGCGCCGACAAATGCCTTGATTGATCCAGCCTCGCAAGTGGGTGAGTGCTTCGAGCAATGCCCATGCACCAATCGGCACGATGATGCCTGTCTCCTCGGCAATCGGAATGAACTCAGCGGGTGAAACATTCGTCCCATCTTCCATGTCCCAACGCATCAGTGCTTCGAAACCGATAACGTCACCAAGATCGATGTCGATTATCGGTTGATGGACAAGCCGTAGTTCGCGTCGTTCAAGTGCACGGTAAAGCGCAGTCTCTACGGCAAGGCGTTGATTCACTCGCTCGAGCATCGACTTGTCGAAAATTGCGACACAGTTTCTGCCGGCGTCTTTGGCCCGATACATCGCAGTGTCGGCATGTCGCAGAAGGTCATCGGCACTGGTCGTAATTTCTGGTTCGAAAACCGCGACGCCGATACTCGCTGAAACAAAAACATCACCTTGGCGCAAAGCAAGTGGTTCATGAAAACTTTCAAGCACCATGTCGGCGAGTAGCACCGCGTCACTTTGATTCTTTGACTTAGCGTCGAGCACCACGAACTCATCGCCCGAAATTCGGCCGACTATGCATCGCTCGGGCAAGGCGACTCTGAGCCTTTGGGCGACCGATACTAAGACATCATCTCCCGCAGAGTGACCAAGGCTGTCGTTGATGTTCTTGAAACGATCAACATCGATGAACAGCACGGTTGGCGAATATCCGCCGAATCGAGAATTTTCTATCGATGCTGCAACATGTTCGAGCATCAAACCCCTATTGGGCAAGTTCGTCAGCGCGTCGGTTTGCGCCGAGTCAATTAGGCGAGTCTGCAACGCTGCGTTCGATCGCACAGAAAATATCACGCGAGAAGTTACCGCTGCTGCCAACACAAAAATAGAAACGGCGCGCACTACACGGTCTGTTTCGTTGGTCGGATTGGTAAGTGCAAGCACAACAACTGGCACGACCAGCGCCGTGGTGGTCAAAATCAAACGACCGAGTAACGGCTGGCGTATGCGTCGTATTGAGTGCGACGCCAAAGTTGCAACACTCGGGTGAAGAACAGTTGCTGAAACCAAGAACAAACTCGCGATATACGGCGCGTTCGCAATTTCGTTCGAAATCTCGAGACGACCCGATTGATTCGTCGCATAAAAGAGATCGCCGATCAACGAGAATGCAATTGCACTACTTGCCAGCCATACTGCTGGTGTTCGTTCTGTCTCACCAAATAGCAGCGTGGCGAGCAAAAAAATCACAATCGCGCTAGATGCCAGAGTCGCCCCGCGCAGTGCGGTTACCGAGACGACATCAGGCGATATTTCTCTCGCTGGGTTTAAAAAAGTCACCCAAATCAAGAACCACGAGCCGAGACCAATTATCAGCGAATCGAAAACGACATTGACCGGGTCTTTACCGAACCTGCGTTGAACCGTGATGAAAAGGCCCGTGACCAAGACCAACTGAACCGCGAAAAATAGAAATTCAGACGTAGCTTGGGCAAAAACAGTGTTCGCATCTCTTTGGTCAAAAATTTGGGCGAAAATTAGAACGACGATCAACAACAGCAATGCTGACCAAACTCGACGGTCAGGCTTGTTCACCCAAACTCCCAAAACTGAAAAGACAAAGACTTGAACCGTCGCCGTCAGGTAGATCGCGTCGGTTGATACACCCGCGAACTCGAACATGTGCAACCCTGAGGCGATGAAAGCGAGACCGATCATCACCCATGCCGCACGAGAAACGGCTTTAGACATCACGAAAACGGTACTACAGATGTTCTAAACTTTTGATCGGCGGGGTTTTGGTCCCATAGTTGGCGTCTAACGCCAAGAAAGAACCCTTGCCGATGTTCGTCACCCGTCACTCCAACGTCGTTGATGTCGCGTTGCGTGAAAAATTGTGGCGACTTTATCGCACAACGTATATTTCGACCGCCGAGGCTACTGTCACTCACGAGATGCTCGACCAGCAAGAGTTCAATGAGCAAATCTCACGTGATTCGAATCGGGTTTGGGTGGTCTGGTGCGACTCGATTCCAGTCGCGATGACATTGGTTTCAACCGATGTTCGAGCAACCCGATGGCTAAGTGACATTTATTTCGAAAGACACTTTCCTGATCGATATCGCGCTGGTCAGGTGCATTACATCGTTTGGGTGGTGGTCGATCCGTCGGCAGATGCGAAAGGGGCGAATGTGATGCTCGCACGTCAGGCGTTGACCGCAGAGGCGCGAGATGGCGCATTGTTGGTTTTTGACGTGCCCGAGGTTCATCAACCTGGTGCCAAGGGTGGCGCTGCAGAACTGTTGTTTCGCATGGCCAAGATGGTCGGAGATGTCGAACTCTTGCCGTTGTCAACGCAAAGATATTTTGCGCTCGACTTCGCCAAGCTGCCCGCTCTAGAAGAGGCACCCGAAGTTAATTTCTAGAAGGCTCGGCTCACGGTAGTCTTAAGCCAGTAATGAGTGTTTCCGTAGCCGCAGTGACGGTTGTTGTGCCAGGGTCGCACTTGATGTCAAGTTTGCTTGGTGAACGCGACTCGCATTTGCGACTCATTGAATCAGAGTTTCCAAACACGACAATTCGAGTACGTGGCAATGAGATTTCTATTTCGGGTACTGAGACCGACACAGTTGGTAGTTTGTTCGAAGAGCTCACTTCATTGTTGCAGGGTGGAGAGAACTTGAATTCGTTGGTCGTGGCCCGAAGCATCGAGATGTTGCGCGTTCATGAAAGACCGAGTTCTGTGTTGACTCACGACATTATGCGCGCAAATCAGGGCAAACCTGTGCGTCCAAAGACCTCGGGTCAAAAACATTATGTCGATGCAATTCGTGAAAACGTGATCACTTTTGGTCTCGGTCCGGCTGGCACTGGCAAGAGTTGGTTGGCTATCGCGATGGCAGTTCATGCTCTTCAAACAAAAACTGTCCAACGGATAATCCTTACACGACCCGCGGTTGAAGCCGGCGAGAGGCTTGGTTTTTTGCCCGGCGACTTGATGGCCAAACTCGATCCTTATCTTCGTCCGCTGTATGACGCTCTTCATGACATGGTTGGTGCTGAAGGTGCCTTGAAACTAGTCGAGAAACAAATTGTCGAAGTAGCGCCACTCGCATATATGCGTGGTCGCACGCTGAACAACAGTTTTATTATTTTGGACGAAGCGCAGAACGCGACACCCGAACAAATAAAAATGTTCTTGACTCGCATCGGTTTCGGTTCAAAGGTCGTCGTTACCGGTGACATGACGCAAGTTGATATTCCAGATAATCGCAGTGGCCTTTTCGGCTTAGAAAAAGTCCTCACGGGCATCGAGGGTCTTTCGTTCGTGCACCTTGGTGTTTCAGACATTGTGCGCCACAAGATTGTGTCTGACATCGTCGCGGCTTATGAGCAGAGAGGTTCGAGCGCGGTGAACCTTCGTGCTTGAACCACACATCAAGCGTTCTGGGCCACGAAAAGTTGGCGGCGACGGTGAAATCGAGGTGTTTTGTGCAGATGAGCAAACCGATGTTGCCGTCGATGTAGCGCGATGGCATCAACTCGCCAAAAATGTGCTGATTTCCGAAGGGGTGCGAGGTGCGGCCGAACTTACGTTGATGTTCGTACCAGAATCAGCGATCGCCGGACTCAACGAAAAGTACATGGGCAAAGTCGGGCCAACCGATGTTCTCTCATTTCCGCTTGATGCGGTCGAAGCAATTCGCACACCTGGCCCAGGCGCGTTTTCGCGTGGTCCCGACAAGTCGAATGTCGATCTCAATGACCTGCCAATTCTTCTCGGCGATGTTGTCTTATGTCCGATCGTTGCTCTACGACAGTCGTCCAACCACGCCGGAAACATCGATGATGAGTTCGCATTGTTGGTGACACATGGTGTGCTGCATGTGTTGGGTTATGACCACGAACAAGAAAATGATGCCGCAAAAATGCACGCACGCGAGCGCGAGTTGCTCGAGCTTCATCATTGGTGTGGTCCGATGCCTGCGACATTTTCGAAGGTCTACGAATGATTTTTGCGACGACACCTACCGCAGCAGATTATTGGATGCTTTTCACGGTTTTCGTCCTTCTTGTTGCCCTAACCGGTTTGTCATTGGCCGAAATGAGTCTCTCGCGAGTTACAAAACAGAAGGCTCAAGCGTTGCTTGAGCAAAACGGTAAGCGTGCGAAAATCATCTTGAAACTCGCCGAAGACCCAACCAAGTGGGTCAATCCTTTGTTGTTGACGGTAAACATTTTTCAAACCGTCCAAGCGACGTTTACCGGAATTGTTGCAGGTCGGCTTTTCGGCGCACCTGGTGTTGCGATCGGGGTGACGCTCAATGTCGTCGTGTTTTTTGTATTGGCTGAAGCCGTACCCAAGACTTACGGTCTCATTCACCCCGTGCGTGGCGCAACGATAACTGCGGTGCCGGTGCATGCGCTGACGAGTTTTTATCCATTGCGCGTCATGTCGCAGGGTCTCATCAAACTTACGAATGCAATTGTTCGAGGCAAGGGTTTGGCCGCAGGTCCGTTCATCAGCGAACAAGAGTTTCTCGGCATTGTCGAAGCTGCTGCCCAAGACGCAGTGATTGAGCACGAAGAACGCGAACTCATTGAGTCTGTAATTGAGTTCGGCGACACCGTTGTTCGAGAGATAATGGTGCCGCGACCTGATGTGGTTACGATCAACGATGACTTGATCATTTCTCAGGCGATCGACATCATCGTCGAGCATCAATTAAGTCGTCTGCCAGTGTTGCGAGCCGACGATGACGATCAAGACGATCTCGTGGGTGTCGTTTATGCCAAAGATCTGATCGCCGCCGAGAGAGCGGGTCGCGGGTCTGAATCTATTAAAACTGCTCTGCACACAGTCGAAGTTGTGCCCGAAATGAAGCCCGTTGCAGACTTGATGCGACAAATGCAGCAAGAGAAGTTTCACTTGGCGATGGTCGCTGATGAGTATGGCTTGCTTGCTGGCCTCGTGACGCTTGAAGACTGTCTCGAAGAATTGGTGGGCGAAATTGGCGATGAGCACGACGAAGACGACACCTCGGTGCAACGACAACCAAACGGCGACTTGCTAGTCGCTGGCGTAACGACCATAGACAAACTCAATGAAATTCTTGAATCTGAAATCAGCACGATTGATTACGACACGATCGGCGGCTTGGTGTTCGGTGAGCTTGGTCATGTGCCCGAAGTTGGCGAGTCGGTAACTCTCGACCAAAAGGTATTTCGCGTCGAAGAGCTCGATGGTCGGCGCATTCAAGTCATTCGAATTTCGCCTGTGAAAAACAATTAGTCTCAGTTCATGGAGATCTCGCTTCGCGGAAAAACTGCAATCGTCACAGGTGCGTCACGGGGTATCGGTAAGGCGATCGCAAAATCTTTTGTCGACGCAGGTGCGCAAGTGATGCTTACCTCGCGAAAAATTGACGCCCTACAAGCCGCAGCGAAAGAACTCGATGGCGAGACCGCGGTTTTCGCCGCCAATGCAGGTGACATCGATCAAGCGCACGAATGTGTCGACGCGACGATGAAGCGTTTTGGCAAGATCGACATCTTGGTGAATAACGCGGCAACAAACCCTTATTACGGTGCGACACTTGGTGTCGATTCGGCGCAATTCGACAAAACTTTTCAAGTCAACTTGAAAGGCCCACTGTTCTGGAGTCAAGCGGTGTTCAACGCGTCAATGCAGAAAAACCCAGGCGTCATTTTGAACATCGCCTCAGTTGGTGGTTTGCGAGCAGAGCAAGGTCTTGGGGTCTACAACTTGACTAAAGCAGCTGTGATCCATCTGACGAGTCAGTTGGCATGCGAATTAGGAAGAACCAGAGTCGTGGGCATCGCACCAGGTTTAGTCAAAACGCTTTTTGCGTCGGTACTGATTGAAAACGTTGGCGAGAGACTCGCTGCAGCGCTACCAACGAAGCGACTTGGTGAACCTCAAGACATCGCCAACTTGGCGCTATTTCTGTGCTCAGATCTCGCGTCTTGGATCACCGGAGAAACTTATGTGATAGACGGTGGTGCAGGGGTGCGCTCGGGCACGATGTAAATTTTCGCCGCCTTCAAAAAGACTGGTCCAAGCGTTATGAGTGCTGCGAGCAATACCAGACCCGACGCTAGATATGTCGCTCGCAAACCGAATGTAAATGCAATTTGCCCACCGATAAGCGCGCCAATGGCCGTGCTGCCGGTGCCAATGAATCGATAGACGCTATTGACGCGGCCGAACAACTCGGTGGGAATAAGCCTTTGACGCATGCTCACGGTGATCACATTCCAAGTTGTTCCTGCGATTGACATAACGATTCCGCTGATTGCGACGGCCCAAATTTCAGGAAACACACCCGGCACGACATCTGACATGCCAAAAATTACGTAGGCGAGAATTATTGCCGTGGTGGCGCCGAGTTTGTTGCTGACCTTTTCACCAATCAGGCCACCGAGAATCGAACCAATCGAAATGGCAGCGAGCAAAATACCGAATCCACGAGCGCCAAGTCCGAGTTCATCGCGTGCAAATTTAACGAACACTGCTTGGGCGAACATGCCACACATGTTCGCCACGCCGAGCATGATTGCCAAAGTGCGCAGCAAGTCGTGGCCCCACAACCAAGTCAGACCTTCTTTAAGATCAGTTTTAAACGAATTCTTAGACTTATCGCTGCTCAATTTGGTTTTCATGGCAATTGACTTAATCAGCAACGCAGCCAGAAGAAGAGCCACTGCATTGACTCCAAACGGGGCATAAACGGCTAGCACAAAAATCCATGCTCCGAATGGAAGACCAATAAAACCATTGGTGATAATTTGAGAAATAAACAGTCGACTATTGGCTAATTCGAGTGATTTCTCGTCCACGATGGCTGGCAAAATCGCCTGTGAACTCATATCAAAAAACAATTCGCACACTCCACCAATCGCGGCCGCCAAGATGAGGTGGTAAATATTCAGCCAGTTTGACGCGGCTCCGATAGCGATGATGCTGAAAATCAAGCACCGAACCAAGTTCGCGCGAAACATTATCTTCTGGCGATCATGTCTGTCGAGGTAAACCCCAGCGGGCAACGACAGCACGAGCCACGGCAACATTGCAGCAAAACTAATTGCGGCGATCAATCGGGTGTCTTCAGTCAGTGATATCGCGAGAAGCGGTGCAGCGGCAACGACCATTCCGTCGCCCAGATTTGAGATCGTTGACGATGCGAAAAGTCTCCAGTATGAGCTCGGCAGATTTGGCTTCTGGTCGTGTGAATGAACTTCGTTGCTAGTCATGATGAATTAAAAGCTCGCTCATTAAGACTTTGCCAAGGCTCGATCGTGGTATTTGATTGACAATGAATAGTTTTTGCGGCGCACAATAATCGGGTTGCGAGTCTCGCACATGTGCTCGCAAGATATCAAGATCGAATTTCTTGACATCAGGTCGAAGTACGACCCACGCAGTCACTGCTTGACCCCATTTTTTGTCTGGTGTGCCCGCGACCACCACATCTTGAATTACATCGAGTTGCCGAATCGATTTTTCGACAGTGTTTGGCCAAACTTTATAGCCACCCGTGTTTATTAAATCGTCTTTGCGACCCAAGATTTTAAGTTGCCCGTTATAAATTTCTCCGAGATCACCGGTCATAAACCATCCGTCGACCGATTTTGGATCAAAACCATCTCGATAGCAGCGAAACAGACTGTCGCAGCGCAATTCAATTTCTGATTCGGCGCCAAGCCTCATTTCGACTCCGACAAGTGGTCGTCCGTCATAAATGACCCCGCCCATCGTCTCGGTCAAGCCATAGGTTGCAATTGCGTTATTCGGCAATTTGTCAAATGTTTGCGAGCCACCAACTAACACGGTTTTGAATCTGGTTATATCGACTGATCGTAAAACCGTCGGCACCAGCGAAGTCAAATTTGCGCCGTCATTAAGCGCCGAGTTGATCGTCGCGCTGTCTGCACGCTGAGCGATTGTTAGTTTCGAACCAAAATGCAACGCTCGCAAGACAACCGATAAACCGCCAACGTGAGCCAGAGAGATACACGCCAACCAGTGATCGCTATTGGTGCAATCAAGTCGGCTACCCGTCGACCTAATAGCCGAATCGATTGATTTGTGGGTGTGTACAACACCTTTTGGTCTACCTGTCGAACCAGAGGTTGCGATCACTAGCGCATCGTCTGTTTCGACGGGTTGTGAGTCATTTAGTTTCGACACTTGTCCGTCTCGACCGACAACCCTCGAAGCCTTGAACGATGTCAGCAAATCTTTGCGTGCGATAATCGGCAAACGTTGGTCTAGGGGCAGTGCCGCGTCACCAGAATCCCAAATTTTTTGCAGCGCAACCCCGAACTCTTCGCCTGCCGGCATATCAATGGCTACCAGTTCACGCACCATTTCAGCGTAGATGTTTTGTTGTTAAGTTAGAGCCGTGCGCGACTCGATCAATTTGTGGATACTGGGTGCGCGTCCAAAGACTTTGCCCGCCGCGGTCGCACCAGTCGCTGTTGGGGCTGCGTGTGCGAATGTTGTTGAGACCACAAAAGAAAATTGGTCGAACGCATTCTTCGCTTTGATCGTTAGTTTGGCACTTCAAGTTGCGGTTAATTACGCAAACGACTATTCAGACGGCGTTCGCGGCACCGACAAAGATCGAGTTGGCCCATTACGACTCGTTGGGTCGGGTTCTAAAAGCCCGGCTGCCGTCAAGCGTGCAACTTTCTATGCGTTCGGCGTCGCCGCAGTGTTCGGTTTGATCCTCGCGGCAAGTGCTTCGTGGTGGTTGCTGCTCGTGGGTATTGCGTGTTTTTTGGCCGGCTGGTTTTACACAGGCGGAACTAACCCGTATGGGTATCTGGGTCTTGGTGAGGTGTTTGTATTCATTTTTTTTGGTGTCGTTGCGACCACGGGCACAACTTTTGTTGTTGCACAAGAAATCACGATGGTTAGTTTCTTGGCTTCTGTTGCTGTTGGCTGTTTGGCTTGCGCACTTTTGGCCGTCAATAATTTACGCGATATCGAAGGTGACACAATCGCCAACAAACGCACACTTGCTGTGAGGCTGGGTGAAAGACGAGCAAGAAAGTTCTATGTTTCACTTTTCTTCGTTGCCGCAATCGCAATTATTCTCGTTTCAACTTCTCACAGAAGCGCGGCGATTGGCATGCTTGGTTTAGTTGCGGCCATCAAGCCAATTAAACGTGTAGCAAACGGTGCAACTGGCAAAGAACTTGTCGAGGTTTTGGTGTTGACCGGTCGTGTACAAATATTGGTGGCCGTAGCGTTGAGCGTTGGTTTGATCGTCGGTTGAGTAGTTAAGTCGACGACAGAAATTTCTTCAAGTGGGTCAAAAAAATTTCAGGCTGCTCAAGGTGTGGGGTATGGCCGGAGTTTTTTATCTCGACTAGTTCTGCGTTGTTGCCAATTTCAGAAACTAATCTTTTAGCCAACGCCAAATACTTTTGATCGTTGGTGCCTGCTATTACCAGCACAGGCATCGTCAACTCTCTCAACCGCGACCATGTCGGTTGTTGTCGTCCCGCTCCGCATAGTCGAAGGCTTGAACTCAACCCGATAGTTGAATTTTTCAGTCTCATATCTCGCTGGTTGGTTTTGGCACTTAGGCCTCTGAATAGTGGCAATGACAGCCAACTGTCGACGAACTTTTCAATTCCGTCTTGCTCGATTTTGGTCGCGAGCGCCTCGTCACTCTTGATTCGATCCAGGCGTGACTGCTTGTCTTCGATGCCGGCTGTCGCGCTAACCAAAACCAGTCGGGCAACATTTTGTGGTTCGGCGAGCGCGAGCGTCAAACAGAATCTTGCACCAAGCGAATAACCAAGGTAGGTCGCCCTTCCACCAACTTCGCCGATTGCCTTTGCGCCTGATTCAAGATTCAAAGATATGTCGCTTGATTCACCGTGATTCGGCGCATCAATCGCGATCACCTCATGGGTCTGATTGAGTTCTGCGACTGTCTTGGCCCAGGTCTCGCGTGTCTGGGTGAAGCCATGCACCAAAACAACACGTTCACCTCGACCAGTCTTGGCGAATGCAAGCATCAGATGACGCTAACCGAACGGACACTTGTGCGATTTGCCACAAGGTTCGAACTTTTTGCACTCATTGCTGCCACGATAGAGGCATGGCTTCTTCGGCGGCGACCACTGCAACATTCTGCGCCACTTTGGTCGATGAATGGTTGCACTGTGGGGTACGCCATGCAGTTGTATCGCCGGGCTCGAGGTCTACGCCCATTGCTCTCGCGATCGCAACTCGACCAGAGATTTTACTGCATATTTTTCACGACGAACGAAGTGCCGCATTCGCCGCTTTGGGCATTGCCAAGATGTCGGGTGTACCCGCGATTTTGGTTTGCTCGTCAGGCACGGCGGCAGTTGAATTTCATCCCGCTGTTGTCGAAGCACACCACGCCGAGGTGCCGATCTTGATTTGCACCGCAGATCGTCCGGCTGAATTACAGGGGGTCGGTGCACCTCAAACTATTGATCAACGAAATCTCTACGGAGTTGCGGTTCGAAAATTCGTCAATGCCGAAGTTGCTGACGATAAAGACAGCCATGTTTGGCGTGATCTTGCTCGCGAACTTTTTGCGACGAGTCTCGGACAAGTTCAAGGTCCGGTTCATCTAAACATGCGATTTCGTGAACCTTTGTTGGGCACCGTTTCGTCACTTCCACAACGCGATCAGCGCTCGGCGACAATCGCCAAAGAGGTTCCGCGTTTCACGAACCGAAACAAGCGAAAACTTCTCCGTGCACTTGAATCAAAGCGAGGACTGTTAGTCGTTGGACCCGAAAATTTTCGTCCAGACTTGGTGTTGAATCTCGCAAGCGCTTTGCGTTGGCCACTGTTAGCCGATCCGCGAAGCGGTACCCGCGTTCCAAACGATGTCGTAGTTGCTGCCGCAGATTCGATTTTGCGCAACGAAAAGTTTGCAGAGAAAATGCGACCAGAAATTATTCTGCGTATAGGCGCCCTGCCCGCGTCAAAGGTCGTTAATTCTTGGTTGTCAAGTTCGGGTGCACAGCAAATTGTGCTTACCACGTCGCAAAGTCTTGCCGACCCAGATCAACGTTGCTCGATGCATCTTGTCGGTGAAATTGATGAAATTTGTGAACAAATCATCAACGCGACTCTTAAATTGAACTCGTCTGCAACTTTTGGTGATGGTTCATGGTTGAAACAATGGGCGAGCGCAGAAGATTCGGCCCAGAAATCGATAAATGCTGCTCTCGCTGACGAGAAGAGAATTACAGAGCCAGCGATTGCTCGAGCAATTTACGCCGGCCTTCCCGAGGCGTCGCACTTATTCGTTTCAAGTTCGATGCCGATACGCGATGTTGAATGGTTCGGCGCACCCCGCCATGGGCTGAGGGTTCACGCAAATCGTGGTGCCAATGGCATTGACGGTGTCGTCTCGACGGCGGTTGGGGTTGCGCTGGCATCTGGTCAGACCACGACCCTGTTGATCGGCGACATTGCCCTTTTGCACGATGTAAATGGCTTGCTGAACTTGACAAACCGAAATATTGATCTGCGAATCGTCGTTGTTGACAACAACGGTGGGGGTATTTTTTCTTTTCTTCCTCAAGCCCAAGCGTTAGACCCAGGTGTTTTCGAGACGATTTTCGGCACTCCGCACACGGCTGATATTTCATTGCTTGCGCAGGCCCACAAAGTTGCGTTTCACGAGATAAACAATCTTAAAGAACTAGAAGAAGTGTTGGCACAGCGAGGCCCTTGGTTGGCCAGAGTCGTCACTGATCGGCAAGAAAACGTCAAGGTTCACGAGCGCATAAATCAAATGGTTTCTGCGCAGTTGCACTAAAAATTGAATCTTCGTTAGAACTTTACGGCCGAATCAGCGCCGCCAACATCGCTTGAAACTTGGCCTGTGTCTCGGCCAACTCGCTCATCGGTTCGCTATCACCAACTATGCCACCGCCCGCAAACAGTCGGGCAGTGGTTCGCTCAGGGTCGAACTCAGCACAACGAATTGCAACCGCAAAAGTACCTTCGCCGCTTTGATTGAAATATCCGATTGCCCCGCCATAGCGTCCACGATTCATGCCCTCGACTTTTGCAATTTGATCAAGAGCTGCCTGCTTTGGTGCGCCGCCAAGTGCGGGTGTGGGTGAGAGTGCATATGCAAGATCAAGGACACTGGGGCGTGGTTCACTCAATTGGCCAGATATTTCGGTACCAAGATGTTGAACGTTTGCAACCGCAACAATTGAAGGTTCGGGTTGCCAATCGAGAAACGAACACCACGGCAAAAGAGTGTCGTGAACCATGTCGATAACGATGCGATGCTCGAGTTGATTTTTAGTACTGGCGACCAATTCGTTCGCTATTTTCTTGTCTGTTGCTGGATTCCCCGTTCGAGGTGCGGTGCCGGCTAATGGGTGACTTGATACTTGACTGCCGCTGACGTTGACCAGCAATTCAGGTGATGCGCCGACGAAACCGTCGAACGAATATCGATAGCTCGAACCGAACGAAGTTTTTAGACGCTGCAAAATTGCACGTACGTCGAATTTTTGATCAGTGGTCACAAAAATATCACGGGCGATAACCGCTTTATCTAGTTTCTTTTCACGCACCGCCTGTGCGGTCGACCGCACGGCATCTAAATAGTGAGCAACAGCAACACCTTGCTTGACCGAAAACGTGGCTGCGAAATTTCGTTGCTCTGAAATCGTTTCGAACTCAATGGTCGAATCATCAATTGTTGTGCACCATTGCTGTCCGTCGGCAGTCTTGCCGATCAGTACGCGTGGAATAACGAATTCGTGTGGGTCGCTACTGATGAAGGGAATGCAGCCAATTGCTATCGGGCCGGCGCCCGAAATGCCACTCTGGTTGTCGTCAATGATTGCTCTCAGTCTTGATTCGACATGGTCGCGCCCGGCTCGCAGGGCTACACCGCGACCAGCAATACCGACACCGTCACGAACGAATAGATAGCCGTCATCGCCGGCGAAGTCGTTCAAATCAATAGTTTGGTCAGTGACCGTCGAGAGTTTTCGAGTAGTTGATCTCATCAATTTCGAGTCGCGACAATTAACTGAGTCAAGCCGCCTGATAAATTTTTGTGCTCGGCGTCCGAGAAGCCACATTGTTTGAGCATCGTAATCAGCGCATCTGGCTTGGGTAGATATGCGACGCTTCGTGGCAAATATTTGTATGCGGCTCGATCAGATAGCAGTCCACCAATAATTGGAACGATACGACCGAAATAGATTTTGTTGCCGAACCGAATGAATGGATTCGTCGGCACACCAACATCGAGAAGAGCGATGCGTCCACCACGACGAGTTGCGCGAGCAAGTTCGATGAAAAACATCTGCAGGTTCTCGAGATTGCGTAGTGCGAAGCCACATGTAATGCCGTCGACGCATGAGTTAGGTATCGGTAATCTCAAGATGTCAACCTGGGTTCGTGGCGCCCCGCTTCTATCGGCACTCAACATGCCGTATGACAGATCCATTGATATGGGTTGATAGCCGTTTCGTTTGAGTTCGATACAAAGGTCACCCGTGCCGCTAGCGAGATCGAGTACGCGAGAGCCCCTCGGTAAGTTGAGTGCTGCAACGGTTTTCTTTCGCCATCGCGTATCTAATCTGAAGGTCATAAGTCGATTTACGAAGTCGTATCTTGGGGCAATCGCATCGAACATCTCACGCACAGCCTCGACTTTTTCGACACCATTTGGCAGATCGTTGCGATCCCATTTCTTGCGCTTTTGCGTTGTATCTGCCACGTGTTTCAGGCTACGGGACAACGGCATTGGCATGGTGAGTAACAGTTTTGTGACACATTTCTGTCAAACTGAGCAGAGGAGATACCTGCCGTGATTGATTTTTCGTTCTCGCCCGAAGTTGAAAGCGTTCGTATCAAGGTGCGCGAATTTATGGATACCGAAGTTCGCCCTCAATGGGATTCGATCGATCAAAAAGACCGCTCTCAAGTAGTTCGCGCAATTGTCAAGTTGCGAGGTCGAGCTCGAGATCATTGGAATCTGTGGTTGCCGCATATGCCCGCCGAATGGGGTGGTATGGGTCTTGGTCCAACTGCCATGGCTGCGGTGTCTGCTGAAGCGGCGAAAGTAAGCATCGGTCCATTTGTCTTGAATGCCCAAGCGCCTGACGAGGGCAACCAACACACGCTTTTGCATTGGGCAACTGACGAGCAGAAAGAAAAATATCTACGACCACTTTGTGAGGGAACGTCGCGAAGTTGCTTTGCGATGACCGAACCCGAAGTCGCTGGTAGCGACCCAACTTTGATTAAAACCCAGGCCTACCAAGATGGTGACGAGTGGGTGATCAACGGACACAAGTGGTTTATTTCGGGTGCGCGAGGTGCTCAATTTGCATTGTTGGTTGCGCGCACCGAAGATAATCCTGATTTACCTCAGGCAGCAAACTCGTGTTTCATCGTTGACATACCGAGCGAAGGTTTTAATATCGTACGCGACGTCGAGACGATGTCAGGTGGTCACAATCATTGCGAAATTTTGATTGAAGACCTTCGCGTTCCCGCAAAAAATATGTTGGGTGGTCGTGGTCAAGGTCATTTGCTTGGTCAATATCGACTCGGACCCGCTCGCTTAGCCCATTGCATGCGTTGGATCGGTCAGGCTGAGATCGCACTTGACATGATGGTCGATCGTGCTTTGAAACGCTATTCGCATGGTTCGATTCTGGCCGAAAAGCAGGGTATTCAGTGGTTGATCGCCGACTCGTCAATGGAGCTTTATCAGTGCAAACTTATGGTGTTGCACGCCGCATACAAAATCGAGAACGGTCAGAGTTTCACGTCAGAAGTTTCAATGGCAAAACACTTTGTCGCCAACAGTTTGTGGAGAATCATCGATCGGGCGATTCAAGTACACGGCGCACTCGGCTACTCAACAGACACCCCGCTTGCCCATATGTTGCAGCAAGCACGTTGGAGTCGTTTCGCCGATGGCGCCGACGAAATTCATCAGATGCGAATTGCTCAACGCACGATCGCGGCTTTCAAAGATCATGGCTCGACAAAATCAGCGACAGGAGATCTTCCATTATGATCAGCAAAACCGACACGACCTTCGGAGTTTTTATTCCACAAGGTTGGAAGATGGAACTAGTGTCGATCGCCGACCCGGTAGCAAAATGGAACAAGGCCGTCGAAATTGCACAGTTGGCCGAAAAACTCGGATTCGATTCGGTTTGGGTATACGACCACTTTCATAATGTGCCGCGTCCCGCTCATGAGGCGGTATTTGAATGCTGGACCGTGATGGCCGCTATCAGTCAGCGCACCACAAAAATCAGACTCGGTCAGATGGTGGGTTGCAACCTATATCGCGAACCAAGTTTGTTGGCAAAGATCACCTCGACACTTGATGTGATTTCTGGGGGTCGACTTGATTGGGGTATCGGCGCCGGCTGGTATGAAAACGAATGTCGTGGCTATGGCTACGACTTTCCTGAGCCCAAGGTACGAATCGCAATGTTGCGCGAGTGTGTTGAAATCGTTCGTTCAATGTGGACTCAAGAAGAGACCAATTACTCGGGAAGGTATTACAACCTGGTGCGCGGCAATTGTGATCCAAAACCACTTCAAAAACCACACCCACCAATTTGGATCGGTGGTGGCGGAGAACAACTGACGCTCAGAGTCGTCGCCCGCTATGCCGATTGCTCAAATTTTGGTGGCAGCCCTGAAGAGTTCGCTCGTAAACGAGAAATTTTGAAAGGTCATTGTGCGGCAGTCGGTCGTGACGAATCAGCGATTCGCAAGACATGGTCTCCGGACGTTTTTATTCGTCGAACTGAAAAAGAGATCAAAGCGGCAGGCTCATTGAGTTTGCGCGCAGATCCGGTTGACGAGTGGCAGAAAAACAATCTCGTCGGTACCGTCGAGCAGGTCACTGAGAAAGTTCAAAAATATATCGATCTCGGTTGTAGCGGTTTTATACCGTGGTGCGCCGACTACCCGAGTTCAGAAACTGTTGAATTGTTTGCCGAAGTGATGAACAACTTCAGATGAACCACCCGCGGTTATAGGTAGTAGCGAAAAACAACTTCAGCCACGCAAGAGGGTTTCTTTGCGCCCTCGCATTCGAAAGTTGTTTCGAGTGTTACTTGCACGCCACCAGCTACATCTTCAACGTTCAAGAGTTTGACGCCGGCACGAAGTTTCGAACCGACAGGCACCGGCGACGGAAATCGAACTTTGTTTGTGCCGTAGTTGACGCCCATTGCCACACCTTCGACCCCGAATATCTGTGGCAAGAAAACTGGACCAAGCGAGAGAGTCAAATATCCGTGGGCGATTGGTCCACCAAATGGGCCCGCCTTTGCTCGTTCGACGTCGATGTGGATCCATTGATGATCGCCCGTCGCATCAGCGAACAAGTTAACTTGCTCTTGGGTGATCGTCAGATAATCGGAGTAGCCAAGATGGTTGCCCACTTGGCTTTTTAGTTCATCGATACTTTTAATTATGAGTTTTGCCATGAACCAAGTGTGGCAGGCATTCGGTCGCCACGACGAACTGAATTAGCGATACCAAATTTTTTGGTGGCTTCGACTTTGGGGATGCAGAATCAGCGCACACAAGGCGATCTCGAAAATCAAACTCAGGGTGCTTCCGCCACTCAACTTGCGATAAAGCGAAGACGCAATGCCGCTGGTGTTCTCGAGGTCTGAATAAGCCCAGAAGCGTAAGACGAATGGCGAAAAAGCCGCTGCGATCGCGAACTTGTAACCCAATTTTAAGTCGTTTGCCATGAACAATCCCGACAGTGCATGCAGTGCGACCACTAAAAGGCCAACGATCAGACCTACGCCAAATCGGTTGCGAATATAACCCAAATAATCGGTCGAGTCGATAACGCTTATCAATGCAAAAAATCCGTTCAGATAAAGCAACATCGCCGCAATTTGCAGAGTCTGTGGTTGCATGCGGTCAAACCATTTGCGCCAATCAATACTTAGCATTATTCAATTGTGGCAGATCGTCGCGGTCTTAATCGGTAGCCTTCAGTCGTGCGTAGCGCCTTTATTTCTTTGGTCGGACGACCGAATGTCGGAAAGTCGACGTTGCTAAACGCTTTGATCGGCAAGAAGGTGAGCATCGTCTCGAACAAGCCACAAACAACACGAACTCGCGTTCGTGGCATTTTGAACAAGGGCGACGCTCAATTGGTATTTGTCGATACGCCTGGTCTTCATAAAGCTACGACAGCGCTCGGTGAACGAGTCAATGCGACTGCTCTCGAGTCGATGCGTGATGTTGACATCGTTTGTCTGTTGATAGATGCGACGCAAACATTCGGCACAGGTGACAAGTGGGTGAGCGAGCAACTTGACGTTCGAAAAGCAATCGTTGTGATCAACAAAATCGATGCTGTTTCGCCGGCCAAACTTCTTGCTCAATTGAGCTCGATTTCGTCTTTGGGCGCCGCCGAGTATTTTCCGGTGTCGGCAAAAACTGGCGAGGGTGTCGAGCAGTTGGTCGCCGAATTAGTCAAACGCGCACCAATTGGTCAAGCGATGTATCCACCAGAGATGACATCTGAAACGCCGCAAGCCCAGTGGGTTGCCGAACTTGTGCGCGAACAGTTGCTGTTAGTCACCCGAGACGAATTGCCTTATTCGATTGCCACGCGTGTCACCGAATGGGAGTGGCCGCGGGTTCGCTGCGAAATAGTTGTCGAGCGCGAAAGCCAAAAAGGCATGGTCATCGGCAAATCAGGCAGTGTTCTCAAGTCGGTTGGCACCGAAGTTCGCAAACAAATGCCCGATGGCGCGTTCTTAGAACTCTTTGTAGTTGTCGACAAAGACTGGCAACATCGTGCCGACCGCGTCGAACGCCTCGGCTACTAGTTCGAGTTGTTAGCCGGCAAGGGCGACAAGTAGAGACGAGTAGTCGTCGAAACTTACGGTAGTTCCAGGTTTTGCCAGGTCTCCGCGTCCACGTGGCACGGCAACGTTTTGTCCATCAACGGTAAACACAACCTGTCCGACCCCGGGTCGTCGAGTAAATGTCAACACCAATTGCGCAATCGCTAGTCGTTGATCAATCGGAGAGAGTTCACTCAAGAATTGTGCGTTGGTATCGATTTGCGCGATTCCTTTAGAGATCTGAATCGTGGCGTTTAGCGATGTCGGCAGGGCGCTGCGCAAACCAAATCCGTTGTCGCCTGATGGCGGCCCGGCGACCAATGCCGCCAAAACTTGCGAGGTGGTGGCTGGGCTGACGATTGATTGAATTGTGGCCACGACACGATTTGCGCTGATGTAATAAAGTTCAACGGGCTCTGAAACCACTTCAACCAATGATGATGCTGTGTCTTTCGCAGAAGTGCCCGCAACAACTGTCGTAGACGTCGAAGTTGTCGTAGTTTGTTCGCCGAGTTCGAGTGGCAGTTCTGATTGCGAGAGATTTTCGACATTGCTGCTACTCGGCACGCCACAACTGCTAGTGACCAAAAGCAAGACAACGCCGATTGTGCGCCTCATGAGTCGCCTTTGCTCGCATCACTTGACGAATTTCGTTTGACGGTCACAACGAATCTGGCCCCGCCATTGCTATTTGTCTCGACCCAAGTTTTGCCGCCGAGGGCGCGTGCGTGCTCTTGCACAATTGCCAAACCGAGACCGCTTCCGGTGCTGTTACGCGACGCCGTTCCACGCGCAAAGCGATCGAAAATTCGTTCTCGCTCGCTTTCGGCGACGCCTGCGCCAGCATCGTCTACGCAGATGCGAAATTCGTTTTGACCGCCGATCACTGATAAAGCGGTCGCTCCGCCTGCGTGGTCGCGGGCGTTTTCAAGCAGGTTCAACACGATCCGCTCAATGCGTCGCTTATCAAGAACGGTTGAGTCGCTCGAATCAACCGTTGAGGCAAAAGCGACTTCACCAAAGCCGTGTCGTTGTGCGACTCGCTTGACCAAGTCAGCGAGATTCACGTTCTCTTCTTGAGATTTGCCCGCACCTGCGTCGAGGCGCGAGAGTTCGAGCAAATCGAGCACGGTACGGTCGAAACGCTGCACTTGGCCAGCAATAATGTCGAATGCTTGCTTGTTGCGGTCGCTGAGGTCGTCGCGTCGGCCCTGCAAAACTTCGACGGCAGCGGCGAGAGCCGTGATCGGAGATCTCAGTTCATGGCTGACATCGCTGGCGAATCTGGTTTCTCTCTGAATGCGAGTTTGCACGGCATCAACCATGTTGTTGAATGAATTCGCAAGTCTTGCGAGTTCGGGGTCTCGTTCATCTTCGAGCCGCGCATCAAGACCACCCGATGCGATATCGGTGGCGACGGTTGCAACTCGGCGCAATGGTCGTAAAACACTGTTGCTGCTAGAAAAACCAAAAATACCTCCGGCGATCGTGATCAAGATAATGCCGAATGTGAGAGTGGTGCGAATTGTATTGAGTGTTCGTTCAACGTCTGTCAACGGAAACGCCTCGAAATAATGTCCCGATATCGCTGCGATTGAGATGCCGAGGGCTTCGTATGGTTCGCCATTGAACTCAAACCTCTGTCGAGAACTTTGCCCAGCCAAAGTCTTTGCCAAAAGTTCGCTCGGCAGGTTTGATTGGGTGAACCGCAGCGGTTCTTGTGCGAAAAATGATTCGGCGGCGACCAAGTGCAGAACCGCATAACCGCCTTTTTCGGTGCGAATGTTTGTGACGATGTCGCCTGCGTCTTGAGGGCTGACACCAACAAGTGTGCGCAACAACTGAGCATTGTTGATTGCTTGACTTGTCGCGAGTTCAGATCGTTGATCAAGCAGATATGCACGTGTCGAGGCGTAGGTAACGATGCTCAACGAAACTGCGGCGGCAAATGCGCTGATGCTGAAGTAAAGCAACATGCGACCTCTTAGGCCACGCAACCCATCAATGCTGTTTTTTATTCGGGCGATTTGGGCGGAGGGCCAATTTATATTCGACTCGTCAGTTGCTGAATTGACCTGCACACCTTAAGCATTGCGGGAATTTCGCCAACCCCCACCGGCGGGAGCCAAGGGGGAGCATGGCATCCCGCCGGTGTGACATCTCAATATTGCTCGGCTTGTTTGACGGAACCCCGATAAATCTGTGACATTCTGGTAACAAAATCGAACTTCGGGGCAGAATAGAGAATCGTGCAGACCTTGCTATTCATTGAAGACGATCGCGACATTCGCGCCGCATTAAGACTCGCGCTTGAAGATGAGGGATATAAAGTTCTCGAGGCCATTGATGGTGATTCTGGATTGAAAATCTTTTCGTCTGAAGTGGTTGATCTGGTGTTACTTGATTTGCGATTGCCCGATATGTCTGGCTTTGATGTTTGTCGCGATCTTCGTCGCAAGAGTCTTGTACCGATAATCATGGTCACTGCACAAACAGACACCCATGATTTGGTTGCTGGTCTAGAGGCGGGCGCCGATGATTACGTGACAAAACCAGTCGTTGCAAAAGAACTCGCCGCACGCATCAGAGCCGCGCTAAGACGCACAACGCAAATGTCGGTCAACTCGTCAAGTCTCGATCGATTCAAAGTGCGCGACATTGAAATTCGAAGCGATCAAGGTGTTGTGCTGAAAAATGACGCCGAGATTCCGCTGACGAAGACCGAATATCGTCTGTTGCACGTTTTCATCGAGAATGCAAACAAAGTCTTGTCGCGCGATCAATTGCTCGAACTCGTCTGGGGATACGAATATCTTGGTGATAGTCGCTTGGTTGATGCGCACATCAGGCGACTTCGATTAAAAATTGAAGATGTGCCTGATGAACCGCAAATTGTTGTGACGGTGAGAGGTATGGGCTACCGACTCTTGACTGCGTGAGCCAAGAATTCTTTCGCTCTTTCTGGTTTCGATGTGAACTCCATAGGCGGCAACATTCCGACAATTGATTTGCCGTAGCCCTTCGTCACGAGTCTTGGGTCGAGAATGGCGACAACACCCATGTCTGTTTGAGTGCGAATTAGACGACCGGCAGCCTGAGCCAACTTGGTTGCCGCAATTGGTATGTCTATGGCAGTAAATGCCGATTTGCCATAAGCGTCGCGACGTGCGCTCATCAACGGATCTGTAGGCACCGGAAACGGAAGGCGATCAATTATCACGAGACTTAGCGTTTGGCCAGGTACGTCTACTCCTTGAAAGAAGCTTTGAGTCGCGAAGAGGCATGTTGCCTCGCTTTCGGCAAATTTTCGTAGCAGTTCCATTTTCGGCAAGTCGTCTTGCTTGAGAACTTTGAAATCAAGTTTGCGCTCGAGCTCTTCGTAGGCGGCATTGAGTCGCGCATAACTCGTGAACAACGCGAGAGTTCTGCCTCCGGCCGCGTTGATCAATTCTTCAATTTCTCGATGTACGACCTTGTCCCGCATGCCTTGTGCAGGGTCTGGCAAATGAGCGGCGCAATAAAGAAGTGAATTGTTTTCATAATCAAATGGACTCGCAACATGGCATGAATCAAAACTCTCGATCGGTAGACCAAGTCTTTCGGGCAAATTCGTCGGAATCGTCGCACTTGTGAGAATCGCTGTTCTCTGCGACCAAACCGACTCTTGAAGTGCCGCGCCTACGTTCAACGGACGCATCTCAAGAGAGCATCGCTCGGCAGAACCCGCGATATAGGCGACATAGCCGTTGCGATCGGTGAGCGCCAGGTCAAGGTCTTCGATAAATCGAGTGCACAATGATTGTGCACGAAGTTTTCTCTGCTTTGCTGCCTCATCATTTGTGACAATCGTTCGCAACGACTCGAGCACCTCGCTCGCGCGACCGCGCACTTCGATCAGTGTCTCGCGAGATTCATTTTCGAGGGGTAGGGCAACCCGCTTGTTCAAAAACGGCACGATGGCGTCACGCAATCTAGAAGCACTTTTTGCAAACCCCCCTGACATGGCATCGTCTCTGATTATCGAGCGCATCGCCGAACCAATAGTCGTGATTCGACTTGGCGAAATTGCGAGCCCGACTGAGTCGGTCACAACATCTTCAAGTTCATGAGCCTCGTCGAAAATTACGACATCATGCTCGCCAATTATCGTGCCTTCAGTAACGATGTCCAATGCGTAGAGCCAGCCATTGACAATGACAATGTCAGAAGTTTGGCTTTGATTGCGTGCACGCTCAGAGAAACAACTCTCGCCAAATGGACATCGAGATGCTCCGGGGCATTCTTCGCTCGACACGCTGACCATCGACCAAGCATTGCGTTGTGGTTGCCAATCAAGTTCACCTTCGTCACCCGTATTCGTGGTTTCTGCCCACTCGCATAGTTTTCTGACATCGGCCTTTGTCTTGGCCGAAAGATCGTCAAGTTCGAGTCGAGATTGCGCTCGATCAGCGAGTTCTGCGATTCGTTGTCGACACAAATAGTTGTTGCGTCCTTTGAGTACGGTCCAAGTGAGTTCGCTTTCACGCGTCGGATTGAGCGACTTGGCGAGCAGCGGCAGATCATTTTGTGAAAGTTGATCTTGCAATGCCTTGGTTACTGTAGACACGACAATTCGTCGACCTGAAACAATCGATGGCACCAAATATCCGAGCGTTTTGCCCGTGCCCGTGCCAGCCTGCACTATCAGATGTCGATTCTTGCGCAACGCACGACCGACCAGTATCGCCATTTCGTCTTGCCCCTGTCGCTCTTCGGCATTCGTAAGTTCGTTGGTGACTCGTCTTAGTGCATCAAGAATTTCTTGATCAGCAGAGTTTGTAGGCATCTAAGTGTCGTTGCGGTGGTTATTCGGTTAGCTCGTCACAAGGGCTATCGCGGCGTCGAGTTCAACTGCGTCAAAATCTGGCCAGGGTCGTTCGGTGAAATAGATCTTTGCTGCGTTGATCTGCCAGAGCAAAAAATTTGAAATTCGTGATTCGCCTGAAGTGCGAACCAGAACGTCGACCGGGGGAAGCGACTGGTCGTAAAGGTGCGATTGAAGATTTGCAGGTGTTAGTTCGCACCCGCTTTTGACCAGAAGCTTCGCCGCACGTGTGAGTTCGCTTCGCGAGCCATAGTCGAATGCAACCGTCAGCACCATGCCCGAATTTGACTTCGTGTCGTCGATCGCCTTGCGTATTGCGCGCTGAACATAAAGCGGTGTTCGTGAGCCCGGCTCATCGAACGGTCTACCTATCCAGTTGACGCGGACATTGTTTTCGTTTAGCTCTGCGATGCGACCAAAGAGTTTTTTGTGGAGTCCAAGGATGTGACGAACCTCGGCTCGTGGGCGAACCCAGTTTTCGGTTGAAAAACCAAACACGGTCAAATATGCGATCTCGCGTTTTGATGCTGCACGAACAATGTCGGCAAGAGCCTCTTCACCTGCCGAGTGCCCAGCGGTACGAGGCAAACCCCGCTTACGGGCCCATCTTCCGTTGCCGTCCATGATGCAAGCCACATGAAGAGTTTTCGAAATCATTTGCTCAACGCTAACAACTCTGGTTGTCGAGGTGAGTTGTCTGGAAGTGAGAGAATGACATCGTGGTTAAAGCGTCTCGCGATCTGCACGGTGATTTGGCACATATCTTGGTGTGTGCGGGAACCGTGGTTGAGTGGCTGAAAACCACGTCTGATCAATGGAAGGTTCAGATTGATGCGTTAGTTCGATCTGTTAGTGGCGTTGGGGTTCGCTGGCTTTCGATTTATCCATACTCTGGTCAGGCCAGCGCCATTGAGCGCACAGAAATTTGCAATGCAATAATTTCGGTTTTTGGAGGCCAACGATCAGGTGATCGAGTTTCTGTCATCGCCGATCACGGTTTGGTGGTCGTTGTCGATACTTGTGCAAATGGACAAGAACGATTCGTCAACGCGGTCGCACAATTGAGTAGCAGCCAAGAAATTGATGAAGACAAACTCGCAGCGACGCTTCTTTCGCCAGCTTCGGGCGAACCTGACTTGGTCTTGGTTCTGGGCTCGCCAACTCAGGTGCCTGAATCGTTGATGTGGGAGCTCGCTTATAGCGAACTCGTTTTTCTGAATGTTCCTTGGTTGCAATGCGATGTTGAGCACATTCAAATGGCGATTGGAGACTTTCAACGTCGTGATCGGCGCTTTGGCGGTGTCGACTCGTGAGTTTATATCGCGACAAGGCGATCGTTCTTCGTACCTATGATCTACGCGAGTCAGATCGCATCATCGTGATGATGAGCGAAGAACATGGCAAAGTCAGGGCCGTTGCTAACGGTGTACGCAAGATGTCGTCGCGCTTCGGTGCTCGTTTAGAGCCACTTAGTCACGTCGATGTTTTGTTGAGTCGGGGCAAAGAACTAGACACGGTAAGTCAAGTCGAGTTGGTTACAAGTGCGAGAGGCTTGTATACCGACCTCGACCGACTTACACGTGGCCTCGCAATGCTCGAAGCCGTCGACCAATTAGGTATGGATGGCGAGCCAACTCCGCATCTTTACAAGATGTTGGTTGGCGCACTGCAGTGGTTATCTGAAAATGACTCGGCACTCGTACTTGCAGCTTTTTATTTCAAGTTGCTCGTTGTTGAAGGAGTTGGCGCCCATGTCGACGACTGTGTTGGTTGCGGCGCGCCAGGTGAGAACATTGTCGCGTTTGATTTATTTCGGGGTGGTGGACAATGCCAAAGTTGCCGAAGCGGTGCAACGATTTCTAATGGTGCGATAAAGATTGTGCAAGACATTGTTGGGGGTCGATTGAACTTGGCTCTTGCTTTACCCGAGAGCGCCGCGACTCGCGAGGTTTCTGATCTTGCTACACGATGTATGGAGCATCACCTTGAGCGTCGACTGAAGTCGGTCGCGGTGTTTGAGCGTCCAGAGCATTAGTTTCATTAATTTGACGGCAGTCACGCGGTTTTTTGTAATAGTCTGAACGGGTGCCAGCTAAAGATTTAGATCAGGTAGTCAACCTTTGTAAGCGTCGTGGATTCGTCTATCCAAGCGGCGAAATTTATGGTGGTTTTAGGTCTTCGTATGATTACGGGCCGTTGGGTTCGCTGATGTTGCGCAATGTAAAAGAAGCGTGGATTCGCACGATGGTGCAACAACGGGACGATGTCGTTTTGATTGACGCGGCAATTCTGGGCGCACCACAGGTTTTCGAGGCAAGCGGCCACTTGAGTAACTTCAGCGACCCGTTAGTTGATTGCACGATCTGCAAGCGTCGCTTTCGTCAAGACCAAATTGACGACCGCGATTGTCCTCAATCAAAGAAGGGCTGCGAATTCACTGACGCGCGTGCTTTTAATTTGATGTTCAAGACGCATGCTGGACCGGTCGAAGGCGAAGGTGCGACGGTCTATCTGCGACCAGAGACCGCTCAGGGCATGTTCGTAAACTTCGCGAATGTCTTGCAAACGAGTCGAAAAAAGCCTCCATTTGGTATTGCGCAAGTCGGCAAGAGTTTTAGAAACGAGATCACACCAGGAAATTTCATATTTAGAACAAGAGAGTTTGAGCAAATGGAACTTGAGTTTTTTATTCCGCCCGCTGAGAGCGCTCAATGGTACGAATATTGGTGCAATTCACGCATGCGGTGGTATGTCGATCATGGCATCCCTACAGAAATGTTGCGCATTCGTGAGCATGCAAAAGATGAACTGTCGCATTACTCGGCTGGCACGAGCGATATTGAGTTCTTGTTTCCTTGGGGATGGGGAGAACTCGAAGGTATTGCTCAGAGAACAGACTTTGATTTGAAGCAGCATGCCGAGCATTCAAGACAGAAACTCGAATATTTTGACCAGACAACTAACGAGCGATATGTACCATATGTTGTTGAGCCGGCCGCAGGTGCAAACCGCACGATGGCCGCGTTCTTGTTGGCGGCATATGACGAAGATGTCGTAAATGATGAACCGCGCACAGTGTTGCGTTTGCATCCGAGGTTGGCGCCGTTTCAAATTGCCGTTTTGCCGTTATCGAAAAAAGACACTCTTATGCCTCTCGCCAAGAAGGTCCATTCGATGCTTGGTGCTAAATACATGTGCGACTTCGATGAAACACAGGCAATTGGTCGCCGCTATCGTCGTCAAGATGAGGTCGGTACGCCGTTTTGTGTGACGATCGATTTTGATTCGCTCGAGGATGATTCGGTTACTATTCGCGAGCGAGATTCGACGGCACAAAATCGCGTCAAGATTTCAGATTTGATGCAAGAGTTTTCACAAAGATTAGGTTTTTAATTATTCGTTGAAATCACCAAAGTTGTTCTTACCAAAATAGAGGAGAAAAAATGTCGCAAGTAGCAGTTGTAGTTAAGTTGAAGATCAAAGATGGTCAACGCGATGCAATGACAGACGCAGTTAAGCCCGGCATTGAAACTGCAAAAGGCGAGGTCGGCACACGATTTTATGTTTTTCACCACGATGCAGTTGACGCCAACACGGTTTGGTTCTACGAGTTATACGCCGACCAAGAAGCCGCAAACGCGCACATGGGGTCTGAGGCGTTTAAGTCTTGGTCAATGTCCCTTGCACCATTTGTTGATGGAGCCCCCGAGTTTTCATTCTTGACGCCGATTGGTGGCAAAGGAGTTTAATTTTTGTATCTCGACAAGATTCTCGCACAACATCGCGAAGTTGCGTCGCAAGATGCGAGGTCGTTGTCTGAATTAATCGAGACGGCCCGTCGAATTGGGTCGTCGCGAGGTTTCGCTGACCGTTTGGCTGTTGATTCTCAAGATTCATTGGCCGTTATCGCAGAAATTAAACGTCGTTCGCCATCGCGAGGTGTGCTTGGTGAAGATTTGAAGCCAGATCTCATTGCGCGCGATTATCAAAGCGCCGGTGCAAGTTGTATTTCGGTTCTGACCGATTCTGACTTTTTTGGTGGTTCTGTCGAAGATTTGCAGCATGCACGAAAGGCGACCGAGTTGCCCGTCTTGCGAAAAGACTTCACGGTTTCTTTGCAAGACATTTGCGACGCAAAAATTATGGGCGCCGATTGCATTTTATTGATCGTCGCCGCCCTCACTAAATCTGAACTTCTTGATTTTCATCAGTTTGCAAAAGAGTTGGGACTCGACGTTTTGGTTGAAATACACGACGAACCTGAATTAGAGATAGCCATCGAAATCGAATCCGAATTGGTTGGTGTTAATCAAAGAGACCTCAAAACATTCGAAGTCGATCAGAAGCGAGCAGTGCGGATGGCGGCAAAGATCCCAAGTGGTGTTCTGCGAGTTGCAGAATCTGGAGTACGAACCCGAAGTGATGCTCAGCAATTGCGTGACGCTGGTTATGATGCGATTCTTGTTGGTGAGACCCTTGTGACTTCGGCTGATATCACAAAAACTCTCAGCGAATTGCGCGTCTAAATGTTCATCAAAATTTGCGGTATTACGAATGAGCAAGATGCGCTTCTTGCCGTTGCTCTTGGCGCCGATGCCTTAGGTTTCGTCTTCGCACCTTCACCCCGACAAGTTGCGCCGCAACGAGTCAAAGAAATAGTGCGACGTCTGCCACAGAGTGTCCTGACAGTTGGGGTGTTTCGCGACGAGCACCCACAGCGTGTAATCGACACGGTACGAGAAGCCGGCGTGTTTGGCGCTCAACTTCATGGTCACGAGTCGGCCGCGAATGTTGCCGAAGTGATGGTTGATATTAAGTGGGTGGTCAAAGCAGTCGTCGCGGGTTCGGTCGAAGCCAAGAACGCCGATAGTTATTTGACCGATTTGATATTGGTTGATGCACCGAATCCAGGTTCGGGTACGCCATATGAATTGGATCTTTTGGGTGAAATGCCTCAGTCGGTTCGTATTTTGCTCGCCGGAGGTCTTGCCGCCGAAAACGTCGCAACAGCAATTGCGCAAGTTTCACCGTGGGGCGTCGACGTGTCTTCAGGAGTCGAAAAGAGTCATGGCTACAAAGACCCGATCAAACTTAAGAGGTTCATAGAAAACGCTCGCGATGCATTTGACGACTTTGACCGCGGTGTCCTTGGCGAAGAAGAACGATTTAGCAACAAGCCCTTTAATTGGGAATCTTAAGACCTGATAGTCGGGATACATTTAGTCTCCATGAACGCAAAACCCGTGCCAACTGAATTATTGACACCAGGTGCTGACGGTCGGTTTGGTGAATTCGGCGGGCGATTCGTGCCCGAAACTTTGGTGCCAGCGTGTGAAGAACTAGAGCGAGCCTTCACTGATGCGTGGAGTGATTCGCTTTTTAGAACCGAACTTGATGACTTGCTGCGTGAATATGCAGGGCGTCCATCAATTTTGACAGAGTGTCATAATCTTGGTGCGCAACTTGGTATTCGGCTGATTCTCAAACGTGAAGATTTAAACCACACTGGATCGCATAAAATTAATAGTGTTTTGGGTCAAGCGTTACTTGCCAAACGAATGGGTAAGAAGCGAATCATTGCCGAGACAGGCGCGGGACAACATGGGGTCGCGTCGGCAACTGCGGCCGCACTGCTTGGTCTTGAGTGCAAGGTCTATATGGGTGCGGTTGATGTTGAGCGTCAGTCGTTGAATGTCTTTCGAATGAAGCTTCTGGGTGCAACTGTCGAAGCTGCAAATTCTGGCAGCAGAACTTTGAAAGATGCTGTCAATGAAGCAATGCGTGATTGGGTCGCAAGTGTCGAGACGAGTTATTACTGCATTGGTTCTGTAATGGGTCCTCATCCATATCCGTTCATGGTCCGTCAATTTCAGAGTGTTATCGGTCGTGAGGCACGCAAACAATTTCAACAGATGTGCGACGGTGCTGACCCGAATGTCGTCGTGGCATGCGTCGGCGGCGGGTCAAACGCGATGGGCATTTTTTCTGGTTTTATTGATGCAAAGACACGGTTGATCGGCGTTGAACCCGCAGGTGGCGCGGCGGTTGGTCGTGGCACACCTGGCGTAGTTCACGGTATGAAGAGTTACTTGATGCAAGATGAATATGGTCAGGTGCAAGAGGCTCACTCGATCAGCGCCGGTCTTGACTATCCAGGTGTTGGTCCTGAGCACTCGTATCTTGCGTCTGTGGGTCGCGCCGAGTATCCAAGCGTCAATGATCAAGAGGTGATCGAAGGCTTCAAATTATTGGCTCGCACCGAAGGCATTATTCCGGCACTTGAATGCGCGCACGCTGTCGCGTGGATCGCCAAAGAGTCACCAAAAATTCAAGGGCAAACAGTGCTCATGAATTTGTCTGGTCGTGGAGATAAAGATGTCGCTCAAATGATGACGATTCTCGGCAACGAGTTGGACTGAAGAGAAGCCAATGATGAAGAATGCAGCGCATAATCATGGCATTCTTGAGTCTCGACTTCGGCAACTTCGTAGTGATGGTCGCAAAATTCTTGTTCCATATATCACTGGTGGGTTGACCGGGTGGTTGGACGCAATTCGTGGCGCGGCTGCAAGCGGAGCTGATGCAATTGAAATTGGTATTCCATTCTCTGACCCCGTGATGGACGGGCCGATTATTCAGATGGCTTCTGAAAAAGCCTTGCGCGATGGTGCGACGCCAAATTCAATTCTGCACGAATTGAGAACTGTTGACGTCGATGTGCCATTGATTGTCATGTGCTACTACAACACCGTGTTTCGTGCCGGTCACGACCGATTCGCGAACTCGCTGCGCGATTGCGGTGTTGTCGCTGCAATCGTGCCCGACCTACCTCTTGAAGAATCGTCGATATGGGCAACCGCCGCCGACAGTGCGAAAATCGAAACTGTAATGCTGGCCGCACCAACTGCGCCAGATGAGAGATTGCCTCGTGTCGTCGAACGAGCAAGAGGCTTTGTTTACGCAGTCGGGCTGTTGGGTGTAACAGGCGAGCGTACCGAACTTGCAACCACCGCTGTGGCAATGGCGACTCGTCTTAAAAAGATCACCGATATCCCGGTTCTTGTTGGTGTCGGAGTTTCGAACGCCGAGCAAGCGAAACAGGCGTGCAGTGTCGCAGATGGTGTTATTCAAGGTGCCTCAGTTGTTCGTCGCCTATTAGAAGAAGGGGTTGATTCGGTCGCGCAATACGTTGCCGAGGTACGCACCGCAATTGATAGCTCTTTAGTCTCAAAACGCTAAATTATTGCCATGTTGATAACAGGCGACAAAGCACCGAATCTCGCTTTGTTTGATCAAAACGAAAAAAAGGTATCCCTCAAAGACTTCGCCAAAAAAAAGGTCCTGATTTATTTTTATCCGAAGGCTGATACCCCGGGTTGCACAATGCAATCCAAGCAGTTGAATTTCGAAAAAAAATACGGGCTTGGCTTTACATTGCTTTCAGATCCCGAGCATAAGGTCGCCAAGGCGTACAAAATTTCTCCAAAAGATACGCCGAAAAATCTGCTTAAGGCCCTTGAAAAGTGACGACGTTTCCAAAACCAAGCAATCTAATACCGCATCGTCACCCGTTTCTGTTTGTCGACGAACTTGTCGCCTTGGTGCCGGGACTGAGCGCAACCGGAATTTGGAAGTTGACGGGAAACGAAGACTTTTTCACCGGTCACTTTCCGGGTCGACCCACATTGCCTGGTGTATTGATGTGCGAAGCGATTGCTCAGGTCGGTGCGTGTGCAATTTTGAGCGAAGAGAAGTTCGTCGGTAAGTTGCCGCTGTTTGGTGGTCTCGATGGGGCAAGATTTCGTCGTCAGGTGGTGCCTGGTGATCTGCTTGAAATGTCGGTGCAACTTGGTCGTATGTCAGCTCGTGCTGGCAAGGGGACCGGTGTCGCTAAAGTCAACGGCGAAACTGCATGTGAATGCGAATTATTGTTTGTGATTGTCGACGCGTAAGCCTCGCGTAAGATCTGCGTCAGATCTGCGTCAGGTCTGCGGTCACTAAATATATGGAGCGATAATTATCGAACCGTTGTGACCGCCGAAGCCGAAATTGTTTGAAATCGTCGGTCCAGGTTGCCAAGGGCGTGCGGCGCCAGTGACGATGTCGACGCCAGACATCTCGGGATCAACAACAGTTGTGTTCGCAGTTGGCGGTATCAACTTGTGTTCGAATGAAAGCAAAACGGCGGCGGCCTCAAGTGCGCCAGCGGCACCTAGTGGGTGACCAGTCACTCCTTTGATTGATGTCATCGGAGGTCTCGATTGGCCAAAGACGGCAGCGACCGCGTTCGCTTCAGCAGAGTCGTTAAGTGGAGTTGACGTGCCGTGAGCATTTACTTGTTTGATGTCGTTTGGTGAAAGTCCAGCGTCATCGAGAGCTAGTTTCATGCAAGCGATCGCGCCGACCCCTCCGGGCGAAGGCGCGGTGATGTGATGTGCGTCGGCATTGCTGCCCGCACCCAAAACTTCGCCATAAATTTTTGCGCCACGTGCCAGTGCTAGATCAAGTCGCTCGAGAACGAAAACGGCGGAGCCTTCGCCGAAAATAAAACCGTCACGAGTCGCATCAAATGGCTTGCTAATTTTTGTCGTTGAGAGCGCCGTCATATTTGCAAAACCTGCCACAGCAGTTATCGTCGCCGCAGATTCTGCACCACCCGAGATAACTGCATCACATCGTCCCCAAGCGACAAGTCGAGCGGCGTAGCCGAGCGCGTGCGTGGCCGCGGCGCACGCGGTGCAGATTGTTTCGGCGGGGCCCTGAAAGCCATATCGCATCGATATTGCTGCGCCAGATGCATTCGACATCATCATCGGCACCAAAAAAGGCGAAACTCTGCGCTCTCCTTTTTCTACGCGAACGATAACTTGCTCTTCAAGTGTTCGTAGACCGCCGATGCCGGTGCCGAAAATAGTGCCGATACGAGTTGGGTCATAGGGCAGTGAACCAGATTGGGCTATGGCTTCTGATGCAGAAGCGAGCGCATATTGCTCACATCGATCTGCACGTCGCGCCTCTTTTGGTCCAGCAAAATATGGTGCAGGGTCCCAGTTTTCGACTTCTATTGTGTGGCTACCTGAAACACCTTGACCCAACAAACCATTCCAAAAATTTTGTTTGCCGATGCCACAAGGTGCAACAACGCCAAAGCCAGTTATTGCAACTCGATGACCAGCACCCTGCATGAAATGTTGTGCAGGTTAAAAGTTAAGAAACTTTTGCCGCGACAAGGTTGAAGGCTTTGCCGACAGTGTCGACACCTTCGAGGTCGCTTTCAGGCACGGTGATGCCGAACTCTTCTTCGAGCGCCATTACAAATTCGACGAGGTCGAGACTGTCTGAGCCAAGGTCATCCTTGAAACTCGCTTCCATTGTCACTTTGGCGGCATCTACCGCCAATACATCTACGGCGCATTTTTTGAAACGATCGAAAAGTTGTTGGTCCATGGTGCAAGTCTAGTGCCCCATGCCAAGTCCACCATCGACTGGGATTACGGCACCAGTTATATAGCCGGCTTCTTGTGATGCAATGAACGCGACGACTGCTGCAATCTCACTTGGCACCGCCATTCGCGCGAGCGGCACAGCTGCGAGCATGTTGTCGCGCTGTTCTTGAGTTAGTGCGGCAGTCATATCAGTTTCAACAGGACCTGGAGCAATGACATTGACAGTTATTGATCGTGAGCCAAGTTCGCGTGCAAGTGAACGAGCCAATCCAACAAGTCCGGCTTTTGAAGCCGCATAATTTGACTGACCAGCCGAACCAAGCAGACCCACAACAGAAGACGTCAAGATAATTCGACCCGATCGAGCGCGAAGCATGCCTTGGGTGGCGCGTTTACAAACCCGGTAAGCGCCCGTGAGATTTGCGTCGATGACGGATGAAAAGTCAATTTCACTCATGCGTAGCAACAACTGGTCTTTAGTGATTCCTGCGTTTGAAACGAGAACTTGTACAGGTCCGAATTTTTCTTCAACGGTTGTAAAAGCGGCATCAACTTCTGTTTGTGATGTGACGTCACACTTGACCGCAAAAAAGTCCCCCGATGGTTTGGTGCTGTTGTATGTAATTGCAACTTTGTCACCAAGTTTCGCAAAATGTTCGGCACAAGCCAGGCCGATACCTTTTGCGCCACCTGTAATTAAAACGACTCGACTCATGATTGGTCCCACTTTATGACTGCGCTAGCGGCTGTCATCCCAGCTCCGAAGCCAACTAGCAAAACATTGTCGCCAGATTTGACGCGACCACGATCAATCGCGTCGAATAACGCAAGTGGTATCGAAGCCGATGATGTATTGCCGGTTTCGTGCAACACGACTGCGGTTTTGCTCATTGGAATATCAAGCCGTTTGCAAGCGGCTTCGATGATTCGAATATTTGCCTGGTGGGGCACAACAAGATCGATCTCGCCTGTGGTCAGACCGGATGCCTTGATCGACTTCTCGGCAGAGTCGACCATGATTCGCACGGCACGACGAAAAACTTCTTTTCCGTCCATGTGCAAGGTGCCACCAATTTCTGCATAAAGCAATTCTTCAAGCGAACCATCGGCGTCGAAATCCCAGCCGAGCAATTGTCCAGGGCCACTAGTTGCTTCAATGACTGCGGCCCCCGAGCCATCGGCAAAAAGAATTGCGGTGTTGCGGTCTGACCAGTCGGTAATTCTTGAAAGAGTATCGGTGCCGATAACCAGAATTCGCCTCATACCCATGGCGATCAAACCGTGACCTGTGATAAGCGCATAGACGAAACCCGAGCAGGCAGCGTTCACGTCGAATGCCCCGCAACGAAGGCCGAGACCGTGTTGAACAGTTGCACTCGTTGCGGGCACTGTGCGATCGGGGGTTGTGGTCGAAAGCACGAGCGCATCTATCGTCGAGGCGTCAATGCCCGCCATTTCGATTGCTTTGCGTCCAGACTCGATTGAGAGACTCGCCGTTGTTCCGCCGATGTGTCGTCGTTCGATACCTGTTCGTTCGCGAATCCATTCATCTGAGGTGTCCATGGTTTTAGACAGGTCATCGTTCGTGACAATTTTTGGAGGTAGTGCTGTGCCCCAGCCGATAATTTTTGCGCCAACGACACCATTTGGAATTGTCGGCATCAGATCACTGCTCTCATATTGTTCGCAACCAAGCAATTGGTTGGTGTGCAGTCAGTCTTTCGCCCTCAACGCTGATGTAGTTCTGCAAAATTCCGTCAAACAAAGAACGTACTTCTTGATCGCCAACCATTCCCAACACATCACCAACGCTAATGCGCGCACCGTTGGCGATTAATTTGCTGGGCGCAAACACTCCAGCGCCGGGGCTAACTACCAAACGTTCGACTGCAAAGAGGTGCTCACCTTCGTGAAGTTGTGGCACTGACAGCGATGAAGCGCCAATCCATTCAATGAGTTTGTCGAGTTCGTCCGGCGTGCTGATGCTCAAAGTGCGAGCAGATTCAATGGTGCGTTTGGCCATGCCTGTGAGAACCCCGCCGGGCCCGAGTTCTACGAAATCTTTGATCCCGTTTTCAGACATCGTTTGCAGACAGTGTTTCCATCGCACTGGACTTGAAAGCTGCGCCGACAAAAGAGTCGTCCATTCATTGCCTTGGTCGTGCGCTTTTGCATCGACATTTGAAACTATTGGCACATCTGAGTCACGTGGTTTTGCGAGGGCGATCGCCTCACGAAGTCGATCGCGCGCAGGAGCCATTAACGGAGTATGAAACGCGCCCGAAACAGGAAGTGCCATTACTCGTTTGGCACCTAGCTCTTTGGCGTGTTCAGTGGCAGTTTGCACGGCCGGAGCAGTGCCGGCAATGACCACTTGGCCTGGCGCATTAAAGTTTGCGACCCAAACGTCGCTGTCGGCGCGACGACATGCAGTTTCAACTTGGTCGTCTTCTAAACCAAGCACAGCAGACATGACGCCTGGCGATGCCGATCCGGCGTCGTGCATTGCCGCGGCGCGCTCTACGACAAGTCGTACACCATCTTCAAAACTCAGAGCTCCGTTTGCTGTAAGTGCCGTGTATTCGCCTAGTGAGTGACCAGCACAAAGGCTTGGTTCAAAACCAAGTCGTTCAACTGCGTCGAGCACCATCAAACTTGCAACAAACGTCGTCAACTGGGCGTTGCGGGTGTCTTTCAAAGTTTCGGCGTCTGCGTTTAAAAGAAGGTCAGCAACATCACGATTAGCGATTTCGGAGGCCTCAATTACGAGATCCCAACTTTCGTGGTCAACCCAAGGTTTGCCCATGCCTGGTCGTTGAGATCCTTGACCAGGAAAGGTGAATGCAAGCATCTTCGAATGAGTGCCTTTCGTGTTATCTACATCGTAGAAGAAAATCGTAGAGTAAATACGAGTGAATTTGGAGTTAACGACGAGAGAATGCACCGTGTGGGCTCAAGCGATTGGTAGATACGCTTAGCGGGCAAGCCCGAGTGGCGGAATGGCAGACGCGACGGACTCAAAATCCGTTGTCTGAAAGGGCGTGCGGGTTCGACTCCCGCCTCGGGCACCATGACTATACGAAATTTAGGTAATCAATTCGTCGAGCGACGCTTACGTCGCGGTTCGCAGACGTTGCGCGAATTGCGTGACGAACTTCGTATCACTTCCGAGCAGCTTGAGTTCATCGAAGGCGAGGCACAAGAAAAAGAGATGCGTGCAATGGTCGCCGAAACGGCCGACGCGGCACTTGAACACCACGAAGCACAAAAGAATCTGGAGGCGATACAGAAGTATCACCGTCATTTGGTTTCGTCAATTGCTGAGCATGAAGTTCGGCAAGATCAGTTGCTCGACAAGCTTGGTAGTTGAGAGTTGGATCAATGGGAATCAAAATTGTTTTAGCCGAAGATGAAGCGATAATTCGGCTAGATCTTCGTGAGAGTTTGATTGAAGAAGGATACGAAGTCGTTGGAGATGTGGGCCGAGGTGACAAAGCGGTTGAAATGGTGCGAGAAAAGCGGCCTGATGTTGCAATATTTGACATAAAGATGCCGGGAATGTCTGGTCTTGAGGCGGCAAAAATCGTTTCCGATGAGAGACTTTGCCCAGTGGTGATGCTGACTGCGTTTAGCCAACGCGAAATCATCGAACAAGCTCGTGATGCTGGCGCTCTCGCTTATCTTGTCAAGCCGTTTCAAAAGTCTGACTTAGTGCCCGCGATCGAACTCGCAATCGGCAGATTTGCCGAAATGCAGGCGCTCTCAAATGAAGTTGCTGCACTTGGCGCTCAACTTGAAATTCGCAAACTGATCGATCGCGCCAAAGGAGTTTTGATTGACAAATTCAAAATGTCCGAGGCTGACTCATTCTCGTTCATTCAGAACAAGGCGATGTCTGAGCGCAAAAAGATGGGTGATATCGCCGAGTTGATTATTGGTGGCAAACTGAATCCTTGATCGACGGGCGAGAAGCGCTTTCTGATGCGGTCTAGGCGCGACGACTAGTTTCTAGTTATGAAACTGATGGCCCTTGACGGCAACTCTTTGGCCTATCGCGCTTTTTTTGCGCTACCGACAGACATGGTGACTGCGAGCGGACAGGTTACAAACGCAATTTACGGCTTTACGTCGATGCTTTTGACTTTGATGCGAGATCACAAGCCAGACGGTGTCATCGTTGTATTTGATCGCAAAGAGCCGACGTTTCGTCATGAGGCCGCGCCGGAGTACAAGGCACAACGCGAAACTCAGCCTGATATTTTGTATCAACAGCTCGATCTAATTCGTGAGATGTTGACAAAGATGGGCGTCACCGCGATCGATGCCCCAGGTTTTGAAGGCGATGATTTGATTGCAACAATCGCTGAGATGGCACTTAAATCGGGGGACGATCTGATTATCGTCACGGGTGATCGCGACAATTATCAATTGGTCAGTGACCCTCATATTCGTGTGTTGTATAACAAGCGAGGTGTGAGTGACTATGCGCTTTATGACGAGGCAGGTATTCTCGAGCGAACTGGTGTCACACCGAAGCAGTATGCCGATTATGCGGCGCTTCGCGGTGACCCCAGTGACAATCTTGAAGGGGTGCCCGGCGTCGGTGAGAAGACTGCCGCGAAATTAATAACGAAGTATCAAACCATCGAAGCCGTGTTCGATAATGCAGACGAACAAACCCCGAAACTCAAACAAGCGCTGATCGAAAGTCGCTCGCGGGTGTTGCGCAACGCAAAACTGATGGTGCTGCGACGAGATGCACCAGTGAAAATTGATATTCACGCGTTGTCACCGCGGCCAAATGCGAATGCTGTCAAAGAAATATTTGCCGTCTTTGAATTTAAGACGATGTTCGCTCGCTTCGTTGAGGCAACAAAACACTTCGCCGGTCTTGACGAAATTTCAGTTGCCGAATCAGACGCCAGCAATGATGTCGCTTCACAAAAGAGTGTGAGTATCTCAGCAACCGTTGAGATTTGCGAGACGACGAAAGCGGCCGTATCAGCACTCAAAAAAAATGAAGTCTCTGACATCGCGGCGGCTTGGTTGGGCGATCCTGGCCGCTCAGAGTTGTTGGGTTTGGCCGTGGTCGGCGAAGTCGCAAAGTCGCAAGTTTTTTGGATATCGGCGAAACTTTTGTTTTCGATCGAAGTGATAGCTGTGCTTAATGATGGCTTCAAGTTTCGTGGACACAATGTCAAACCATTGATGCGCAGTTTTTTGGGTCTCGGCATCGACCTCAGAGAGATGGTTCTTGACACTGCGATCGCCGCTTATCTGCTTGATCCGTCAGAGTCGCGATATGAAATTAAACAAGTCGTTTTGCGATATCTCGAGGTTGATTTTGCTTCGACCGATTCAAATATTCAAGATGGTCAATTAAATTTTGATGCACCCGACGCAACGAGTGCGGCAAGCAGTACTGCTGCGGCAGAAGCGCTTGGTGTATCGCTAGTGTCGCAAGTTTTGGTTACATCACTCGAAAGTCAGAAATTGGCCAAGCTTTATTATGAGATAGAACATCCACTTGTAAGAGTTCTTGCACGAATGGAGTTTCTCGGTGTTGAGGTTGACAAGCATCAACTAAATGAAATCAACAAAAAATTGACCGCTGAGTGTAATGCTCTCACCAAAAAGTTGCACACGATCGCCAAACAAGAGTTCAATCTGAATTCTCCGTTGCAATTGCGAAAAATTCTCTACGAGGACAAAAAATTGACACCAGGTAAAAAAAACAAGACTGGCCCGAGCACCGATGCAGCGACCTTAGAAAAGCTAAAAGATCAGTGGCCAGAGTTCATTGAGCCGTTACTTGAATATCGCGAAGTCGAAAAGCTGCGTTCGACATACGGCGAAGGTTTGTTGAGTGTTGTTGAAGGTGATAGTCGCATTCACGCGACGTTCAATCAGACCGTTGCGCGCACGGGTCGCCTCAGTAGTGACCAACCGAATCTGCACAATATTCCCGTGCGAAGCGAACAAGGCAAAGTCTTTCGAACGGCGTTTGTGCCGCGCGAGAAATGTCAGTTTCTGGTGGCTGACTACAACCAAATTGAATTGCGTTGTATTGCGCATCTTGCCAATGACCCGGGACTCATCGATGCCTTTAATAAGAACATTGATATTCACAATGTCACTGCGGCAAGTGTTTTCAATGTTGATCCAGATGCGGTTACGAGCGAACAGCGATCGAAAGCAAAAATGATCTCTTACGGACTTGCTTATGGAATGGAGGCTTATGGTTTGGCCCAGCGACTCGCGATCGGGGTTAGCGAGGCAAGCGAAATTCTTGACGCATATTTTGCTGCTTTCCCGAGGGTCAAAAAGTATATGGATGAAACCGTCGAGCTGGCGAGACAACGTGGCTATACCGAAACCCTTTTTGGTCGCAAGAGGGCTATTCCTGAACTTCAGAATCCAAATTTTCGGATGCGACAAATTGGCGAACGTCAGGCGATGAATTCTGGAATTCAGGGCTTGGCTGCAGACATATTTAAAGTCGCAATCGTGCGACTCGACAATGGTCTAGAAGCCGGCGGTTTCGAGTCACGGTTGGTTCTGCAGGTGCATGATGAGGTGATCGTTGAGGCGGTGGTCGATGAGCACCAACGCGTCGAGGCATTGGTGCGCGATTCGATGTGCAACGCCGCCGATTTGGCCGTGCCGCTTGAAGTAAATCTCGCTTGGGGGGACAGTTGGGCATCGGCAAAAGCTTGATCCAGCGTCCCGAAAAGAGCCGTCGCGGATAGGCTGAAGCGTCCTATCCACCTCTCCTATCCACCGAAAGTAATAACAGTGTCAACAACTCAATTGATGTCGAGTCCTGAAATGGGAACATTCGACGCAGAAGGCAATTACACACCGCGCAAAGTCACAGAACGAGACGTCTCATTTGTAGATTCAATCAACGAGACGATTGTTGAACTCAAAGAAGGAAAGCTAGTAAGCGGCACCGTCGTGCGAATTACTCGCGATGAAGTTCTTGTAGAAATCGGTTATAAGACCGAAGGCGTAATTTTGAATCGTGAACTGTCGATTCGTCACGACGCAGACCCGAACACAATCGTGAAGTTGGGCGAAAAAATCGAAACTTTGATTTTGACTCTTGAAGATAAAGAGGGTCGCTTGTTGCTTTCGAAGAAGCGTGCGCAATATGAGCGTGCTTGGGGTGACATTGAAGCAATTAAAAACGCCGATGGCACCGTTGAAGGTCTCGTCATTGAAGCCGTCAAAGGTGGCCTAATCGTCGACATAGGATTGCGGGGCTTTTTGCCTGCATCGCTCGTCGAACTTCGTCGTGTACGCGATTTGGCTCCATATTTGGGTCAGCGAATTACAGCAAAGATTCTTGAACTCGATCGTCAGCGCAACAACGTCGTTCTGTCGCGTCGAGCACTTCTTGAAGAGAGCCAAAAAGGCACACAAACTGATTTCCTCGAAAACATTGCCGTTGGCGAGGTTCGCACGGGTCGCATCTCGAGCGTGGTTGCTTTCGGCGCATTCGTTGATCTCGGTGGAATGGATGGTTTGATCCACGTTTCAGAACTCTCTTGGAAGCATGTCGATAATCCGGGTGCAGTCGTCAAAATTGGCGACGAAGTTTCTGTGAAAGTGCTTGAGATCGATCGCGAACGCGATCGCATTTCTTTGTCGCTGAAAGCGACTCAACAAGACCCTTGGCAAGAGTTTGCATCTAGTCATCAAGTTGGCCAATTGGTTTACGGTCGTGTCACAAAACTCGTGCCGTTTGGCGGCTTCGTACAAGTTGGCGACGGAATCGAAGGCTTGGTTCACATCTCAGAGATGTCGACACATCATGTCGAGGCTCCGGAGCAAGTCGTAACTCCAGGCGAAGAACTTTGGGTGAAGATCATCGATCTCGATTTGGCTCGTCGTCGCATTAGTTTGTCGATCAAACAAGCTGCCGAGGGTGGTGAATTGGCCGAAGAATATCGCGGACAGTTCCAGACTGATGAACAAGGCAATTGGGTAAGTGGTGACGATTCAACTCGAGAATCGGCGTGGGCAGAGTTTTTTGACCCGAATGCAGCGACTGCAGAGACCCCAAAACCAACCGAAGAACCTAATGCAGGCTGATTAAAAATTTAGTTTTAGATACGGTGAGTATCTGATGATTCTCATTGGGCTCACTGGTGGCATCGGTTCTGGCAAGTCAGAGGTTGCGCGGCTGTTGACTAGTCGTGGCGCAGTGCTGATCGATGCCGATCTCATTGTTCGCGAATTGCAGCAGCCTGCCGCCGAGGTTTATCTCAAAATGGTTGAACTTTTTGGCCCTGAAGTGGTCGCGTCAGACAAGACGCTCGATCGGGCCGCAATCGCAAAGAAGGTTTTCAGCGATTCAAACTTGCTAAAGACCCTTAACGAATTGATTCACCCGATTGTGCGTCGAGTCATGAACGAACGAATCGATAGTTTTCGCCAATCCGACAAAGTCGTTGTTCTTGATATTCCGTTGTTGGTCGAAAATCCGAGAGAAGGTCTTGACGGAGTTCTCGTGGTCGATCTAGATGTTGATTTGGCTTTAGAACGACTCGTTGAGCAGCGAAACATGTCTGTCGAAGATGCAAAGGCTCGTATTGCCAAACAGGCAACGCGTGAACAAAGACTCGCCATCGCCAACCATGTGATTGACAATTCAGGTGACAGAATTCAACTTGAAGAAAGAGTCGAAGCGGCTTGGTCGTGGATTCAATCTCTCAAATGAGTGAACGCAAATTTGTAGTCGAGTCGCCATTCAAACCTGCCGGTGACCAACCCGAAGCGATATCCAAACTCGTTGCCGGAGTAAATCGTGGTGACAGATTTCAAACCTTGCTGGGCATTACTGGCTCAGGTAAATCAGCAACAATTGCATGGACAATCGAGCAGGTACAGCGACCGACACTGATCTTGGCGCCGAACAAGTCGTTGGCCGCACAACTAGCACAAGAGATGCGCGAATTTTTTCCGAACAATCGGGTTGAGTATTTCGTCAGTTACTACGACTACTACCAACCTGAGGCCTACATTGCTTCGAGCGACACCTTTATCGAAAAAGATTCATCGATCAACGATGAAATTGATCGGCTTAGACACTCGGCTACTGCAGCGCTCTTGACCAGGCGGGACACGATCGTTGTGGCATCGGTGAGCTGCATTTACGGAATGGGAGACCCTGGCGAGTATCGAGGAAATCTTCTCGAACTTCACACGGGCGTCGATTATGACCAACGCAGCATTTTGGCGCGACTCGTCGAACTTCAATATGACCGAAATGATATGACTTTGGGGCGTGGCAACTTTCGGGTTCGCGGTGACACGATCGAGGTGCATCCTGCATATGAAGAGACGGTTACCCGTCTCGAAATGTTCGGTGACACAGTTGAGCGAATCTCAGTTGTAGATCCGGTGACGGGTGAAACCCTACGTGACCTCACCGAAATCGTCATATTTCCGGCAACTCACTATGTCGCAGGCGAAGAGCGTATGCGCGTGGCGATGCTTGGCATAGAACAAGAGTTGGCACAGCAGTTGAAGATGTTCGAATCTGAAAACAAACTTCTTGAGGCTCAGCGCATACGC
>Ga0214917_10000177_pt1 | contig 78815 bp, 80 predicted proteins | sample LL_1208_BB_MetaG_FD_177983 | JGI IMG/M metagenome (GOLD analysis project Ga0214917, IMG submission 177983) | Freshwater microbial communities from Lake Lanier, Atlanta, Georgia, United States - LL_1208_BB | ecosystem: Environmental > Aquatic > Freshwater > Lake | place: USA: Georgia | collected... | reverse complement strand
AGATGGACAGACGCCATTAATCAAATGGCGCTTAGAACGGATACAACCGTGCTCTACCATACGGTTGTTAATCTTAAAGATATGCCTTTTGTCTCCAGGCATAGAGACATAGGTTTTACCAAAGATCGGCGCAATAAGACGACCTATACCGTACATTACGTCAGAGAACTCATCCATAGAGGGTTCCTGAACGAATTCTACGAGTTCGTCTTTAATTGCTAGAAGAGATTGCTTCACAGACTGAGGCTGATGACATTTGCAGTAGTTGTAGGGATAAGCCACAATTGCTCCTTTGTGAGTTTGGCATTTGATATAGTATGACTATATAGCGTAGTATAAAGAGCAGTAGGGATACCCATAACCTGGCAGATATGCCACCAAGAAGCATAGGATTGGCTTCCAGCATATGGGTACCCCCCTGCACGCACCACGCAAAGATGGTTTGTCCAACAATATTCTAATATTTTATAAAAGAATGATTGTTAGGTTGTAAAGAGATGGTGCTCGTTTTATCGTAAACGAAGCCGAAACGCATCATTAAGCTACATTGCGTGGTAGCAAGGATTGTAGATGATACATCCTGGACATGTGGGTCGCACTCGCGAATGAGCCGTCTAGCACTAGTGGCTAAGAACTGTACGCTCCTGAGTATTCTCCCCTTTTTTGTTTTGCTTGATACGGTGCCCAACCGAACAAGACAAATTTGTTTCTAGGCGCGGTCTAGCAGAAACTCGGTATAGGTACCGATCTGCTCACGACCTTCTTCGTCGATCCAAGCTACCAGAGTATTCTGATATGCATAGATAGAACGAGTCATGTTTTGATGCGCGGACTGGACTGCTTGTGCTTTTTCAAGAATGTCAAGTGACATGTGTCATTTTCCTTTGCGTGAACTTAAGGTTGTATGAGTGTGCTTGAGGTGATATACTACACTGAGAGTGGTGAGGCCGTACCGACACTAGATCGATACAGCCCCACGCACACTCAAGCGATGTGGGCTCAGCCTTCAAAGTGCCAAGGTGCCGGATTGACAACCTTGACGCTCTTTGGCTGCGCGTCGTCCAGAACCACTGTGAGGTCCTGATAAACGATGTCTTCTTGACCTTTTGCAGGTTCCTGCATGTCAAGAGCACGGACGACTCCGTGAAGCTGCACACGCTTTCCAGACTGAGCATTCTTGATGTTCTCAAGCAATGCGGTCATCTGTGCTGCGGGGTTCACTTCTGCGGTTTCGCCAGTCTCTTCGTTCACGACCGTGGTGGCCTTGAGCGGAATCCAGACACTGACCGACTTGCGGACACCTTCTGCGTACGCCGGCATGATGTTCTCTGGATCAGTCTTGACAATGGTTGCCAAGAACTTCCGTCGACCATTGCCTTCTACGAACGCTTTGGTGGTCTTGTTGATGGATGGTGCGTTGATTTGGATGATTGCCACGAGTCTCTCCTGACTGTGAGTAGTAGTAGGTAAACAATCGAGCACAATGACTTCTGTGAAAGTCTATGATGCCCGAGAGCGCAATCTTAATTTAGAATATATAATATAAAAAATAAAATTTAATATATATAAAAGATTTAAGAACTATATACTTATTACCCCCACAACGTACCACGCTCGAAAGCGTGATACGCTGGGGAGGAGGTTAAGCCAAGTCGTCTTGCGACGGCAAAGCTACCACAGGGCGGATCTCCTTGTGAGCCTTGGTCAGGAACTTCAGGACGTTAACCTGAGTGTTCTCCTTCAAGGCCTTGCCATCACGGACTTCGAACTCAGCGGTTACGAAGACCTTGTGTGGCGCCGACATGGCATCCGCCTGCGTCTTGAGGGCACGGTACTCAGCGGCCTTGGCTTCAGAGAGCCAGAGCTGCCAGGTGACAGAGCAACCAGGACGACGGTTGTACGCCGGAGTGGCGCCAATCGGATTGAGGAGAACAGAGAAATCTCCGTTCACCGACGGCTTGGACGCGATCCAGTTGATCGCAAACACGAATGTGGCCACAATGGGCTCACTTTCCGAACGCTTTTGCGAGGCGTTCAACACTCGACAAGGACTTGTGCGTTAAGTCTATGCAAGCCTGATTTAGTATATATAAACATATATAATACAAATACTAAATATATATAAACAGAAAAGACTCAGCGCTTGCGCGCCGAGCTCTTCTTGGGCTGCTTCCCAGTCGCGTAATGAACACGCACAGATTCAACTGTGGTGCACACCTTCGACTGAGGAACATTGGTTGTGCGGCACTTGCCACAAATCATGGAACCTCCCGCGGGACATACCGCATGCAATAATTTATATAGCTATACATAAGTTAAACCCATCGACTCACGTCGACAGGTCTAACTGGGGCTGAGCTGCTGCAATCCGCTTCTTGCGGCGAAGGTTCTTGCGCATCTGCTGTACCTCAGCATAGTGCTTGTCGCACAAAGCACGAGGTTGTGGATCACGGACAAAATGCCCTTGACCAGCACGCAGATAAACGCTGCAACCTTCAAACTTGCAGCCAGTGTTCCAGGATTGATAAGCCACGATGTCTCCTTTCGACAACGAATGTGACCAAGTGTGTAATTTATATAAATATAAACTGACAGTCTCCAGCGCCGAAGCGCCAGAGAGTGCCAGAGCATTTGTCGTGCGGTACAAGGTACTGTGACTAGAGGTCCATAAACGGATCGCACAAATAGTCCACCATGTGGGTCGCAAAGACATGTGGGTTGCCCAGACCCACGCAGTAATTTATATCTATATCAAAAAATGAAACCCGACCCTTTCGGGCCGGGAATCATTCAGGCATTGGCTGCCGTCTTGCGGAGGTACGACCACGACGTAACGGCTGCAGCCTGAACGGCTTGGCCTGTCGTGATACGTGCATTGCGGATAGCTTCGCCGTGGCGGGTGCCAGTGGCTTCAGCTTTCTTACGCAATTCCGCAAGTCGAGCCTGTTGCTCTTTCTTGCTACGCATCGAAGTCTCCTTTCTCGAGAAAGTGCGCATGGAATAATTTATATAGTTATAATCTCACAGAGCTCCACCCTTACGGGTGAAGATGTGATGGGACTAGCGCTTCTTACGAAGCGAGTCAACTACGAAAAGAACGCAGCCCAAGGAAACGATGACGCCCAAAAGCGTCATGTTCGTCTTGAAGACCTTCTTGTAGGCCTGCCAGTATGACATGTGAGTCTCCTCTCACTAGGGAATGTGGCAGGGTATAATTTATATAAATATAAAATCCAAACTACAACCATCTTACGATGGTGTAGTAGGAGCTGGCAAGGTCAGCTGTAAAGGTAACGTACCTTCTCGTCAGACGACATGAAAGGATCCTTCACACGTGAAGGTGTACGACCGAGAGTCTTTGTAATAGCAGACATCTCGTTCTCCAATTCAGTCTTCTGGTCGTTCAACTCGAAGTAGCGTTCGATGAGCGCATTCTTAGTGCGCACAACTTCACATTTGAGAAAGAACGTCGGTACGGTATCCTTCTTCTTCCGGAAACGGAACATTGCGGTACCCCTTTCTAGGGTGTTAGGCAGACGGAATTGTCTGCAGGCCATAATTTATATACAATATAAAATCCAAAGAGCACCCCCTTACGGGGGTGTCTAAGGAGAACACTACCAGTTCTTGGCGGTGTTCTTAACGACGGCGATGGTGTAAGCAGCGCCAAGCTGAGTAGACTGAGCCACAGTGACTCGCGTCTTGTGGATGGTCTTACCAGCAGCTTTGCCGTGCTTAGTTCCAGTGGCCTTGGCCTTGTTCAGGCGCTTGTTGAATTCGGTTTGTGACAGCATCGGATTACCTCCTCGGGTAGTTGTTGTGATGCGAGGAATAATTTATATAAATATATGGGTATATGGTAGTAGGCTAGTTAAAAATATCCTACTACGCATAGATTAATAATACCCCACTTGAAATTTTTCTAATTTTATATAGGTTAAGAATTTTATATGAGATTATATAGGTTTTCGTAAAAAGGCTTTGTCTAAAAATATTTTTCCCCTATTTTTTATACATATAGGCTTCTTTATATACCCTTATACAAGTCGCCACAAAAAATCTAGAAATTTCTCTCCAAAAGGTTGCAAGACACCACATCACCTGCTAGTGTCCTGGTCGCAATAAACAACACACAACACCCAGGAGGATAAACACTATGGGCCGCAAGAAAAAGAACATACAAATCCACGAAGAACAGCTCTATAACGAGCTCATGGATCTAGAGGATATCTATAGCTCCAGTGTAAAACAATACACCGGTTCTTCCAAGTATGCTAACAATGACTGGGACTATGACTCAGACAGCTACGGTAATCACGAGTGGTAAAAGTCCATTCTTTTATAAACTATCCCACACACTAATGCCAAACACACAAAGGAAAAATGTGAAAAACAACGATAAAAAGAAACTACTGTTAATATCTGAAGAACTGACAAAGTCAGTTGGTAAGAATCAATTCTTATCTCTCTTTACAAAGGAACATGATGTTATCGTTATAGATTATTTATTTGAAAAGGATCCAAAAGATAGATCACAGGATAATCTGTTCCTACGATCAAGGGCTAAGAAGATGTATTTAAAGCTTAAGCCCTATCTAGAAGCTGATTATAGCCATATGACCTTTATCGGCTTGGGCGACGACTGTCAATATCTTTATGAACTCTTTTTAGATAAGGGCATTGTTTTTGATGGGGCGGTCTTTATTAACCATGATTGGTTTGATTACCAAAATATTGATAATCCAAAAATCGCACAAGTCCACAAAAAGACCAAGATTTGGAACTTCTACTCTAAGAATCATCTTAGAGCTAGAAAAACTGGATTAAACAATTACTGTATACCAACAAGAAGATCTCCACAATTTAATTCCAGATATGCCCTTGAGGCATACGGTGTAATAATGTATGGAGTCTATGGTAGACTTTCTTTATTGGATGAAGTTGGAAGCATCAAGATGTTGTCTAACGCAGGTTAAATAAAACCTTCGTCATCTTCATCAAACTCAACGTCATCTATAAAACCATTATCAATAAAGAAATTATTCCAGTCATCTGAACTGATTTCATATTGTTTAACTTCATTGGGACCCAATCCACGTATGATATCTTCTACGGCCATGTCTAAATCATTGGCTGTAGAAGTTATCATATCCCACTGGTCTACCGGAAATAAGCTAACGACCAATGTATCATCATCTTTAGCATGAGCGGTAACGATAATATTATACTTATCGATTTCTTCGCCGTTGAAAGCACTTGGTGAATACTCTGGATCTAATAATTCCGGATTTGTAGATCCGAAGATACTCTCGAAGCATTTCCCAGAATTCCATATAATCCTTCTATAGGAGATTATCCTATTATAGTACCGTTTAATTTGTTAAAAAATAAAAAATAATTTTTGGCGGCGAATTTCGCAACAATTATTCTTCATTTTTTCGAAAAAAGAGTTCTAGCTGTTCAGTATTGAACTTTAGGTTACTCTTAAACTCTGTATTGTACACCGTTTGAATACGAGAAAAAGACATTCTAATGTCATCACCAGAATTAAAGTAAAAGATCTCATCTTCGTCAACAATTCTCATGTTATTCCTCATCTCCAATGGTTTCACTCCAAGAATCTCCACACTCTCTACAGGTAACAGAGAAGTGTTCTATACCATCTTTTTGAGATAGTGGGACTACAAGAATATTCATTGGATAGGGGCAATCTGGACAAGGCTGTGGGTCAAGCCCATAATTCGAATTGGCTACGTTACTTGGACTCATTAAAAATAAGATCCTTGATGTTTTTAAGTAGATTTTCATCTTGTCTTAACTTATTGATGGCATTTTCTCTACCCTGTGCATAATTCTCACCATTGTGTGAAATCCATGCACCTTTTTGGATAAAAATTTGGCTTTGAATAGCTAGATCAAGTAAAGATCCAACCAAATCAACGCCCTTTCCATAATAAACATCAAACTCTGCCACCTTTAATGGTGGAGACATCTTATTTTTAATAACCTTGGCTTTCACTGTAATACCTACAGCATTACCTTCTTTGTCTTTTATATCTTCTTTCTTACGAAGATCAATACGAACAGAGGAATGAAACCTTAAAGCCATACCACCTGGTGTGGTTTCTGGATTTCCAAACATAATTCCAATCTTATTTCGCATTTGATTAATGAAAATTACAAGAGTTTTGCTCTCATTTGCCAATGCAGTAATTTTACGCATTGCTTTTGCCATCATTCTTGCCTGCAAACCCATCTGATTTGCTTCCATTTCACCATCTAACTCTGCTTTTGGAACAAGTGTCGCCACTGAGTCAACAACAATGAGTCCAATCTCACCTGTTCTAACTAGTTTATCTACAATTTCCAAAGCTTCTTCGCCATAATGCGGTTGAGCCAATAACAATTCATCTAAATCAATGCCCAAACTGATCATATAACTTGGATCTAGTGCGTGTTCTGCGTCTACGTATGCACAGCGCAAACCCTGTTTTTGTGCTTCTGCGACTACAGAAAGTGCTAATGTTGACTTACCAGAAGATTCTGGCCCGTATATTTCTACAATTCTTCCCCTGGGAAGACCGCCAATACCAAGAATTTTATCTAGAGTTGGAGCTCCAGTAGGAATCGATGGCCACTGCTGGTGGTCAGAATTACCAAGTTTCATAACAGTTCCTGGACCAAACTGACGGTCTAGTTGTGCAATTGCTATATCAAGTGATTTAGATTCTTCCATGGCATAAATTATAGCATACTCACACACTCAATAACTACATGCATACGGTGGTATAATAGATCTGCAAAACGCAAGGAGAATAAAAGTGAAAAATAAATATAACGTTGAACTGCATTTGGATTTTACAAGAGCAAGAATAATGTTAGGCAGAATAAATACAGTTGATGAACTATTGGCAATTTGGAAAATTGCTGGTCCTTGTATTGAAAAATGTCCTTCAATTGAAAAAATACAAACAAGAAAAAATATTTCTTGATTTTATTTGACACGGGTTGCTATAATGTCTTTACGGGAGAAACTTAAATACTAGAGAGTATTATTTTCTAGTTACTCCCACAACAGCATATACTAAGTATAGAGGTTACTATTTACTACATCTCCGTCATCTAGGGGGTGAAGTAAAATAATGAAACTTTACCAGATTTATGTTCCAGAGTTAGCAACTTATGTCAAGTATAAAGTGCTGGACCCCGAAAGTATTGACTCTCTAATAGAAGAGCTAGATAATAAAGCACCAAAAGATTTTAAACTTGCAGTCTTAGAGAATGTAATTTACAACGTTAAACCAGAAATAACAGAATCTCTACGCATGATGTCTAGGGAAGCTGCAGAAAGATGTATAGACGCAATGTATCACGGATGCGTCATGCTAAATCCTGGCATAGATATCGATTTATGGATAGAACTTGCTTACGCAAAAAATATTAATGATAAAGACATAAAAGATATAAATGATTTATCTGCCATTGAGTCAGAAATTGCAAAGCACCTACAGTCGAAGTTTGATAAAAGAATTAAAGACAAAACTAAACAAAAAGTAAAAAAGATAACTAGACAAAAATTTTTAGGTCTCCAAGATTACTTGGAAGCTAATGTAATCGGTCAACAGGAAGCAATTAATTCAGTTGTTTCAGCGCTAAAAAGATCCCAAGTCGGACTAAATGATAAAAATAGACCTTTGGGAATTTTCCTTTTTGCAGGTGCATCTGGCGTTGGCAAAACACATCTAGCCACACTAGTGCATAAATACATGTTTAGTGAGGAGTATCCAATAGTCAGAATCGATTGTGGAGAATTTCAACATAAACATGAAAATCAAAAACTTATTGGTTCTCCTCCTGGATATGTTGGCCATGACGAAGGTGGGCAGTTGGTTAATCAAGTCAAGAAATATCCACACACTGTTATCTTATTAGATGAAGTGGAAAAAGCTCATCAAGATATGTGGAATACTTTTCTTCGCGTATTTGAAGATGGAATACTGACCGACGGTAAAGGCGAAAGGGTAGATTTCAGAAATACAATAATTATCATGACAACAAATCTTGGTAATGAAAAAACTGTTGACTTCCTGCTGAGTGGTGGAGCTGGTTTTGCGCGAAATGTTGGCATGAAGCATGGAACAAAAGAAATGCCACCGCACGAAATGGTTAATAAAAATACTCTTGACGCAGTAAGAAAGCATTTTAGACCAGAGTTTATAAATAGATTAGATAAAATTGTGGTATTTAATCATTTGTCTAAAACCGACATGCAAAAAATAGCAGAATTAGAAATGTCTGTAATAATTGATAAATTATCTAAAAAAGGTTACAGCATCAACTACACCGATAGTGTAATTGATGCTCTTTTAGAAAAAGGCATTGACTCAGTAAAGGGTGCTAGAGGGTTGGCTCAAATTAGAAGGGAAAAAATGGAAGATCAACTTGCTGATATTTTAATTAAATCAGTACCACCTCGTGGAACTATATTTGAAATATCATATACTTTAGAAGAAGACGATTTTGTGTTTACTTTAAAAAAACCTTCAAAAGCCAAGTCTATTGAAAAATAATATTACTATAGACCAATAAGACTAGTTAGGAGCAATTTCAATGAAGCGGAATGGTGTCATCGGGTATAAACATGTTTAGACAAAATAGTTCTTTGGCCCAAAAAGTTGCCGGAGGTCTGCATGGAGCATCTAATGCCGTTGGGCGCATGGGCTTACCTCGGTGCTAGGGGCGCCTCAAACGTGCTGAGAACAATGGGTAATTATCCCAGAAGAACTATGGGCGGCGCTGCTGCCTTAGGTGGTGCAATGGCCTATAAAAGACGCGGTAGCCAAAACTACCCGATGTACTAAATATTTATGCCATCAGGTAATCCACTTGGTTATTTAGGTAGGATGGTTGGTAGATCATCTGGTGCAGTTAGGTCTGTTGGCCGCATTGCCAAAAGTACTGGTGGTACTGTTGCTCAGTACGGTCAAATTGTTACAGGATATGGGCAAAGTTCAGCAGCCGCATCCGGATCTGCTGCGGTTAGAATGGGTTCAAGACTGATATCTGGTGTAGGTAGAACAATGACCGCTGCGGGTAATAACCCCGGAAAAACAGCTGCAATTGGAGCAGCTGGGCTAGGCTATCTGGGATATAGAGGCGTTAAGGGTAGTCAAAATAGCCCCATCATAGGAGTAGAATAATATGCCATTTGGAATTAGAATGGGATCTATGATGGCCGGCGCGGCTGGAACGCGGATCAAGAATATTAGCTGGTGGCAGAACTGTTGGTAGAGCAACTGGATCAATGGCAAGAGGCGTCCGCAATGCTGCCGGAACAAGAACCGGAAAATTTGCAATGGGTGCTGGTGGAGTAGGTTTAGCCAGTCGATATATGAGTGGTAGAAATTCTCGTTCTTCTGGAAGTAATGGAATAACACCAAGATCATCTGGAGGATCTACTCTGTAATAAAAATAATTTGTTATAATATGTTTAATGTAAAAATGTTTGGAGAAAATTATGAATGACTGGAAAAGTTATATAAATCAAAATGGTGATTTCGAACTACCGAATTTCCTGTATAAAACAATAAACGATCTCATGAAACAAGCTTTAGATATGGGCACGCTTCTTTCTGATGATCAATATAAATTAAGAGCATATAAAGAGCAAACAAAAAAGCTCTTTAGAAATAAATGGTTTGATCTCGCAGAAGCGCTTGAGCATTTTGGTATTATCGAACAGTGTTCTTGTGTTCCAATAAAAAATTCTGGTAAAGAAATTTACTGCGATGTTTGTAAAGGTGCAAGATACATAATTAATTCCGCCCTATCCCCAAATGAGATGAGGGAAATTAGTATGTTTGTAAATGCTGCTCAAGATATTCAGGTCCAAGAAAAACTACAAAAAGGTTTAATTAGGCTTTTGGAAGAAATGTAAAATGCAGTGCGTCAGGTGCAATCATCAGCTTAACTTTGTTTACGAAGATGTTATTGAATCTAAAGAAACCACATCTTCAAAAGAAGTTTTTCATGTCCAGGAATATTATTGTCCTCGGCTGCAAAAGCTGCATGATTCAAACATATACAAATGAAGGATTAATTAAATCTGAATGGATTGATTTCAATGGCAAATGAAATAGATAAATTTGATGAAAAAAATAATTTTTTAGATAAATTTGAATCACTAAGACCAGATTTGTTTTTTCCAGTTGAATGGTCTGATGAAGACAAGCAAAAAGCCGTTGATCTTGTAAGGCCGCAAAAAATGAGAACCTCAATGTTTTCATCGATACCAATGAGGTGTGAATCAACTAAGTGTATATTTGCGTCAACATGTCCACTACTACAACAAAACCTAGCTCCTCATGGCAAATCATGCCCAATAGAAATGTCTATGGTTTCACAATTCACTGCAGAGTATATGGAACAGTTAGATGTTAGTCCAGAAAACTTAGTAGAAGTTTCTATGGTAAGAGATTTGGTTGATCAAGAAGTTCAATATCTTAGAAAAACAAAACTTTTAGCTAAAGAACATTTTATCCAAGAAAATATCATTGGAATAGATAAAGATCGGAAATCCAATTTTCAAAAAAGAACTACATCTTGCAGTTGAGCTTGAAGACAGACTGCATAAAAGAAGAAAAGATTTAAGAAATCAACTTTTAGCAACAAGAGAAGCTAGGGCAAAGACTGGTCAAATTCAACTTGATACGGCTCAAACAATATCTGAAATAATACATAAAGTTCAATCCATAGAAATCGAAAATAAGAAACTGATTAAGAGAAAACTTGGTATTTATGATGTGGATGATTACATAGTTGATTCAGAGGCTGACACAAAGCAAATAGAAGGGCCAAACAATGGCGAGAAAACCAGTTAGCCCATTCCAACTCAACGAAATATCCAAAAACTTTTTTAGGACTCAAAACGTTTCAGCAGAAAGAAAAGCTGCACCAAGAGGATTGCAACCACGAGCGATAACTCAACAAGACTTAATGGACAATCTGGGTTTTCAACCTGACACATTTTTTGCTGGTAGAGAATCAGTTGGTCTACAAACTTATGTTCAATACGAACAAGCTCTAAGGGACTCCACCAAGCACTCAATAGCTTTTCAAAAAAGATTAGAGATTTTGAAAAGCGTTGGAGGAGATCAGGCTGTTAATGATGAAATCTTGGAGCTCTTACAAAGAGAAAATATAGACCTAACTGTATTAAATAGACAAGCAGCCGATACAATAGTTGATAGCTATAGGGGAACAATCGTTCCTGTTCAAAATATATTAGAGCAATTTGGATTTCCAAGTTTATCACTTTCTTCAGAAAACGCTTATAGGCATTTAGCTAGATATTCTCTTGATTTATTTGATTCCGTTAAAGCAGGACAGGGCATTCACCCACAGATGCTTTCGCTGTTGAGAACAAACTTCAATATCAAAGAACATGCAACTACTCCGAGTGATTTATCAATAGGTAGAAGTAGATTAAGAAATCCAATTTCATTAAAAAATTTAGCTGAAAGAACAAAAAGACTTAAAGTAGTTGATGAAAATGTCGTAAATTATCTCGGTTTTAATTTAGAAAATATACCAGATGAGGGAGTTCTTAGAACCGTTTTAACATATGACACTGAAACAACTGGATTAACAGCGCAGGCAAGAGTTAGAAACTATGCCATAGTCAAAAGGGTTGAAAGAGTATTTAAGGATGGAACAACAAAACTTGAGTCAGCTCCTGAAGTAGTTGCCAGTAAGCACTTTAGGTCAACTGGAATGGATTTAGCACACGCTTTTGTGGAAGGTAAAGCTCAACCATTATCCGTTGCAACAATGATGTCAGAAATGGGTTTAACAGAAGAGGCAGCAAAAAATAGCCCAGAGTTTCAAAGAGCGATGTCCGCACTTGAGGGCAATGGCCAAATTGCTCTTGAAGATTTAAGAGATATGTTAAAAATGTTTCTTGGTCAAGATGATATTGTAGGGAGAGTGGATATAGTCGAAGGTCATAACGCACTAAGCTTTGACATTGATAAATTATCAGATACAATTAAATCACTTCCTTCTTATATTAATCAAGATTCTGATTTAGCTAGAGAAGTAAAAGCGCTACAAAAAGAATACACGTTTAAGAGAGCTGGATTATCTAATGTGCGCGATCCATTTTTTGCGCAAGACACACTAGATACACTAAAAATCGCAATGCAAATAGACAGAGAAAAGATATCTTCCACTGTTCAGGGTGTAGTAAGTGGCATTGAGGGCATCGACGAAAATGCAGCAAGATTAGTTTCAGAATATTATGCATCGATTCTATCTATAGATCCAGAAATGATAGTTGGCAAAAAGGGAATAGAGTCATTAGAAAATATACTTCTAAATACAAACTTTCTTGATTTATTAGAAGAACAAGGTTCTGGACTTGATGAGTTTTTTAATCTTGTTTCCAGTAGGGGAACTCACACTGGAGAAGTCGATGCATTTTTGACATCATATGTTTCTCATTTTGTAAACAATGGAAAACTTCATATAAGACGTTTTCCAACGGCTGGTTTTCAGACTGGAACAATAGACGACATGGCTATGCAACAGTTATTAGAAAAACATCAAGGTCAAATAGATTTAGCATTAGAGCAAAAAGGGTTTTTAAGAGGAGCATCAGAAAAGTATTCAAATTTTGCTGCGTTTATCAGATCTAAGATGAGAAGAAGTAGCGCAGTAACTCCAGTTACGAATGTTGCAGATATACAGGGTCTTTCGGATGAAGCTGTTAAATTCGTTTCGGAAAACAAAATAGGACGAAGGTTAATAGAAATAGCAGTTAGCGAACAAGAAGCAAGAGATCTTCTTCGGAGCTAGAATAACATCGAGAATGGTTGAACCATTTAGTGAACTACAGGAAGGTGTTAATAGGATAGGTTCTGTATTCTATCAGGAACCAACAAGATCTGATCGCGCTGGCGGATACAAGTTTAAATCTTATTCTACTGGTCAAATATTGGATGTGGGAGACGAAGACGCTGTTGGTAAATTAATTCAGGGTAAAGTAAACGCTGCAAGAAACGCAGTTGTTCAAGATTTTGAAATGTTAGATAAGGTTGGCAAACCAATAGGAACAGTAACAAAATACAATATAGCAAACAATGACATTGTTGATATTGGGCTTAGAAATATTCAGCACACTGAATTTAATCAAATGATTAGAAATATATCAAAAGTACAAAATGTCGGCGCTGTTGCTCCAAATCTTACAACTTTTGAAAATCTTAAGTCTATTAATAGTATTACTGGTTTATTTTATGGAATGAATGATCAACAAAGAGCATTGGTAGAGGCAGACCCAGCTTCTGCAGCGAGAGTTGGTTTTAATAGAGTCTTAGCCGAAGAGGCCTTGGCTCAGGATGATATAACTTTATTACAATCTAGAATTCCATTTCTTAATGCAGGAGCCCTTACCGGTGCAACTAGAACAGATGCCTATCTACAAGCAGTCTTGGACGCTGGTTTACCATACGGATATCTTGACGCAAGGTCAAGAGTTTCCGCCGTAGCAAGGTCTAAAGCAACAGCGGCAATAGGTGCAAGACTCATGGATGTATCGGGTGAGTTAACTGGCGTAACATCTTTAGGTGGAGAAGATCTCGTGAGTGCAATGACGCAATTAGCAGATGTATCCCCAGTGTATTATGCCATGGCTCAGGGTTCCGAGTATTTGTTTCCAGATTTAACAATGACAGTTACAAAAGGCGCAAAAACCTATACAAATACATTTACACCAAAATCATACATAAGAATGACAGCAGGCCCTGGTGCTCCAGCAAAAAGCTCGGAAAAAATAACAATGCTAGCAGATGATGCGATGAATCTCAGTATAGACATAGGTAGTGGGAGAAGAGTAAGGATAGCAGAGTTAACAGATGCCGGCCTATCAAAAGAAGCGCGTGCCCTTAACGCATTTTATGAATCACACGTTCAAGGCTCTATACCCAACGTGGTAATGCCGGAAACAACAAACTTAGTTTTTTCTCCTCAAGGTTTAACTACAGAAGCATATAACGATTTAGCAAATCAGGTAATAAGCACTCAAGTTAGAAGATATAGTCAAATCGCTGGACAAGACCTTCCTTACATAGCAACATCGATGACTTCAGATTTTGATGCAATGATGAAAGTAATTTTTGGAGAAGAAGCTGGAACTTTTGCAAGTTCATATGAAAAGTATGGCCTTGGTGACATATTTGATCCATTAAATAATTATACCGTCCAGCAAAGAGCAGCTATGCTGGATGAAAAAGTGGCCGGCGCTGGAGAAAGGTATGCAAACTACGTATCTACAGTAGCTGGAGAAATCCAAGAAGATGGAATCATTTATATGAAGATTCAAGGACAGGCTTCTAAAGACATTAGACTGTCTCAGGAGTTAAGCGGAGTAGAATTAAACTCTACAATGAACGACTTACTCCAAAAAAATAGAGTTTCTAGAGTTGTGAAATATATTAAAGACAAAGAAGGTAGCGTAGTAGGAGCAGTTTTATCTCCACAAGCAGATACCAAAGTCGTAGACGCAGCATTTGAAGCAGCCGGAATGGATGATGCAGCTCGAGTTGCAACCACTAATGCCGCGGACCAGGCAGCATTATCAAATCTTACAGAAGCCTTAGCTGTAGCGGGAAGGCCTTCCGCTGAAGCAACCGCAACAGTAGCAGACTCTGGTGCGTCGTTAGCTACGGCGATAAGCCAAAATGCTACAAAAATAGCTACACAACCTGGTGGCGTTGCTGGTCAAATAGCAGCAGATACAGCATTTGCTGCTGGTCAAAATTTTATGAAAGCAAATAAAAATAAAATTTACTTGGCTGGTTTAGCTGTTGCCTCAGTTGTAATTGGAAGAAAGATAGCTCGTTCAAAAAACGAAAATGAAGTTTACGACAGTACTATGAGTCCTATGCCAGTTGAATCTGGCAAAAGACCATACGGAATACAAGAGGCTTTATTTTCTCAAAAAATGGCTTCTAGAAGAAAGGATCCACTAGTTACTGCGGGTGTCGTTGGTAATTTAGATAGAAGTAAAATAAACCATACTTCTATGGGTCCTGATAAAAACAATCATTTATTTGGCGGTTAACAATGGCACTAGGAAGACTTCTAACAAGAGCTGGGGCAGCTGCCTATAGGGGCGCTACGTCAAAGGCTGGCGCGATAGGCATTATTGGCGCAGCTGCTGGAATCGGGATGGCATCTAAAGCTCTGCCAGCAGCAAGGGACGCAGCGCTTGATGTTGCATTTGGTGACCCAAACGCAGATGAGTCATTTTTAGGTAGAAAGCTAACTCCAGGCGCAGTTGTTGACTCAATGATGCCCGGAGGTGCTGCTGGAACAACAGCAGCTGCAGCGACGGGTCTTGGTGCTATTGTTGGAGGTGGAATTGGAACTTATGTTGGTAGAAAAAGTGGAGTAAGAGCAGCAGCTAGAGCCGGCAATACAACTGGCAACTTGCTTGCAGCCGGCGCAAGATCTACAGTAGCAGATAATCTACTTTCTCCAGTTACAAGAACTTTAGGCGGTGGAATTGGCGGAGCACTTATAGGTGCAGGAATAGGTGCTGGGATTTTTGCAGCAGCGTCTAGCGCATACATAAATAGAAATGAAAGATTTTTTAGAGAATCGCCATATGTTGGAAATAGAAAATTAAATAGAGATATGAGTTACGGTGGAAATCTTTATAGCTCAAGAAACAGTTCACTTCAAACTGCGCAAGAACTTAACGCAGATGGAAACATCGTTCTTGGGATGCATAACCTAAGAAGGGGCGGATAAAGTGTCTGATGTATTAGGCGCAGCGGGAGGAGCTTACGATGAGTATGGATTGATGAATCCATACAGTGATTCCTTCAATCCATCTCAGGTAATCCCGGAACAAGCACAACTACCAGGAATGATGGGCATGCTGGAAAGCGAAGGTTTTGCCCAATTTACTAGAGCAACTAACCCAATTACTCTCGGAGGCTTTGCTGCATTTAGAGCTCAGAATACATTATTACAAGGTGGTATTGGTGATGATGTTGGTAGAATAAGAAATCGCCTCAGGAATGGTAAGAGAATAGGACCACGGAGCTAGAAGTAAATTTAGTACGTTTCAAAGAGGCCAACTTCTTCCAAACCCATCTGTAGGTGCTAATCAATTTGTCGGTGGAACAAATATTTTTGGAAGAACAACTAGAAGAGGTCAAAGATTACTAAATACACAAAGAACAGTTGGTCGGAAAAACTCCTTTGGTTAAAGGTTTTTTAAAAAACAATTTTACTTTAGATCCAAGAAGATTTTTTAGAAAACAAAGTGTAAGTGAATTTTTAGCAGGACCTGGCAGAAATTTTTATTCACCTAACTCGGGTGGAGTTTTAGCATCCATAGGAAACATAGGAGTAAAAGATAACCCAAGATTTAGTGGCGGAATGCTCGGTAGAATGGGAGCTTTGGCAAAAACAGAAAGAAGAGCAGCTGCTGGTAAATTATCACCAAAGATGGATCTAAACACCGCTAGAATATTTGCGTACAATAACCCAAAAGCCGCTTTGATAAATAAAATAGAAGCACCAGTTGGACAACGCCTACCTGCAGTTAGAGATCCAGTAACAGGTAGATTTGTAAAAAATCCATTAAATTTCACAGAAGAAACAACAAGACTTGGCGCACTTGTAAATAGAGCTCAAAGTGGAGCCCGGAATAACGCTTGGGGAAAGGCGCTATTTAATGTCACAGGGCGTTAGGGGCAGGTATAGCCAAACAATGATGAGAGGCATACTTACTTCTGGTGGTGGATCGGAAATGATTACCGCTTTAGGAACTGCAGGAACAAAAACATTTGGTGCAGGCACAATACAAATGACAGAAACAGCAGAAAAAATGATTAGACCAATAGCCAATGCGCTTACAGCTGATGGTGGAGCAAACAGGGCAATGAATTTAGCCCTTAGTAGAGGAATCAATCCACAAATGCACTTAGCGGCTTCTTTAGCTCCAGAAATGGCAACATATAGAGCTGGTATGATGGCAACTGAAATAGCAGAAAAAGGACTTATAAAAACTTTTGGTGTTAAAGGCGCTACAAAATTTGCAATGCAGACAGGATCTGCAAGAGTTGGAATGGCATTAGCTGGCGAAGCAGCGTTGGCTGCAGTTCCTGGATTAAACTTAATCTTTGCTGCAGACCTTGCCTATCAGTTAGCTAAGTTGGGTGGATTAGCAGTTAAGGGTGCTATAAACTTTGGTAAAGACGCCATGAAGTCAATGCAGGGTAATATTAATGGTGGAATGTTTGGAACATATAAAGATGATGAAGTCAGAGCAACTTCAAGAGCAAGAGGTGTTATGGCCATACAAAACAGTAGACTTAATGCTAGATCGCTACTTGGTTCGGAGGGCGCAATGATGGCTGCGCATTTTGGATAGATTATGCTGAGTAAAACTTTAGAATTTAGAAAACAACTAGAAGCTCTTTCTAGGGAAGATCTGATTGAAATTATACAATCACAAAACCCAGAATATGTAAAGCAAATAAATAGAATTGAATGGGTTTTTAAGAATAAACTATCTCACCTTAATTGGCAAGATGGATCACCAGTACTAGAAAGGCAGATGACCAATAGGGAATTGGCTCTTCTTGTTGATGAGCCATTTGAGGTAGATAATACACTCCTCAATGCCGGGCTATCTGCAGAAGTTCAAAGACAAATACACATAGCAAAAGACCCATGTAGATGGGCTAAACATTTTCTTCGGAGCCGAAACAAGAGTATATCAAACATTAATTTTAAGAGATCAGTCTCTTAGAAAAGTACTAAGAGCAGGACGTCGTCTTGGAAAAACTTTTAGCATGGCAATTGCCCTTCTCCACTATAGTTATACAAATAAAGACGGTCGCTGTTTGGTTATTGCTCCAATGAAAACTCAAGTAGAGTTGATTTATCAAGAAATAAACAGATTGGCTTCAAAAAACGAAATAGTTTCTAATTCAATAACAAGAAAAGTCACCAGTCCTCAATTTATGATTGAATTTTCTAATGGTTCTACAATTAGATTCTTTACATCGGGAATGCGTTCTGGTGGTAAGTCAGACGTTGCTCGTGGTCAAGAAGCCCATGTTATTGTATTAGACGAAATGGACTACATGCATACCGACGATCTTGACGCGCTATACGCTATGCTTCAGAAAACCGCTGAAGACCAACCCGATAAGGTCCTAATAGGTGCGTCAACTCCAACTGGTAGAAGAGAAAGATTTTGGGAATGGTGTCGATCAGAAAGATTCAGAGAGTTTTGGTTTCCATCGTACTGTAATCCATTCTTTTCAAAAGAGCAAGAAGATGAATTTAGGGAGCAGTATTCAGAAGCCGGATATAGACACGAAATTGAAGCAGATTGGGGAGAAGACGCAGAGGGTGTATATCCAAGAAAATTTGTTGACGCAGCCTTTATTGAACCATCATGGAACTATATTCCAGAAGTAACATCCGCAAGATCTATTTACACAATTGGTGTTGACTGGGATAAATATGGAGCTGGAACAAATATAGTTGTTTTAGAAGCATGTCATCAAAATCATGAAGAAGAAAGATTCAAAAATAAAATTAGAATAGCTCATAGAGAAGAAATTCAAAAATCAGAATACACTTTAACTAACGCTGTAAATAGAATTGTTCAGTTAAATGATTCTTTCCAACCAAAACACATATATGTCGACAGGGGTTATGGAGAAGTGCAAGTAGAACTTCTTAGAAAATATGGAACAGAAAATCCAAGATCAAATCTTAGAGACAGAGTGAAGGGAATCGGATTTGGTGAATTAATAGAAATAAGAGATCCATATACAAAACTTCCAGTTAAAAAAGAAATAAAACCGTATATGGTTGATAATTTAAGGCAGCATTTAGAAAAATCTCTTATACTATTTCCAGTCGCAGATGAAGAGTTGTATATGCAGTTAATATCCTATGTTGTTGTTAGGACAACCCAAACTGGTAGACCAGTGTTTGAAGCCGGAGGTTCCGCCGTAGATCACGCACACGATGCTTTAATGCTGGCGTTGCTGGCAATTACTGAAAATTACGGAGAATTCGGGAAAAGTCAGGTAGCAACAAATGTAGAGTCATTTTCAAACACGTTTTTCATGCCTAAAAATCCAACTTCTGATAATGAAGATTATTCAAATAAAGATTCTGGTATAATTTTAAACGTAAATAGAACAGCTCAATTAAAACCAAAATTTGGAAAAAAAAGTTCTAGTAAAAAAATAGCAAGAAAGATGTTTTAGTATTATATTATGTCTATTGTAAATAACATTGAAGGACAGCAATCACCAGAGGTAGTCGTATACGCAGACTATAAATCAGACGTAACAAGCGCTGGTTCTGATTATGAAGATCCTAGCGTATTAGGCAAAAAGAATAGAACTCTGCTTAAAAATAATATTGGAGCCTACGGAAGTGATCAAACTTATTCTGTCTCTTTGCCTGTTCTCAGACAGGAGATAAACAATACAATAACAAAATTAAGGCAGTTTAAACTTGATTTAGAAAATCTTTTAAAACAAGTAAACATTGATCCACTTCATAATCCCAACTTAGAAGAAGCTCACAAGTATGTATGGGACCAAATCAATAAAATGGAAACTTCTTTTCCAAAGATTGAAGTTGAAGGATACCCTGGTGAGCTTAAATACCCAAGACCTTCATTTATATGTTTTCAGCAGTATATGTTTGCTGAAACCGGTACCACGAGAGGATATAAACGATTCATTAAGGAGTACGATAATGTTATTTCTAATTCTAGTTTCGGTCACCTCTATGATTATAGAGAAATCGTCAAGTACCTGCTTAACGAGGCGTTATGCATAAAACTCTCTGCGGCAAGAGATTTTGGTGATTCTTATGAAGATGAATCACAACAACAAGTCGCTTCGCACTACTTCTACTGGCTCAAGATGGCGATCCACTATCAGGAACTCTTTGCCAAGAACATACCGTTCGCGCCAACACCAATACCACAAGCCGAAGTGGATAAAGCAACTAAAAAACAAGCAGCGCAATTCCAAGCTTTTTTTTCGATCAAAGTAGATTCGCTAACAACAGTAGTGGATTCTCAACTTGAATCCCTATACAATGATTTAGTCGCAAACTGTGGCGTATTTTACGATAATTTTCTAGGTCCTTCTTTAAGATTTAAAACTAAAGTTGTTTCAGACTTTTCTGTTGATTTAAGAACAACAAATATGAAAGCAGATCTTCCGACTATGTCAGAGGAAGCTGTAATTGCGCTATTGGTAGCAGAAGGAAATTTTAAATCAATAATTAGTGACCTTGTTGAAAGAAGAAATATCACAACTTCAAAAATAGAAAATTTATATCAAAATATAGTACAAAGAAGAAAATACGCAAACTACATTTCTCAACTATCTCTAATAGCCGTTAAAAAAGAAAGAATTGTTACACAAAGCACAAATCCAAATTATGCAGTTTTACTTGAATCACTATTTATTAATCAACCAGATAACTCACTGAAATCGAGTCACTCGATGCTGGACGATCTTGGCGCTGACAGTCATCCACAGTATCTAATGAAATCTGGAGGATCTATAACCGGGGATATACATACTGAAGGCGAAGCTAAAATTGATGGCGTTAAAATAGCAACACATAGTCATACTGGTATCGATGGTTCTCAAAAAATAAGATCAATTGATATAGATTATGAATCAGTTAGGAGAGATATAAAACTTCAACAAGCTACAAATTCTCAAAATGAAGTTGTTATTTCTATAGACTCGTTTTCTCCTGATATACTTCAAGGAGGAGTGCCTGTTACCGATGTTTCTATTAGTATAGAAATTCCAGATGATTATGAAGATAAATATGATTTTGAAATACTCTATACGGAGATATAAAAAATGTCTTGGTTTAAATATTTAAAAAATGATGTTAACTTAAATAGTCCACAAAACTTTGAATACATCCATCCAGCTTTAAGAAGACGGATTGTCGCTTGTTGCTCCTAGAGATTATATTTATAAAAACGATTGGTTGTTTGTTGGTTTGGGAAATAATGAGATTAATAAAATATTTGATCAATCATCGATAAAACAAGACCAAAATCATTCTTATGTTGTAATTTATGAATATCCAAATTCCGATCAGACGATATTGTCATCTACCCCAACACCAACGAAGAGTAAAATTGTAGATAATATAATTTATTTTCAAGCAGTAAAAAATCACGAAATTGATACTCAGTTAGATGGGAAATATTCAATTTACTATGGTCAAGATTACTTAAAATACATTCATGCAACTCCATACACGGAAGCTGGTAAGCAAAAATATTCTTATATAGAATTGCCAGAAGAGACTTCAAAATCTTACGATAACTCCCAAAGTATCCCAAGGCTTTATGATGCCACTCCGTCATCTATTGATTTATATCAAACAAATCTAAGCTCAAAATCTAATGGTTACTATAAACTTGCATTTTTTAATGATGGTATTGATTGGAAAGATTCAATATCTCAAAAGATTGGAGCAAAAGCAGTAGCTAATTTTAGTGGTCCAAACATTAAACTCCACGCAAAAACAGGTCCTTCATATGGAAAGGTCAAAATTAGAATCATATCTAGACAAGAAAAGTCTAGCGATACAGAAACAGTAGTTGTTGATTGGACTGAGATCGATTGTTTTTCTTTGAATGAACAAGAATCAGTAATATATACAAAAACAAATTTAGAGTATAAAGATTACAATATCGAAATAGAAGTACTAGAAGATAAAAATATTTTATCAACAGGAAATATTGTTTCAATATCAAAAATTACATTTTTGAAAAATATGTACATAGAACTTGGACAACAAGAGCTGAGTACGGAGTTAGTATTTACATCAATAGGCGGAATAAGATAATGGCAATAATTAAAAAAACAATTCAAAATCTTAAACCAGGTAAGCAGTATCTGCTGACTGTCAAATCAAAAAACGCAGACGTAAACGCAACACTTGATCCGGCTAGTGCAATTAGATTTGTTGTTCCAACTGACGCCACTCAACCGCAAGATCTTGGGAATTTAGTTATAGTAGGAAACTATAAATCAATTATGATCAGCTTTAATCCTTCAAATGAAGCTGATCTTCGTGGCTATAATTATGAAGTATATCTTCCTGAGAGCATTCAGCAAAGTGGTTCTAGTTATGTAATTATTTCTGGACAAACACCTTATTTATCTGGTTTTTCAGCGTCAAATGTAATTACCGTGGATGTTCCATCAAATACCGAATCCACAAATGCTATAAATTCCAATACTGGAGTAACCACCACCACGACAACTGAAAAAATCTATTTTGCTAGAGTTCAGTCAATAGATACAAGTGGTAATAAGTCGTCATGGACTCCGATAGTCGCCTCCACTGCAACTACATTAATTGACTCAGCTCATATTATAGATTTAACTGCGTCAAAAATAACTGCTGGCACAATAGGGGCACACACGATAACATTAGCTGGTGGCACTTCTGTTATTAAGTCATCAACATTTGATGGAGTAGATGTTGGCGGAGGAAGTTACGCAAATGCTTCAACAGGTTGGCTTATCAACGGTAGTGGCAGAGCCTATTTTTACGATGCAACAATTGCAGGAAGTATAGACATAGGAGGATTTGACTCTGGTTCATTTCACGTTGATAGTGAAGGAAATCTTTGGCTTGGTTCTGGGACGTTAGTTAACGCACCTTTTAAGGTTTTGAAAGAAGGAGACGTAACTGCGAAAACACTCACCTTAACGGGTGTCACTGAATTATCAACAGATCCATCTTCAAATGCCAAGATATATCTTGGTAATGGTAATTATAATAATACCGATACTCCATTTTATGTAGATAACACATCTAAGTTTTCTCTTGGCGATAAGCTTACGTGGGATGGTGTTACCTTAAGCGTAAGAGGAAACATAAAGCTAGCTGACGGAACTGATGCGATCAACGCAGACGACGCAGAAACAATAGCCAATACGGCAATAGATGGACTTGAGTCAGATATATACACTGATGGATTTATAGGCGGATTAACAATCAATGCAACTAAACTTTACTATGGCGCAGGTTCTTTTGGCGCTTCTAATACAGCTTTTTATGTAGCAAAAAATCTTAGTACTGGCCAAGCTGATTTTTCTTTGGGGAATAAATTAACTTGGGATGGTTCTACGCTTAACATAGTCGGCAATGTTGTTATCACGGCAGGGTCAACCCTTGACGCAATCAACAACGCATCTAGCACTGCGAATACCGCAAATACCACTGCGACTACAGCCTACTCGACAGCAATTAGCGCACAGGGCATAGCAATAACTGCAGAATCAAAGGCGGACAACGCACAAGACGACGCAGACAGCGCATATGCTTTAGCGTCAACCAAAATAACTGCTGGAGAAGTTGTAACAACAATCAATGGTGGTTCAACTACTATCAGTGGAGATAAGATTACAACTGGAACACTTAATGCCGATAGGATTTCTGGTGGAACAATAACAGCATCAATATCCATGAACTCTGCTGCTTTTAATGGTGGTTCAATCAATATAAACAACAACTTTAGAGTTGATACCGCAGGCACTGTTCAGTGTAGAAATATTACCGTTGATTCTGGGTTGTCGTATAGAGGAGAAAGCTTTGCCTCGTCAGGAGATACAACAACGGCAAGAATACAGCAATTAGTTGGCGTACAAAGAATTACTCAACCATCATCAACTAGAGATATTAAAAAGAATATTCAAGATATATCTGGGGCGCTTGAAATAGTCAAAGCATTAAAGCCAAGAACGTTTAATTTTAATGAAGTTTATTATGGAGAAATAGATCCTTCAACCGAAGAACCCTGGACAAGTCAAGCAAGAGAACTGCATCAGCTTTTTAGTTCATATGGTTTTATTGTAGAGGAAGTTCAAGAGGTAAATCCGCAACTAGTTACTTATGCCCCTACGGAGTTGGGATCTTTTGATCTTTCGACTTGGAAACCTAAAATGTGGAAAGATCTAGAATTAATAGCAATACTTACTAAAGCTGTTCAAGAACTTTCCGCCAGAATTGAAGATCTTGAATCAAGACTATAAATACATAACCAACACGATGCAATCAACTCTTGATACAATCATAAAATATGATATTTTAAGTAAGCGTCAAATTAAAGTTTTTTATAATTTATTAAAATATGAAGATTTTCAAAACAATATTTACTCTAACGATACAAGCTATCACTTTCTTGAAGTCACAGAAGCAAAAAGTCTTAAAAGCGAATTTGTTTATGAAACAATATTAGATATTGATAAAATGTTGATTGATTATGTTGAAAGACTTTATAAAGTAAAAGTTACCGCAAGGGTTGGTCGATCAATATTAAGGTACACAAACGATAAATTCATCAAATTACATAGAGACATCGAAGCAAATACGGAACGTCCAGTGCAGCTAAGTTCTGTTTTATACTTAAATGATAATTATCTAGGTGGGGAAATATTTTTTTTAGATAATAAAAAAAACAAAATACTTGAATTTAAACCACAAGCTGGATCTGTTATTTTTTTTGACTCAGCTCACCTTCATGGAACTAACCCAATTGTTTCTGGAGTTAAATACTGCTACAATAGTCTTTACTGTTTTTAGAGACTGATGTGCTACTAAGGCAATAAAATTATGGTATAATCACAGCATGTTGAAAAACAGGTGGTATAATAAAGCAATGTCTAAGTTAACAACAAATAAGGAAAATATCGTGGTTGAATCAGATTTTGAAACTCCAAACGAGAATCGTCAAGTCCAACCAAGGCCTAAGGAAATAAATTCAGAATTAGACATAAGCTTAGTAATAGCGTCTTTTCAGGAAAAGGTTGGACAGCTAACCACTGAGTTAATCATTAAAGATGCAACAATAAAGCAACTAACAGCAATCATCAATACACTGAGAGGAAATCAGCAATGAGCGATGTTCAAGACGAAGTAAAAGAATTTAAAGTCGAAATTAAAATTTCTGAAAAGAATCTTTCATATAAGAGTGATTTTTCAGAAGCGGAAACCATCTTTTGGCTCGAGGCAGTAAAAGATCTTATTATTAAAAAGACATTTGATGCCGCCGGGATGGCAGAAGCACTATAAAATATAGCCTAGCCAAAAGTGGCCTTACTATTAATGTCAAGGTCGCACTAAGGAAGTAAGATGGCGTTTAAAGATTATTTGCCCTTTTCGGGTAGCATCAATCAGACCAATCTTGAGGAAAGATCTTTAAAGCCTCAAGATATAGGTCCATTATCAAAAACAATGAGAGTGGCTGCCCTGGCTCTAGGCTTTCAGGGAACATCTTATTTTTTTAGCAAAAGAGCTTCTTTTGAACCACCATCTTACGATTTTGATAGAATACATCAAGCAGTTGATACTGACTCCTATGTCCGTCAAGCTATAGCAAAACATAAAGAGCTTTTCTGGAAAGAAGGCTGGGAAATAGTTTCAGAAAATCAAGAAGCCGTTTCTTATCTTCTTCAAAGAATAGATTTTATGGAAATGGCTATGAAAAGACCTTTTCTAGATTTTTTGATAGAAGTATCAGATCAGTTATTCAAATTTGGTAATGCATTTATAGTTAAGGGTAGAGGAGATATTACTCCCTACTTCCCGTCTAAGCTCAACCCCGTTAATGCCGAGTACCCAATTGCTGGTTATTATCTTATCCCAACAGAACAGGTTAGAATTCTAAGAGATAAACATAATAGACCAAGAGCCTACCAACAGGCAACAGATCCATTGACCTATGCACCTACGGATAGAGATCCAGTTTGGTCGGCAGATAGGGTAATTCATCTTCATCTAGACAGAAAACCAGGAAGAGCTTTTGGAACTCCGTATATCAATACCGTTTTAGATGACGTAATTGCACTTAGACAAATCGAAGAAGATATACAAAATTTAGTTCATAGAGAACTATTTCCTCTTTATAAGTATAAAATTGGTACAGCTGAACAGCCGGCAGAACCACAAGAAATAGACCAAGCTGCTCTTGAAATAGAAAACCTTAGGGCAGAGGGTGGTTTGATTCTTCCGTATAGGCATGATATAGAAATAATTGGATCAGAAAATACAGCACTCGATGCCTCAAGGTACCTGGATCACTTCAAGGAGCGCGTTGCGGTTGGTTTGGGTGTCGCTCCTCATCACTTGGGTATGACCATGAATGGTGGTAATAGATCTGTAACAGACAGATTAGACACAGCTTTATACGATAAGGTTAAGCAAATACAAAAAATATTTGGAGAAATGATAAGACTAAATATATTTAACGAATTGCTGTTTGAAGGTGGTTTTGACCCAACTGTTAACCCTTCGGTAAATGGAGAGTCAGATAGATGTTTCTTCAAGTTTAAAGAGATAGACGTAGATACTCAAGTTAAAAAAGAAAATCACATTATACAAAAATTTGTTAACAATACAATTACCCTTAGCGAAGTTAGATTAGCTTTAGGTCTAAGCCCAGATGTTGACGATACGGAGCTTTACGCCGGTCTTCAAGCTAAAACACAAATAGATATAGCTGGAGCTCAAGCAGAAATTTCTTCACAAAATGCCCCACAGGAACCAAAAAATTCTGATGGACAAAAATCAGCTACATCAGGTCAAAGAAACTTGCCAAATGCAAGAAAGGGACCCGGTAATAAATCTAGACCCCAAAATCAAAATGGACGCAACAGCTCTCCAAACATAAGAAGAAACGACAATAAATTTTTAGGAGTAATTGAAAACTTGCTTGAAAAAGAGTATAATGTAATAGGAACAGATTTAGAAAAGGAAGATAAAAATGTCTAATGTTGATATTGAAGAAAAAGATATTCTTGAAGTCTTTAAGACAGCGGTTCGCAATGGTCAAACTCGTTTAGCACTAGAGGCATTAGTTGATGTCATCGATGCAATTGTAGAAATAATAGTTCCAAATGAAGAACAAGCAGAAAATAATCCAGCTTCTCAACAGGATTCTCTTGTTGAAGAAAAGCCAAAAGAAGAAAAAACACCTTCTAAAAAGAAGGTAAAAGAAGAGGCTTCTGTTACAGCCGTTGAGTAGTATTTAAAATGGTTAAATTAGTTATCGGTTGTCCAATCTATAAAAGAGATTGGATATTTCCTTACTGGATTTCCTGTATTGAAAATCAAGAATTGGATTTATCTAATATAGGTTTTGTTTTTGAAGTTTCTCCAGATGATCAGGAAACAATATCTCATCTTATTAGATACAAAAATAATAGGCCGAATATTCCTTTGTTTGAAATAGATATTCGAACAGAGATTCCTCATTTCGAGCATAAAGAAAATTCCAGAGTTTGGAGTATGTCAAAATATACAAACATGGTATTTCTTAGGAATAAATTACTTGAAAAAGTAAGAGAAATAAATCCAGATTATTTTTTTAGTCTTGATTCCGATATTCTTTTGACCAACTCAAATACAATTAACTACTTGGTATCACATATTAAAGACGGTGCAGATGCGGTTAGTCCGCTTATGTTTATGACACCAAATGATACGATGTACCCTAGCGTTATGAACTGGGTAAATGAACCTGGCGGTCAAGCGTATAGAAAAGAAAAATATCCACTTGGAGAATATTTTAAATCAGATGTTATCATGGCCGCAAAAATGATGTCAAAGCATACTTATCAAAATGTTAATTATGATTTACATAGCCAGGGCGAGGACCTTGGTTGGTCCGCAAACGCAGCAAAACTTGGATTAAATCTATATTCTGCCTCCTACATTTACGCTCCGCACATAATGCATCAAGCGATGCTGCAGCATTTTCTTGCTAACGGCGATCCCAGACACAGTCAATATTTAGAAATCTCGTAGAAAGTATGATATATTTATATAATATTGTTTAATCTTATAAACAGATCATTTACTATAAATGTCGGATAGTTATATTGGAGATAAAAATGGCGTTTGATTTCACAGAGAATTTTACTCTTGAACTACCAGATTTTTCTAAAATTGAATCACAGTTTTCTGAATCCTTTAATGATAAACATGGATTGATTATTGAAGTTGCTGCGATTCACGAACGGACTTACCGCTAATTATAATAACTACTCTGCAGCAGAGTTAGAAAAGGCTCTTCAGTCATGGGTGGAGCCATACCCAAAGCCTATTATTTTAAATCATGATCTCAATAGCGAACCCATCGGCAGAGTTATCGCAGCCAGAATGGATAAAGAGATCGATGGAGCAAATTTTGTAAGACTACAGATAGCAATTACAGATCCCTTAGCAGCTCAAAAAATAGCCGATAAAAGATATTTGACTGGTTCAGTTGGCGGCAGAGCCGGTAAAGCTGTTTGCTCGATTTCCGGCGAAGACTTGGCCCAAGAAGATGATAGCGGCAGGCCAAAGTTTCCCAAATACAAGAGAGGTAAAGTTTATAAGGGTAAGTTAGCCTTCATAGACATGCAGGATATATCATTTAAAGAGTATTCATTTGTAAATCAACCCGCTGATCAAAGATCTGGTGTTAGGTCTTCTAAAAAAATAGATGGCTCAGTAACAACATCCGACTCAGAAAACTGGACCGCAAAAACTTCGGCATTTGTTTTACACATGGATAAAGAAGATATTGTTTCCGTAGAGGAAAATGAGTCAATTTTTGTCGGCCTTAAAAAGAAAGAATCAAGACCACTATATCTGCATCTCAAGGGAGCATTTTTAACAGCAATGGCCTTTCAGGAAAGTGAAACTGATAGGCAGAAAGATAATACATTACTATTTGTTAAGAATAATGTAGTTGAAAATAATGAGGAGAACCCAAAGATGAATCAAGAAGTTCAAGAAGACAACGTTTTAGAGGTTGTTGAGGGTCTTTTGGAGTCAGTCCAAAAAGAAGAAAGCTTAGAAGTTGAGCAGGCAAAAGAAGAGCAGCCAGCCGAACCAACTGCAGAACAAGCAGTTGATCAAGAAAAGATCTCATCTGAAGATTCAGAGAAGACAGAAGAACAAGCTGAAAAAGCTGTTGATTCTGCAGACTCCGAAAAATCAGAAGAGGCTTCTTCAACAGAAACCGAAGAAGCAGAAAAGACTGAAGAGCCAGAAGCAGAGCTCAGTGACGAAAAAGAAGCCGCTGAGCAAGATGCTGACGAGACTCAAAATAAAATTCAGTCTCTAGAAGAAGAAAACAAAAAACTCAAAGAAGCACTGCATCGTACTCTCGTTGAAAGAGTTGTCGATACAAAAATTGCTCTTGGAATTGAATCAGCAGAAGACAGAGATTCTCTTATCGAAGATCATGTTAAGAGAACCGCTTCGTCGCTTGCCGATTCGCTAAGAGATATGGCAAAGATTCCAGCAGGCAATGTTACAAAAGCAAAGGAATTTGCTGACATTGCAGTTGAGAGTGAGGTCGTATCAAATGAAGAGCACAATGTATTAACAATTGATTCAGAAGTCGAAGCAAGCGAAGAGAAGAATGAAGATACAGCAGAGTCTGCATTTGAAAATCTTCTTGTCGATGCTTTAATGGGTCGCAAGAAACTCTAAACATTAAGGAGATAATAACATGAGCTTAGCGAAATTTCGCAAAGTAGGGACCAAGACTGGCGCAGGTCGTTTTGTAGTTTCTGAGGGTATTGCACCATCAGCCTACATTCTTCCATCAGTTGCACTCCCAACTTGGTACGTAGATTCAGAAGATGACCGTTTTGAAATCGTTATTCCAAAAGGAACAATCCTTTCGGTTGTAACAGATGCAAATGGTGATTCGCGCTTTGTTCCAGCTAACGGTAGCGGATCCTCAGTAACATGGGGTGACACTATTTCAGGTTGGGACCCACTAGCTGGTGCAACACCAGTCGCAGGCGCTTCGGGTGACACTCAAGCAGTTGCCGCTCGTTCGCTTCCAGTTGGATGCGCACAATATGATCTTTACAGACCATTCGATAAGGGCACATCACAAGGTGCTGGCTTTATCACACACGGTTATGTAGAGTACCCAATGGTTACAAATGTAAACGCAGACGTTGCTGCAGGTGACTTGATCGCCCCAGATTTTATGGGTCGCCCAAGAAAGCTTTCAACAGCAGACGCAGCATCGTACCCATGGTTGCAAGTTGGTAAAGTAATTGAAGTCGAAAAGTTTGCAACAAACTTCGATGACGGTCTACTCTCCTACATGCAGCTGCCGTCAGACCCAGGTGCTTTGAAGACGGTATATGAAATTACACGTGAAGGCACCTATAAGAACAAGTTGGGCATCCGCTCCAATTTGGATGTTACGAACGTCATTGGCGCATTCCGCGTTAACCTGACGCTCTAATAAGAAAATAAAAAAACAACAAACAGGAGGATAGATCCTAAGATGAGTAAAACAATACAAGAACTCCTCTCGGGTCTCCCAGCTTGGGAAGCCGCATTTGCTGAGGATGGTTACATCGACTTAGAGAACAGAGTGACAATTAAGGAGGCCTTTGCATCATCCGATGCCGCAGCGCTATTCCCCAAAGTTATCTCGCGTACTCTAAAAGAGGCAGCCGAACCGCAGCTTTTGGTGACTCCGCTCCTTTCAACAGTACGCCTCGGTAAGGGTCGTTCTTTGGAATTCCCAGCGGTAAACGCAATTCAAGCTGCTGAGATACCAGAAGGACAAGAATACCCAGAGCAGGCACTCGCATTTGCTAAGCAAGTCGAGGGCAAGGTGTCAAAGAAAGGTGTTAAGCTGGCTTTCACAGAGGAAGTTATTGCTGACTCACTTTGGGACATCGTAGGTCTGCATGTACGTGCTGCAGGTCGTGCAATGGCACGCCTGAAGGAACAAATTGCACTTAGCCGTTTCAAGGACGCTGCAACAATCGTCTTTGACAACGACAGTGGTTCATACGACGATACAACAGGTCGCGGAATTGATGGCGCAGCCAACAAGACCGTTACCTGGGATGACATCGTTGATATGGCAGCTGTTCTAATGGCCGAGAATCATGTTCCAACAGACTTCATTCTCCACCCACTCATGTGGTCGGTCTTCTTGAAAGACTCGATCTTCCATGCAGGTGGATCTGCAGCTGCTGTCAACACAAGCTGGGGCTACCGTCCGCAGTCTAAGGAAGGCACGCTTAACTCCACAGCCCCAATGGGTCTGAATGTTATCGTCTCGCCATTCGTTAGCTTTACTGCTAAGAGCGGTTCAACACCAGCCAAGTCAGACCTTTTCCTGATTGACCGTAATGAGGTTGGCACTCTTCTCGTCAAGGACGACATGAGCACGGATCAGTTCGATGATCCATCACGTGACATTCGTTCGATGAAGATGAAAGAGCGCTATGACATCGTTATGCTCGGTGACGGTGAGGGTATCACAGTTGCTAAGAACGTACGCCTGACCCGTAACTACGAAGTTTCGGTTACAAACCAGGTATCGCTCTAATAACAGTCCTTAGGGCCGTTATAGTTACGGAATCCTAAGAAGGGATCAGGGGTGGCGAAAGCCACCCCTTATCTTTTTGTCCGTTTTTAGTTACTAATTAAATATCTGTATATACAACGTAGGAGCAAACCGTGCCGCTGAATTTAATTGATTACGCAGCAGTAAACTTGGACAGAGTTAAAATTAAATTTGGCAGAACTATCAAGATTGCTTCTATAACAAATGATAAATTTATTGCTCAAACCTGCGCTGCAACGCCTAGCCAGGTAGAGAATCCGTTTAAGGTAATTAATACATTAGCGGATTATAACACTATATCAAGAACACTTACCCTATATTGGAATAAAACACTTGTTTCTGGTCAAGAGTATGCAATTAGGTTAGTTGGATTACTTGATGCCGCAAACGAAGTTGTTCCAGAAGAATATATCGTCTTTACAAAACAGGATGCGGCCACACCATCTGGGGTTTCTTCCATTACAGTTCCAACTGTAGAAGAAATATATATTGAAGATAAATCAGTACTTAACGAAGCATATACTTCGTATCAAATAATAGCAAAAAATCCAGAGTTCTATATAAAAGATGTTGATCCTGATAACGGAGATTTTTATATAGATAATTCTCACAATAATGGTAGAGTAACAATAGCGTTCAACGCTAGACCAGCAACAAACTTTTTAACCTCACAGTATTTTAAGATACAAAGAAAAAAAATTCAAAGAACTCCATCTAGATGGGAATCCGTAGATGCAAAAATACAAATGCACTCTTGGAAACCGGAGGTCTACGTAGATTTTCCTTCCAATGACGCTACCCCAGCTTATTACACAGAAGATAAAACCTATTTTGAGACTGGATATAAATATAGAATTATTGTTTCAAAAGATATAGGTATTTAAATGGCAAATACATTTTATACAAAAGCAAAACAAGCTCTTTTAGAAGGAAAAATTGATATTTTAACAAAAAATTTTAAAGTTCTTTTTGTTAATAAATCATTATATACTCCTAATTTTTTAACTAATCAATTTGTATCAGATATTCCGTCTTCTGCAATTGTATTTAGAAGCTCTAATTTAACTGGATTAGACGGCAGCTCTGGAATACTTGATGCCGACGACGTTCTTGAATCTAGCTTTCCTGGAACTAGTTTTGATGCAATCATCGTATACCAAGTTGGAGCTTCGGATGCAAGTTCTTTATTATTTTTCTTTATTGATGAATCTGAAGGATTACCGTTTACTGGGACTGGAGAATCCTTACTATTAACGCTGCAGTGGAATAATAATTCAGGAAGAATTTTAAACCTATAGGGAATCACACAAAATGGCATCAAATTACCCAAGTCAACTAGATGTTTTGGTAAATCCAACGGCGTCTGATCCACTTAATTCTGTTACCGTCCCCCATGCAAAACAGCATGCTGACGCGAATGATGCAATAGAGGCAATACAAACAGTCCTGGGATTAAATCCAGCTGGAAGTTACTTGACCGTAAAAGATAGAATAATAAATGCAGAATCATTAATTCAAGAACAATCAGTTTTAAATGGATTAAATGATGTTACTATAAATTCGGTAGCTACTGGTCAGATTTTACGTTATAACGGTTCTGCATGGGTCAACTATGCAGAAGAAAATCTTGTAGATGGAGGTAATTTTTAAAAATGGCTAATACACTAAGAATCAAAAGAAGGTCTTCTGGCGCATCTGGTGCCCCATCTAGTCTAGAAAACGCCGAACTAGCATTTAACGAAGTCGATGATGTTCTTTACTACGGTGAAGGAACCGGCGGTTTAGGCGGAAGTGCAACAAGTGTAATAGCCATTGCTGGACCAGGTGCTTTTACGACGCTTTCTAGTGCACAAACAATTTCTGGGAACAAAACATTTACTGGCACAGTAGTTGTGCCAACGCCGTCCTCAAATACTCACGCAGTAACAAAGCTTTATGTAGACGAACTTATAGCAAACGTTAATTCGGAAATTAATGCAGTCGCAACTTCCTTTAACCTAGCAGCAGATAGTGGAAGTAATTCCAGCATTACTTCTGGAACCGACACTCTTACAATTGCTGGTGGAGTTGGCCTAAGTTCTGCAATTTCTGGCGACACGGTAACCATCAATCTAGATAATACAACTGTTACTGCAGCCTCTTATGGTCTAGCCAATAGTGTAACTACCTTTACCGTAGATGCACAAGGTCGACTTACAGCTGCTGGAACAACGCTAATCAATATTAATGCTGGTCAAATAACTGGTTTTACCGAAGACGCCCAAGACGCCGCAGCCGCTTTACTTACAAATGGTACACATAGTGGAATTTCTGCTTCTTATGATGATAATAACTCTAAAGTAAATTTAGACGTTGCTGACTTCACCATTACACTTGCTGGCGATCTTAGTGGTAGTGTCACAGTAACAGATCTTGCTAACGCAACACTGACAGCTTCAATAGTTGCTGACTCTGTTGCACTTGGAACTGACACCACCGGTAATTATGTAGCATCTGTTTCTGCAGGAACTGGTATTTCCGTAACAAATACGGCAGTTGAGGGCGGAACATTTACGGTAAACAATGAAGGTGTATTGTCAGCCACCGGAACAGCAAATCAAGTACAAGTTTCTGCGGCAAATGGAAACGTCACCTTTTCCTTAGCCAATGATGTCACGATACCAAATAATTTGACGGTTACTGGCGACCTCTTGGTCCAGGGCAATACTACAACATTAAATACTGCGACTTTGGCAGTTGAAGACAAAAACATACTTTTGGCAAACACTTCTTCTCCTACTGATGGTTCGGCTGATGGAGCAGGAATAACAGTTAAGGGCTCAACAGATAAAACGTTTAACTGGATAGATGGAACAGATTCTTGGACTTCTTCGGAAAACATGGATTTAGCTTCTGGTAAAACGTACAACATATCTGGAGTAACTGTCCTTTCAAATACGACTCTTGGTTCTAGTGTTGTTAACTCTAGCTTGACTTCAGTTGGAACAATAAGTTCTGGAACTTGGAATGGTTCTACCGTATCAATATCCTATGGTGGTACTGGCGCAACTAGCGCCCCTCAAGCAAGAACAAATCTTGGTTTAGCGATTGGAACAGATGTTCAAGCCTATGATGCAGAACTAGCCGCACTCGCTGGACTTACTTCCGCAGCCGATAAATTGCCATACTTTACCGGTTCAGGAACCGCAGCGTTAGCTGATTTAACTTCTTATGCAAGAAGTTTAATATCTAGCGCAAGTGCATCAATAGCTAGAACAACCTTGGGATTGGGAACTATATCTGTTCAAGACGCAGATGATGTTAATATTACTGGTGGTTCTTTAAGTGATGTAACTATTAGCAACACGGTGATTGATGGCGGAACATTCTAAATAGTTTTAACATAAAGAAAGATCACCATGCCAATACCTAATATAACCAGTGATCAAATAGCAATCGATCCAACTAATGGAATCTTTTACTACCGAAACAACGCTAATACACTAGTAGCTTCTTCTTTAAATTTACTTCAATCATCTAATACATTAATTAGTACTGAAGATGGGCTGTCTATATCTGGTAACCTTGTCGTAAGTGGCAATGTTGTTACAATTAGCACTGAAACACTTAGTGTAGAGGATGTAAATATTGAACTTGGAACTGTTTCTTCTCCAAGTAATACTACCGCAGATGGTGGTGGAATAGTCCTAAAAGGAACTACTGATAAAACATTTCTTTGGTCTAATTCAACACAATCTTGGGAATCTTCTGAGGATATTAATTTAGCTTCTCGGTAAATCTATAAAAGTTAACAATACGGTTGTTCTTACATCAACAACAATAACCGCAAATGTAACCGGTAATGTAAATGGTAATTTAACTGGCAATGTAACTGGAAATCTTAGTGGAAACGTAAATGGAAACGTAAATGGAAACGTAACTGGAAATCTAAGCGGAACAGCAAATTCTGCAAATTCCTGGACTACCGCAAGAAATATTATACTTAGTGGCGATGTTGCTGGCAATGTTTTTATTGACGGAACACAAGATGTAACTATCAATACATTAATACAGCCGAATTCTGTTACCCTGGGTACTGATACTACTGGTAGTTACATGGCAAATGTTGTTGCAGGCACCGGAATAACTATAACCGATAACTCAGGAGAGGGAATGACTCCGGTTATTTCGGTTACAGCTGGTACTTATGACGAGTACGGCGCAGCTTCGACCGCAGAAGCAAACGCAGTAGCATATGCGAATACAGTAGCAAATACGGCGTATTCAAACTCGGTTTCATATATAGATACAAGAACAATAAATGACTTATTTGATGTCAGTATCGCTAACGTAGCTAATGGAGATTTTCTTAGATATAACGGAAGTTCTTGGATCAATGATCCAGTTAACTTAGCTACAGATACCGTCGGAGACTACCTTGCTAATATATCTGCAGGTACAGGAATTATAATTTCTAACTCTGGAGGAGAAGGCTCCAATCCTGTTATATCGATAAATTCAGAGTTTACTCTTACAGCCAATGGAGATGTAGACGGATCTGTTTTAATATCCAATTTAGCAAATGCAACCCTAACTCTAACGATAGCTAACGGCAGTGTAACATCTGACAAAATAGATTTTGGTTTTGTAGAAACACTACTTTCAGGAAATAATATAGAAATAATCGGAGAAATAGGAGTTGGTGCACTTAGTCCGGAAATATCTGTTTCGGACGATCCATCTTTTAACACCGTTACGGCAGAACATTTAATTGTTGATGGTATTGAAATAGATACAACTGGAGCTGTTTTTGGTCAAGTATTAAAGTTTAACGGTGTTAAATTTATTCCAGATGAAGACACCGCAGAAGACGGCCTTGGTACGGTAAGTAAGTACTCCGCAACTATTGGCGATGGAGCAAATACCACATTTACCGTAACCCATGGTTTGGGCACTAGAGACGTATTGGTTGAAATATACGAAACGGGCTATTACGAAACCGTCTATGCAGCTGTAAGAAGGAGCAATTTAAACTCAATTGAAGTTACATTTGCCACTCCACCAGATTCTTCTTCTCGCAGAGTTGTTGTTACTGGATAAGTTGCTGGTAGAATAATCTCCTGCTATAATTAGTGAAGAAAAAGGAGTTTATAAAATGTCAAATGATTCATTGTTAACACCAGTAAGTTCAGACACTCATTCTACTCATGTTGAATATCCAGATGGTTCGCAGCCAACATCTTCTTTGACACAACAGGAATCAAAGCAACAGGCTACGCAAGTATCGCAAGCTTCTGTGGTTCCAACGGACGAAAAAAGTATTATTCTTGGTTTAATTGAATATCTTAAAAGAGGCGCAGAATACTCTGGAGAAAATCAAGCTCAATCTGATTGGTTTTTGTTCTGCTCTGATTGGGTAAAGTCAAAATATGAGGCTTCTGGTCTTTCCGATGCAAACACATCCCCAAGTGGCCCCTGGTTCAATCAGTAATAAATATAAAATAGGTATTCTTTCTGCTGGGAAAATGGGTTCTAGCATAGCTAGAACTTTGTCTGAAAAAGGAGTATTTTATACTTTTTTAGATGGAAGATCATCCAAGACCATAGAAAATGCAAAAAGGTGTAACATACAAGTTGTCTCTTGTCTTGAGGAATTATTTGATAATATAGATATATTCATCTGTATTGGAACAAGCGGAATAGCTAAGGACTCTTTGCAGTTAGCAGTTAAATATAAATATAAAAATATTTATTTGGATTTAAACACTCTTTTTGGCAGAGAATCAGAACAAGAACTATATCGTATGTCCGAAAACAAATCATTTCACTATGTCGATGGCGCAATATATGGCTGGCCACCAAATGTGGATGAAAAGAAAATAAATTTAAACAAAACTAAAATATTATTATTTAATGATATAAATAATGTTATTTATAATTTGTTTAAAGGTGATTATTGGGATCCAAGTGTTGTAACAACACCGGCAAAAACCTACAGAAGACTTAATCTTTCCTGAGTAGTATCCTGCCAGAAACGATAAGCTCTTTAGCCCAGGTACTAGCAGAGTGAACCAGTCCTAGGTGATTGGGTATCTGGAATTCATCACATAGAGCCATATACTTTCCTTCAGAAACATCCTGCCAAAAAGCAATCATGGCTTCTGCACCAGTTCTTCCTGATATATAGTATTTTTTTTCTAAAGCCTGCGGAATAACCTGATCTGCCCAACTATCCTTTGGACTTGATTCAGCAACAACGCCCCTGTATTCGATTCCGCGCTCAACTTTCATAAAACTCCATTTATAAATTATAAATTATTTCATACTATTTGATATTTGATCATTACTATTCTATCATAGATAATGCCCTAGTCAACAATAATCAGAGAGGTAACTATGCCATTTAGTGGTTCTATATTTGCGGTTAACAATACACTCCTTTTAAAGAGATCCGACGAAGCAAACAATGCTCCTAGTTCGTTGATGCTCGGAGAATTGGCACTTAACGTAGCTGATGGTAAATTATTTTATAAAAACAGCACTGCTAACGCCATAATACGGTGTTAACTTAATATCTAATGTTGTTGGAACCGCAAATCAGGTATCTGTTTCCTCGAACGCAACAAGCGGTGTTTATACACTCTCGCTACCAGAAACTCTTAATGTTGGCAATGTTTCTGCAAACAGTCTTAGCATTAATGGGGTTACAATTGATCCTACTGGTGCAACAACAAATCAGGTTCTTAAATTTGATGGCAATAGTTTTGTTCCTGGTTCGGACACTGGTTTGGCTGGTACTGTTCACGTTGAAACAATTGGCAATGGTTCGGCAACAACGTTCACAATAACACACAACCTTGGTACTCGTGACGTTGTAGTTGTCGCAAGAAATGCAGCAAGCCCATACGAGGTTATTGAAGTTAGATGGGAAGCAACAACAACTGGAACCGTTACACTTGACTTTTCAACTGCCCCCTCAAGCAATTCCGTAAGAGTTGGCGTATACGCAGCCGTTGCAGGTTCAACGATAACCATTAGCTCAATAGACGATCTTGGCGATGTTTCAATTAGCGGCGCTGCTAATGGAGACTTCCTCCGTTATAATGGTTCAGCTTGGATCAATGATCCCGTTAATCTTTCTACAGATACAGTTGGCAATTATGTTTCTAACGTTACCGCAGGAACTGGCATAACTATTACAAATGCGGGAGGAGAAGGCTCTAATCCAACAATAGCCGTTACAGCAAACACATATGACGCCTATGGCGAAGCATCTAACGCCTATGCTAACGCAACATCTTACACAGACAACGCAATCGCTAATGTTGCTACCTCGTTTGAAGTTGCCGCAGACGCTGGTGCTAGCAAAACAATTACATCAGGAACAGATACGCTAACAATTGCTGGAGGAACTGGCCTCAGCACCGTAACCTCCAATACAGATACGGTTACAGTTAATCTTGACAATACATCAGTTACAGCTGGAAACTATGGTAGCGCAAACTCAGTCGCAGCATTTAACGTAGATGCTCAAGGCCGTTTAACCTCAGCTAGCAACACAACAATTGCAATAACAGCTTCTCAGGTAACAGACTTCTCAACAGCTGCTGTAACGTCACTCAGTGGAACAGCAAACGAAGTAGAGGTTTCGGCTTCTAACGGAGCAGTAACTGTCGGGCTTCCCGCAAACGTTACAATAAGCAATACTCTTTCGGTTGGTTCAGACCTTACTGTGACTGGAAACCTTATTGTTCGTGGTAATACAACAACGGTAGATACCGAAGAGCTACATGTTTCTGACAATATAATAGTTCTCAACCACGATGTGACTGGAGCGCCATCTCAAAACGCTGGTGTCCAAATTGAACGCGGTACATCAGCCGATGTAATGATCCGTTGGAATGAAACAAGTGACAAGTGGGATTTTACAAATGATGGAACAAATTATTACAATATTGCAAGCAATTCCGATGTAGACACAGCGTATTCAAATGCAACTTCATACACCGATAATGCTATTTCTAATGTAAATAATACAATCGCTAATATAGCAACATCTTTTGCAGTAGCAGGCGACTCTGGTTCAAACCAAACAATAACATCGGGTTCAGACACGCTTACGATTGCTGGTGGAACTGGACTTTCAACGGTTGCAAGTGCAACTGATACAATTACCGTAAACCTAGATGATACGTCGGTTACATCTGGTAGCTACGGTGGATCCAATACAGTTGCAACATTCACCGTTGATGCACAAGGTCGCCTCACCGCAGCCGGTAATTCCACAATATCAATTGTCGCATCTCAAGTTAGCGACTTTACCTCCAACGCCAGAGCAGCAATAAGCGTTTCTGGTGATTTAAGCTATAACTCAAGCACTGGTGTAATAAGTTTTACAAACGACGCTGGTGATATCGAATCTGTAACAGCTGGCACTGGCCTTAGTGGTGGCGGTTCTTCGGGCAATGTCACTATAGACCTAGCTAACACTACCGTAACTGCAGCATCATATGGATCAGCAAATACAGTTGCAACATTCACAGTCGATGCACAAGGTCGCCTAACAGCAGCTGGTAATTCAACTATCTCGATAACTGGTTCACAGGTCTCTGACCTTGCATCTGTTGCGGTGACATCCTTAACTGGAACAGCAAACGAGGTAGAAGTCTCGGCTTCTAATGGGGCAGTAACCGTTGGCCTTCCATCTAATGTAACAATTGGCCAGGATCTTACTGTAACCGGAAACCTTACTGTTCAGGGTAACACAACCACCCTTAATACAGAAACTATTAATGTTGAAGATAATATAATAGTTCTCAATAGCACAGTGACTGGATCGCCAACACTTGATGCCGGAATCGAAGTTGAAAGAGGAACTTCTAATAACGCAGTCTTTAAGTGGAACGAAACAGACGATAAGTGGCAAATAAGCTCGGATGGCACAACCTATGCCAACGTAGCAACAACAAACGACGTTGCTGCAGTTTCGATTACCGCACTTAATGATATTGGTGACGTAAACATTACCTCTGCTGCAAGTGGAGATTTCCTCAAGTGGAATGGTACAGCCTGGGTAAATGATGCAATTGATCTTGGTACAGACACCGTTGGTGACTATGTTGCAAACTTGACAGCCGGAACAGGAATAACGCTTTCTGGAGCAGGTGGAGAAGGTTCTAATGTAACAGTTACCTTAGGTAATACTGCCGTTACAGCAGGATCGTACGGTGCTGCAAACACAGTATCCACCTTCACTGTCGACGCACAAGGTCGTTTGACAACAGCAGGCAACTCAACAATATCGATCACTGCATCGCAAGTTACAGACTTTACTTCAAACGCTAGAGCAGCTATAAGCGTATCTGGAGACCTTTCCTACAATAGCAGCACTGGTGTAATCAGCTTCACAAACGACGCTGGCGACATTGAGTCGGTTACTGCTGGAACAGGTCTTAGTGGTGGTGGCTCTTCAGGCAACGTAACAGTAAGCTTGGCAAATACAACCGTAGTGGCCAATACTTACGGTGCCGCTGATTCTGTTTCGATAATAACAGTTGATGCTCAGGGTCGCTTGACAAATGCAACCAACTCAATGATATCCATTCTTGCATCGCAAGTAAGCGATCTTTCATCAAATGCCGTAACTTCACTTACTGGGACTGCAAATGAAATTGAAGTTTCCGCTTCTGCTGGTGCGATTACAGTTGGCTTGCCATCAAATGTGACGATTGGACAAGACTTAACAGTTTCGGGCAACCTCACTGTTAATGGTAATACTACCACTCTGAATACAGAGACCCTGTCAGTTGAGGACAATATAATAGTCCTCAACAGCGGAGTTACCGCAGCTCCATCGCTCAATGCCGGAATCAAGATCGAGCGTGGTACATCTTCAGATGCAGAATTCCGCTGGAATGAAGCTACAGATACATGGCAGATAAGTTCTGATTCGAGCAATTATTCAAATATAGCATCTGGATCATTTGTGGCTAATGTTACTGCAGGTACTGGTGTAACAATCACAAATGCCGGAGGCGAGGGTGCAAATCCGACATTCGCAATTGGTCAGTCAGTTGGAACTGGTGACTCAGTGTCGTTTGCTAATGCGACAGTAACAAATACGGTTTCAGCTGGTGCATTCACAATCGACTCGACTGGTGAACTCAATACATCAACTCAAGCTGTTTCTGTAAATACAATAACAACAGTTGATAGCTTTGATAAGACGGCTTATAGAACAGCCAAATACCTAATCCAGGTAACCCAAGGTTCTAAGTATACAAGTTCAGAAGTACTGCTTGTTCATGATGGTACAGATTCCTACCTCTCGGAATATGCAATAATCGAACTTGGTGCATCAAGAATCCCCTTGTCTGTTTCAACTTCGATATCTTCGGGTAACGTTCTCCTCAGAGTTACAATAACCGATGCAGCAAGCACAAATGCCACTGTCAAAGTTGCAAGAACACTAATAGCGGTGTAATATAAATAGGTAGAAATACCTCAACAATTTAATAGTTTTTAAACTAGAGGGACAGTGAACTTTAGTGGCAGACAAAGATTTCGTAGTTAAGAATGGGCTCGTAGTCGGTGATACGATTACGGTATCTGGCGTACAGTTAGATCTTTCAAATGCCACCTCTGGTCAAATACTTAAATTTGATGGTAGCAAATTTGCTCCGGCTAGTGATGAAGTAGACGGCCAACCCTCGGTCTATGCCACAACAATTGGGGATGGATCAAGTTCTTCTTATGTTGTCACGCATAACTTGGATAGCAGAAATGTGGTTGTTTCAGTACTCGATGCAGCAAGTCCATACGATGCAATTTTTGTAAGAAGTGAAGCTACAACTGCCAACACTGTAATGTTAGATTTCTCTGCTCCAGTTTCGTCAAACTCAAGAAGAGTATTCATAAGTTCTGCAGGGGAGTACGATTACCACAGCCAAACAATAGGTAACGGATCAAACTCAAGCTTTGAAATTAATCATGGACTTGGTTCAAGAGATGTGGTTGTAACCTTAAGAAATGCTAACGCCGACTACGACTTTGTTGAAGCAGCCACTTTTGCAACATCTTCAAATAAAGTTACATTAGATTTTAGCGCAGCTCCATTGGCAAACTCTATTGTAGCTTCTGTTTTTCTTCCACTAGAAGGGTTTAGTTATTCTAAAATAGTTGGAGATGGTTCTAGTTCTGTATTTGAAATAAACCATAATTTAAATTCAAGAGATGTTGCAATAATAGTCAGAGATACAGAAGCTCCTTATGGATTCGTAAAGCCATATTGGGAAGCTACTACAGCAAATGCGGTTTCAGTTGCTTTCGAGGTAGCGCCAGAATCTTCTTCTAAAGAAATAACGGTATTTAAAGGTGTTGGCGGAAAAGTAACTCCACCTTCTTTTAACGACATTACAGTAGCAGCCCCCACAACATCATCCTCAGATGGTCAAAAGGGAGACATAGCTTATGATGAAAATTATATTTATATATGTGTTGACGAAAACACATGGAAGAGATTTTCTTTGTCAACCTGGTAGCATTATGCTATAATGGGAATTATGTCTATAGAACAACAAAATATTAATATAACAATCCCAAAAGAAAAAATTCAAGAATGGAATGTTTTCTTTGCTCTTCCGTGTTACGACTCTCATGTAACAGAACCGTTCATGATGAGTTTTATGCAGGCATGTTTGTATTTTAAAGAAATTGGTCTTAAGTACTCAGTCTGTACAATATCAGATTCTTTAATTAATCGAGCTAGAAATAATTTAGTAGCTAAATTTATGGGCAGTGAGACATCTACTCACTTTATGTTTATAGATACAGATCTTCAATTTGACAAAGAAGCGGTTCTCAAGATGCTATGGCACGATAAGGACGTTATGACGGCTTCTTATCCGATCAAAGAAATAAACTGGGAAAGAGTTAAAGATGGAGCTCTTAAAGATCTTGATTCAAAAGATCTGATGGAATACGCAACAAGATATGTGGTGCATCTTACTAAGCCTGGCGAAGTCCAGCTTAATATAGAAAATGGTGCCATAGAATGCTACGAAGCTGGAACAGGCTTTATGTTAATAAAGCGACAAGTATTTGAAAAAATGTTTAAAAAATATAAAAAATTAAAATACAATGACGATACTGGCGCATTGCATGATATCGAAAAAGAATACGGTTATGCTCTTTTTAATTCATACGTAGACGAAGATGGCAGATTCCTTTCTGAAGACTATGGATTTTGTAGATATTGGCAGAAAATGGGTGGAAAAGTTTGGGTAGACCCAACCATTAACTTAACCCACTTTGGGCGCATAAAATACCACGGTAAAATGTTAGAATATTTAAAGAGAATAACACAATAATTTTATGAATAAGCCATTACTATATTCAACGAGCATTTGATTATACCAATAACTAAGCTTATAGGAGAACCATGGCCCGTTTAAGATTTGAAACAGCACCAGAAATAACAGTTAATGATGAAGCAGTCGTATTTAAGGCCGCCAATGGCGCTACTGCTCCATTGGTTGAATTTAAGGGCACTGATGGCAATGTTGTTGCAAACATTTCTGCTACTGGAATTTTAAATGTAACTTCAGTTGTTGCATCTAATGCGGGAAGCACCTCAACGTCTTTGGCGACAAAACGGTTATGTTGACGAAATTGCAAGCGGGATTAAAGCAAAACCTTCCGCAAGGGTAGCTACAATAGCCAATCTTGATGCAACGTACAATAATGGAACAAACGGAGTTGGCGCAACATTAACAGCTAATTCAAACGGCGCACTTACAGTTGACTCATTGTCTGGATTTTCTGTCAATCAAGGAATTTTGGTAAAAAATCAAACTACAGCAGCCCAAAATGGTAGATATGTTGTCACAACTGTTGGTGATGGATCAACTCCCTGGGTTTTGACTAGGTGCGGTTTGTGCAATGAGGCTAGTGAAATACCAGGCGCCTATATCTTTGTCACCAACGGAACATCTGCTGGAAAAGGATTCGTGCTGACAGTATCAAATCCAGATACATTTGTTGTTGGAACGGACGCTATAAACGTAGTTCAGTTTAGCTCCGCTGGTTCATTTTTAGCTGGAACTGGTTTAGTTCTTGATGGAAGTTACTTTAATGTGCAAACAGCAAATTCTGCAAGAATAGTCGTCAATGCAGATAACATCGACTTAGCAAGTGTCAACGTTAACAATGTCAATGGCGCAAATACTCTTAATTTTATAAGTTCAATAACGGTTGATCAATACGGAAGGGTTACTGACAAAGAGTCTTCACAAGTTGATCTATCCGGAGTTAATACGGCGATTGGGTTGCGCTTATTGAGCACAGAGGCAGCTAACACCTATCTTACAACCGCAACCGCCTCTAGCACCTATCTTACAACCGCAACCGCCTCTAGCACTTATCTTACAACTGCGACTGCCGCTAATACGTATATCGCAAATTCAATTGTTGATGCAAAAGGTGACCTTATTGTTGCTTCCGCAGCAGACACTGTTGGTAGACTGGCTGCAGGAACAAATGGTCAATTCCTTAAAGCGAATAGCTCAACTGCAAGCGGTTTACAGTGGGCTGACATTCCAACGATTAATAATCTTGATGATGTTGGCGATGTAACAATAACAGGCAACGCTACAAATCAGTATCTTAAATACAATGGTAGCGCTTGGGTTAATGCATCGATACCAACAATTAATGCCCTAGACGATGTTGGCGATGTTACAATTACATCTGCCGTTGCAAACCAGGTTCTTCTATATAACGGATCAGCTTGGATAAATACATCAAATCCCACAGTCGCCGGAAACCTCACTGTTTCTGGAGACCTAACAGTAAACGGAACAACCACAACAATTAATACCGCAACTTTGAATGTTTCAGATAATATTATCGTTTTAAATAACGATGTTACTGGATCACCATCAGAAAATGCTGGCATTGAAGTAGAGCGCGGTACATCAACAAATGTTCTGGTTAGATGGAATGAAACAGACGACTGTTGGGAGTTTACAAATGACGGAACAAAGTATGAAAGAATTGTGGGTGACACACTAACAAATGCCCAAACAGCCGCTTATACCCTTGTTCTTGCAGACAGGTCAAAGATGGTTGAAATGAGCGTGGCTTCTGGTCATAACCTAACCGTCCCCACCAACGCAAACGTAGCCTTCCCGGTTGGAACTACGATAACAGTACTGCAGACCGGAGCAGGTCAAACAACTATAGCTGGCCAATCAGGCGTAACGATTAATGCCACACCAGGGCTTAAGTTGCGCGCACAATGGTCATCTGCTACACTTATAAAGAGAGCTACCGATACATGGGTAGCACTAGGAGACTTGGCAGCATAATATGAGCGCTAATAAGACACCAGAGCCTGGTAAAGGTAGTAAAAGAAAAGCCGCTAAACCAACCATAGCAGCACGGAACAGCAAAAGCAACCGCTAATACAACTATTACCAATGCGGGTTTTACTGTAGGTAACGTAACCGCAGAATCAACCGCAGTTTCTGGAGATCTTGATAAGGTTAAAAACGCCGTAACCGATACAACAGTGACTCCATTGGGTACACCAATCAATTACACTATTCATAGCCCCTTCTTCCCACCATATTTTCCACCATATTTCCCGCCGTTCTTTCCGCCATTCTTTCCGCCGTTTTTCCCACCGTTTTTCCCACCGTTTTTCCCACCATTCTTCCCACCGTTTTTCCCACCGTTCTTCCCACCGTTTTTCCCACCGTTCTTCCCACCATATTTCCCACCATGCTTTGGCGCCTTTTTCTATGGTCCTGAAGTACGTGACAGTTGTGGCAACTTCTTGGGTTGGAATAATACATAATTCTTTAAAATAAAATGGATTACATATAAATAATAAAACTATCTATGTTTTACATGTTCCAAAATGTGGAGGAACAACAGTATCCATTAATTTAAAAAAATGTATTAGCGAATATGACACTCTGGCATTTTATGGTCAAACTATATTTGATAAAAAAATTGATTTAAATGAATATAAAATAATACAAGGTCATTTTGGCAATTATCCAATTTTAAAAGTAAAAAATGTAGATACTGTTTTTTTAGCAAGAAATCCAGTAGATAGAAGCATAAGCAATTTTGCTTACCTGGCTACTAATAAAGTTTTTGAAACCATAGACGCCTATACAAAACTTGATTCAATTCAAAAAAAGATAAAGTACTATCTTTTTGAAGACATTTTTTATGCAGAACACAGAAATTTGCAGTCAAGACATCTTTGTAATGGTATACCAGATTATATCTTTAATTACAAATATAATCATACTTGTATGAATTTAAATGAAAAACTAATGATTAAAGATCATAAAAACGAAATGAATTATCTTAATAAAAGTCAAAATTGGTATATACCAAATGATGACACAAGTTGGACAAAAGCTAAAGACCAAATAGATAAATTAAAAATTATAGGAGTTGTAGATAAAGTTTACCAATTTACAGAGGACGTTATTAGTCTATTTAAAAAAAATAATCCAAATACCATTTTTAATGACATAAGAGATGACATTAAAAAAAATATTAAATATAATAAATCTAGTGTGAAAATAAATGATAATATTTTTACAACAAATGAATTAAAACAAATGTTGTCAAAAAAAGATATAAAAAAAATTGAAGAAAATAATCAACTTGATATGCAACTATGGGAATATGTACATTATGTGTTATAATGGATAAATAGTACACAATATAAGGATTTAAAATGTCAAACTACAAATTATTTGCTTTTTGCGCAGAACAAAAAGTTTTCTTTGTGCACAAAATTTCTGATGATCAGCCCTCATTTGAATCAACATGTGATTCCTATTCTAGAAATCCAATATTCATAGAATGCACCGATCTCCCAGAAGCTTCTATGATAACAAAAAACTGGAAATTTGACGGACAGAATTTTTTTCCACCTAATAATAATACTAATTTGTGTGAAGCAAAAGATATAGGAAACAACTACAAGTATGCCCTCACTTCAGATGGCATTGTAACTTCTTGGATTATGTTTCCAAAAGATGAACCAGATTCATTGATGTTTTTAGAAAATTTAAAAAAGAATCCAGTTATTATTGATGTAACAAATCTAGAAAATCCTCCCAAAAAAAACTGGACATTTGACGGACAGAATTTTTTTCCACCAAATTAAAAGTCTATAACAATTCCGTTATCGTATAAAAAGATGGTGTAGTAAATCTTTCTCCTTTGGTAACCATTTTTACTCCGTGAAGATAATTTACATCTCCCGGATGAGCTACAGCCAGTCCTGGTTTTGGTTTTACGACTATATCATGTTGTGGATAATATAATTCGCCACCTTCAAAGTCGTCATTGTAATAAAGAAGTGAATTTAAATCATAAGTTGGAAACGGATTCGGAGATCCGTCATTTAACTGTTTATCGGCGTGTGGTCGTTGCTCTAAGCCGGGAAACCATCTAATTATGACTGGGGGTCTAACAGTTAAGCGAACTTTAAATTGATTTTCTAAAAACCACTGCATTTTTATAATATATTTATCAATTAGATTATAGATATCAAGATTTATCCTCGATAAAATATCGTAACTACATTGTCTATTCTGCCAATAAGACGAATCGTAGATACATGTGCCGTCTTCAGCGTATTGGTTTTCCCCAGCATCCATCCACTCATTTATTGTGGGAAGAAATTTCTGTATTGTTTTTAGATCATCTAATTCAATAAAATTTTTTATTATTTTAATATTATTAGACGAATTTCCAAAATGTCCTGGAAGGACTAATGATTTTTCCATATTTATTCCTTTAGTGATCAAAAGTATTTATTCTACTCGATGCTTTGATTTCTTTGTATGTAAGTGGTATATTATATCATCTGATTTTTATTAAGGAGTGAAAATGGAATTCTACCATGTTAGCGATCCAAAGTTTGGCATATTTCTATATAGAAACGCCATAGAAAGGGAACTCAATATTCCTGAAAGATTGGAAGCCACTATTGGAAATAGTACTCACGATTTATTTAAATGGTCAGATGCTGTCGTTGGATACAATGTTAAGATGTCAGAGTATAGAGATTGTGTTGATTTAAAAATGAGCCCAATACATTGGCCGTATCTTACTCCTGAGTTTGAAGAAGTAAAGAAATGCTACGATGACGTAGATAATAGATTAAAAAAATGTTTGAATCATTATGAATCTATGTACAATTTTAAAATGGAATTTATGGAAGCAATTAATTTTGTGCGCTATAAGCCTGGTCAACATTTTGCAGTTCACACTGACCATGGATTTTCTTATACATGTACCGTGTCCTCAGTAGTGTATCTAAATGATGAATATGAAGGTGGGGAGCTATGGTTTCCATATTTGGATATAACTCTTAAACCACAGGCCGGCGACGTAGTGCTATTTCCTTCTACCTACATCTATGCGCACGCATCGCTAAAAGTTAAAAGCGGAGTCAAATACTCTGCCGTTACTATGTTTGACTATAACGACAATAACCATAAGTACGGCATGGGGTACGCGAATGATGGTTCAAAAGCAGACCAAACAAAAGGAATTCCGCAAAAAACTACTCAGCCAAACTACGCAACTCTTTCGTAGTATACTGCGTAGTACGTTTTTGGCGTTAAAAAGTTTCTCATTATATGGTATACTAATATCATGAGCTTAGTTACGTTAACCAAAACACATCAAAATCCGCCATTAATAAAACAGTCAAGAATAAAAAGAGACTGGATGGACGATACCTATAACAAGCACGCATATCAATGCTTGCCGTTAACTGTGGCAAATGTTACTGGATGGGAATTAATTTTGCAGCAAGATGTAGTAGTGCAATGGGATGGTGGAAATACGGTTCCAAAAGTTTTACAAGGAGAGACCCTTGACGGAAGGTCTATAGTTATTCCAAGTATTATAGGAATAATGTCTTTTTCCACAGGATGGACATTTCAAACAGAAGATAACTATTCTACATGGATTGGTGGATCGCCCAATTATTTTGTCGATGGAGCTGTTCCACTTACCGCGTCAATTCCAAGTTATTGGTGGCCAGATGAATTTAATATGAATTGGAAAATAACTAAAGTCGGAGAACCGGTTATCTTCCCAGCCGGAATGCCTTTTATGCACTTTACTATATATCCAAACAACCTCGCAGAAAACGTAGAATTTAAAATAGAAAATCTATGGGATAAACCAGACTTAATGAATCAGAGAATGAGTTACGGTAATGCAAAAATGAAGAAATTACAGGAACAACCTTGGACCTGGATGAAAGGTATAAAAACCGGCTTAAATGAAAAAGGAGAAAAAATAGGACCTCCATTTGAGGGCTTACCATCATTAAAGGAGCCACAATAGTGCAAGAGCAATTTGTAGGATCTTGGAAAATTCAAGTATCTTCTCCCCTGGGTGTTGATTACTATACTTTGGCAATCTCTCCTTCACTTAATGCAATGCTTTCTGAGGCAAGGGGTAGCATGGAGTTTCATGATGTGCAATTTGTTTCAAATACTTTTCAGTTAATTGGTAAAACAGAAACTCCAACAAAATCTACCATAGTTATGAATGGTAGACTCGAGGATAAGGTAATTTTTGGAACAATTAAGATAAACGAGTATTGTATGGTCGATTTTAAGGGAATAAAAAATGAATAATGTTTACGATATAGATGTTAAAGGTCTCGATGGACAAGAAAATTTTCTTGATCAATTTAAAGGAAAAATTACTTTAATTGTAAATATATCAAGCAAATTTGGGTATAAGCCACAATGCAGTCCGCTGTGGTCATATGTGAGAACCAGTAGGAATTTATGGGAACTGCAAGCAGTCCATGATGAATTTAAAGACAGGGGATTTTCAGTTGTTGCTTTTCCGTGTAATCAGTTTGGTAAAATGGAACCGGGCTCAAATGAGGAGATAAGTCAGTTTATAAAAACAAACTATCCATTTGTGAATTTTCCAATAGCTGAAAAAGTTGAAGTAAACGGCAAAAATGAACATGAAGTTTATTCTTTCCTTAAAGGAAAAGAAAGACGAGCATATTCTGATACAACTGCAGATGGAACGACTGCAGCTGTAGAAGGACAAAATTTAGCTGGTCAAGCAATAGCAAGAATACCCCATAGTTATGAAAAATTTTTAATCAGTAGAAATGGGGTAGTGATTTCTAGATTCAATTGGCAAGATATGCCCTTGGATGAAGAACCAAGGGTTATGGGAGCTGGTTGGACAATAAGAGAAGCAATTGACGAAGTATTGGGGTAATAAAATGTCTTATGGCAATAGTCCTGTAAACGAACAATTAGATTATGAAAATCTCCCATCTTTTCCTGTATCTCCTAAGATAACGGAAGAGGTAATAGAGGAAATTGGCAAAATTCAATGCGAGATTCTTGGTCCTGGTGTTGTTGTTTTTAGAAACGCTTTTAACATAGATCAAAATTTAGTATTAAAATATATTGATGAAAAAGCTGATGAAGCACATCAGGGCAGATGGAAGTATGTTGAAATAGAGGGCAAAAAATATGGCATAAATGAAGATGGTTTCAGATATGCAATTGACGAAGTGCCAGCAACGCCAGTAAGACTGCTAGATCCCGTCAACTCACAAACTCCCGAAGAGATAGCAAATTTCTTTTTTTATCTTGAAGATCAAATTTACAAATGTCTATTAAAGTATATAGACCATTATCCATTGATGATCGGTAGCATTTGGTGGAAAACTCGAGGACACATTTTAAGATATGGAGATGGGGGCAGATTAGGTTGCCACGCTGATAATGATACTAACTATAAGGTCACAAAAGGCGTAAGATACATGCCAAAGGGAATGGTTGCATCACGTCAAACCTGTGGCGCCCTAGTGTATTTTAATGATCATGTTGAAACACAGCAAGAGCTAAATGGTAAAAACTTTACTGGCGGCAATTTGCGTTTTGTTCACCTTGGTATATCATACAAGCCACAAAAGGGGGATATCATCTTTTTCCCAACAAACTACGTTGCGTCACATGACGTAGAGTCTATGGGTAAAGGTGTTAGGTATAGTTATCTAACATTTTTTGGGCAAGGAGACAATGACATTAAAGCAGGTATAGTCGTTGTCGAAGAAAAAAAGAGCAAGAAGTGGTGTCCACCAGTTTGGTTTGACAATATCTATGATGATTATGAACTCTACTGCAAGTCTCCGCATTCTATATATTTTGATGTTTCAAAATCTAACGTAGAACCTGGTTGGAATCCGGTTTATCAAGGTAGAGAGGTTGCCCAGTACAACACGACTCATGATACCGTTCAAGTCGGTACCGCTCCGGATCCAGATATGTCAGAAGTAACTGCAGCAGAAAACGCTAGAAAAAATGCGGCGGAAAAGATCGAAGGCGCCGGTCCGTGCAATACAACGCCACAGGAAATTAGCTAGTGAATGGCAATAGTCTTCCAGACCCGATAAATTATCGGAATGGGGATTGTGTGCTTCCCTGGAGCAATAGAAGTCAATCAAGATCTGGTAATCCCCTATTTGGCTTCTTTAAAGCAAAAAGCCATAGAAGAAGATTATAATATAGTGAATGAACCAGATGGAAATACTTATGCAATAAATAGAAGCGGTCATAGATATTCATTAGAGGATATACACATAAATGCTAGTCATATAATGAATTTTATTGACGAAAGTAGCCCCAAAGAATTAATAAACTTTTTTGAAGAATGCGAAAAAACATTCTATCACTCTCTTTTAAGGTATATAGAAATATTTCCAATGATTCTTCCGAATATCTGGTGGAGAACATTGGGGCACGTTTTAGCATATGGGCCAAACAGTAGAATGGGAATACACAACGATAATGATGTGAATTACCAGGTGGGTTTTGAGCCCGACTTGCAACTGGCTACAAGAAATGTTGTTGGTATAATAATATATTTAAATTCTTCTGTATCTTCAAAAGAAGATATAAAAAAGTATGAATACAATAATGGGGAAATTGTTTTTCCTTATGCAAATGTAGCTTATTCACCTAAAGCTGGAGATGTTTTAATGTTTCCTTCAAATTATTTGGGTACTCACGAAATTAATCCGTGCCAAAATGGCAGTAGGTATGCGTATATAGGGTACTTTGCCCAGGGGTCTTCTCATCCAGAAAGAGGGGTTCATATAACAAGCATGACTCCTCCAATAGGTAAACAGGGTCAGGTTTGGATTAAAAATTTACGAGAAGACTATATTGAATATATAAAAAATAAATACAGTATAGATACATTATCGTCTTTAACGGATCCAGATACTCTCGCATTGCTCAGGGGTACAATAAGAAGGTATAATAGTTCAGGAACAGAAAAAAACTTACCACACAAAAGGTTGAATAATGATTGATAACAATGTAAAAGCAGAACATTTGGGAGGTGGAGTAGTTGTATTTCGCTCAGCCTTAGAACTCGATTGGAACTATATCTTAGATTTTGCAAGGAATTCAATTAATAAAGAAAAAAATGAAATGTACAAGCCAGCTGTCAACCCAGAAACTGGCGAAGAATGCTATATTAATAAAAGCGGATATTTTTTTCGCAAAGATTCAATAGATCAAATGCCAGGAAGAGGATCTGCTATTCACAGATATGCTGATGACAAATTCAAGTCAATATTTGATTTTATAGAAGAATCAAAAGATAAATATCTATTAAAATACTTTGAACTATTTCCTTTAGCTGTTAAGTGTGTTTGGTGGAAAGTTAAAGGTCACATTGTCCAGTATAAAAGTGGAGTTTACCTAGGGTCGCATTCGGACGTCAGCGCAGATTACGTATATGGAGTGTGGACGCCAGTCGATCAACTCGCAACAAGAAATACAGTGAGTACCGTTTTTTATTTAAACGACTGTGTTGAAACAGAAGAAGAGTTAAATGACAGTAATTTTACTGGTGGACATCACTATTTTAACTATTTAGATATAGATTTTAAACCATCAAAAGGTGATATATTATTTTTCCCCTCCAATTATATGGCAGCGCATGAAGTTAAACCAGTGATTTCTGGAGAAAGATACTCATATTTAGGTTGGTATAGTCACGGTACTCCAAATAAAGAGGTTGGAGAATCCGTAACGGATCCAATCAAAGAGTCAGAGATGGCAAAAACTTCTACAAATCTCTACATGCCGACACTGATGGATGATTACAAAAATTTCTTAAAACAAAATGGTTATTCAGAACATTCAGAACATTTTAGGATTGTGAGATCATAATGAAGATGACAGATATTGGTAGTGGTCTATGTTTGGCCGAAAATTTGTTTGATTTTAATCCTCAAGATATTATTGATTACTTATCATTCCTTAGACAAATGGAACAGGGCACTTTTACTTACATAGAAGAAAATGGTAAAAAATATGCAATAAATAAAACAGGATTTAAATTTGATATGGATTCTGTTAATATAGCCCCAGAAAGATTTACCGACCCTCTATGCAAGGGGTTTGACCAGAAGCCAACAGAAGAGCAAAAAAATCTAGTTGTTTTTCTTGAAGATCTTTTGTATAAAGTACTAGTAGAATATTGCAAAATATACCCCGATGCTGCGACAGTATGCTGGTGGAGATCCGCTGGGCATTTTGCAACCTATAGCAATGGCCAAAGAATAGGTCCACACTGCGATGATCAAATCCCGCATGATGATAGTTTTGGCATAACAAATGAATATCCAAAACACGCTAAGGTAAGCATAAATATTTATCTTAATGACTGTGTAGAAAAGGAAGAGGAGTTAAACGGGACAAATTTTATGGGTGGATGGATAAAGTTCAGACACGCAAAATACACCCATAAACCCAAAATGGGGACTGCTGTTATTTATCCCGCAAACTTTGTTGGTACTCATGAAGTAACTCCAGTAACCCACGGTATGCGCATAGCTTATTTGGGATCATTTTTATATGGCACTCCGCAAAATGCGGTCCCCAATGATGGCAGAATATGGATGACTAATTTAAAAAAAGACTCCGGTTTTTACACTAGACAGTATTAAATTAGTTTAAGAATTACTATAGAGCCATGCAATATAACACAGGCTTAGAGTACAATAACGCTGGAATCAGCTACATAGGAGCCCTGGTAATCAAGGTGCCGGGGATCTCTAATCCAATTATTTTAAATAATATAAGAATCTCTTTTGCTGGCTTACAGGATTATTCAAACCTAACAACTGTAGCTGTTTTAAGTATAGATGTAAATCCTAGCGGAGTTATAACAATTGAAACAGTTAAGGAAAACTTATCAGCTCTTACTTCGGTAGAGGCAATTACAATATATGACGGGAATGTTATTGGCTTAGGTTAGTTCTATAAGCGGTTTTCTAGGGTACTATAAATATTAGTCAAACCAACGGGTGATAATTTTATGTCTTCAATTTTAGTAAATGACGCAGTTCGATTTAGGGTCAAATTCGTAGATATTGATTCTGGCGGTAATCAGATAGAGGTTTCCCCAGTCTCAGTGCTTTTTAAACTATACGATTCTAATAATAATTTGATTTTATCGGATAGCAATCTTGAGTCTATATCAACTTCGGAGTTTTATTATGAATATACTTTTGCAAATGCAGGTACTTATAAAATAACATTTATAGGGACTTTAGAAGATAATAGATCCATAACTGTAAATCAACAGGTATACGTTAGTACGCCAGATGAAGACTATAATCCAACTATCTTTCTTAGGGAAGATGAGGTTATTGCGTTTGCTCCGGATATTCACCCTCTATATGTAGACCCAGAAGAGTTAATTCCTTACTTCCCTGATGCACCCCTCTTGGAAATAGGGGAATTTATTCATATTTATTCTTTAGAAATAAAACAAATTTTTTCTTTACTTGATGACGATGATGGAAGCAATCTTTCATTTACTGCTTTGGAGTATATAAAGGCCGCAACTGCATGTGAGCTTTCCAGGGTTTATGGAGGTGGGGGAGATGATGAGCTGTCCGTTAGACTTGGTGATCTTTCTATCACAAATAGAAACCTACCTAGGTCAACTCTAACTAGAGCTAATGCAACCACATGGTGCCAGATAGCTGCTACGTTAAGAAAAGAAATATTAGCACAAAAAGTCAGCGCAAGGGCAATACAACCAAAAGGACTGCCCACAATGCCTACCGTCAGTTCTGGCAGAGCTGTTGATCCGTATACTGGGTCAACAATTTATTTGTCAGACAAAGATATATATGGACCCGGCGCAATCATAACCCCGAAAGAAAATCCGATTCCCGAACGAGGCTTAAGGAAGCATGATTGATCCTAAAAAAACATTAAAAAATATTCTCAAACAATGGGGTCATAATATTTTAATGCAAAGACTGATGGATCCCCAGCAGATGAAGTATGAGTCAAGACTTCAAAGATACACAACACGCTGTTATTACCCGGGTTCAAGCGGATTTGCAAACGCAATGCAGGAAAAAACGCAGGGTCTTACAGTGTCTTCAGAGGTAGTATATTATTTCCAAGATTTTGTAAATCCAAAATCAGGAGATAGAATTTATGAAGAACTGCCAACTGGAAATGAAATATTCAAAATAGATTTTGCTGCTCCGGTACGAGGTAGGGGCGGCAAAATAGTTTATTGGATAGCCGGAGCTACAAGAGAAGAGGTCAACAATGCTTAAAGCAGCCGGTGGTCAAACAATAAATTTTAGATTTGGTTTTATTTTTAATGGTTCTTATTTTGACCCAATTTCTGAATCTACCCCTGTTGATGTTTTGGCTTCAGTTGTTCGTGGAGAAACCGGTTCTGGGAATATTGTTCAGTCGACCGTCTCCATGCTGAATAGCAGTTACAAAATAGACAGCATTATTCTTCCGGGATCTGTTGTTGATGGTTATGTAACTTTAACTTTTTCATTTGACGAAACTCAATACCTATCTATTGGTGATCAAGTTTATGTATATGGAGTCAGTTCTTCTTGTGATGGTGATTATGAAGTTGTTTCCATAGTTGACGATAATACAATAACGGCAAAGAAAAAAGCATCTTCCATTCCAAGCGTAGGCTCTTTAAGTATATCCAGATTAACTTTAAAAAATTCCGCATTCTTTAAAAGAGTTTCTTCTTCGGAATACCAATTCACCTATACGATACCTGAAGAGCTGCATAGTGGAATATATACAGTTGTTATTCAAACAACATATGCCGGAAGAAATCAAGTAGTTGAACATTTTTTTGAAGCGATTAATAAAAGCTACACCAAAACTGGAAATATTATTTCTAAAAAACTAGAAAATAATATAGCGACAATTAAAACTGAAGAAAATCATTTTATAAATTCTGGAGAATTTGTTGTAATACAAGAAACTGATAATTTATTAAATGGCACATACGAAGTTGTAGAAGTCCCATCTTCGGACACATTTCAGTTTAGACATGCAAGTACGCAAACAATAGCAGAGACATCTGTTTTTGGTAAATATTTAGTAAAAAATATAACTGGTACAAGCAACCAATTATCTGGTCCAACTACTGGATCTTCTGTTTCTTTTAGGCCGATATATAGCGATCTTGATGAGTCAAGCACGAACGCTATACTGCTTGTTGGCCACGCTGATGGAATAGAGTTAAATGAAATATATAGGGTTTCTTCAATACAAGAAGCAATAAATTTACTCGGAGCCGACATGCAGTCGCCTTTGCTGAGGGGCGTTTTTGATGCTTATAGTTGCGGAGCGCAAAGTATGTATGTATTAGCAGCTGCCCCTATGTCTGAGTATATAGAGGATATATCCAAAAGGCTTACAGTAATGCCACATCTAGTGTCCTCAGTTAGTGGTGTTCCTGTAAATTTTTACCAAAAATATTATGAAAGACTTTCCGATTCTTATAATGTAATTAAAGGATACGATTTAATGGATATTATTGTTCCGTTAGAAACTTCTATTGTTAATACTGGCTCCGTAAATTTCATTTCTCAGTTAGCACTGCACTGCTATAACTTCCACGAAGCAACTGGCTATGTTCAGCTTGGTGTAATTGGTTCTAGATCTGGTGGAGTAAAGGAATCAGATATCGATATACTTGAAGCAAATCCTATTTTTCAAAATAAACTAACTACTTATTCTGTAGACGGTCAAATCGAATCGGATATTGGTAGATATATCATTCCAGTATACGGTGAGCTTAATTTTAGTCATTCTGGATTCAATAGGTCTTATAGTAGTTCTGCAGCTGCTGCATTTGCTGGTGCGATGTCGTCAACGCCAGTGTATATGGGAATGATCAGAAGGCGTTTACCTGGAGCTATGTCAGTTTTTGGTTCAGATCTTTCTCGTTCAGCTCACGCTAGATTGGATAATATGGGAATAAATGTTGTATATAGAACAAGAAAAGCCACAAGAGGTTATCCATACGAAGTTGCAGTTTCAAATGACTCTACAATGGCTAATCAATCAAGCACTTTATCAAAAGCACCACAAATGAGATTGGTTGCTATGGTGATAAATGAAATAAAAAATATATCTAATGATGGTGTTGGAAAAAACGCAGAAGAAAAAGTAAAAAATCAAGTAAAAAACATGTTAGAATTACTTGTTTCTTCAAGGGTAATAAAAAGCTATTCAATGCAAGCCTACGCATCGAAGGTTGAAAGAGGATTCCTAATATTTGAATTAAATTTGGTATCTTCTCTTGGCTTAAAAAATATTAACTTTTCAGTAACAACGGGCCCAGGAGTATAGTATGCAATCTTCTTTTCCTTTTCCAGGCAGAATTGATGATGATCTAAGCGCATTTTCAACTAGACAAAATCAAATGAATGATTTTGATAGAACTAAGGTAACTAAGCCCGAACAGTATCACAACACAGATGCTAGAAGAATGAAGGCTGATGGTAATCTTAGCTATCTTGAGTTTATACAAGTTGTTAAACTTCTCTGGGAAAACTCTTACCCAGACATACCCGTTGTTGCAACTTTTGGTGGAACATTTGCACAGTACCCGTGCATAGCTTATGGCATTGAGCTTAAAAGAGCCCATAACCAAGAACCAAAAATGCGCTATAGAGATAAAGCATTGGGTGATGATGGAAAGTATTATATTATAGAAGGACAAAGATTTCAGAACGTTGTTTCATTTACTGTTATAGTCCAAGCAGATGCTGCCAAGCTGGAAGGCGATTCTTCAAGGTATGCTGGCGCCGAAGTAGCAGATAGAATAATGGAAAGATTTGAAGATTTCATGTTGGAGTATACACCTATATTTAAAAAATTAGGAGCTTCAGAATTTGTATACGCAAGAAGGGTATCTGATACGGAAACAAATATGGATCAAACAGATGTTATTAAAAGAACTGTTTTATACTTATTGACCACAGAAAAGCTGTCAGTTACACCAGTAGATATAGTAGACAAGATTGCATTTGACGTAAGACAATATATAGCCTCTCAGCCAGCTACCCCGATTTATGATTATAACAGAACTGTATACAAAGACCATCACGAGACTAATATTGTGGACTTATTTCAATCCGCAACGCCAGATTGCTAATATTTTAAATATATAATTTAAGTGTTCAGAAATAAAATGTAGTTGGTTTTTATAGGTTAATCATTACTATATGTTCTGAGTTATAAAAGAGTCCATACTCGGAGGTCGAAAATCCATGGCACTACCAGGCGTAAAAACAATTATTAAAGATCGCTTTTACAGCATTTCTCGTCAAGACAGCCCAGTGGGCCCAAGAATCGTTGTAATCGCCAAAAGAGATACAGATGATGGCGAGGGTAACGTAGCTGACCTAGACGTCGTTTTGTGCACAAATGAAGCCGATGTTATCACAGCATTCGGTGAAGATTCGCACTGCCACAGAGCTTATTTTGAGCTTGTTGCCGGTGGCGCAGAAAGAATCTACATGGTTCCACTCCCAAGTGACACCACATGGAACCACACAACTGGTAGCGTTACTAGCACAAGTTTCGGCGGTAGCGTTCTCGATGCAGCTTTTGCCGCAGCAGAAGCAGCACAGCCAGACATCATCGTTCCTTGGGGAAGAGGCGGAGCTTCAGAAGAGTGGGCATCAACACCATCTAGCCCAGACTTCGGATTCTACGCAAACAACAGTTCAACGGCAGCAAATAGCTGGGTCTATAAAATTTCAAATCTCGTAAAGTCGATTAACGAGAACTCGCACCCATGCTTTGCGGTCCTTGGAGTTAAGCCATACACTGGATCAAATGAAGTAATGACGCCAGGACAAGTATCTACTCACCTTGCATTAGGCACACTCGCTGATCGCGATGGTGACGCAACCCTTAAGGAAATTGGTCGTCACTCAATGGTCGTTGCAGCAGAGCTTAAGCCTTCTGCTTATCCAGCAGAGTGGGGCTATTCAAACGGAGCATGTGCAACAGCAGCAGCCCTTAGCAGAATGGCTTCTTATGTATCTACAATTAACAAGAACGTCTATAACGTAGCATCATTGAGATACAACCCAACAAAGACCGCTCTTGCAGCTCTTTCGAATAAGGGTGTAAACTCAATTACACTTAACTTCAATAGAGCACCAATATTCTCAGACGGTATTACATTTGCAGGTTCTGCATCTGACTACACAAGATTAACAACTCTAAGAATTATCAACGAAGCTACTCTTGTTGTTCGTCAAAGCTGCCAGAAGTATATTGGTCAGCCTTCTACGATTCAAGTCAGAAACTCAATGGAAACATCCGTAACCTCAGCCCTAAGAGGCATGCAGATGTTGGGCGCTATACTTGATAGCGATTTCAATATCAAGTACATTGCAGCTGAAAACAAGGCTTTGATTGACCTTGTGTTGACACCAGCATTTGAACTCAGAAATATTGATGTTCAAATCTCGGTTGACCTTGGCTAATCAAATAAATAAATAAAAAACACACACACTGCACTTTATAAGTACCGATTGGAGGGTATATGGCAGGCGAATACTATGATAGCCCAGTAAACAAGTATCTTAACACATACACAACGTTTTCTGGTGCAGATATTGTTGCCACTTTTGGTGGCGTAGAAATTGGTGCACTTTCTGGAATTACTTTTTCAGTAACAAGAGAAAAGGCTCCAATTTACACAATGGGCTCACCCAACCCACGTTCTTTTTCAAGAGGTAAAAGAGGAATAGCTGGATCATTGATCTTTACAGTCTTTGATCGCCCAGCTCTTTACCAGATGCTTGAAACACACCATAATACATCAACTGAGATGAAGTTCTTTACAAGAGCTCACAATACTCTTCCTGGCGATCCTTCGCACAAGAGAGGAATTGCAGAGTTCACATCTCAAACAAGAGATGTTGTGACTAAGACGCCTTATTATGCAGACCAGATTCCGCCATTTGATATCACAATTACATTTGTGAACGAATACGGTCAGGCTGCAGTCCGTTCAATATATGGAGTTGAGCTTCTGAACGAAGGTTCAGGTGCATCAATGGATGACATCGTAATTGAAGAAACGATGACATATGTTGCTCGTGAAATAGGCCCAATGTACAGAATTACGACTGATCAAATCGACAGATTTAACCAAGATGATCTTGGTTCGCTGATTAGCAAAGATGCTGTTAGCGCTAGCGGATTGAACTCTGCAATTATCAGACCGTAATTTAAATACATTTTAAGCTGTTAGTCGGTGGTGGAGAAACGGGGAAGCTCTCTGCCGCCGACTAATACTTTTATAAAGAGGAAATATGCCTTTTGAAAACGAAGAAACAAAAGATATTGCGAGTCTTACAACAATTTCCTCTAGAAAAAACAGAGTTGCTAACTACCAAGACTCAATAAAAGAATTTAGAAAAAACAACTTTCTTCCTGATCCGTTTTCGGACATGTCGTTTTCTGGTGCCGACATTCATGCAACGATGGTCATACCAAAAATTGGAGAAGATGGCTTTTTAACTAATCAAGGCGATGTATTAGAGCTTGCCGAACTCCAAACAATATCGTACTCAATGCACAGGGAAAATTCTCCCGTAAGAACACTAGGTCATGTTAATCCAAGAGGGTTTGTTAAGGGCGCTAGAACAATTGCTGGAAGTATGATTTTTACTCAGTTTAATGAGTACGCATTCTATAGAATAGATGCATACAGGCAATTGTTAGCAGATACAAAGGGCTTTTACGCTCCGCTTGCTGACATGCTTCCGCCATTTGATGTTGTTTTTACAATGTTTAACGAATACGGTTTAGCTGCTAAAATGAAGATATTTGGAATCACAGTAGTTGACGAAGGTGCTACAATGTCAATTGACGACTTAATCACTGAGCAAACATACACTTACATGGCAAGAGGAATACAGCCCCTATTACACTTGGATACAACAAACGATGATCTTAGGTACCCAGAAGGATATCAAGCTCAAAAAGACGAGAGATTAAGAATAAGCACCAATGCCTTTGGCGACAGGGTTCAAGATTACAAAAATTTTATAGAAAAAATATATCAACCATAAAGGTAGTTTATGACTGGAGTTTATAAAACAAATCCCTACAAGCCATTTACTGGTTATATTCCATATGAGGAAACTGTATCCAATAGACCAGGAATTAGGAATCTGGATGGAACATTTGATCCGCTAACAGCAGATTTGGATTTATATTGGGCTGGAAGCTCTAAGGCCGATCCTAGATTTAGTAATTATTATGATTACTTTTTTTCTGGTGAAGACGTAAAAGTTTTCATTGACGGTTTATTTGACGAAGGTGATGAGCTAGATATAGCTGGTTTTGGATTTTTAATTAAACAAGAAAAGCAAGCCGTTTATGGTTTTTGGTCCTATAATTTTGATGCCATTATGAATGGTACAAGAATTATTACAGGGCAGTTTTCTGTTTATTCTAGATATCCAAGAAGAATGACCGAGCTTTTGGAAAAAGCCGCTGAGGCTAGAGTGCAATCTATTTCTGGCAAAAAAGATGGATCAGGAGTTGTTTCTGTCATGAGGTCACAAAATGAATCTCGTAAAGATGAAGAAAATATACAAAAATATTGGGCTAATAGTCAACTTGATAGAATTACAACCGACCCAGCAATAACTGCGGGTTCTGCTGGTGGAACACATAATATCTTCAGTGCCCACCCGCCATTTAATTTTGTTATTATGTACGGTGTTGATGATACTAGTCTTTCTCCAATAACTGGCTCAAGCAATAAATCAACCGCAGCAGTGGAGCAAAGAGATAATTTAGACAGGTTGATATCAACAGATATTAATGAAAGAAAAATTAAATTATCTGGAGTAGGTAACGCAATGAAAATTGTTTTACAAAACGTTCATTTAATGCAAATGTCAACAGAATACCAAAGTGGGGGCGCTCCACTTATAGAAACATATTCATTTGTAGCAAGAGATTTTTATTTTACAGAAGCCGGAACTAATCTCGATCCATACACTGGGAATAAGACATTTGTTGCTCAAAATTCAAAATATTATGATAATACTATTAAAATTCAACCACCAAGGAATAGCAATATAGCTTATAAGTCATAGAATACTTGTGCTATAATATATGTGATTTAAATCAAAACCCCCAAGGAGATAATAAAAATGTCAGATGTTAAAAAAATTGTAGTGAGAAGAGACCAAAATCTAGCAAAAGATTTAGAAGCAGATACCGTTGATCTCATCATGGAAACAAACGAAGAGCAGGATTCGGATCTTATGGTAACCAATTATGAAGATCCAGAACCGACACCAGCTGAAGGCGAGAAGTTATCTGATCCTTCTCAGGCAACAACTGTAGAAGATTTGGCTGATGACGTAGCAATTTTTGAAAATGGACCAACTGCAGGTCAGGTTAAGCAGTGGAAAAAGCAGTATGGAGAAGTGTATATAACTTCGATATCCTTTGATAAGCATATAGTCTGGAGAGTCCTTTCCAGAATAGAATATAAGCAACTTGTAAAGAAAATGGAATCACTGATGCAAGCAGGCCAAATAAGTACGGCTGAAGCAAATATGTGGAACGAAGAAGCCATCGCAGAACTGTGCATCCTGTATCCAGCTTACAATAAAGCAGCGCTTACCTCCGACATGGCCGGTCTTCCTTCTTTGATTTCGCAAGAAGTTCTAGAGGCATCTGGATTCGTAGCGCTAGAGGTTCGTCAGCTATAAAATGCTGGAAGAGTCAATTCTTAAGGAGCTTAAGCAAAAGTATTCCATTGTATTTAGCGTTCAGCTAAAGCGGAAAAACTATTGTATTTAAAGAGTTAACTTTTTCCGAATTTGATAAAATTGGCGCCCTTAAAGATAATGGCGTATTTTCTTCTGCAGACGCTGAAGAAGAAATAGTAAAATATGCAGTAGTATATCCTAATGATTTTGATATTAATTCAATATCTCCTGGAGCCGTCAGTTCTTTGGCTGACCAAATAATAGAATTTTCTGGCTTTTCATCTCCTAAAAGAACAAAACAGATTCTAGACGAAAAAAGAAAGCAAGCTTCTCAAGTAAGAGGCTTAATGAAAGCGTTTGTTTTAGCTACTATATCTAGTGATACTCCAGAATTCTTGGACTCTTTAACGTATTCTCAGCTGGCTTCCAGAGTCGCATTAGCTGAAAAAATAATAGAGGTCCAGCAGGCAATGAGGGCAATAGAACCGACAAATGTAACTCTTCAAATAATAGATCCAGAGGAAGAATCAAATAAAGAAAAAGTTTCCGCAGCAAGACATGACGCCTCTAAGAGTGAAGGCGCAGCTGGATATAACGATCCTATTGCTCAGAAATTGTGGGGAATGAGACAGTAAAGAGGTAGACCATGAGAAGAGACAATCAGCCAATACATAACATTGGCTTTGGTGTTACCTCAAGAGACTTCGCAGAGCAAAGAAATGAAGACGTAGGCCCTGCTGCTAATTCTGGCTTTATTGCCAGAGCACTTGAGGGCAATCCAATCACCAAAATGGCTACGGCCATGATTGCCACAGGCATTGCAGCAACAGTTGCTGGCAAGGTTGTTAAGGGCCAGGGCTTAAAGCTTGGCTATAAGCTAACACAAGCCGCGCGTGCAGCAGAGCAAGCTGGTACCCAAAATGTATTGACCAGGTCTCATCAGGGGCTTCTTAAAGTACGCAGTATTCTTGACGAGCTAGAAGGCGTAACTCGATTAGCCGAAGGTACAACTTCTTTAGTATACAAAGAAGCTGGAAAAGATACCCTAACCACTGGTTATGAGGGTATAAAAAGCATCCTTGATACAGGATACTCCTTTGCAAGAAAGGGAGTAAAAGGTGCAGAAGGATGGGCTTGGAGAGACCAGCTTCAGCAGTCTTTAGTTAGACAGGCAAGAAGGCTACCCTATGAAGTGCCAGCATTTTATGCAGTTGATAAGACTGTCGGAAGAAAGCTATTTGGCAGAGAAGAACCAGATGGCCCAAGAAAAAAGTGGTATGACCCAAGCAGAATAACTGATATAGGAAAAGATTTAGCTAAGACTACCGCATTTCAATTGGGCGGATTTGTTCTTCCGGCTGCAATGGCTGGAGCCTCTAAAGAAAGTTCGTTAAACTTTTTTAGAACAGCAGAACAAAGATGGGACTCAATGTATGCTGGATATAAGCAGTTAACTCCAGTTCAGAAAAAACTTTATGAAAATACAAATTTTCTAAGAGGATCACTTTCTGAAGTCGGACAAGATATTTTTAATGTTTTAGATAAATCAATTAAATTTTCCGAAAGATCTTCAGGCGCTTTATCTGTAGCATTTTCTACATTATCTGGAGTTAACAAAAACCCAGTTGGCGACTTGTACGCAGCGCGCCATGGAGCTAATCCAAGTCAACCTGTTTCTACAAAAATTAAAAATATAGCTTCTGATATTTATAGGGGAAATAAACAAGCGCTAAATAGTGGATTAGCAGACAGTACAAAAATAGACAGTCTCCTAGATTTGATACCAGGCTATAAGTCAATAAGACAGGGATTAACTCAGGGTTACAAGCAGTATAAAAATCTAAGTGCAGCTCAAATTTATCTTGATAAAAGCGGAGATACATTACAAGCAGCGCAAAAAATTATTGCAAAAGCAAATAAGCTAGGTCCTGCTCCTGCCGATAAAGATGTTAACCCAATACTTGTTGAATCAATAGAAAATATTTTAAGAAAAAGAACTTCTCCATTAATAAGACTCGCTCAAGATTTTGAAAACCAAGTAGGTATTCGCAGGGGCGGAAATAGGGCGTCTGTAACTGGGCTTGACTACGCAGCAAGAAATGGGTATCTATCTAGATCATTTAAGAGAGAAGTTTTTGATGCACAGTACAGAAAACAGCTAGTTAATAGGCTTTCACAAATTGATGGAGTAGATCAAACATCCGCAGAAAAATTTGCAGATCAACTTTATTTTGATGAATATCCATGGAAAGCTGTAAAGGGAAAAACAGATCCAGAATTTATTGCTCCAGAAAATAGGATAACAATAGGTGGCAGCGCCCCAGAAACAGATTTTTTTGCTACTGTTATAGATAGATACAATAAGGGTAAAGTTGGGAAGATAAATCCAATAACCCTAAAACCAGAAGAACTTGAAACTGCGCTTAGCGAAGTTGACAATTTATATAAAGCGGCTTTTGAACCCGGTGCTAAAGATATTTCTCTTCTTTATGGAAATATAGATATAGATTCAACTGCTAATGTAATTTATGAAAAGTTTAAAAAGTTTGCCACTCAAACTGCTCTTAGGGGAACTAAACCAAAAGAAGATAGCTTTAGCGTTCTCTATAACACGAATCTACCAAATACTGCAAGAGTAAAAAGAGATGCATTATCCGAACTACAAAAGCTAACTGCAAGAACTATAGGTATAGACGAAAATGCACCAAATTTAACTGCAAGACTTTCAGCAAGAGGTTTTGACTCTCATGAGCAAATGCAGGGGTATCTTCTAAACAATAAAGCCATACAGGCATCAAAATTTGGGAGCATAGGTAGTTTCTTTGGAGTTTCTGCTTATACGCTTGATGAGTTTTTAGCAGATCAAGATAAGCTGATTGCTAATAAAATCCTAAGAACACAAACTGGAACGACCAGTCCATTAGCTGGAAATATAGTAGATTCAGCCGGAAATGCTTCCCCTTCTCCTTATCAGGTCTTTACTGGAAATATTGCCTTTCAAACTCCGAATTCCAGTATGTTGTCAACAAATCCGATTAGACAAATTATTTCAGACATAAGACTTACCAGTGGACAACAGGGCCAGGCACAAAGTAATTTAAGAGGTTTCTTTAAAATTGGAGATCAAGGAAGTTCAGTACTCCTAAATGTTAATCCAATACAAGCTGGTGTTAGAGCTGTTTCAAAATTTTTAGCTAATGACATACGCGTTCCAATCATCAATATTAACCCAATGCAGATGCTTGGGTTTAAAGACTTTCAGTCAATGTCAGAAGCTGGAATGTTTAGAGTATCTTCAGCAAGCGGTATGCATCCATTTGTTCCAAAAGCAGATGAACTTGGTCTGGCAGCAGACATGTATACATGGCATAGCACTGGGGGCCTGCTTGGCACAAAGGGTAAGTTAGTAGCTTATCAATCGGGAAGGATGGAGGTTGGAAAAGAAAATACTTTAGCAAAAGAAATAGCTGGATATTATCGACCATTAGCTACGCGCAGCGCTGGCATGTTCACGAGAACGGCAGAGTTAGCATCTGAACAAAGAACGCCAAGAACTTCATCTGATGAAGGTGGCTTTTTAGGAAAAGTAAAACAAAAATTAGATTACGCAGAAGAGCAACCAAATTCTCTATTTAGATTTTTTGGCAGACTTTTAGACAGACAATCTGATGTAAATAATCCAGCTGTTTTAGGAAGAATACTTAGGGATGAATTTGATCAAGAATTTACAATTGGTGGTTTTGGTAGAAAAAGAAATTTAGTTTTAAGAAATATAACAGATTCCTCCGGCGAAACACTTGAGTATCAATTAAGAAACGCAGCTGATGACAGTTTGGTGGCCTCTCATGGAGAGTTGATGGAGGCATTTACCCGACTAGGAAATTCGATGTTGGGTTATGGAAATCCTAGAAGAGTTTCAGAAGCAATACTGGGAACGGGTGAATTAGCATCTTTCTCTGCCGCGTCAAGAGAGCTTAAGCTTAGCAGAATAGGCGATGCGGAAGGAGTGCTTTCTGGAGTTGGTCTAGATGATCTGCTTTCGCCAAAAACATCTGCCACAGCAAACAAAATTATAGATTTCTTTAAAAGCGATTTAACTGCAATAAATTCCTCTATAGATATTGATCAAAATCTTTCAAACTATCAAGCAATAGCAAAAGCTTTTAGTAGATTAAAGAAGTTCGGTGATATAACAGACTTTTCCGCACAATCTAGAATGTTGGAGTCATCTGGCTCCATAGTAACTAGAGGTGATGAAATGGGGTTCGAGGTAATACGATACCTTACTCTCAGAAAAGGTTTAGCCCCTGGTGCAGACCCAGCTCAATTAATAACAAATATTACCTCGGCCATTGATGACTTAGCGGCAAAGCGGAGTTATTAATTCATCTCAAAAAGCAGAAGCACAAGCTGCAACTCTGTCCACGCTCTTAAACTTAACTGCGTTTAAAACATTCCAATACGAACAGGGATCAAACGCAGCGGGTAGTGTAATAAATACTTTAAATAGATTTAAAGAAACAAAAGCTATTTTAAGTCAGAATCCAACGTTGTTAGATCCCCTTATCCAGGGGACAACAGAGGCAGCAGGTAGATCTTCGCTTAACCCAATTAGCGCTGCGATGGGTAAAGTGGCTCCAATGTTCAAGAGAAATTTTGGAATGGGTCAATATGTGGAAGATCAAATACCAACAGTTCTTAGTGGAAGAACTGGAGAAAACCCATTTACATTCGTTCCAACATTTGCAACAGCTTTTAAGAGAAATCCAAAAGCTACATTATTAAGCGCTTCTGGAATACACACATATGGTAATGAAGAAGGTTTTTCGCTAGCTTCAGTACCAATGTCAATTGGTTTTCAAAGATTAAATAGATATTTTGGAACAGTAGGATCTCAATTAAATGAAAGCAACTTCTATGGTCCATTAGATCTTTACTTTAGGGGAATGGTTGGAGAAAGAATACTTCCAGCAGTTGCTATAGGAACAACCGCATTAACAGTTGATAGAACACTTGGCGGATATACTCAACCAAAAGATGAAAGAGGAGAAAGAGTATATTCACCTCTTGTATTGGGAACAGCTGCAAGAATTGGCGTAGAAGGGCAAGCTCTTGCTAGCGGTTTAACTCCTGGTGGAATGGGATATTTTGAAAAGAGAAAACAATTACTTGAAGGCGAAGTTCCAATAAGAAAAGGAAGATTCTGGCCACTTGGGAACACACCGTTTAAAGGTGGAAAAATTGAGTACTTTAGACCATCGTGGTATAGAAGGCTTCAGGGTGGTGCGATGTTTACATCGGACACCTATGGAAGCCCAATGGAAAAGTTTTTATACTATAATGACTTTTCTCCCCTAAGACCACTTGATCCATATAGGTTTGAAAGAAAACATTATCAAGATAGACCTTATCCAGTAACTGGAGAGTATTTTAGTGGTCCGTTTGGAGCGGCAGTACCAGTTCTCAACGCAACTGTAGGTAGAATACTTAAACCACAAAAAATAATGCATCCGGCAGAACTTGCTCGTGGACTGAGCGAGTATCAAAAAGTTGGACAAGGGGGTGCTTTTTTACCAACGTTTGATGCGTCAAACTACGCTACGCCACTTACTCCATATAATACTGATGAGTCTGTTAGAGAAGTCTATCCAGATTTAACATTTGCTGCAGCACCCGCATACGGTAGAGAGCCTAGACCACTTAGAAATATACCAACAACATTAGCTGGAGGCATACAAAGTAGGAGCCGGTTCCTCTATCCCGATAGCGTTACATAACGCAAATGCCGCGAATGCATCCGCACCTCAGCAAACAGGTAGGCAAGCAGTAAGAGCGCAGTCAGAATACTATAATACATCACTTGTACAGGCATCTGCCAGCGCTCCCCCCTCAATATCAAGATCGATAAACCCCATTCTCCCCGGTGTTCCTACTGGTTCCAATATAGCTCCAGCCGACATAGTGCCGTCAGGCATGCCATTTAAAACTACAAATAGAGAAGTTATTGGTGGCGAATTAGGCTATAGACTACAGGAAACTTTCGGTATATACGGTTTTGCTGGTGGAAACATTAGAGAATCACTAGGATTTGGTTCTTTTGATTTTGAGCCGAATAGAGCTGTACTTCAATCGGCATCTAAAGCTTATGGAACCACAAGGGCTTTTTGGGATCTTAATTTGGGTGGTCTTGGTGACCTTCCGCTTCAAGCTGAAGGAGCTTTGGGTAATATAGAAATATCTGAAGTTGTTAGAAGATTTATACCAAAAGAAAGAACAAATGTAGATTATGTAAATCCTATTAGAAATACTATGGGAATACAATATCAGTTCTTGCCAGGTAGAGATAATTTTATTGATTTTACTACTGGTGATCCTTTTACAAAAGTAAAAGAAGGTGAACTGAGACTTCCTGGTGTTGGTTATGAAAGATTTAATAAATTATACTCAGATCAATCTGGAAGATATGGAGCAGTAAATCAGCTAGATATTTTAGCCGATGTTGCACCCTACTCAAAAGAATTTAGAGCTTTAGATTCTAGAATAAATAAAATTGGTCTTTCAGAAGAAGAAAGAAAAAAAGTAGGTCAAATTAGATCGCAGATTAATGCGATAGAACAAAGTAGAACAAACTTTGATCCTTATAAAGAACCTAGAAGCATTTTCCAAAAAGCATTAAATCCCTTGGAGACAACAAAGGACTACTTGCAGCATACGGATAACTTCGTAAACAATAAGTTTTTTGGTAAAAGAACAGCGACTGAAGACTACGAAAGAAGACATGTATATGGTTCTACGTTCCCAGAGTGGCAAAGGCCAATCGAAAGCTTTATACAGCCAATATATAATAAGGGCACGCAAAGAAATCCATTACTTGCTGCTGGCGTAGGTGCAATAGGTCTTGGTCTTTTTGGTAAGGGCCCAAGAGCACAGTTTATTTTAGGTTCTTTTGGTGCGTTAACAGTTGGTGGTTTTTCGGCAATACAGAGATCCAAAGAAGAAAGATATATTCCCCAGGAAAGAAAAAAGCAACTTGCACTTGAAGAATACACAGATGTATTAAGCTATGTCAAAAATAGAACAGCTGCAGCTAGAGCAGAAAAAATAGGTGACGTAGAAGCCGCAAAGCAATACATGGCTCTTTCAAGAAGAACAATGTATGGAGCTGATTTAGATTCAAAATCAATAGATCAATTAGCGCTATCTATACCAAAGAGAAAAAGAGATTACTTTAAGGCGATGATTGAAGCTCCGGAATCCGAGAGGGGAAGAATATTATCAACAGCTCCAAGATTGGAAAGAAGAATATACGAAGCCGCTTGGGGAATGCCAGTAGAAAGAAGGCCAGATCTAGTTCAGTATTTTACAAGACATGAGCTACCCAATGCCAACTGGGAAGGTTGGCATCCTAACACAAACATGGAACATGTTAAAATAAAGATGGGACAGGCGATGGGTATTGAAATGTCGCAAATGGGTTTCTTCCCACAACAAATTAGGGAAGCTAATTTAGTTAACCCAAGTTATCCAGGTTTCGGCGCTTCTAATATGTCAGAAAAAGATGTTAGATCCCAGCTTCAAAGGTTAATGTTTGATATGGGTATAGATGGAAACATTACTCCAGTTACTAATAATACAAATCCTGGTCAAATTAATGTAATGGCCGGAGTAAGGTGATTTTAAATACCTATGGTTTCTGTTAATGACTTTTCAAAAATAGGTGTAGACTTTTCGGAAAAAGGCTTTCAAGCTACAGAAGCCTACGCAAAGGGTACCTTACGTTTTCTTGTAGACGCAGATGGAAAACTAGCAGTACAAAATATAATCACTGGTAAAGTATATTCTAGTCAAACAAGTTCAATAGAATCTGTTTTAGCGGACGCAGCAAAACTTTCAGTTTCTGAATATGATGAAATATCTCCAGTTGGTTTGTCCCAATTAGTAACTGGAGAAGCAGTAGACAAAAGCCAATATGGAAGATTATCTGATTTAGTAAAAGCAGTTAATGAAAGCGTTTTAAGTAGCGGGGCAGCTGATCAGAGTTACGCGGAAGCAGTGCGAAAAGCAGTGGGATTAGAGGGGGTTGTTGATCAAAGATTGGTTATTGAAAGAATTGGTTTCGAAAAAGCAAAAGACATTGGCGGTGATAGGCCTCTTCAGTCCGCTGTTGACAACATAGCGCAATCAATGATAGGGAGAGGCCAGTTCTTAGATCCAACAGCGAACGCTGCAGCTGTTTCAACGGGAGAAGCGGTTCTTCCTGGTCTTTTAAATATTCAAAAAGATGCGTCTGTTTTACTTAGATTTAGGGTTGGGGATAAATATCTAACAACAGATCAGATAACTAGATTATTGGTTAGAACTGGTTCGCAAGTTCTTGACGAGGGCAAATTAAGGTCCGTTCTTGGTAAAGATTCTGATGATATTCTTGGAGAAATTGGATCAACATTTGCAAAAGTTTCAAAAAGAATTAAGGCAACAACGTCAGCCAGAAACCTCGTAGAGGGAGAAGAGGGTATATCTAGCTTATTGAGTTATCTTAAAACAGAAGGAAATTTACAAAATCAATTTGTAGATCAAATCCAAACTCTTGATGACGCATTTTTGATATATGATACTAATCTAGAATCTATACTTCAAACATTTGGAGCACAAGATCAATTTGGTGCAGCGTACATTTCTAGTCAAAAAAACTTGGGAGGACAAAAAGCATTTCAATCAGCCTCAAGAAGAAGGCAGGGTATCAAGATAGCCACTAGAGGATACGATACAGTAAACGAAGAGGGTCTTAATGTCGGCCAACAGTTTTTTAGGAATACACTGAGAGCTAAAGGGGTTGCAGATGATGAAGTAGGAAGCGTTATGAATTTTCTCCAAGAAGCTATTAGCGGTGATTCTGGTTTTGTAACTCAAAAAATAGCAGCAGCTCAAGCTGAGTCTGATCCACAAAAGGCAGCAAAAATAATTTCAGAAATAACTTCTGGAAATATCGCAAAGCACATTAAAGCCACAGCTGAAGCTCGTGGGATGAGCGCCAGTAGAATAAGCCAAATACAGTATGGTTTTACTGAAGCTTTGAAAAAAACACAAGATGGTTCTATGTTTATGAACGACATAGTCTTTAGACATAGGGCAATGCAACTGCAGGATAATATTTTACAAGCAAGAAATAATTTAGATTCTTTACAATCCTCGTCTGGTCCTATAACAACAGAAATGCAAACAAGAATGTCAAATCTTAAACAAAACATTGCGACGTGGGAAAGTGACTTTAGGAGAATTGCTCAAGGTAATCCAATAGAAATGATCGATGGTAAATATCAAAAAGCTGCTTTTCAAGTGAGACAGCTTGATGACCAAACCGGAAGAATTTTTATAGGTAGTCGGTCAAGTTAAGATGGTATCTGATGTTTTGGCCGCAGAAAAAGGTAATAATGTTTACGAATTACAAAGATTAGGATACATAGGAGTTGGCTCAGAAGAACTACTTAAAAGCGAAGTTTCACTTGCGGCTGGTAAAAGAATACCTGGCAGAAATCCAATTAGTACAATAACTATGCAATTGTCTACTGGCCATGGAAATGAAATGATAAATGCAGATATACAAGGTCTTATATTCCATAAGCAAATGTATGGTCCAGGCAACGATGTAATCCGTGGTGAAATATCAAAAAATGCTAAGCAGATACAGCAAGATATAGAAGAATTCAGAAGAGGAAAAATATCTTCTCGACTAAGAGATAAGGTTCAAAGAGGAGCAAACATAGATGTAGAAAATTGGGAAAGTCTTAGGTTTAGCAGTAGAAGTAGTGCTGTAAAGTTTAGACAAGAAGCAATAGAACTGCAAGCTAACATACTTCGTCGGAGAACAGGGGCTTACAAATGTAGCTCATATTAGAGGTTTAGCTAAGCAGGCTGAAAGATTTTTAACACAAGACTTTTTTAAGTTTGACAGAGTTTATAGATCAGTTTCTGAAACTGGTCAAATTAGAAATACAAACTTATTTCTTCCAATACTTCCGTTTTCTCAAAGAAACGCAATTGATACAGAAGAACGCGTGGCAAACGCCGTAGGCGATACAATTTTAGGAGGACGATTTAAAGACAGGGAATCTATAAGAATCGCAATGGAAAACGGCACCGCCACTGAAATGGAATTGATGAAATACAGAATGCAGGGACATAAGTTTTTGGTTAGTGGCAGCACTGCAGACACACTATACGAAGCATTTGGCGGATTTGACTTAGACGACAAAGTAATAGGTGATTTATCTTTTCTTAGGGATACAAACGGAAATAGAAGATTAGCTTCTTTTGTTTGGCGTCAACCAACTGGTCCTCAGGAATTTGCTCTGATGTTTCCTCACTTAGATGAAGATACATTAATAAGAATGCTTGGTTCAGAAAACCAATTTGCTGAAAGATTTCAATTATTAGCCGGAGCTGTTTCGGATTCAATTAGTGAACAAAGATTCAATAGAATACCCAGTATTAAAGCTGGAGCAACAGCTTTGGAACTTAATTCATTAAATGAAGAAGAAAAAATTATTAAATATGTTTCTTTATTATCAAGAAACAAATCAGCAGCTAAACAATACATAGAGGGAATGGATACAAACAATCCTCAGTTTTTTGAAAAAGTAGAAAAAGCAATTTTCAGAATACTTGACGTTGGAAACAGGGATGCTAGCGGTTCTACCATGGGACTGCAATTTTCTCAAAGCTCAAGAAATATTTCTATACAAAATATACTAAAACATCTTCCAGGAGCTAGTGATATTTTAGAAGACGATTTTAGATTTATTAATCTTCCAGAAATAAACGAAGAAGTAGTTCGATTAGCTGCTACTGGTAGGTTTGGCACAGCAAGACAACTAACTCCTGAAATAGCTGAAAAATTAGCAGCAGTAGACCCTAAGTTTGGAATGCAGTACAGACAAAGCGGATTTATAAGAATGTTTGAAACAAAAATGTCACTCGATGCCGATGTCAATGACCCAGTACTTAGAACAGTTAGAGATATTTTAGAATCAAATAAAAGTGTAAGAACTTCTCTTGGAAGAGGATTTGGCAAAAAAACATCCGAACAAATTTTTGAAACTACAAGAGCAGGTTTGAAAAACGCTGCATCAGTTAGCGAAAATGATGTAGCTTACAGAATCGCTGGAAAAATACTACAATCAGATTCAATTGACAATGAAATTAAATTTCAAATTGAAGAAGCATTTAATAAGTCTTTTAATCGCCAACAGTACGCAGCTTTTGCTGCAGAAGATGGCCTTGGCATATATGTAAATAAACTTGGTTTTGCCTCTTCTTTAGATATGCAAAGACAAGACGCAATTTCTTCTATCATGGAAAGATTAAACACATCCAATGCGTTTGATGCAAATGATTTACAAAAAAGACTATCGTCATTAAGAATCAATTCAATACCAGTATATACTCCAGAGCAAGCAATTGACGCAGCTATTGCAGGCGGCGGCGGAAGACTTAAGATTGCCGGGTCCGCTCAAGAATTGTATGCAGCAACACAAATATTTTCCTCTGACTCCCAGGGTGTTTTAGATGAATTTACAAGAAACCAAGCAATAAACAAAAGCTTAAGTAGATTAGCAGTTGTAAAAACTGGTGTTGATTTTGGGGAAGAAGCAGTTTTAAATCAATTTCAAACTGCGTTTAGAGAATTGGGGCATAGTGAAGCTCAAATAACACAAAAGATTCAAGCACTTACTGCAGCTTATTCAAACAATAAAAAGGGATTCTCTCAACAAATGCAGGAGCTAGTAACTAATTTATTAGATCAATCTGGTAGCAGGCTTACTGCCGGAGATTCAATCGGAGCACAAAAGCTTGAGCAAATAGCTTTTGGATTCATGGATGTCGGAGCAGCATCTGTTGGTAGCGCAGCAGTAGCTGGGTCTGCCCAAGATATGCGGAGAGTTACTTGCATATCAAATTATGTTAGGTGTAGAAAAATCAAAAAGAATAGGGTTTGATAGATTTGCTACTCAACTAAAGCTAAGTATGGGTAAAAATCGGAGAAGTTTTGTCTGTAGCCGAAAACATGCTAGAAGGATTAAAGCTTGGATTATCTAGGGCAACAGGCGCAACTTCTGGCACCGATGAAGTAACTAAAATTATTGCAAATATCGAAAACGCAGTCAGCCAAGTGCAGAGAAGCGTTTTAGATAAAAAAGGAGTAACAAAAAGCTTAGGTCAATTAAAGGCCTCTCTTTTAAACAATGCTCGGATTACCTGACGCACAATCGGCAGCTTTACTCGTTAACGATATGACAGAAACAGCAAAGCTACTTGAAACCCTTAAAAGCAAAGAAGATATTTTAAGATCAAGCGCAAGTACTGAACTCGCTCAGTTTTATGGAGTTTTAAAACAAAGCCAAGAAGTAGCAGATGTGGAAAATTTTCTTACAAAAAATTTACTAGAACAACAAAATAACGAACTAGCAGAATATGAAAAACTCTATAGACTAGAATCAGATTTAAAAAGAGTAGACAGATTGAATCAGTTTGGCGACGAAAACCAAAATCTTATAGCCCGAATTGATGAACTTTTTGCTAATGGTGCACCAGAAAGATCTATTGTAGCCGGGTTGGATCAAGCTGAATCTGTTTCAAGTCAAGCAATAAATGTTGTTTTAGAAAAAGCAAGAATTGGACTAGAGCAAACTAAAAATACAATTTCGCAAAATATTATTCAAAATTTAGAAGAAGTTATAAGATCAAATCCAGATGATCCGTCTGCTGCCCTAAGGCATATTCAGACACTTTTATTTTATCAAAAGAAATACTCTAGCGTTACAACCGCAGAAGCTTCTGCTCAATCAGGACTTGGCAGAATACTAGAATCCGTTTTAAGTCCAATAGGAGAATATGGAGAAAACCAATATTCAATAGCTGGAAGAAACTATGCTTTATCAGATATAGTTGATTACGCAAGAGCCTCAATGCTTAGAACGTCTTTAGAGGGTAACCAGGGAACGCTATCCATGGTTGACGACGTTTTCGATTATCTGTCTAGAATCCGTCCAACAAACATAGCTCCAGGAGAAGATTTTTTTTCTCTTAGTACTTTAAATAGAATTTTTGACTACTCAAACGCAAGAGCTACAGTTACATCTGAAACCAGGGCACTAAAAGACATACCTAGAATAATGCAGCAGGTACCAGCAGAAATTATCGAGGCTCTTGATTCAGTTGGAATGGGTGGGATATCTCAAGTATTAAGTCCGAGCATATTTGACCCCGCAGCACAACAAAACGCTCAGATAGACTCAATGTTAAGTAGATTCGGATTAGGCGGTTTAAGGCAACAATTATTCCCAGAAAACATGCCGTCTACTGCAAACTTCTTTGCTGACGCATCAGGAAAAACTATAGACCTCGGTCTTGTTGCATCCAAAAAAGTTGGTACAGCCTATAATCCGGCGATAGATGCAGATTTAGTCAATGATTTATTGGCATTAGCTGCAGAAAGACAAGAGGATGTTGAGAGCTTGGTAATGCAAAGATATAGAGATAGAATGACTTCGGTATTAACGAATAAAGGTGTGGCAATACGAGAAGAAGATATGGCCGCCGCAACCGAAAGATACATTATGAACTTAAGAAGAATAATAGCAATACGTAGAGCAAGAGATACGTATGAGGGTATAGCTTTAAGGGCTCCAGGTATGATTGAGGCATTCGAGACCGCAGTACAAGAAAGCCCTGTGGGTTCAGCCACAGATGCTATTGATGAAATACTTGGTAGATACATGGAAGAGATAGCAGATACAACTGCTGCAGATGCTGTTGTTAGAGATTCTTTTTCTAACTTGGTTATGGACCAAATTGCTCCTCGAGCTAAATATACTAGATTTGGTCAATTCCTACAACAGCAAATAGCAGACAATCCGAATTTGGGCGCGATGCTTTCTGGAGCTTTTCAAAACAAAGGTAAAATAATAGCAGGCGCAGCTGCAGCTACGGGAATAGCTATATTTGCGATGAAAAGAAATAAAGATGTAACACCAGAAAGTATATCTGGTCCGCCACTCCTGCCTGGTGGCAATCCGTATGAAAACATTCCGACAATGCCGTACGCCATAGAACCAATGCCTACAGCAGGTAGTGGGCAAGGTGTTTCTTATAATGTTTCCGTTAACGGAGATTATGAAAAGATGCAGGAGTTTATGAGTAGGGCCGGATACTTATCAAATGGTCAAATGCAGGGTACTATGCATAGCAGTTTGCCTGATCTTGGCGGCAATCACTATGATGATATAGCTGGTTCATTTTAAAATATGAGTTTACTAAACGCTGACTATAATAAAAAGCTAAAAGACGCTGCTAATGCTAGGCCCGATACAAGGCCAATAGTAGGCAGATCCACTCAGCTATCGGCTCAGGTTAGTCATACACCGTCTAGTGGTAAGCCTAGTGCAGTCCAAGAAAGCAAAAGGGCTATCACTGAATCCCCGGAAGCAGTAGCTCCTTCTTCTGATCCGGTTAGAGGTTCGTATGAGGGCTATATGCGCAGTGCGCCAGCCTGGATACAGGCTAGCAATACCGGTTACGATAATCCAAGAAATCAACAAGCTAGACAAAATAAAAATATTTCTGGAAAAAATAAAACAAATATTTTAAATATAAAGTCACTTTCAAATTCTTTTAATAAATCAAACAATTCTGGTATAATAAATAATTATTCAAGAATGATGAAAGCTAATACTTCCGGAGCAAAAATAGCTGAAATGAATAGATTAGAAAGAATGTTTAAATAACGTATGTCAATGAATAAAGAGTCCTTTGACTATATAAAGTCAACATTTGCTACACAGCAGCTCTTACTTGACTATGTAAAAGAAATACAATATCTTAAAACTAATGCGTCAACCGATGACCCAGTAACTGGGTCTGCTTCTTACGCTAACTTAGTAAGATTATTCACCAAAACTGGTTCTGAGGTAGACGCTGAAGGAAACACTGCATCCTACAATGGATCCAAACTGCCGTCAGCTAAAAAAATAATAATACCAGATTCAAAAGATTTAATTTGGGTTTCATTAAGAAAAAAACTAATTGAAAAATCGGTACAGGCTTTTGATTATAGTGTTGACTCTGTAACAGACGTTCATATTAGGGAGTATTTAAAGAAACATTTTGATAACTCTCTACGGATCCCAA
>Ga0214917_10000176_pt1 | contig 78870 bp, 71 predicted proteins | sample LL_1208_BB_MetaG_FD_177983 | JGI IMG/M metagenome (GOLD analysis project Ga0214917, IMG submission 177983) | Freshwater microbial communities from Lake Lanier, Atlanta, Georgia, United States - LL_1208_BB | ecosystem: Environmental > Aquatic > Freshwater > Lake | place: USA: Georgia | collected... | reverse complement strand
AAGGATTGAAAATACGAATTCAAAGCCCAAACAGACGCAAAATAGACCAGCAAGAGAGAGCCTCGGCCGTTCCAACCCAAATAGGCTCCCACTCCAAACAGAGTGTTAAAAAACACAGTTCCGAGCGCCCCGATCAGCATAGCGCGCCTGCCTCCGATCTTGTCAGCGATGGGGCCATTGAAAATGGCTGAAAACCCGTAAATGGAAAGGCCCGCTGTAATGATCGCCCCGATTTGTGTCTTATCCCACCCAAACGTTTCAGAAAGGGCTTTATTGGCAAAAGAAAGATTGTATCGGCCCATGTACATGGCGGAGTAAGTAAGCCCTAGAGTCATCCAGTTTAGGGCTCGACGCTTTCTAAATGCAGGCGAATGCTTGGGAAGTGCCATGCAGAAGGATTAGCGGAAAGTATTTTGGGAGTAAAGAAGAGCCTAGAGTTTTTTCACCAGTTCGAGTTGGTGAGAAAGGGCCAATCTCAGCCAGTGGAGAATCTGTGGTTTGTCTCCCGTTAAATCGAAGAAAACAATGTTGCTGTCTGCGCGCTCAGTGTCGTTGAACAAGGCACCCACCGTATCCCCTTTTTTGTTTTTCAGGAGTGTAAAAGAGGGGTGAACCACTCCGAGGTTCAGATAATTTTCAAGGTGTTGCCGACGAGTCTCAGTGAAGCCTGAGGGGTCGGAGCCCACGCTCCCAAGCAAGCGGGTGAACTCTTCAACATCTTTTGGTCTGAGATCTTCTGGAAGCTCTTTTCTTGCAAAAGAGTACAGCCCTTCCAAGTATTCCAAAGTGACTCTCGATTTTTCATCGGCTGGCTCCATTCCCACAAAGCGTTTATAGAGCTGAACGACAGAAAAATGTTGTTGGCTGTGAGTTCTAATTTCTTGATAGCCACCGGCTCTGACAATTTCGAAAAGCCGTTCCTTTACATATTTAAAAATTTGCGGGGGTAGGCCTTTTGAAGCCTGATCAGGGCTCAAATGATTTGAGTCCTCCCGACGACGGGGGTCTTCCAAGTTTAGATCGTCCACAATCATTGAATTTGGGTGGTCCGGATCTTCAAATAATTTCACACGGACACAGGGCCTGTTTCTCACAACCCCTGCAATGGAAAGAAATCCCCGCAAAGGGTGATGAGCCACTTTGATGTCAAAAGGCCCAAGTGAAGACTCAATATTTGAGACAAAGTCTTCTGGAAAAAGATCTTGCGCGGTCAGTTTTAAATTTTTCTCCGCATTGCTCCATGCCGGGAAAGCTCCCAGTTTCGAGAGAACCCGCTCACAATCGCCAAAAAGAGGCCGAGGCATCCCAAAACAAAGCCCCAAGCCAACAACGACAAAGCTTCTGGCAATAGATTGTAGCCACCCACGTTCCACAAGAACGAAGCAATGCAAAGAGGTATGCCAAGAGAATTCAGCGGGTGAGTTTGAATCCAGACTGTCTACAGGCTAGTCAATGTGCCTCTTTGCGGATTTACCGAGGTATTTGCAAGTTCTGAAGGCTAGAAAGCAAGTTATGAAACCGTAGAGGGTTAGAGGATAGCCAAAAAGCTCAATCGTCACCAAAGTACAGGCCCATGGAGTTCTGGACACGGCTCCAAAAACTGCTGCAAAACCAAGAGCCCCCAGTAAGTTGGAAGAAACGGGAAGCCATTGGGAAAGGTAGCTTCCCAAAGTGGTTCCCATAAAAACCAGAGGGATAAATTCCCCCCCTTTAAATCCCGAAGCTAAAGTCAGAGCAGTGAAAAACGCTTTAAAGAAAACATCTGTAAAAGGGCTCGTTTGATAAAAAGATTCCTGGATTAACGGAATGCCCAGACCCACATAGCGATAGCTTCCCTCCCATGCATAGAGAGCTACCAGCACGGTCCCTCCAACAAAAAGCCGTTTGGGAACCGTGGGAAAGCTGGTTTTTAAAAACCGTTCGAGCTTTTGCAGAGTCTCTTTGAAACAAAATGCCAGAGTCCCAAAACAGACTGCGGAAGCTCCCACCGATAAAATCGTCTTAAGAGAAAAACTGATGAAGTGGGGAGCCGGGTAAACAGTATGGGGCGCCCCCAGGACTTTCGTTGTGAGAGAGGCACAGAAGGAAGCTACCAAACAAGAAAAAAACGATTTGATAGTTAACTTCGAGCCCAAACTTTCCATGCCAAAAACAACCCCTGCCCAAGGAGCTCCCACAGCGGAACCAAATCCGGCTCCCATCGCTGCGAGTAATAGAGTTTTTCTCTCTTCGGCGGCTGGTTTTAATCTCCCTGCCAGCTGATCTGAGGCCCAAGTACTTAGTTGGACCGCTGTCTTTTCCCGTCCGGCGGAACCTCCGAACAAATGCGTGAGTAGGGTGCTGGAAAAAACAAAAGGGCCCTCCCAATTCTTGTTTCTTCCGATTCTGTTGGTGAGCCAGCCAATCAGGAGACCGGCCACGGGTAGAAACCAAATGAGAAGCGGCTCTGCCTGCCTGATTCGAGTGATGCCACTCAAACTTGAAAGAAAAAGAGTGGATGTGATCCCCGCCAAAACCCCAACCAGCGCACTCAGACTAATGATTCGCATGGGTGTAAAGGCAGTAGTTTCCCGTTTGAGTTTTGTCCCATTGGGAGAGATCCGAAAATCCCCATTGTTGTACGGATGCTTGTGAAAGCCCAGCGGAGCAAAGGGTGATAAAAGCTTGTGGGCTCCCTGCTTTGTTTAACTCTTGTTTGAGAACAGGAAGAAGAGGGCTCAATTTTGGAGTAGTCCAAATCAACTCTTCCGTTAAAACACCGAATGCCGATTTGCCAACAAATCCAAGCTGGATCTTCTCGTCTTGGGTGTAAATGAAACCCTTCGGTGCTTTTTCATTGACCAATTCCTGTAGTCGGTCGAGTTCAAAAAAATAGCGCTTGTCCAAGAAAATTTTTACGGGGATGGCCACGCTTCTGAAAATGAAAAAAGACGTGACCAACGCAACAGAAAAAAACAGGGTGCGTCTGGATATCTGACTCAACCGGTGAATGGCACAAGAGGCGGGAAGAAGCCCGAGGTACAGGGAACCCAGAAAATAGTTATGGTAGGCCCCCCATTTCAACTGTCCCACCAGCGCCAACAGAAAAGAAACGCTCAGGATCCAAACAAAGTAACGCGATTGATTTTTTTCCTCAAAACTCTGGACTCCAAAAATGATCAAAAAGAAATAAAACCCGAGTGGGATCAGGAGGAGATCAAACACTTTTTTATAGACTTCGATTGCTCCACCCAAATGCCATATTTGGCTTTGAATGGACAAAAGAATGTTTTTTGAAAAGGCCTCTCCTAGGAAAAGTTCATGCCCACCCAAAAGCAAAAGAGTCAAAAAAAATGTCGCAGTTCCCAGTTTAAGAAGGGCTTTCCAATCTTTTGCGGTTAAAAAATAGCCCAGAGTCCCCAACAAACAACCGGCAGTGTTCAATTTAACGGCAAGGGCGAGACTAAAAAATAAAGAGGAGATCCAAATGAAACGGTCTTGATTGCATCTGGTAAACAAGAGAACCGAGTAAACCGCCCAGAACTCGCACAGAAAAGAAAGAGTATCGGGCCTGAGAGCAAGCTCCATCACCGGATTGTAGAAAAAAAGCAAAAGGCAGGCGCAAACAAACGAGACCCCATCGGAAACCTGTGGAAAAAAATGCTTTCTCATCCGGTTGATGGAGAGAAAAAGAAGAACCAACAGGATCGTCTGATACCCCCGAGCCAATGGAATGGCTCTCTCAATGGTGGAAATATGCGCTAATTTCCCGATGACCGCCAGAGGGAGAAGGAAAAGGGGGCTGTAGGGAGTTAAAGAAACCGGGAGAGTGGGAGTGGCGCTGGCAAAAGGCAGCCCCAAAAGCATCCTCATCAAGCCTTCATAGCTGACGGCCTCTCCAAAATAAAAGAGGCTTCCTGTCAGGAAAAAAAAACCGAAACCCAGTAAATAAAGAAAAGTACCCGCGAAAAAGAAGTTTGCCATCCCTTTGAACATGCTCTGATTTTCCCCCCGTTTCAGGCCGGGGACAAGCAAAACCTAGTCAGGTGTTTTGACTTTTAAAGACAAAAAGTGGCTCTTGAGGGGAAGCCCTGTATTCTGGACACAAGAATACGTCTCTGTTGATTGGTTTTCGTCTTGCACAGTTCAGGGGCCATGAGAATGACACGTTTTTTTATTGGGTTTCTGGTTTTGACCCGGCTTTGCTCGTTTTCACTGGCTGAGGAGTCCCGCAGCCACTCAGAGCTTCTAAGACTTTTAAAAAAATCCGATTATGGGTACCGGACTCGAATTCCCACTGGACCAGCCCACATACCCGGATTGTCCGGAGATTCGACTCCTGAGGAGATTGAGTTTAATAAGACAATTCTGGGGCACCCTCAGAAATGCCTCTTTCAAGGTGAGGACTCTGTTGAAGGTGAGGGGTGGGTGAACACTTCTCGAGTTAAAGTGATCCCAAAATTTACAGATAACGTGGCAAAAAACTCTGAAGAGTTTCTCAAAGCTTGCCAGACTATCAAAGCCGAGTTGGGTCCAAAAGCATGTTCGGTAATCGAAATTGCGGGGCATGCGAATGGAGTTTCCATCGGTCTTGGAAAAATTCTGGGGTTTCGGTTAACCGAGGGAAAGTGGGAACACTTCCCAAAAAGCAAAGAGACTTTCAAAGAAATTATTCAATGTATCAAAGACATTTCCTGGGATACGGCTCCAGTGGTGTTCTGTAGTTGTGGCGCTGAAACCTGTGATGAGGATTTCCCAATCAAAACAATGGCCGGGCAGAAGCTTCATTACCCCTACAAGCACGAGTCCCAGCAATTCATCAGCAATTTATTGGGAAGAAAAGTGATCTCAGCTCTGGGAGCTGAGAATGTTCAGGATTGGGGAAAACATTGTCGAAACGGCTGGTGCATTACCGATCCCACAGAAAAAGTCTCTTTAGACGCAATTCATGATTTCGAACAATTTCTACCTGAGCCCAAAGTTCAGTGGGAGCCCAGTGGCAAGCCACTCCACTGAGTAAACCCATATGGCAAAAGTTCCTGTTACAGCAAGGCCCCATACTTTCTACATCCGGCCTGCGCCTGGTTGGCTTTACGAGTGCTACAAAGAAGTCGCAAAAGTAATTTCAACTCCATTTCAAAAATACAAATTTGAGCCCAAAGCAGTCATGCTGAAAAGTACCGTGAAAGTATCTCGCTGCGATTGGCGACAGGGACTGGAAATTCTTCTTCGTTTAACCACTGCTCACGATGTGGAGTGGTTGATTCTGGAATCAAAGTGCCGCCAATGGTCCGAAGTCGACGCCATTCTCAAACGAGTCCCTTGGGAAGAAGTTCTGGCTGACAAAAACAATCCCGTTCACGTGACCAGTGATATTTTTAGGGGTTTCACCACTGGATCTGCAAAGCTCCGGGAAAATTTTTGCAAGATAGGGGGCGTGACCCATGTTTCCGAAGGGGCAACCATTCGATTCAAAGTGGAGCTCCGAGACGAAATGCTCCGCATTTTAGTGAGCCTAGCTGGAGAGCCGCTCTACAAGCGCGGCTACAAGACGAAACTAGTGGCCACTGCACCGTTACCGGAGCACCAAGCTGCAAGCATGGTTCGGTGGATTCTCTCGGGTCTCAAGTCGGATCAGAAAATTGGAACCGTGTTTGTGCCCTTTGCGGGATCCGGTACTTTGGGATTTGAATCTCATCTGGTTTTTTCAGATTCAGCGCCAGGATCGTTTTCTAGGCAGTTCGCATGTGAACTCTTTCCAGTCACTCCCAAACCCACGATTGAGTTTTTGAAGAGAAAACTCAAAGAAAAATGGCAATCGCAGGCTTCCCCCAAAATTATCTTCAACGAAATCAATGAAGAAGCTCTTAAAATTTTAAATGAGAATGCTCAAGAAATTTTAGCTCCGGGAAAATGGGAAACCTTTCCGGGAGATATGTTTGAATTGAAGCCAAACTTCACAGAAGAAGGCAGTGTTTTGGTACTTCTCAATCCCCCTTACGGTAATCGCCTTGGAAAAAACACTGCGATCGGTAATCTGTATGAAAAGCTAGGAAGGTATGTGCGACATCTTATCGATGCCCATCCTGGAAAAATCGTGGGTGGTTGTATTTGTCCCGATGAAACCTCTTGGAAGCGGTTTTTGAGCGGGCTAAACATTTCCGACACGCAAACTCACCATTTTTCCCACGGCGGCGAAGACATGCGCTTGGTCCGTTGGTTTAGCGAATAAAAAAAGAGGACTGGGTTTCCCCAGCCCTCTTCTTCGTGTTACTCGTTGTTTGTTTAAGCGTGAGGCTTGTCACAAATATCGTCGTGATCACCGTGCTCAACATGGTGGCAAGTTTTTTCCATGCCGCTAGCATCTTTCACTTTATGATCCCAATGGGCATGTCCGTGACCATTGGTTGTATCTTTGGTGCATCCGCAGCCTTCGCCGTGTTTGTGTCCAGACAAGTCTGTGGCTTTGTGACATGTCATTCCGGCGCCATGTTTTGCGTTAGCTGTTTTGGCTTGAGCATTGAAGCCCCAGAAAGCCAATGAGAGTGCAACGATTAGTAGACTTTTCATAGTTTTCTCCAGTTACGGGTTAATTAACTTTTAGTCTAATAAAATTCGGTCTATGGTGCATTTTAAGACTCTTTTAAGACGAGGAGCGCCGCATTGGCCATGGCCTATCGAATTTTAATTGTTGAGGATGAAGCCGATCTTTCGGGCCCCTTAGCGGAAAATTTAAGAGACGATGGGTTTGAAGCGGAAATAGCTCCTAATGTTGAAAAGGCGCGTCAACAGCTCACTTCCCACTGGGATCTTGTCATCCTTGACCTGATGCTTCCGGATATGCCGGGAGAAACTTTTTTGAATTACTTAAAACAACAGCCGAGTTATCCGCCTGTCCTCATCTTAACTGCCCGAGGCGCGGTCCAAGATAAATTGGCCCTTTTTAAACAAGGTTGCGATGATTATCTGACCAAACCATTCATTTACGAAGAGCTTCGCGAACGGGTTCGAGCACTCCTTCGAAGATCTCAACGGGTGACTCAAGAAAATTTGAGCTTTGAAGATATCCGGTTGGATCCTGATACTTTTAAGCTCGAAGCGGGTTCACTCACAACCGTTCTGACTCCCAAGGAAGCATCCATACTGAAGTTGTTTTTTACCGCTCCGGGCAAAGTCGTTTCTCGAAAAGAAATCTTGGAGAATGTCTGGGGCTTGAGAGAAGAGCCCGGAACCAATTTCATCGGAGTTCATTTGTTTAACTTGCGGAAGAAACTCGGTGAAATCGAAAGAGACTCTTGGTTGCAAACTGTCAGAGCGAGCGGTTTTGTCTTTTGTCGGCCTGAAAAGGAAAACCCATGACTCTGAGACTTCGATTCGCTTTTTTCTTTGGCCTTGTTTCTTTGGCCTTGCTCACGAGCTTTTCGTGTCTGATTTACAACCGGGTTCGAGAAAATGCCCTCCAAGACGCAAGAAACTATCTTCGAGATTTGAGTAAACATGAATGGGAACATTTGGAGCTTCCGTCCCACCAAGCCAGTTCTCACGCAAAAACCCCGCACTATCGGAATGTGTATTTGCAGATCAGAAAGGAAAGCGAGCTGGTTTACGACTCTTTCCCAAAAGGGGAGGAGGTTCAGTTATTGACTGAGGGGTTGGATGAAAAACAAGAAAAATTATTCAACACTCTTGAAGGGATCTATGAAGGAAAAGTTTACAAAATTTCCAGTTACTACGATGTATCTCTAATCTTGGAACACTTGGCGATTTTTAAAAGAACTTTGATCGCAGGGTGTTGTTTGGCTCTTCTTTTGATTTTCCCTTTGAGTTTGTTTTTTATAAAGCTCTTGTTGCGCCCGTTTTCCGATTTGGCCAACCAAACTTCCAAATTGACCGTGGAAAATCTTTCTTACCGGCTCCCTGTGCCAAAGGTAAAAGACGAATACGGGGTTTTAGCGGAGAATTTCAATTCTCTTTTCGAAAGATTGGAAAAATCTTTTCTCCAAGTAAAAAACTTTGCTGTGAACGCTTCCCATGAGATCCGAACCCCTCTCTCTGTTGTGATTTCCCAAACTGAAAGAGCGGTCAGGCGTCCCCCGGAAAGTATTCCAGCTTGCTTGGAGATTTTTCAAAAACTTCTTCAATCTTCTCTCAATCTGAGAAGCATCATTAACCGGTTGTTTGTCCTTGCCGAAGTGGAGCGAATGGACCGGGAAATGACCAAGACGATTTTTCCCGTTCGGGAAACAATAGAAAGTGTGATTGCTGATCTTCAGGACTCGTATCAGAGAGAAAACAAAGCTATCTGTTTTGATTCAATTTCCCATGGGGAACTGCTTGGCACCAATAAAGAATTGTTTTTGAGTACTGTTAGCAACCTCTTGGAGAACGCCATCAAATATTCGAAAGAAAACGTAGTGGTTCGATTTCTGAAGGATTCAAAAAGCTCGAAGTTAATCATTGAGGACGATGGTCCCGGGATCCCCGAGGAGCAAAGAGCGGCTGTTTTCGAACCTTTTTACCGGACTGAAAAAACACCCAGACCTCTTTCAACGAAAAGCCACGGCTTGGGGTTGTCGATTGTGCGTGCTTGTGTGGAGGCCCAGAAAGCTCAAATCAAGTTGGGAAGCTCAACTCTGGGTGGCCTCCGAGTCGAAATTCTTTATGGCCCAATGACAGGCAGTGGCTGAACAACGGGCACGGGGCGTGCCAATGGAGATCGGTGAGGCGTGGCTGAAAGCTATTTGACGAGCCGGGATTTCACCACTTCGTAAGCATTCGCCAAACCATAACCATAAGTGTTGTTGGGGCGAGCCGTTCCGGGAGTCCCTCCACAGCTTTGACTGCTGGTTTTGGGTTCGGATTTTTCCCGGATGAGGGCTTCAGTCTCTTCAATTCTGCCAATGAGAGACGGATCGGCCGACCACAAGAGAGCTACCAGACCGACCACATGGGGGCCTGCCATGGAAGTGCCGCTCCAACCGGTTTCCGCATAGCCTCCATTGGCGATTGCAGAACGGACATTGACTCCAGGAGCCGCTACATGAGGCCCGATTTTTTTATCAAACGTGCTGGGGCCACGGCTCGAGAAGCTGGCGATGGTGTCGTTTCGGTGGTTGAAAGCACCGACACTTAATACCAAGTCTGAATGAAAAGCAGGGCCCGCTTGAATCGTAGAACAACTGTCTCCATCGTTTCCGGCCGAAGCAACCACCAAGATCCCTGCGGCTCTCAGAGCTTTAAGAATTCTTTCGAATTCTCCTCCTTCACAGCCTTCGTGCTTGGGGCAACCCCAACTATTGTTGATCACGTGGGGAGCCATTTCAGGCCGGGCATCCTGAACGGGATCTCCATTCTGAGGCCATGGGGCAAGAAACCACTGAAAACACTCCACGTACATTTCAGGCCGGCCGATTCCCGAATCCATGTTTCGACAAGCAATCCATTTAGCTTTCGGGGCGACACCAATTTGATTTCCAGCTCCATCATCTCCTACGACGGTTCCGATGGTGTGGGTTCCATGGTTGTGATCATCGCAAGGGGCCGATAATTCGAAACCACACGATGAATTTCCTCCCATGTTTTTGTGAACAGAATCATGCCACGAGTAAGAATGGTCCGCTTGGGAGCCATTCCAACCCCGGTATTGGTTCTTGAGAGCTTTATGATTCCACCGGACTCCAGTGTCTTGGCCGCCTATGACGATATTTTCGCCTTGAACTTTAAACTCGTCCCAAACTTTGGAAGCTCCAAAACGGACAAGGTTTGCGCCGGGGCCCCGAGGGTTTTCGTCAGACACTCTCGAGCCTGAAGGCAATTGAAGTTTTACTTCCGGGTTTCCGACAATTTCCATGACGTCGTCCCGCTTGGCGATTTTTTCCATTTGGGCTCTCGAAACGTCCTCGGCCACGATCATATTACTGATGTAATAAGAGCGGGCTTTGATTTTTTCGGAGCTCAACCAGTCAAGAAGACTCGCTTGGGATTTTTGAGCCGTAGCCACCAATCGATTGAAGACATTTTTGATTCTTTGAGCTCTGGGACTGGATTTTTCAATGGAGGAAAGATCCGCTTCCTCCCGCATCAGAATGCTGATGGTTTGGGGGGAGTCTGAACGTTTGAGAAGCCAAGGAGAAATTTTTCCAAAGCTTATCGAGCTGAAAACCAAAACAGAAACGAAGAAAAGCGATCGGGTTGAGTTCAAAGTGGGCTCCTTGTTGAGAAACTTTTTTAATTATACCTACTTTTAGGTTTTTCCTAAGGCTCTGATAAAATAGAAGTTCTCAAAGGGGAGGCTTTATGCTTCGTTCCATGGTTCTTGTCTGGGTTCTCGGAATGGGTTCCTGGGGTTTTTGTGATGAATTAGAGGGCTTAAGGAAAACCCACGACAGTATCGGGGACGCCGCCCAGCAGTTATCAAATGCTATCGATAATATTCTGGGCACGGACCGGCACCCCCAAGCCACTGAAACTGAGCTCACCCCCAAAATTATTTTAAACGGATTAAAACAATTGGCTCAGGATCCCGCCTTGGACCCCAAAGACAGTTACGAAAGTTTAAAAAATCAAGAAGCCCGGGTGACAAAAGCGGAACAAAAAAAACAAATCCAAGACAAGATCCAAGATCAAATCAAAACTGTGATGGGAAAAATGGGTTTTAGTCCTGTTTCAAAAGGGAGTTCTACGTACCAAAGGGATCAAGAAAAATACCAAGTTCTATTTTCTCGAGGAGAAATTATCGTCAGCCCCATCCGACCCCTTCCTCCGGTAGAGCCTTAATAGTTGGGATAGCCGTATTCCGTGTTCAAAGTGGGGTATTTTCGATTGTTGAGAAGGCTCCTGCTGGACAAAGCAGGCAGAAGTTGTCGAGGCCTTTTTTCAGTCACCCTTTCCTGTCCTCTGGAAAAGTGAGGGTAATCAGTGGCCTCGTCAAAAATATCGATAGCATCTGAGAGACAGTTTCGATCTTCTGTATTGTAAAAGACCGTTTTTCCTTGATGGTAAGCTTGCCAGTCCCGCTCAGCTCTTTTGACTGCGGTCCACAAATAATCCTGTCTCTTTTGGTCCACCTCTCCCGCTGGAGCAAGAATGTTAATCGGGTATTGGGCGATTTGGTGGTGTAGTTTTCGGAGCGAAACGTCCACAGCTTCTTCCAGTGATAAAAAGCGTTTGGCCAATCCATAATGGTCCCGGTTGCCTTTGAGTGGTCCAAAGGGTTCCCCTTTGGATCTCACTGCTTCTGAAGAAACTACTAAATTTGAAAGAAGAAGAGTTCCCGAGTTGTCATCCAATTTTTGAGGAATGAAGAGCGCTTCTTTCCCTTTTTTTAGTTTAAAACGAACTTGTGCATGCGCTGCAAACCACCTTCGTTTGTTGATAAAGTCCAAGATCGGGATATTCGGATCAAAACGCTCAATCTGAAGCATTACGTCTTCGACTGCTAATTCGGGAACGCGAACCACCCAGAACTTTTCGCGGTGCCAAACGTTTGCAATCCAGACTTCGCCTGCTTGGGGTGGGGGAAGCTGTGCCTTTTCCGCATACTGTAGAGCTTCTTCCGGAGTCAAAAGGTGGGCGGGGCGGTAATCGAAAAGATTCAGGCACTCTCCGACTCTGGGCCCTCTCGCATACCTGACATTCAGGGAAAAGGGATCGTTGAGGTCATAACCGGGGCAGGGCTTGGGACCCGTGGGCCGGTGGTTGGAAAGTTTCTGGCTCTGATGGTTTTCGCCAAAGCTCAGGAGACACAGGCTCGAGAGAATTAAAAAGAGGTGCAAGTGCTTCATAAATCGCCTTTCCCAGAAAGACCCGCAGGGCTGAGTGCAGAAATGGTGCCCATCTGATTGAGATAAAAAAAAGGCACCGCACCTTTCAAATGCGAAACTTGCCAAGGGATCTGTTCAAAAAGTGACAGGGAGAAAGCGCTGTCTTTCAAGTGGTGAAAGAGATTTCGATCTAGATCTTAAGTGCTTGTAATCATGAAGCAATAATACTGTGATTGAAGTTGTTTAAAGTGTGTGCACCGTAAAGTCCCGGCAGGACAGCATTTTTTCGTCCCCCTTTTTTAGCTGCTAAAAACTTAAACACGCTACCACGAAGTTTCTAACCGTATTCCCCCTGAATACCCGTGGCACAAAAAATGGAAAGGATAGATCTCATCCAGGAGCGAATATGAAACAAGTTTTTCAGCAACACTATTTTACGTATTACGGCTACTATGCCGCGGTTTTTTTCTCTGCATTGTATTTTGCCCTCTAGTCGAAAACAGGGAGGGCCTGTTAGAATAGGGGATGTCTTCCGCTTCCCTGAGATTTCAACGCATTGTTTTCCTCCTAGCCAGTTTATCACTCTTTGTTAAGGGGTCTTCGCTTGCAGAACCGGTAAAAGGTCGGTCAATAGAACTGAAGGTCTCTGCTTCTCAAGTTCACTGGTGGTCCCCTTCAGGTTTTCTGGTCGAGCCTGAGGATTTTGAGGAGTCCAGCGAAGAGGATTGGAACACAAACTCCCTTTCATTTGTTTCTACTGAGACAAATGGGGTGCCATTGAGTCCCTTGGAGTGTGTCCAACTTTCCTTTCTTTCGATTTTCTCCGGCCAACTCCAGTTCCTAAATATCCCTCCGCCCGCAGTCTCCTAATAGACAGTTCAATTTTTTCAAAACACTGAGGGGCAAAAATGCGTCATTTTCTTTTTTTTCAATTTCAATGGGATCAGTTTAAACAAAATTGGAGAACAGAAGTTCTTTCTGGCTTTATATTATTTTTAGTGGCACTGCCTTTATCCATCGGGATTAGTTTGGCGTCAGGAGCCCCTCCGACAGCGGGGATTCTAGCTGCAATCGTCGGGGGAATCTTGGGCAGTCTCATTGGGACTGGCCATGTGATGATCAACGGGCCTGCAGCAGGTCTGATTGTGGTCGTTTTGACTGCAGTTCAGGAGTTGGGGCAGGGAAATGCACAAACCGGCTTTGCTTTAACTTTGGCAGCTATTGTGGTGTCAGGTCTGATTCAAATTTTATTGGGACTTCTAAAGCTCGGTTCACTGGGGATGTTGGCTCCTGTTCAAGTCATTCACGGGATGTTGGCATCCATCGGGGTGACTGTCATGACCAAGCAGATTTACGTGTTATGTGGTCAGAAAGCAGCAGGCTTGGAAACGTTGGAGCAGATTATTCATCTCCCCAAAGCTGTTTTGGCTGCAAATCCTGTGATTTTGTGGGTCGGTCTAATGACTTTAATCCTGATCATATTCTTAAGTACGAGCAAATCCAGATGGGCAAAGCTTATTCCGGCTCCTTTGGCTGCTGTTTTTTTAGGGATAGCATGTGACAAGTTTTTGGACTTGGAACACTCCCATGTAGTAGAGCTCTTTCACCATTCCATCGGAGAAGTGGGAAATAAATTCCTGCTTCATGTGCCCGAGAAATTAAGTGATGGCATTGTCCATCCCGACTGGTCTCTTATCTCCAGTGGTCTTTTTTGGAAAATGACCTTGATGATTTGTTTTGTGGCTTCGGTTGAATCGGTTCTTTCAGCTTGCGCCGTTGATAAAATAGATCCTCTGGGCCGACGAACCAATTTGAACGGGGAATTGATTTCGAAAGGACTGTGTAACTCTTTTTTGGGAATGATCGGAGGGCTCCCTATCATTACTGAGATGGTTCGTAGCAGTATTAATGTGGGAAATGGGGCCCGTACCAAATGGCCCAATCTAATTCATGGGGTACTAATCCTTCTTTTTGTCGTTTTGGTGCCCGGCATTTTGAATTTGATCCCTCTCGCTTCTTTTGCAGCAATCCTGATTGTAGTTGGGTTCAGATTGGCTCATCCAAAACAGCTCATTCATGCTTATGAAAAAGGGTGGGAACAACTTTTGTATTTTGTAGTCACTCTATTGGTGAGCTTGAAAACAGATCTGTTAGTGGGGGTTTTCACCGGGATTGGCTTAAAAATACTCGTCAACCTGTATCGCTCCCGAAGCTTCCTGGGGTTGTTTCGTCTTTCTTATGATAAGGACTTGCAAGGAAAAACCGCAGTGATTCGGGTTTCAAGCCCGCTAGTTTTTACGAATCTCCTGTCCTTGAAGAAAATTATCCAAAAGGCCCAAGAGGAAGTGGAAGCTGTGGAATTGGATTTGAGTCAATCGCCGTTGGTGGATTACACAGCCAGAGACTTCTTGGAAAATGAAAGAAAGTATTTAAAAAGCATCAATAAGAAACTAACTTTTTAGGAGAGTTTGCAACTTGAATATGAACCAAGAACATCGTCTGAGGGAAATTGTCACTCAGCTGAAGCGAACACTTCCCGCTCAAGCGCCATTAAAGGATTTCATCGCAACCAATACTTTATACGCGTTTCAGGGATTGCCTTTTTCAAAAGGGCTTCTGGAAGCCCAGAGAAAGCTGGGTGTTAGGACCTATTTAACACTCAGTGAATACCAGAAGCTTTTTCAATCCGGGAGAATAAAAAGGGAAGTCATTGAGTGGTTGGCGTCAAATCGTAAAGAGGAAGTGCTCGAAAGTCTGACCAACTCAGAGAGTGTGGTTAAAAGCGAGAGCGAAGCAAGATCCCGGCTGAGAGATCTCTGGAAAAAGAAATACGAACTGGACATCATCACACACGTTCACCCGGTTTTTTTTCGGCACTTGGGGCACTTTTTGGATCAGGGAATCTCAATTGCTCCCATGCCTTTTTCCGACTTGGGTTTTTGGAGGGCTCTCCAAGAAATAGAGCAAACCAGCAAGCTTTCCATCTTCAACCGGGGTAAAAAGGGACGCGCTCATTCTTTGTTATTTGAAAGTCCGTGGAAAGCGCTTCAAGAGGCCTTGAAGGCATTGGTCGGTTCAGAGGATCTTTTTGAGACCTATCTGTTTGAGATGGTTCAAGAGCATCCAGGATGGTCTGGTTTGGTTTCCGTCATTGAAGGAAATCCTGAGCACCTCAATTTTGTTCGAAAAATTTCTCTTCAAGAAGCATTGGCCTTTGAACTGCTCTTGGAGCTTGATTACGTGGAAAGCTTTACCAAAATGAATTGGGCCCCCTTGGATTCATTTCAAGAAGAAATCACCAAGACGAGCAGCACTTCTTCGGCCCAAAATGAATCGGATCAAAATCTACTGCAGGTCCTCCATTCCGCTTGGGAGTGGACCTACTATCGGGATTTGCTGACGGGTCTTAAAGCGAATAACCAAGGCACCCCAACCGCTCCAGTGGAAAGCCAAGTATTCTTCTGCATTGATGACAGGTGTTGCTCTCTTCGGCGTCACTTGGAGGAATTAGATCCGGCCATTGAAACTTTCGGAACCCCCGGCTTTTTTGGAGTGGAGTTTTGGTACAAGAGCGAATTCGATCGTTTTCCTGTCAAGCTCTGCCCGGCACCTGTTACACCTGGCTTTTTGATTCGAGGAACCAGCCCGCAGGGCCCCGGAAAGAGGTTGCTGGAAACTGATTTTCTTCTTTCGCGTTTGACGCACACCCTGTTTGGGGGATGGCTGATTTCCCAAACGTTTGGATTGCTTTCAGCTTTCCGGATGATTTTGAATGTTTTCGTTCCCTCGCTTTCTCCCAAAGTCGCGACTTCCTTCCGCCACACCGACGATCGTATTCAATTTAAGTTGCTGAGAGGTTCTGAGAGCGAACAGGAAAAAGACCTTAAGTTGGGGTTTGATCGAAACGAAATGGCAGATCGGGTTTTTGGGCTTCTTCGATCTTGTGGGTTGACAGACAACTTCTCCGATCTCGTGGTGATGTTGGGACATGGGTCCAGCACCGTAAACAATCCCCACTATGCAGCTTATGATTGCGGTGCCTGTTCTGGAAGGCCTGGCTCAATCAATGCGCGAATTTTTTGCAGTATGGCCAATGACCCCGAAGTGCGCGAGTTGGTGAAAAAGAAAGGGCTCATTATACCGGACACTTCTGTTTTTGTGCCGGCCCTGTACGATACGACTCGAGACCAAGTTCATTTTTATGATTTAAGTTCAGTCCCCGAAACCCATAAAAAAAAGCTTAAGAAACTGAAGCATGTTCTCGAGGATGCCTTGTTAAGGACTGCAAAGGAGCGCTCACGCAGATTTGAGGACATTGCTCTGGATACTCCTCCACTCAAAGCAAGAAAAGCACTGAGAAAAAAATCGGTTTCCATTTTTGAACCCCGGCAGGAGTTTACCCATTCTGGAAACGCCGCTTGTATTGTTGGGCCTAGGCATCTGACCCGAGGGTTGTTTTTGGATAGAAGATGCTTTTTGAATTCTTATGATCCAAAAATGGATCCAGAGGGCGGGATCCTTGCCAATATCCTGAAAGCAGCTGTCCCGGTTTGTGGTGGCATTAATCTTCAGTATTTTTTCTCGAGAATTGACAACGAAAAAATGGGTTCTGGAACCAAGCTTCCCCACAATGTGGTGGGCCTAATCTCCGTGGCCAATGGAACCGAAGGAGATTTGAGGCCGGGGCTCCCCCAGCAGATGATTGAGTGGCACGAGCCCTTGAGACTTATGATGTTCGTGTATCAAGAACCGCAAGTGGCTTTACAAGCTGCCCGAAAAATCGCGGCCACTTACGAATGGATTCAAAACGAGTGGGTTAAATACGCTTGTCTGAGTCCCACTACGGGGGATTTTTATGTGTATGAAGCAGGAGAAATGAAGCCCTACAACTTTTTTGGAGACGCTCCCGGTCGAGTCTCCAGTTCCATGGATTTGGTATCGACTACAAGAGACTATCTGCCGGTAACCCTGATTGGAGAACACAAATGATGGAAGTACTGGTCTATCTCATCATGGGCATTCCCTTTCTTGGGGGCCTGGTAAATATGTGTTTACCCAAAGACAGGGAAAAGGTTTTGTCTCGGTCGACTCAAGTGATGGTGACCTGTCATTTGGTGGTAACTCTTCTAGCCATTGGTCTTTGGTTTTTAAACGGTGCAATCCCGTGGAAAAGCTCCCATTTCAGTCTGTATTCGAGCCATAATTATCATTTTGCTTTGTCATTTTTTGTCGATCGAGTGGCCTGTGCTTTTTTAGCGACCCTCACCATTGTTTGTTATGCCATTACCCGGTATGCACTCATTTATTTGACTAAAGATGACGGGTATCGAAGGTTTTTTGCCACTCTTGGCTTTTTCATGTTTGGGTATTCTCTTGTGATTTTGGCAGACAACTTTGAAATGCTCTTTGCTGGTTGGGAGTTTTTGGGAGTTACTTCTTTTCTTTTGATCTCTTTTTACCGGTACCGCATCCGTCCAGTAAAAAATGCGCTTAAAATTTTCACCATCTACCGGGTGGGGGATGTCGGCCTCCTTTTGGGCGCGTGGCTTTCCCAGCTTTTGTGGCATGAGACATTGAATTTCGATCGACTCTCCGAGTTTTCCCAGCTCATCCACACGCGTCTGGAATCGGAAGAAGCCATTCTGATCAGTCTCCTGATCGTATTGTCAGCAGCAGCAAAATCGGCCCAGTTTCCTTTTTGTTTTTGGCTGCCAAAAGCGATGGAGGGTCCGACGCCCTCCAGTGCGATTTTCTATGGGGCCCTTTCGATCCATGTGGGAGTCTATGTGCTCTTGAGAATGTTTCCGCTCTGGGGCGGGTTTTGGATTGCTAAAGCTTTTCTTCTGTTTATTGGAGCGAGCACGATTGTTTTATCGGCAAGTGCAGCCCGTGTGCAATCCAACATCAAAGCTCAAGTAGCTTATTCCTCCTTGATTCAAGTGGGATTTATGTTCTGTGAAATAGCCTTTGGGTTTGAAACCTTGGTTCTAATCCATTTAACGTCGAATGCTTTTTTGAGGGGTTATCAACTCTTGGTCTCTCCATCCGTCGTTTCGTACTTGATTCGCTACCATAACGAGTCGCCTGCCCGGCAAGAAGGGGGGCTGTTTGAAATGATTCAGAAGAAGCACCCGCGGTGGATCTCTACTTGGTACTTGCTCTCACTCAGAGAGGGCTACTTGGAAGGAGCTCTCGAAAAAGTTCTGTGGAAGCCCTTAAAAGCCGTTGGCCGGGTGGCGTCAACCAGTTTTTCAAAGCCCATTTTGTGGGTTCTGTTGGGGGTCGGGGGATTTGTGGCTGTTGTGGGAGTGAGTAGCTGGGCTAAAGCGGTTGAGTTCACGACTCCGTTGGTGAGTGCACTTGCTATTTTTCTGTCTCTGGCTTCCCTTGCTGAAAGGAGTTCTGCACTTCGAGCTTGGGCGCTCTTGGGGCTCACTCAGATTTTTGTGGTCGCTTCAGTCTCTGTTACGGATCATTTTTCAAAGACCGATCTGGGGATTTATCTTTCCGGGATTTTAGTGTTTTGGCCCGTTGGCTGGGGGCTGATTCGCTCATTCCCCCAAACTAGTTTGAGTGGCTTCAGTGGTTTTTATTATGAATCCGAGTGGAAAGATTTTATTTTTCTGTGTTGTTGTTTGGGGCTGAGCGGGTTTCCGATTTCTCCAAGTTACTTGGGTGAGGATTTGATTCTTCACCACGCCAGTGAAGAAAGGATGTGGTTGGCCCTCTTAATCGCCTTCTGCTTCATTATTTCGGGGATCTCGTCGCTTCGGATCTATTCGCGGTTGTTTTTGGGGCCCCCGCGAACGGCCTCAAAACGTTCGGTTTGAACGAAAGTAAATTACCGCTTTTTCAATACAACAACATGGTACTTGTTGGTTTGGTAATCCCGGGAACAAAAGCCGCCCAAGAGCGGAGTCGTGGGACTTCCCGCATAGTGGGATAAAACTTCTTCTCTTTGAGCTTGGCACTGATCAAAGCTGCCAAAGTTGTCGACAGAGTGTTGCCAAGTGAAAGTCGGTTTATCCACAGTTCCCACTTGAAGTTCGTAGTAATTGAAATAGGGTCCTCCACAGTAGATCGTGAAAACGGAGTCTTGCTCTCCTTTTAAAATGGAAGCCGCTTCACGAGCCTGCTCGTAACATTGATTGAGAGAAGGGACTTGAGCCAGCCGCTCCAAACTGAATTCAATCCTTTTCGAAGAAAAGTAGTGGATGCTTGCTTCTCCCATTCCCATTACAGAATCCCAATGCAGGACCAAATCTGAGAATAAAGCGCCTCGAGCTTCAATGGTTCTTTTAAGGCCTTGTGAAATATCCTCAAAGCTGATCCCTTGCGGTTTTGTAAACATCAAATAACCACCCAATTCGGGTTTGACTTGGGATTTGTCTCGAGCAGTGATAACGATTTCCCAATTTTTCCCGACTGAAAGCTCCTGACTGCGACAATAAGAAAAAATAGGCGTCAGTCCAGTGGCTCGGACAAAAAGCTCCGCTTGAGCAGCCAAGTGGTTGAGGCAGTCTTCTTTTTCTTTGAATCTCCCCGGGGAGTAAACGGCACTCAGAAAATCGCCGGTTGAAGTGAACTCGAGCTTTTGCGGAGCTTCATACTCGATTGAAAAATCATACCCGGTTTGTCTCTCGCGAACGCATTCGGTGTGGACCACTTTGACTTTAGCGCCCTGTTCAAAAAGAGCAGCAACAGTTCCCGTTTGGGAATGGCAATTTCTGTTTTCTTTGGGGTAGCCGATTAATTCGTATTTGAAGACATCGGCCCAAGAAAGAGATCCAAAGAGTTGAACCACCGCTAAAAAGAATACAAGATTTTTCATGAATAGATTTATACCGCAATTGGCCAAAAAAAGTAGCTCGAAGGAAAAAAAGTGTTTTTTTAAGGGGTTGGAGGGAGAAATCCCGGTCGGATTGAGAACAAATGCTTTCTCTGATCCTATTTGATATCCTAATCCTATGCTCACTCATAAAATTAAAAAGTCCGTCCAGCAGTTGTTTTTCAAACCCGGAAGCATTCAAAAAATCGTCAGAGGTCCCCTAAAAGGATCCCAATATCGAGTAGACGAGTTTACGGGCTGGTCCCATTTGCTGGGAAGGTGGGAGCCCGCAGCCACTCGCTTTTATGTTCGAACGCTTGCTCCAGGACACGTGGTTTACGATCTTGGCGCAAACACAGGGATGCACACCCTTCTTTTTTCAAAACTGGTGGGGAATCGCGGCAAAGTCTATGCTTTCGAACCGCTCTCTGAAAACATCGAACGCATTCAAGATGTCATTGGGCTCAATCAGCTTGGCAACGTTACTGTCGTGGGAAAAGCCGTGAGCGATCATTCAGGGCAAGGAAGCTTCGATACGGGTCCCAATAATTTTCAAGGAATGTTATCGGACAACCCCCAAATGGTGGGAAAAAGAGTGACAGTGCAATTGACGACACTGGATGAATTCATTGCTTCGGGAGCTCCAGGCCCCAATTTTTTGAAAATGGATATTGAAGGGGGCGAAGGAAGTGCTTTGGAGGGGTTTGAAAAACAGATTGATATTTTCCAACCCATCATGGCGATTGAGCTTCACACTCCGGAGCAGGATCTGAAAGTCGGAAAATTTTTAAAAAGAAAAAACTACCAAGTCTTTAGACTGGGGATGAATTACCCTCTCCAAGAAATTCAAAAGCTCGATTCTTCTTGGCCTGATCCAGAAGGGATCTGGGGCACCATCATTGCTTGTCCTCTGCGCTAAGGCGAGAGGGTTTTACCGCAATAAACTGGACGACAGCGCTCGGGCCATGATGCGCTTTGCCTTCATGTACTTCTCGGTGGATTTCCTGGGCTTTGACGAACTCAAAGTCATGGAAAGCTTCCTTGAGCTCGGAGAGAGTCGCCATCCAGTCAGCTGTTGGAGGCCCGCCTGTTCCAAACTTGATTTGTTCAGGAGTGTAGCTTTCCAAAAGGAAAACACCGCCTGGCCTCAGAGCTATGGCAACTTTTCTCAGAACATTTTTCCAAATGGGTTTTGAAAGATGGCACCAAATCGACACTATCCCATCCCATTTTTTGTCGCCCATCGAATAGTCCACCAAGTCTGCCACGTCAGTGCGGACTATAACTTTTTTCTCTTGAGCAAGAAGGGCCAGCTTTTTAAACCCCTCCTGTGATCCATCCATGGCAGTGACTTGAAAGCCTTGAGTTGCCAAAAAGACTGCATTTCTTCCTTCGCCTTCACCCAGACAGAGCAAATCTCCCTGTTTTTTGAAAACAGAAATATTGTCCTTTAGAAAGTCATTAGGTTCCTTGCCGTAAAAGAAGCCATCTTGCGAAAAACGTTCATCCCACTTGGGATCCCATTTGTTTGGATTGAGTATTACCAAGCTGAAATCTCCCCTAACTTTTTCGCCCAACCGAGCACCGGGGATGAGATAAATCGTATACCCGGTAATGAGTGTTCTCAAAACAAACTGGCAGATGAATGGTTTTTCTTTCCTTGTCTTTATCCATCACGAGAAATTGGGAGCGGGTGATCTCTGAAAGCTCTCTCAATGCCCGGTCGTTCAAATCCCCTATCGTTTCTGCCGATTCTTTTCGGAATAATTCTTCGAGTGATTTATTTTGAGGGTTTTCCTTTTGGCCAAAGCGAAAATAAGGATTTCTGATCCCAAACGGGGGCTTGTAAACCAGCCCGCCTGCGCGCTCTGACTTTCCCTGCCACGACCACTGGGTGGTGGTGAAAGCAGAGTTTCTGGGCGTCTGAGTGCGGGCCCAGTTTTGGACATCCAAAAGAGCCATTTTCTTGGGCTCACGGGAAGAGGCCCCGGTCTCAACACTGCTCCAGAGCCCGAAACCGACAAGAAGAATCAAAGCTACTTTTGTAATAAGGGGTTTATATTTTTTATCTATCCAAAGAAGCATCAAACAGATGGCCAGCAAGAGCAGGTACTTTGAGGTTGAGAACGAAAAGCCCGGTGCCAGAACATAACGGATTGTAGAACCTAAAGCTTCCAAGTCCAAAGCTCGCAGGGGGCGAAGAGAAATTAAAAAAGCAATCCACCAAGTAAAAAGCAAACCCTTAGCGAATTTCGCTGAATCTCTGAGCGGGGGTGTTTTTTCAAGAAGAAAGACCGCCAGAAGCCCCATCCAAGGCAAACCCCTCTGTGAAATCAGGAGAAACCCCAAAATGAAAGCTGACCAAGCTTGCGTGACGGCGTTCTCTGATGAAAGTAACTGCAAAAGATATTGAACGCCAAAAGGCAATAAAAGAAGAGAGAGGAGAGTCGTCACACGAAGCCCTGAAAAGACTGCCCCTTCAAAAAACAAAAAAGTTCCAGACAGGAAATGGAAAGCACCCAAAAGAACAAAAGCTAGCAAGCTTGCGTTGAAAAAACGGGTTTTTAAAATATCTTTTTTGAGGCTTAAACCAGTGAGGATCAAGATTCCCAAAAAAGACGGAACGGCCCAAGGCCAAAAAATCGGTGTCCTCCAGGGAAACGCATGAGGGTGATTGAGAAGCGAGGGAAGAACTTCGGCTTTGGACAGGGATTCTACGGGCTTTGGCATGATCCAGAGTGGGAGCAAGAGGGCAAAAAAGGCAGGAATTCCCAAAAGTAAAAAGCTTTTTGAATGCGTTTTGAGAGACTGAGTGAAGAGAAGATAGAAAAAAGCAATAACCAAAAACTGTAAAGTCAGTGCGGGGTGAACAAGGCCTGCCAAACTCAACCAAAGACAGGATCTTGCCATGCGGTTTTTTAAGAGCTCCGCTGCTCCCATGACAATGAACGGCAGCACTAATTGGCCCGGATACGGAGTAAAAATGAGATTCGGGTAATAGGCCAAGTTGAACGCCCAAGGGTGAATAAAGAAAGTGAGAGCAGCTGTTAGAAGTGCTTGGAAAGGGTCCTTTATGAAGACTTTGCAAAAAACGAAGAGGGCCAGCACAAGTCCAAAAGTCTGAATGGCTAAAAAGAAATAACAGATCCATTCGGGCAAGCGTTCGTTAATCAAAGCGGAATAGGAAGTTATCAAGTTTGGGAGAGAAGAATAAATAAACCCAGCAGCTACTTGAAACTGGGGATCCTTTCGATTGAATTCCGGTTGGGAAAAAATACGTGCCCAGACCACAGGGTGGTCATCAGCGATCGCATTGGCAAGGTGCGAATCGAAGGATCCCACCTCCAAAAAACTCGCTACCATGAGAATGAAAAAGAGAAAGGCCAGGCCTGCTTTGGATGGGTTCATCCCAATATGATACCAAATTGATTAATGGTCGCGAATTTTGCTGTGTTTGCAGCCGTAAGTGAAATAAACAACAAACCCAATCAAGAGCCAAACCAATAAACGAATCCAAGTATCAAATGGGAGGCCGGACATCACCCATAAGCAAGCAGCAGCTCCTGCGAGCCCTACTGGCCAGGCGCCGATGACTTTGAAGGGCCGTTTCGCTGTGGGGTGGGTGACTCGCAAAATGGGCACACCGATACAAACCAAAACAAAAGCCAAAAGGGTTCCAATGGAAACCAATTCACCGACCAAACTCATGGGCATGAGGCCACCGCAAAGGGCTACGAATACGCCAGTCACCAGAGTGGCGACATGGGGAGTGCCGAACTCTCGATGAACTTTATGAAACCAAGGGAGGAGGCCGTCATGTGACATCGAATAAAAAATACGGGTTTGTCCCATCATAAGGACCAAAATAACGGAAGTCAGTCCTGATAAAGCTCCAACTTTCACCAAGAAAGTAAAAGTCTTTTGCGCTTCAATGGACCACCCGCGCAAACTCACGATCCGATCGATTCCCACGGCAACAGGATCAGGCACTCCAAGCTCCGAGTAGGGCACGACCCCTGTGAGCACAAGAGCCATGAGAATGTAAAGAGCAGTGCAGATAAAAAGTGATCCTAAAATCCCAATTGGAAGATCTCTCTGAGGGTTTTTACACTCTTGAGCAGTTGTCGATATGGCGTCAAAACCAATGTAAGCAAAGAAAACCACTCCTGCTCCGGTCAGAACCCCGGGCAGTCCATAAGCCAACATATTTCTGCCATCCCGAACCAGTTCCTTCGCTTGAGGAATCAATTGCATGAGCCCCGATGCCGAAGAATCGGCCACCCAATTCGCATGATCGATGACGGCCCAGCCAAGCCCAATGAAAGAAAGAACAATACTCACTTTGATCACAACAATGATGTTGTTTACAAGAGCGCTCTCCTGGATGCCGCGGACCAGAATCCCCATTACAAGGAGTGCCACAAAAGTGGCAGGTAAATTCCAAACCCCAAAAGCACTCGATCCGTCATTCAGAATCACTGTCTCCCAAGGCCCTTTGGTCAAACGAATGACCCAATCTGGAAAATCAATGCCCAATGTTTTGTGGAGAAGCGAATACAAATAACCCGACCAAGAAGCCGAAACAGTTACTGCTCCAAAAGCATATTCCAAAACCAAATCCCACCCGATGATCCAAGCAATCAGTTCTCCCAAAGTCGCGTACGAATAAGCATAGGCAGATCCAGACACGGGAACCATTGCCGCCATTTCGGCGTAACAAACTCCCGCTAAAGCGCAGAGAATGCCTCCAATAATAAAACTAAACACAATTGCGGGTCCCGCGTAGTTGGCTGCAGCTGCGCCAGTTAAGGAAAAGATCCCGGCACCAATAATTCCTCCCACTCCCAGCATGGTGAGATTGAAAGCATTCAAACTACGCTTGAGGCCCCCATGCTCTTCCGTAATGTTTGGATCATGCGCTTCCGCAATGACTTTATGGAGGTCCTTCTTCTTAAAGAGTGACTTTAACGTGGCGTTACGGCTGGATTTTTTCATAGACGAGCAGTCTAAGAACCCAGTCCGGAAAGTCAATTTCTTTGAGCTGGAAAAGTTATCGAGCTCGAATACTTATCCAGGTCTTCAAGGAAAAGACGTTGGTGTAAATTCCGGGGTATTCGCTTCGAGCACAACCCAATCCGTTACTGACGATTCCAACCAATACATTTCTATTTCCTCGGGCATCCACGAGCGGGCCCCCGGAATCTCCCTGACAAGAATCCTTGCCGCCTCCTGTAACCCCTGCACAGAGCATTTGACCCGTGATCATGCCGTCGTAGGCACTGGGGGCATTACAATGGTCCCGGCTCACAATATTGACCCCGACATGTTGGAGGCGATTGGGAATTTCGGAACTATCTTCTTGTAAAGTTCCCCAGCCACTGACGTAAGCAGCTTGGGGCTCTTGGATCTCGGAAGAAGGAAGGACGACTTTCGGAAGAGAGTTGAGAATGTTTCTCTGGGCTGGAGTTGGAGCCAACTTAAGAATGGCGACATCAAAATCGAAAGTATCCTTATCGTAATTTGGGTGTTTGATGATTTGTCTTACATTAATACGTGTTCCTCCCGAATTTAAATTATGAGTTCCCACCAAAACTTTGATTTGATTGGAACTCCCAATCGATTCCACACAATGGGCAGCCGTCACGACAGTGGTTGCATTAAGGAGACTCCCTCCACAGAAGTGGCCCTCGTAGTTCGATCGGGCCGCGGCAGAAACCAGACTGACTTGAAACTTGTATAAATTGGCAGGGGCTCCGGTGCCCCCGACAATTCTCGCTTGAATATCTGCTGTAGCTTGAAAACCAACCAATCCAATAACAGCTATCGCAAAAATTTTTAATTTCATTTTGTACAACCTCGTTTCAACAAGAGATTGCAGAAGCTGTACCGAATTTGTTCTGACTCAAATCAGCTGAGTAGTTGAGATTCGGCTGTTTAAGCTTTTTACAGGGGGTTTTCATAATTCCCTAAATCATCTGATTTATTGAACGGGGTGCGTCTTCTTTTTGGTCAACTTCAAGTCCCAAAAAACAAAAAAGATCTAAAGTATGGAATATATTGTTAAAAATGTGTCTATACGAATTGTGTTGGGTAAGGGCTGGGCGGTCAGGAAGCCAGCCTTATTTCCCTCCAGTAATTAGCCGATAAACAAAGCGAACAACTACGGGTCACCTTGCCCAAGGACGGAGGCACGCTTTGGCTCACGATTCCCACAAAGTATCGGCATCGAAACTTGTCTTGTCTCTCTTGCGTGGAGAGAGAAAAGAGACCGCAATTATTTTGCTTTATGGATTGGGGGTGGGGCTCCTTTCTTTGGCCATTCCAGTTGGGGTCCAAACCTTGGTGAGCAATGTGAATTTTGGATCCTTGAGCCAACCGATTTTATTTTTGGTGGTTGCAGTTTTTCTGGGTTTGGGGGTAGCGGCATTTTTGAGAGCCATCCAAGTCGTGATTGTGGAGCAGCTACAAAAACGGTTTTTTACCCAAGTGGCTTTGGAGCTTTCTTGCCGAATCCCTCGTTTTAATTTGGAAGAGGGGCAAAAAGGAAAGTTTCCTGAGTTGGTAAACCGTTTTTTTGATGTCCTGACCGTGCAAAAAAGTAGTGCCATGCTTCTGCTTGAAGGTTTTGCTTTGGCTCTCCAGATTTCTTTGGGGCTTGTCCTCTTGGCGTTTTATCACTGGTTTCTTTTGGCTTTTGCTCTGGTGATGGTTGTTGTAATCGGAATCATCCTCTTTGTCCTTGGTCGAGGCGCGGTTGATACCAGTATTGAAGAGTCGATTCAGAAATACCGGGTAGCAGCTTGGCTTGAGGAACTGGCTGCCCGGCCCCTGCTTTTTCGCTCGGCAGCTGCTCGAACCATGGCTCTGGAAAGAGCCAATGAAATCATCAACGATTATTTAACCTCGAGAAGCCTTCATTTTCGAATTTTGATGAGACAAGTGGTGGGCTCTTTGACTTTACAAGCAGTCGCCAGCTCGGCGCTCTTGGGGCTGGGAGCTCTGTTGGTCATAAAAAATCAACTCACTCTGGGGCAACTGGTTGCCGCCGAAATCGTAGTAACAACTGCCCTAGGATCCCTTGCGAAATTTCAAAAACACTTGGAAGCTTTTTATGATCTCATAGCGGCGCTGGATAAGTTGGAATTGCTTTTACAACAGCCCATGGAAAAATCAGATGGCGTTCCCTTGCCAAAGCTAACCAAACCGGCAGAAGTCGAAGTGCAGGGCTTGGTCTATGCTTATGGAAAACAAACGCCGCTGTTCAATGAATTGTCATGCAGGATTCCTGCGGGTTCCAGTGTAGCAATTTTAGGTTCCAACGCTTCTGGAAAGTCTACTCTAGTGGATCTTCTCTACGGAATAAAAACAGCCCAGCGAGGCACTCTCTTGATTGAGGGGCAAGATTATCGGGACCTTTCCTTTGACAGCATTCGGGAACAAGTCGCTTTGGTCCGCGGTTTGGAAATGTTGCCAGGATCCATTTTTGAAAATGTCCAAATGGGAAGAGAGCACATCAGCTTGGAGCAAGTGCGGTTGGCCCTCTCCAAACTAAATTTGTTGGATGAAGTGACTCGTTTAGCTGATGGGATTCAAACACAATTGGGGGGAGAAGGGCGTCCCCTTTCAATCGCACAAGCACACCGTTTGGTTATAGCAAGAGCCATTTGTTCGAGTCCCCGATTGATTCTCGTGGATGAAACTTTGGATGATTTGGATGAACACTCCAGAGAAACAGCACTGCAAGTGTTGCTGGACAAAAGTGCCCCGTGGACTTTGGTTTTAACGACCCATGACCTGAAAGTCGCCAGCCGTTGTGAATCCACTATTTCTCTGGATTCAATAAAAGACAGGAGGAGTGCCTAATGCCCCTTCGTTCTGACAAGTTTTTTGTTCGAGAAGTGAAACCTGTTCCCTCTGCTCTGGCCCGGGTCCAGCCTAAGAGAAATTACCGTCTGTTTTTTGGAGGGTTTTTTATTTTGTTTGTTTTGGTTTTCCTGGGTTTGATTCTCTTGCCTTGGCAGCAGACTGCCGGGGGGTGGGGAAGAGTGATTGCTTACTCCCCAAATGACAGGCCCCAAGAAATCAGTGCTCCGGTAGATGGACGTATTGCCAAGTGGCATGTGGTGGAAGGTTCAAAAGTTAAAGAAGGGGATCTGTTGGTGGACTTGACTGACAACGATCCTGAAATTTTGGAGCGGTTGAAAGCCGAGAGAGATGCTCTGGCAAAAAGAGTGATGGCTGCTGAAGCTGCAGTGACCACTTCCAAGATCAACTTGGACCGACAGAAAGCTTTGGTAGAAAAAGGTCTAAGTGCACAAAGGGCCTTCGAGCAAGCGAACTTGGAATACACAAAATTTCTTGTGGACGAAGCCAATGCCTCTGCAGAGTTGGCTCGAATGGATGTCCGGCTTGCACGGCAGTTAACACAAGCAGTGAGATCCCCGATTGCAGGAACGATTTTGCGAGTGATGCCCGGGCAAGGGGCTCAAATCGTAAAAGCAGGGCAAATGCTTGCGCTTATTGTACCCGAGACAGAGTCGAGAGCAGTGGAACTCTGGGTGGCTGGAAATGACATGCCACTCATTCGCGATGGAGCTGAAGTCCGGCTGCAATTCGAGGGGTGGCCGGCAATCCAATTCAGCGGTTGGCCAGGAGCTGCTTATGGAACCTATGGAGGAAAAGTTGCGCTGATTGATGCCAGTGATAGTGGGCAAGGTAAATTTAGACTCATTGTCACCCCACTTGAAAATGAGCCGTGGCCAAATGGGGCTTATTTACGCCAAGGGGTAAGGGCATTGGGGTGGGTGCTGCTGAGCCGTGTTTCTCTGGGGTATGAAATCTGGCGTCGGTTTAATGGATTCCCCGGGAACTTTCCAGAACCGACAAAGCCCGAAGTCAGCGGGGGGAAGTCTAAAGGATGAAACTCAGGCTCCTCACTCTCATCTGTTTTTGGACCAGTCTTGGGTTGCCGAGTCCTCTCATGCTTCAGGATGTGCTCAATTCCGTACGCGAACGATTTCCTTTAGTTCAAGGGGCTCAAAAAGATATAGAAGCAGCGGTTGGCGAAGTCAGATCGTCCGAAGGCGCTTTCGATCTCCAATGGAAAACTAGAGCTACATCCTCTTTTTTGGGGTACTACCAGAATGAGCGTTTGGATTCTTTGATAGAAAAACCTACGCAGATTTGGGGCACGAGTCTTTTTGCTGGTTACCGATTGGGAGTCGGTGACTTTGCCATTTATGACGGAAAATTGGAAACCAACCCCGGAGGGGAATTAAGAGCTGGATTCAATCTCCCGCTTTGGAGAGATGGGCCCACGGATCGGCGTCGAGCCAATATCAAGCGGGCCAATTTGGGAGTTTTTATTGCGGATACGCAGCTTGCACAACAGAGAATTGAGGCAGTGAGATTAGCCACTTCCCGATACTGGGATTGGATTGCGGCTGGACAGCGGATGGAAATTTACCGGGTTCTTCTAAAGATTGCCGAGGACAGAGATTCAGGCCTTGCTGAAAGAGTCCGCCGAGGAGACTTGCCCGTTTTTGAAAGACGAGACAATGAAAGAGCCATTCTTCAGAGAAAATCCCAGCTGATTTCTGCTGAGCGATCTTTCCAACAAGCAACTATTGAGTTGTCTTTGTACCTCAGGGATGAAAAAGGAAATCCTGTTTTTGCAGATGCAGCCCTTTTGGGGGCCAATATTCCCAATCCAGACAGGGAAGCTGTACCCAAGAAAGGTTTGGAAGATGCCCTGAAAGCTCGGCCCGATCTCAACCGCTTCTCTGCCCTCAAAACCCAGAATGAAATCGAACAGGCATTAGCTGAGAATCAAGTAGGGCCCCGTATCGATGTCCAGCTGCAGGCTGTTCGAAGCCTTCGGCAGGGGAGCCCCACACGCAATGGGACTCAGCTTGAGGCCGGGGTTCTTTTGGAAGTGCCTTTACAAGTGAATGTAGCCGGAGGTCGGGAAGATGTGGCAAAAGCGACGGCCTTACGACTGGAACTTCAGGAACGTTTTCTGAGAGATAAAATTGCAGTCGAAGTCTACGACGCCCGTTCCGCTCTGGAAGCTGCGGCCTTGAGAGCCGAGGTCACCCACCGGGAAATGGAGCTTGCCAGAAAATTGGAAGAAGGGGAGAGGGAAAGGTTTCGCCACGGCGATAGCAACCAGCTTTTTGTCAATATCCGCGAGCAAGCGACTGCCGATGCAGCCGTGAGAGAAATCGAAGCTTTGAGTGATTATCAAAAACAACTAGCCGTCTTAAAAGCCGCTCTGGGAGAAAGTTAGTGAAATCGGCACTGGAGCGGAAAGAACCAGAGTCCCAATCCCCGACATCAAATTTCTGAAATCGCCAATCGTTAAAAGAACCGGCCCATGAGGACCGGAAAGCCTCTGAGTTCTTTCGCCAAGAAAACTTCTGTAACGCTCACTATAGCCACCGCATGCAAAAGCCCGAACACTCTGCGGAGAGCTCACCATAAGCCCCTGAACAATGACATGGCTTTGAGGGTCTTGCTCTTCTTCCGTGTACTCACCATTTAAGAGAATTTCGGTTCCTGCCGGAAGAACTCTTCGGTCCACCGACTGGTCTTGAAGGTAAAGCCTGCAGGTATGGGTGTATTGAATCCATTCTTCAAAATACATTCCATAACCGATGGGAATTCGGGTTTTGGGGCCCCAGTAAGAGCGAGTGGGGAGATCCACCCATTCCTGATTTGCAGGCACCAAAATCTCTTTTGAGAGAGTAATGGCCGCTCCTTTTCCGATTCCCCCAAGGGCTTGTGAATCTGACGGTTCGTTTCCGTAAGCTAAAAGCGCAGTCGCCAAGCAATTAAAAAGGGCAAGATAAGTGAACTTCATTTTTGAAACCTCCCCAAAAACAGCTGAGGGATAGCATGAGGGGGGCTTTTGGAGAAGTGAAAGTTGGTCCCGGGGTTGAAGTCTCAGGAGGAAGTTGTTACTGTGACTGCCATGAAAAATTCAAAAATAATGAAACACACTCTTTTGGCTTGTGGGCTTTTCTTTGTAATTTCAGGGTCCTGCGTGGGCGCTGAAAAGGAATCTCCTACACCTACCCGTGAGAAGATTTCAGCAGCGCGCGGGTATTACTTGGGGCTGGGGCCGGCCGGGTTGTGGAACCTAAATTCCTCTGGCTTGGGTTATTACTTTACTACTGGGTATGCCTTTGATTTTGACCAAGTTGCCATGAAGTTGGGAGCTGAGTTTTTTGGACGCTCCGGAGCTCTGGGAATTGTGGCTGGATTGGGCATTGCTTATTTTCCTCCAGCTATCAACCTGAAAGATGTCTCTCCTTTTTTGGGACTGGATTTTGGTTATGGAACCACTCGCGTGAACAATTCTGATACTGTCATCGGGCAGTGGATTCCGGGTCTTGTTTTGGGGCCATCCGTCGGAGTTCAGTTGTTTAGGACTACAAACGTCAATTTGGAATTGGCTCTAAAGTGGGGCTTCCTTTTGGAATCGGGAACTTTGGGCAGGCCGTCTTATTCTTTGTTTAAAGCGAGTCTCTACTTTTTATAAGATTTAGATTTGGAAGATCCCAGTAAAGATCCCAAGAGTCCTCGTGCTAAATCTCTTCCCAATTTATTAGCCGCCGAACGGACAGCGCTGGTCGCAGCTTTTTCCAAGATCCCGGCTTTTCTTCCTCCTCGAGGCCCTGTGGATCCCAACAAGATTTCAGCAATCAAGGATGTTTGACCAGTACCTGAGGAAGAGGTTTCTGGCTTTGATTCCCCCTCTGATTTTTGTTTTTGTAGTTTTTCAAAAGCTGATTCTCTATCAATTTTATTTTCGTAGTGGCCAAACACAGAAGAGCTTCGGATGAAAGCTTGCCTCGCATCGGGTGAGATCGGGCCAATTTTGGAGCTCGGCGGTAGAATAAAAGCTCTTTCGACGATCCCTGGGACCCCATCTTCATTCAGTACAGAAACCAATGCTTCTCCCACACCCAATTGAGTAATGACTTCCTCAGCTGAAAATACTGGATTGGGACGAAGGGTTTGCGCTGCCACTTTGACCGCTTTTTGATCTTGGGGAGTAAAAGCCCTGAGAGCATGTTGAATGCGGTGGGAGAGCTGGCCCAAAACAGCTTCTGGAATGTCCGAAGGGCTTTGAGTGACAAAATAAACCCCAACTCCTTTTGATCGGATCAACCGTACGACTTGTTCCACTTTCTCCACGAGCACTTTAGGGGCTTCTTTAAAAAGCAAGTGAGCTTCATCGATGAACAAAACCAGTTTTGGCTTTTCTTGGTCCCCCACTTCAGGAAGAGTTTCAAAAAGCTCAGACAAGACCCACAACAAGAAAGTCGAATAAACCATGGGCTGTTTCAGCAACTCATCTGCAGCCAGAATGCTGATTTTTCCACGCCCATCTCCGTCCTGTTGGATCAGGTCCTCAATATGGAGAGCAGGCTCGGCAAAAAACTCGGAAACGCCTTGGGTTTCAAAACCCAAAAGCCCCCGTTGAATAGCTCCCAAAGTAGCTGAGGACAAGTGGCCATACTGTTCTTTAAACGCGTTGAGATTTTCCTGAATGATTTTAAGAAGGGCCTGAAGATCTTTCACATCCAGAAGTAAGAGGTCTGAGTCATCTGCAATTTTAAAAGCCACTTGCAGGACTGCTGTTTGAGTATCGTTCAAACTCATCAACCGACTCAATAAAACGGGTCCCATCTCAGAAAGAGTGGTCCGGGCGGGGTGACCGCTTTTACCAAAAACATCCCAGAACAAAACGGGGTTTGCTGAGAACGACGGTTCAGAAATTTGAAGCTTCTGACACCTTTCTAAAAGCTTTGGTGAAGACACACCGGCTTGTGCAAGGCCGGACAAATCTCCTTTTACGTCGGCCAAGAAAACGGGGACGCCCATTTGACTGAAGCGTTCAGCTAAAACTTGGAGAGAAATCGTTTTTCCGGTTCCGGTGGCTCCAGCAATCAAGCCATGCCGGTTTGCCAGTTTGGTTGGAATTGAAAGAGTCTGGCCTTGGTTTGTTTTCGCAAATTCTAGCTTCATAAAATAAGCGTGTTTTACCAGAATTATCGGTGGGCGGAAACGCTTAGTTCTTTCCAGGGAAAGTCTACGAGTACAATCCCATAGTTCTCTCCTTTATAGCGGGCCATATTGCTTCCCGTCTCTTCCACTTCGAAGCTGAGGACGGATTCGTGAAGAGCTAACAGGGCAACGTGTGGGACATGGCCTCCGATCGAGATGGTGTAGGTCCCGGGAGCCAAAAAATTTCCCGGTATTTCGACTTCCGCGGCCTGCCGGCCAAGGGTGTGTTTTTGGACGTTAAAACACGAGAATTTAACAGTCGAGAAGACCCGAGCTCCGGAGGAATGGTTGACTCGAACGGAAATATCCAAATCGGTGATTGGCTTGGTCAAATCATACTCGATCCGGATGGTGCTTGGTTTCCTGATATCCAAAAGCGAGCTGGGTTGGCCTTCAGAGTTCAGCAGCGTCAGTCGATGGAATTTAAACCCGTTGTCACTGGTCTGGTCTTCAGAAATGAAAACGTCCCCTGAGTCTTTGGTTCCATGTGACAAATACTTTTGTACAACTGGTTCGGCGCTGCCTGCCATGTGAACCCGCCCATCCACGAGCCAAACTGCTTTAGTGCAGAGCTGGGTGACAGTTCCCATGTTGTGGCTCACAAACAAGACGGTTCTTCCTTCGCCTTTGCTGACCTCGCCCATTTTCCCCAGACATTTTTTTTGAAACTCAGCATCTCCTACTGCCAGCACTTCATCCACAATCAAAATTTCATTTTCCAAGTGAGCTGCCACGGCAAAAGCCAACCGGACATACATTCCAGAAGAATAGCGTTTCACAGGAGTGTCGATGTATCTTTCAACACCGGCAAAATCCACAATTTCATCAAACTTTCGTTTCACTTCTTTATGGGTCATTCCCAGAATCGCTCCATTCAAGAAAATGTTTTCACGCCCGGTCAATTCGGGGTGAAACCCTGTTCCTACTTCAAGCAGGGAAGCGATTCTTCCATTGATTTTGATTTGCCCTTCAGTGGGGGCCGTAATTTTGGAAAGGATTTTTAGAAGGGTGCTCTTTCCAGCGCCATTTTTGCCGATGATTCCCAAAACCTCTCCTTGAGACACTTCAAAGCCAATGTCTTTCAGAGCCCAAACGTAATCAGTTTGCCCTTTGCTTGTTCTGTCGTTCTTTTCTCCAATTTTCAGCAAAGGATCCGGCTTTCCCTGAATCCTGGACCACCACCGGTTGAGATCCTCGACAAGCGTGCCACTGCCCACGTTTCCCAGCCGGTATTGCTTGGAGATATTTTCTACTTTCAATGCTAGTGACATGGTCTCTCGAAATTAAACAGTATCGATAAAGTTTTTTTCTGTTTGATTAAAAAATACAAGCCCAGTGAAAAGGCTTATTCCCAAAAAGAGGAAACTGTACGCCATTCCCCCCCACGAAAAAGATCCCGATCCCATCCAACCATATCGAAAAGCCTCAATCACAGGAGCGATCGGGTTTAAGAGCAAGTAAGGCTTGTACTGTTCCGGGATGGCCGACTCGGGGTAAGCAACAGGGGTCATGAACATCAGAATATTTAATCCAAAGCCAATGAAATAAGAAAGGTCCCGATATTTCGCAGTTAAAGAAGAAATGATGAGTCCTGTGCCCAACGAAATCCCAGCCGTCAAAAGAATCAAGACGGGGAGAAGAAGAGCATACCAGTTGATGCTGATTGCCCCCGAATTGTAGTAGTAAATCCAGAATCCCAAAAACAGAATCAATTGAATCAACAACTTGGACAAATTAGAGATCAGAATAGAGACAGGGGTCGCCAGCCTGGGAAAGTAAACTTTTCCGAAAATGCCCGCGTTATTGTGCAAGGTTCCTGCCGTATGAAAAAAGCAGCCCTGAAAATAATTCCAGATAGTAATTCCGGCCAAGTAGAACAAAGGGCCAGGGATTCCATCAGTTGATATTTGAGCGACTTGGGAGAAAACAAAATCGAAAGATAACATGCTGAAGAGTGGAGCTAAAAAAAACCACGCGGGACCCAAGATCGTTTGTTTGTATTGGGAAACAAAATCCCTCTTCACGAATAACCAGATAAGATCGCGGTATTGCCAAAGCTCGCGCAGTTTAAAATCAAAGACGTTGCGTTTCGGCCGGATAATTTCGGACCAAGTTTCATTTTCCGTTTCCGGAGAATCGAGAGTGTTGAGGGGAACGAAAGTCTGATGAGGCGCATTAAGAGTGTTTCGGGTATCAGTCATAGAATTTAAAGGCCCCTAATCTTTACTAGTTTGGTCTAAGGAAGGGGAAAGATCAATCGAGCCCGTGTCAAATAGGCACGGCGCAGTGCAATTTAGAAGCGGTACCCGATCCCAAAGGCGGGGCACGGAATTCATTTTACCTGAATCGAATTTAGTGCCATCCCGCCGTATTCCACTTTCAGTCGTACACCGCTGAGCTGTTTCTTTAACGACTGCTCCATGAGAAAGAGCGCCATTTCGGCTGCTGCTTTGGGAGTAAGGCCCCTTTCTTGGATGTTGGAAATGCAGTTTCTTTCTGCGTCAGTTTTGGAAGCAGCGGGTGCGTAAGTAAAATACACACTGAGCGATTCGGGGCTTGCAAGGCCCGGCCGCTCTCCAATCAGCATTAAAACTGAGCGCGCCTTGAGGGTTTCTCCCAAAACATCTCCCAAAGCCACTCTTGAATAACGAGCAAGTACCAAAGGCCCCAAAGAAAATCCCCGCTTTTTGGCGCCCTCGAAAAAGGCTTGAGTGAATGAAATTCCATGAGTCTTAAGAGCTGAGGCCGAAAGGCCATCCGCCAAGACCAGTAGACAATCCGGAGGCAAGGTTTTTTGAGCGAGTTTCTCCCACTTGGAAAAAGACTCAGGGCTGAGCTCCCGTCCTTTATCTGGTCTTAAAAGGTATTCTTGTTTTGTCTGGCATCGAGATTGAACATCTACTAAAGGGTACGAAAAAGATTCGAAAGCCGCTCGCAAAGCTTCTGAATCGAGATCTTTCCAGACATTGTCTTTGGCTTTGGAATGGGCAAGCTTAAAGCTTAGAACTTCTTGAGTGGACAAAGAATGCCCGGCCCTCCTGAGAGCGATTCGAGCATGAGTGAATTGTTTTAAGTCTTTTAAAAAATCCATCAGACAAATTTCCCAGGAGTCAGTTTTAAGACGGTGCCCATGAATGCTTTAAGTTCTTTCTCGAGCCCCACTTTGTGAAGCCACAATTCAAACTCAGGGCTGGGCCTCAAACCTAAAACTTGTCTCAAGTACAAAGCATCGTGAAAAGAAGTGCTTTGATAGTTCAGCATAATATCGTCGGCTCCCGGAACTCCCATAAAGTAATTACAGCCCGAGAGTGCCAGAAGGGTAAGAAGCCCATCCATATCGTCTTGATCCGCTTCGGCGTGATTTGTGTAGCAGACATCCACTCCCATCGGAAGCCCCAAAAGCTTTCCACAAAAATGGTCTTCCAAGCCGGCCCGAGTGATTTGTTTCCCATCAAATAAGTATTCGGGCCCAATAAAGCCCACAACCGAGTTGACCAAGAACGGATTGAAAAGCCTTGCAAAGCCATAAGCTCTTGCTTCGAGAGTTTGTTGATCGACTTGATGGTGAGCTTTTGCTGAAAGTGAGGAGCCCTGACCGGTTTCAAAATACATGACTTGCGAACCCCCTCTTTTCAGACTGAGTGTGGCACTCTGGGCTTCCTTTAAAAGAGCATAATCGATTCCAAAACTCTTATTGGTGAGCTCTGTCCCTCCAATCGATTGGAACATGAGATCGATTGGAGCCCCTCTTTGGAGCGCTTCCATTTGAGTAGTGACATGGCCTAAAACACAAGACTGGGTGGGAATGGCTAAAGTTTCGATTACTTCGGAAAGGAGTTTTTCCAGCTCAATCAACTTCTCAACGCTCTCTGTGGCGGGATTGACACCAATGACTGCATCCCCGCAGCCTAAAAGAAGCCCATCCAAAGTAGAAGCAGCAATCGCTCGCAAATCATCGGTTGGGTGATTGGGCTGTAAGCGAATCGAAAGGTGGCCTTTTTTTCCAACAGTGGAGCGGAAACGCGTTGTGACTTCTGTTTTTTGAGAGATCAAAATGAGATCTTGGTTTCGCATCAGTTTTGAAACAGCAGCTGCCATTTCCGGAAGAATGCCCGGAGCAAGGCCAGTTAAAACACTTTTAGAAGTGGAGGGCTCCAAAAGAAAATCCCGAAACTCTCCAACAGTCATCGAAGCGATCGGCTTAAAAGCCTCCCGGTCCCAGTGATCCCAAACGAGGCGCGTGACTTCATCACTCTCATACGGGATGACCGGGTTTTCAGCGATCGATTTCAAGGGGAGATCGGCCAAAGAAATCTGAGCTCGGACTCTTTCCTCTTCGGAGTTGGCAGCAATGCCAGCCAGTTCGTCTCCGGAGCGACGGGGGCTTGCTTTAGCGAGGAGCTCTTTAATGCCCTTGAAGGAACTCATGGGACAAGTGTCCCATAAAGAATCTGATTTGCTAGTTCAAAATATCCAGTGACAAAATTTGCACCTGTCTCCCCCAAATGGAATCTGCTATAAGGCTCTCGATTTCCGAAGAGGTGCTATGAGTTCTTGGATTGTTTTGCTGTTTGGGGTTTTTGGACTCTCTTCTTTTGTTTTTTCGGATATTCAATCCCTAACCGGGCCCATTTCCTTGGACAAAGATGGCTTAACAAATTGGAATTCTGAATTGGCTGAAAAAACACTTTCTGATCCTCAGTTGAAACAAAAAGGACTGATGGAATGCGCCGAAGTGAAAGAGCTCAAAGGGACTTTGCTTTGTGCGTCTTCAAAAAAAGTTCTGCTGAACAAAGCCATGTTGAGAGCAACTCTTTTTTCAGAAGGCGATGCCGAACTTCAAAAAGGCACAGTTCAAAGCACTGAGTCCAAATTTTATTCAGGCTCACTGACTGAGATCTTGGGCCACGATATTCCCTCCAGTGAACTCTTAGGTTTTTGGAGTCAACTCGAGCAGGCCTGCCGAAGAAAAGAAATGTGCGCTACGCCAGAAGAAGAGGAGCTCTTCAAAGAAGTCCTTCTGCCATTTAGTCAAAACCATGAATCCTTCGTGCTGATAAGTTATGTGACTAATGGGGACTGGTTGATGACTCTAAATCACGAGCTTTTACATGCTCAGTATTTTAAGGATGAAAATTTTCGAAAGACTGTAGATGAGTTTTGGAACGAAAAGATTACGAAAGAAGATAAAGAAAAAATCAAAACTATTCTCGGGGTGGCCTACAATAAAAACGACGAATTTCTCATTAGAAATGAATTCCAAGCGTTTTTATTGGGAGCACCGGCCTCTTTGAGAGCGCGGCAAGTGTTGCGGCCTACTTTGCCGGTTGAATTTAAAACGAGTACTTTTTCTGGGGCCATGTTTTGGTTTCCATGAAACCATAGTGTATCTTAATCATTAATGTTCTTCGCGTGGAAAATGTTCTCATTTTTTGGCAATGGTTTTCTGGCCTATGCCAATGGGGCCAACGATAACTTTAAAGGAGTTTCAACGCTCTATGGCAGTGGCGTCGCATCTTATCGAAGAGCCCTGGTATGGGCGACACTTACCACCCTTTTAGGGGCGCTCACTGCAATTCTTTTGGCTACTGGGCTTTTAGCTACTTTTAGCGGGAAGGGATTGGTTCCCGAATTCGTTCTTTCTTTACCCATTTTTCCGTGGGCGGTAGCCTGTGCCGCCTCTCTCACGGTGATGTTGGCAACCCATTTGGGCTTTCCGATTTCTACCACGCACGCTCTGACCGGTGGGCTTGTAGGGGCAGGGTGGATGGCTTCGTCTGAAGGGATCTATTTAGCTAAATTAGGCTCTGCTTTTGTGTTACCTCTTCTTTTCAGTCCTCTTCTTGCTTTGGTAACTTCAGCGCTGATTTTTTCTGCACTCCATCGAATTTTGAAAACAAATTCAGGATGGCTTAATCGATTTCACTATTTAAGTGCTGGGGCGGTGTGTTTTTCCAGAGCCGTGAATGACACTCCCAAAATTGCAGCGATTCTTCTTGCGGGCTCCAAACTTCCTCCCAAAGTGGCCTTTTCTTTTGTGGCCAGTGCCATGGCTCTTGGTGGGCTCTTTCATTCTCGTAGAATTGCGGAAACACTTTCACATAAAGTGACAGAAATGAATGAAAGCCAAGGACTCATCAGCAATATCACTACGGCATTTTTAGTGATTGGAGCTTCAAGACTCGGGCTTCCGGTTTCCACGACTCATGTGGCCTGTGGTTCCCTTTTTGGAATGGGTATGGTGACGAAACAGGCCCATTATAGAATGATTTTGGGAATTATTTTTTCTTGGGTGATTACGCTCCCTGTCGCTACTCTTTTAGGAGCATTGAGTTTCTTACTTTTGAAACAGAGTTTCGGCCTTTAATTTGTTAATGAGGGTATCTCTGGCGTTTCTAAAAGCTTCTAATTGAGTTTCTGGAGAACCTTGTTCCGAAGCGGGATCGGGAAGGGGCCAGTGGAGTTTTTTAGCTTTCCCTAAAAAGGCCGGGCAGATTTCTTCTTCACAAAGCGTCACCACGACATCAATGCAAGTGGGATCAATCGAATCCACTGATTTCGAGCGCTGTTTTGAAATATCAATTCCCAATTCTAAAAGCACTTTGATAGCCAATGGATTCACTAGAGAGGGCTTGGAGCCCGCGCTTTGGACTGTGACGTGGTTTCCAAGAAAGGAACGAGCAAGGCCTTCAGCCATTTGGCTTCTTGCGGAATTGGCCACACAGAGAAAAAGGAGATTCATGCTTTTTAAGCAGCTTTCTTATCGCCCCAAGAGAACTTTAATGAAAGGTACTGGGAGAGCTCGGGTGCTTTACTCACTCGCCAGATATTTTGATCCAAGTAAAAGTGTTGTCCGACCACCCCGAAATAAAGAATATAAGCTAAATGGCTCCACTCCCCTTCACTTACCCCTGAACTGAAAAAAGGAATCTCAGCTCTTAGCCAGAAAACCAAAGTAAATAAAGAAGAGAATCCGAGTGCCGCTAAAGTGTAAGTCGAAAACCTCGAGTTGACGGCTTTGGCGAGGCCCAAAAAGCCCTCTGAGGGCGCTTCTGAGTAGCGCTTCTTGCTGTAGAACCAAACCATGGCATGGTACTGGATATTGTGGAAGAGTGAATTCATGATGGAAACAACCATGAGCTTTTGCCCAAAATTTTGATAACCCGGCAAAAAGGGACCGTAAGCTGCTACGAGATGAAACATGACATTGTAAAAAATAAAGCAATTAACAATGTAGAAAAATGAGATGGGGCTTCCACAGCCAGATTTTCCAGTTAAGACGCGAAATCCTAGAAATCCTAGGTAAGCTAAACTCAGTCCAGATAGGACCGCAGGGAGGTTCAGGACTACCAAACTAAAAAATGAAGAAGTAGATAAAGTTTCAAAGAAAGTTGGGAAATCAGCGCCCAACTTATAAGAAAGAAAGAAATGGGCCATCGGAGCGTAAGTGGTAAGGTACATGCCCCATCTGAAAAGCTCCATGGATTCAGGGCTTGCTCCTGATTTTCGGTTGTAAATCGAAACAAAGCCATAGTGTTGACGCGTATTGTGATAAAGCGACCAAGTGAAAATGAAAAATCCGTAGAGGTTCATTGCCAACGGGTTCTGGGTTTGTGAAGAGAGAGCCACCATAACAGCTGGAGCTAGAAGGAAGCAGAGGCTCGTGAAAAGAACCGGCTTGTTTTCGGCGATAAACTTGGAATCTAAAAAAGTCCGACTATAAGTCGCCCAAAAATGAGAGCCCTCAAAAAAGAAGACCCAACCCCAAAAACAAAGAGGTAAAAGGGCTGCAGGAGCCGCTAAAGCTATCAGCGGAATCAGAAGAGTGAAGAGCGAGCCCCCAAAAATAAAGGCTAGATCATAGGTTTTACTGCCAATCCAAAGAGAGTCTGGGGTTGTATGCTTCATACGACCTTTTTCGGTCGATAAATGCGAGAACTTAAACGCCAAAAACAAGATTGATTTTGCCAATGTAGCTGGGCTTTCCCCGCTCAGGAAAATTGCTCCAAGCTTCCAATACGATGTAATCCACAGGGTCAAACTTGAATCCCAGCGCGGGGAGCCAAAAGCTCTGATTGCCCCCTTGCACCAAATCTGCATTCAGATTCAAATGCCTTCCCCAAACTTTCCAAGTTCTATCGACTCCCAAAAGAAGCGAGTTGCTCTTGGTTTGAAGTCCGTAGCCCACGTGAGCGCGAATGAAACCAAAATCCTGTGCAATCATGGCATAAGTGAAAGGCTTTCCTGAAATAGCAGAGTCCGTGAGACCTACGTTTGCGACTCCCAAAGCAATAACTCCATTTTTCCAAGGAGTCATGTTGGCTTTTGTTTGAAAAACCAAAGGGCCCGTTTCCCGAGGAGCAAGGGGACTGTCGAGTCCCATTTCAAAGTTAGCCCAAGAAAAGCCATAGCCCGCTTTAAAACCCATCCAATAAGAAAATTCACCGGGGCCATTAGCAGCAAACTGATTAGCTCCTGCCCCGAAACTGCTAAAAGACTGCACTGCCACCACCCGATGCGGCACTGTGTCGGCTGTGGGGATATTATTTAACCCAGTCGGAGTGGCCGTTCCCAAAAGAGAAAAAGTAAAAAATGCTAGAATAGGAAGAGCTGTTTTTTTCATAAGGGAATATTCTACCATGAAGCGAACTAAAATCGAGTGGGCGTTTATTGTTTTTTTTATTCCGTTAGTAATTGGGTTTTACTCAGTTTATAAGTACCCGGATTTTTTCTTTGGAGCGAGAGCCGACACCCGGGTCTTTGGAAAGAACCTCTCATTTTGGTACATGCTTGTTTACACTCTTGTGGTTTGTAGTATCTCTGGAAAAGTTCTTCTAAGAAATAAAAATGCTTATTCCTTTAAAGCGGTCCCTACCGATGCTTTAAGCAGTTATCAAAAAGCGAAATTTACGAGCATCTTCTGGGTACAGCTTTTAGGATTTTTTCTTTTGCCCTTTGTGATGTTACCGCTCATGAGAGGGCAATCCTTTTGGAATGATTCCGTGCAAGCCCCCGTAAAAACCGCACACGTTTACTTGTTTCCAGGATTTACGAGCTGGGGAATGGCCGCTTACTTATTTGTGGTGATCCCTTTGTTTGTTTATTTTTTTGGAAAACGTTACTGCTCTTGGATTTGCTCCTGCGGAAATCTGGCTGAAACTGTTGGGGTCACTGTATGGGGAAAAAAATGGGTAAAAGAAGGAACTCCCCGGGGAGAAACTGCGAAAAAGAGTGAGCGTCTTCAAACCGTTCTTATGAGTTTCGCTTTTGTTTTTGGATTGGTTCTTTTAGCAGATTCTGTGAAAGTATTGAACGCTCCCGATTTAGTTTCCTCTTTAAGAGCTTTTCAAGATTTCAGCGTTGATTTCATGTTTGGTTCAGTTATTGGAGTAGGGGCCTATCCCTTTTGGGGAACCAGAGTCTGGTGTCGCTATGGTTGCCCCCTGGCTAAATTTATGAAGCTCAGCGGAAAAATCACGGGATCTCGATTTCAAGTGGTTGCCAATGAAAAGTGTACGGGGATTAATCTTTGCACCAAAGCCTGTCCCATGGGGATTGATGTGGCTTCTTATGCGCACTTAAATAAAAAGCCAATAAAGGGTTCTTTTGGACTGGGCGAAACAGAATGTATCGGTTGTGGAGGCTGTATTGATGTCTGCCCGACCGATGCGCTTTCCTTCAGGCCTCTTAGCAGCAAGCAGCGCTAGTGGTGGACACTCTCGGAGTTGAGCAGTCAAAAAGCCCCAAGTGATTTTCTGTGCTCCCAATCACTTTGAAGTGTTTTGAAAACCGAGTATCTGTCAGCATCCTGGCAGTATTGCTACAGACAAGAACGGGAGCATGTTTTTTAAAAAGATGGTGATTGTCTAAACGAAACTCATTGGGGCTTTCAGGGATTGTCCCTTGGTAATAAGCCACTTGGCCATAATCCTCGCACTTGTCTTCGAGTTCATTAATTTTAAAAGCTCGAAAAGTAATCGAGAAAAACTGAGTGTCTCCTACTTTTCTTTGCACTTCAGGATCCGAAATAGAAAGAGTATTTTGAGTCACAATTCGATAATCGTGAATCCCCAGTCTCACGAGGAGCCGTCTAAAATCCTCCGTGTACATGGCGCCTCCCAAGCACTCTCCTAAAAGCACCGGATCTTCCTGGCAGGATTTAGGAAGGCGTCTGGAAGCAAATACATCAGAAAAATAAAGTTCCCCACCTGGTTTCAAAACTCTAAAAATCTCCGAAAAGACCTTGGGTTTATCGGGCGACAAGTTGGTCACACAGTTTGAGACAATAAGATCCATCGAATTATCTTTTATTCCAGCGGAAGCTAAATCTTCTATATAGCCGTGGACGAAACTGACATTAGGACTCTTGTAACCAAATTTATCCATTTGAAATTCGAGATGTTTTTTGGCCACTGTAAGCTGCTCATCCGTCATATCGACTCCAGTGACATGACCTTCCGCACCGACCAAGTGCGAAAGCAGATAGACATCGCGTCCAGAGCCGCACCCCAAGTCCAGCACTTTTTGGCCACGGAGCGCCACGGGCAGTGGAGAACCACAGCCGTAAAATTTCTCCTGAATTTCAGTATGGATGAGAGGCAAAAGCTCGCGAGTGTGAGCTGGAAGGGCTTCAACGCTGCAACAGGCACTCGTTTTTAAATCCTTATTAGTTTGAAGGACTTTACCGTAATAATTTTTTACTTTTTCTTGTGTATTCATAGTTCTTATATTTTAAGGCATTTATTCCGAAGGAAACAGCATGAAAAATGAAACTCTCGCTTTCCATGTTCATCCCAAAAAGGAACCCAAGTCCGAAGGGTGCGGTGTTGCAAAAACTCGTTTTCCCGACAGACCCATGACGCCTGAAGAGATCAAAGCTTTTCAGCCTTATCCGTGGGTCGAGCCAAAAGACATGGACTTTGCTGTGGAGCGTGCAAAAACTCGAATGGAAGTGGCTGGAGTTTGGGCCCCAAATCAAATTTTAGGAAGAAGGTATTCAATTGGATGCGTGGCTTTAGAGATCACGCAGCGCTGTAACTTGGATTGTACGCTTTGTTATCTCTCCGAAAATTCTGAAGCGGTAAAAGATATTCCCATGGAGGAAATTTTTAAGAGAATCGATCAAATCAAGCTTCAGTTTGGGCCCTCCAACGATATTCAAATCACTGGTGGGGATCCCACTTTGAGAAAACGCTCGGAGCTTATGGAAATCGTCCGTTACATCAGAAAAGTGGGGATGCGCCCGACACTGATGACCAATGGTATCGCCGCAACCAGAGATATGTGTGAGGAGTTGGTAGCCAATGGCCTTAATGACATTGCTTTTCATGTCGACCTGACCCAAGAGCGTAAAGGCTATAAAACGGAAATGGAGCTGAACAAGTTTCGAAAAGATTACATCGAAAGAGTGAGAGGCCTTCCGATCGCAGTTATTTTTAATACCACAGTTTTTAAAGATAATTTTCATGAAATTCCCGATCTCATTAGATTCTTTAAAGCCAATACAGATGTTGTGGGGATGGCTTCTTTTCAGTTGCAAGCGGATACGGGAAGAGGCGTTTTAAAAAAGCGTGATGAGATTATTTCTCTTGAAACCGTTACTGAAAAAATTCAAGAGGGGGCTGGGACCCGGATTTCTTTTGATACTGCCAGAATCGGGCATCCTAAATGTCACAAGTATGGGCTGACTTTGGAAGCTAACGGTAATCTCTATGATTTTTTAGATGATCCTCATTGGTTTAATTTGCTCATTGAGAGAACCAGAGGCCTCGAGCTCGACAGAACTTCGCCAACAAAGTTGGTCAAAAATATTCTGGCTTGGCTGTTTAAGAATCCAGGGGTCATTCCACCCACTTTTGCATTTTTGGCGAGAAAGCTTTGGAATATGAAAGGCGACATTCTGAAAGCTAAAAAAGTGCGAAAACTTTCTTTTTTTGCCCAAAACTTTATGGACGCAAGCTCTTTGGAAGTGGATCGGATCCATGCCTGTTCTTTTATGGTGATGACACCCCAAGGGCCGATTTCGATGTGTATGCACAATGCAAAAAGAGATGACTATATTTTGCAGCCGTTAAAGCTCAAGAACCAAGAAGTTTGGCAACCGCTCACGGGAAGAACAGAAGGGCACGAACCCGGGAAGGGAAAAGCATGATTGGGTTTATTGGCGGTTCAGGGCTCTATTCTTTAGAGGGTCTCGAAGAAGTTCAAGAAAAAGAAATTCCTACTCCTTTTGGAAGCCCTTCCGGTCCGGTAGTTTTGGGTAAGATCAAAGGAAATCCAGTTGCCTTCTTGGCGAGGCACGGACAAAAGCACCAGTTCCTTCCCAGCGAAATAAATTTTAGAGCTAATATTTGGGCGTTAAAAAAGGCAGGGGTTCGGCACATTGTTAGCGTTTCAGCGGTGGGAAGTCTGTCTGAAGAAATTGCTCCCGGGGATCTTGCAGTCGTAGGGCAGTATATCGATTGGACTCGAGGAAAAAGAGAGAGCACTTTTTTTGGAAAAGGAGTGATTGCTCATGTGTCGATGGCAGTTCCGGTTTGTCAGGAACTTTCAAAGATTCTTTTTGAGGTCGCTCAGAAAAAAACCAAGAGAGTTCATTTTGGTAAAACTTATGCTTGTGTGGAAGGCCCCCGATTTGGCACTCGAGCCGAAAGCCATTTTCTGAGAGCCTCCAAAGCTCAGTTGGTGGGGATGACTAACGTACCTGAAGCTTTTCTCGCGCGGGAAGCCCAAATGGGTTATGCCGCTTTAGGTGTTGTGACTGACTATGATTGTCGGATGGAGGATGAAGGCTCTCATGTTTCTGCCGCTCAAATGCTTGAGCTCTATCGTAACAATCTAAAAACGGTACAGAACATTCTATTGGATTTATTCCTTCCTGCTTCTGTGAAGGACTGTGCTTGTAGGAGTTCTTTGAAGGGGGGGCTTTTAAGTGATCCGAAAGCTCTTTCCCCGGAAACTAGAAATTGGCTTGAGGTCTTAATCCATTGAGCCCTTTTCACGAACTCAGCATTGTGATTCCTGTTGGAAAAGAAGAGACTTCTGTTTCGAAGCTTCTGGAACAATTAAAGCCCCGCTCCAGTGAAGTGGAAATCATCTGTGTGGGAGTGAGTGAAAAACCAAAGGAGCTTCCCCCTGAAATAAAATGGCTCAAATCAGAACCCGGCCGAGCTCAACAAATGAATCGGGGAGCTTTAGAAGCTCGGGGTTCATTTTTATGGTTTTTACATGCAGATTCTGAAGTGGCTGAGATTCACTTTCAAGAAATTGAGAAAGCCATGAAGAGCCATCCGGATTCTCTATCGTTTTTCACTTTAGCTTTTCAAGAAAGACACCCGGGACTCTTCCTGAACGAGCTGGGGACTCGGTTTCGCTCCCGAGTGTTAGGTCTTCCTTTTGGGGATCAAGGATTTTTGATGTCCAAACAATTATTCTGGAAGTGTGGCGGCTATCCCGAGAATACTGCTTACGGGGAAGACCATTTACTGGTTTGGAAAGCCAAAAAAACGGGAATCCGATTGAATCCCTTTTCAGAAAAACTAAAGACGAGCGGTAGAAAATACTTTAAGCAGGGCTGGCTTAGGACTACCTTTCAGCATCTGTTTCTCACTTATCTTCAAGTCGGCCGGGAACTGGTTAAGAAACGGAAAGGTAAGTGTGCTGTGGCGGTCTTTGTGAAAACCCCAGGCCTTTCTCCTTTGAAAACCCGTTTAGCTGAAGGGGTTGGCAAGGCTCGGGCCGAAGAGTTTTATTTGGAGTCTGTGAAAGAAGTGGAGAGGGTCTTGAAGAGTCTCGAAAAAGACTATCAGGATTTTGTGCCTCTTTGGGCGGTAGCAGAGGGAGAGGGAATGAGTCACTCTCTTTGGAACGGATTTGACCGGCTCTTCCAAGGGACTGGGAGTTTAGGAGACCGGCTTAACCAGGTTTATTCAACTCTCATTGAAAAATATGAAGCCGTCATTCTGATTGGGGCTGATTGCCCTCAGATCCAAAAGAGACAGTTTCTGGAAGCTCAAAGACATTTAAAAAACAAGAACTGTGGTTTCGTATTGGGACCAGCTTTTGACGGGGGGTTTTATCTTTTTGCTGGAAAGAATCCCATTCCCAAAATGATTTGGACTCAAGTTAAGTACAGTCAAGGCACCACCCTTCAGGAATTAAAACTGGGATTACAAAATATGGGTTCTATTGACTTCCTGGGGGAACTTCGAGATGTCGATAATGCAGACGATTTATTGCACTATTTAGAAAGGAAAACTCTATGAAAAATCTTCTCGTTGGAATTATTTCTTTTGGGCTTTCGGTGAACGCATTTTCATCGAGCTTTGATTTGAGTTTCAAAGAATGGACCGATTGGCTCAAAACCTATGCTCAAGTGCAAGGGCCTGTGACCGCGGTAAACTATAAAGAAGCCTTTAAAAAAAGAGCAGTCATCGACAGACTGGCTCAGCAAATTGAAAACCTAGATAAAGCCACCTATCAAAGCTGGGATGAAAAAGACCAATTGGCTTTTCTCATCAATGCTTACAATGTTTTTACAGTAAAGCTCATTTTGGATCATTATCCGGTCAAATCGATTAAAGACATTGGAAGTTTGTTTAAGAGCGCTTGGAAACAGAAGTTTTTCAAATTGTTTGGGGAAGAGGAAACTCTCGACGGGATCGAACATGAGAGAATTCGAAAGAATTTCAAAGAACCCCGCATTCACTTTGCAGTGGTGTGTGCTTCAAAGGGTTGTCCTGCTTTAAAAGGAGAAGCTTATACTGGAAAAAAACTAGATGAACAATTGGAAGAGAGTCTTCGTCTTTTTTTGAAAGATACGAATCGAAATCGATGGGAAAGTTCCAAAAGCACTCTTTTTCTTTCAAAGATCTTTAAATGGTATGGGGATGATTTCAAAGGTTCTGCCGGAACCGTTCAAGCTTTTGTCGCTTCCCGGATGGGAAACACTCCCGAGGAAATTAAAAAAATCCAGTCTTCTGAATTAGAGTTTCTCGAATACGATTGGAGTCTCAACGAGACTCCAGAGAAAGCTCTTTAAGAAGAACTTCAAAAGACGACCGCGTATCGTCTCCATCCGATTGTAACCATAGCGCATAAGTGTTGATGGGGCTGGGGCTCTTCCAACTCACCTCAAAGGCCCCGGGATGAGATACTTGTAAAACAACTTCTTCTTCCAATAATTCTGATTTCGGATGTTTTCTTTTAAATCCCACCGGAAGCGTCTGGCCTACAGTCAGAAAGAGGACTCGTCCCAGTGAGTAGGGCTGACTCCTCTCCGAGACTTCTTTAATCCACCGAGGAGCAAAGAGCTTTTGAAACCAATTCAGTTCCTGTTCTCCTGAGCTTACCAATCCCACTCGTAAAGGAAAGTCATCCGAAGAGCCTTGTCCTTCTTTATCTTGGGAGCTGATGTTTGGAATTCCTAAGAGCTCGCCTTTTATCCGCACTCCCGTTACTGCAATCAGTTCTTTCAGCCGAAAAAAAAGTGGGCTACTCGATTCTTTCACAGAAATATGAAGGCCTGAACCAGTAAATTCGACGTCATTTCTTTTTGCGTTAGAAAACTCTAAATGTTCCCAGCCTAGCTTTTGATTGAGCGGGAGTGTCAAAATCCCAAAAAAAGCTAGGCTCAAGCAGCGAAATTTCATAAGATAATCCATTCTAATGGAGCCCAAATGAAAATGAGAACCTTTTTAGTCCATTCTTTAGGATTTGTTTTGGTGAGTCTACTCACGGCGTGTTCCTCTCTGGTGCGAATGCCTGAAGAAAAGGCAGTGCCTTCCCATGAAGAGGCCCTTAAATCCTGGGCGCGCGTGTTGAATCAGTTCGTTAATGAAAAAGGGGAGGTTAATTTCAAAGGGCTTCTAGAGAAAAGAGGGGATTTAGACAAGTACGTGGCCTATGTGGCCCAAGTAGATCCCCATCAAAACAAACGAATATTTCCTGATGATTCAGCTCTGCTTGCTCACCACATCAATGCCTATAACGCAGTTTCCATGTTCAACATTTTAGACTCAGAGCTTCCCGAATCGCTCTCGGGCCTCAAAAAAGTAAAGTTTTTTTACTTTAAGAAGTTTGTGATTGGGACTCAAGAAATGTCACTCTATACGTATGAAAACGAAGTGATTCGAAAAATGGGGGAAGAACGAGTTCATTTCGCTCTCAATTGTATGTCAAAAGGCTGTCCCAGGTTGCCTAAGAAACCTTTCACAGCAAAGAATCTATCAAAAGAATTAGAGGATCAGGCCCGTTTTTTCTTTAGTGAAGAGCGCAATGTGCAGGTAGATGAAAAAGAAAAGAAAGTACTTCTTTCTGAAATTTTAGATTTCTTCCCAGAAGACTTTCTAAAGAAAGAAAAGACTTTAATCGGATACGCCAATCGCTATCGAGTTGAAGGGAAATCTCTTCCTGAGGCCTATAAAATCGCTTTTATTCCCTATGACTGGCGAGTGAATCATTGGTCACTCCACTAGGCTTCCCCCGCAACTGGAACCACTTCCAGCGGTGCAGCCAAAGCAGTGCTGGTTGATAATAATCGGCTCTTCAGAAAAAGCTTTCCAGTTTATTTCAGCAACATGAAGGCGCCTTTGGGTTTGACTCAGAACCGGTAAATCGAGCTGTTGATTAAAATCACAATCGTATACATAGCCATCCCAACCAATGGATACCGTATTTCGACACATGACCCCTTTAGCAGCTTGCGGATTGAAAGCCGCTATGAGCTTTTCTAGATAGCTCTCAAGATTTCCACTTTGCTCAAGATATTCCAAAAATCTCGAGATGGGCATATTGGTGATGACAAAGAGCTGGTTGAATTCAATCCCGAAAAGAGTTTTCAGTTCTCGTTTAAAATCAGCTTCGAGTTCCTCTTGGGCACCCGGCAAGAAAGCTCCAGTGGGATTATAAACCAAGTCAAGTTGGAGGCCGGTTCCTCCCTTTCCATAGCCCACTTCATTTAGCATTTGAAGTGCTTTAATAGATTTATCAAACACCCCATCTCCACGTTGTCTGTCTGTATTTCGCTTGTCGTAATAGGGAAGGGAACTTACGACTTGAACTTGGTATTTCTTAAAGAACTCGGGCAGGTCGTAATAACTGGGATTAGCCAGAATAATGGTCAGGTTGCAACGGACTATCACTTTCTTGTCGAGCTTTCGAATTTCCTCAACAAACCAACGAAAATCCGGATTCATTTCCGGAGCCCCACCAGTGAGATCAACAGTATGAGCGGAACTTTCTTTCAGAGCTTTCAAGCACTGAAGCATGGTTTCTCGAGTCATGATCTCTCTTCGATCAGGTCCTGCATCCACATGGCAATGCTTGCAGACTTGATTACACATTTTTCCCACGTTCACTTGGAAAATCTCTAATGAAGTTCTCTTAAGTGGAAAAAGTCCTAGTGGCTCGAGTTTTTTTCCGAAAGGAGTCAAGGTTCTTAACTTGGGACTTCCTTCATTGAGAATTCGGATTTGCTCTTCCCCTTTTGCCAAGGGAGAGGCTTGGGAAAAAAGAGATTTAGTCATGGTAAGTTTACTTTTTTAACATGTTTCATCATTTGGGTGGCATGAACCAAGCTCGCTCCTCCTCGTATGGCGCAAGCTACGTGCACAGCTTCCATCATTTGCTGTTCATTTGCGCCTTTTTCTAAACAATCTGTGGAGTATGCATCAATGCAGTAAGGACACTGGACGACATGAGCTACCGCAAGGGCGATGAGCGATTTTTCTCGAGCCGAAAGCGCCCCTTTTCCAAATACGGTTTGGTAGTACTCGAAAAACTTAGCCCCCATTTTTTCTTCAAACTCAGTTACTTTTCCAAAGTTTTTTAAATCCTCTGGATCATAGTAGTGATTGTGCATAGTTTTTTCTCCAAATTGGTCTAAAGTATAGCACATGGAAGATCTGTTTATTCCGGTAAAACCAGAAAAAAGCTATCCCTGGTACTTGCGATTCGTGTTCCTCTTGCAAAAAAAACGTTTCGGAGAGGTTTTGATTCCCACCCTTTTGTGGAGCCGTGTGCCAAGCTTGAGTCTTGCTTTCCTCCTTTTTTACTTTTTGTTTCAAAGAAAAAAATCTTTTCTCTCACCAGAACTTCAGAGTCTCGTGATGGTGAGGGTTGCCCAAGTTCATGAATGTGCTTTTTGTATCGATTTAAATGCTCTGTTTCTGACTGAAAGAGCCCAACACCATGCAAAGCTCCAGGAGGTGGCTAATTGGAACTCCAGTTCCGTTTTTTCAGAGAAAGAAAAACTAGCTTTGGAATTTGCTGAGGCAATGACTCAAACGGAGTGCAAAGTCAGTGACGAGTTAAGAGGAAAGTTAAAATCTCACTTTTCGGATGAGTCTCTGCTTGAATTGACGGCCCTCATTGCTTTTCAGAATCTGTCTGCTAGATTTAATTCGGCTCTGAAACTTCCATCACAAGGGTTATGCAAAATATAATTATTTGTCTGATCTCTATTTTAAGTTTTTTGGGATGGGCCGAGGGAATGCCTTCAAAAAACTGGAAAAAGCCCTCCCGGGAAGAAATAAGAAAGCGACTCACCCCTCTTCAATATGAAGTCACTCAACAAGAAGGAACTGAGCGACCTTTCAAGAATGAATACTGGGATAATAAAAAAGAAGGGATCTATGTTGATGTAGTGTCTGGAGAACCCCTTTTTTCATCCCTCGATAAGTTTGATTCCGGGACGGGTTGGCCCAGTTTCACAAAACCTTTAGTGGCAGCAAATATTCAGCTTAAAGAAGATAAAAGTCTTTTCCTGACTCGAATTGAAGTGAGAAGTCATTTGTCCGACTCCCATTTGGGGCACGTTTTCAACGATGGGCCCCAGCCCACGGGAAAAAGGTATTGCATGAACTCTGCAGCTTTGAGATTTGTTCCCAGAGAAAAAATGGAAGCTGAAGGTTACGGGGAATTCTTAAAACTTTTTAAAAAGTAAGGCCATTAAATAAGTCCCTAGCGATAGTGTGGATTTTCAATTTCAAGAAGTACGCGAGGCTTTTTTTGTGGGGGTGAGAAAAGCTGAAGGGAAATGAGGAAAGGGGAAGGATGGTGAAAGAGTGTAAAAAATTAACCGGAGGAGGCATTCTGTTTTAACGTATTTAAATGACGTTCGACCTCTAAGTAATATTCCCTTGGTTTTTTTAGTCTAGTTACCTCGGTAAATAACATTGATTCAAATAAATCTGTAAATGATGTACCTACTAATTTGAAAGGAACATCCGTCATGTCTTGGTTTTTTCTAACGTCTTCGAGCAGACGATCAAAAAACTTTTGTGTTTCATCCTGTTGATTATAAGATTTTCTGAATGATTTGAGATTACCTTTTTTCTCACGAAGTTCTTCATTAACATTTTTAAGTGCCTTCGAAAGAATAATCTGTGCAATACCAAAAAGCGGTTCCTTCTCCAGTGCCTTTTTGCATTCAAGATAGGAGGCCCAAGAGTCAGCGGTTTGTTCAGTACCCAGTGAACAATAACAGTGTTAACTAATTCGAATTCCAACCGCTTTTCGGAGTGGGTTACTGTCCCGGATTCTCTTACCATTTAGCCTCCAAAGGTTATGTAATACATATCGGGTGAAATCGTGGGACTTTCAAAACAAGATATCAATTTTGAAAGAAACCAAATTCACATCCACAGGCAGTGGCTCAATCGGTTGGAGTGTTATGGCCCTACTAAAGGCCGTCGAGAACGGTTTGTTTACCTAAATCCGTACTCAGATCTCAAAGATGTTCTGAGGCAGGCTATTAAAAATAGTCCGGACAAAGAAGCCATCTTTGTGACTGCAAGAGGGGTTCGGGTTAAACCCGTTCATTTGGCGGGGAGACACTTCCCAAGGGTTGTGAAGATAGCGGACGTTCCTAAAATTCGTTTTCATGATCTCAGACATACTTTTGCTTCATGGTACATGATTGAAGTAGGTGATATTTGGGCTCTGAAAGGAATACTAGGACACGTTGATGTGCAGACCACTCAAAGGTACGCACATTTATCTGATCGACATCAAAAAGCTCCAGTTTTGAGTTGGACTGTGACGGAAAAGAATTTGGAAAAAAATTTTTTCACACACTTTTCACACACCAAATCGAATTTTGGAAAAAATAAGTCAACGATATCAAATAGTTAAACTGGTGGAGGTGGGGGGAATCGAACCCCCGTCCGCAAGTGATCCACAGAAGGCACTCCATGCGTAGTTTGCTTTTAAGGGTTCACTCTTAAGCTGCTAAGCAAACAGAGCTACTTAAGAACTAGTCTCAGAAAAATTTAGAGCTCAACCCTGAGGCGCGGTTTTCGCTCGGTCCCACTAAATGGCGTTCTACGGAGCAATCAGTGGGCGGGACCACTCCAGAACGGGCTACCTTTAATTAGGCAGCCATTGCGTAATTGTCGCCAATTACTATTTTGCCGCCTGTTTTACGAGTCAGCGACAAACTCGGCATGCACCCTCACGCTTCACGACCCACGTCGAAGCCAGGTCACCCCCAAGTTTTCAAAGAACGGTCGCAGTGTCTAGAACAGTAACGAAATCTGAGGGGAATCACAAGCAGTTAAGGTGGCCCACTGGGAGGGGTGGGGATAGAAGATCACAATCCCAGCGTATGAGACGTCCAATCCGCTCCAAATTCTGCTCTCAAAAACTCTCTCAGTTGAACTGCTTGAGGCGACTGAGATCCTCGTAGCCGCTCCAGATAAGCTTCTGCTTTTTCGCCTTTCAGTGTAGAGCCTTTGCCATCTGACAAAAGTTTCACTGTTTCCTCAGCAAAGAAAGCAAACAGATCCTTAGCTTCTTTGTAATGAGCACTTTGATAATAACTGAGATCGTGCTTTTGAATGGCCTGAAGGCCAGCGGCTGCGTAGATCATGAATTCTACAGGCCCCGTGAGTCCATCCCAGCGCTCTGGACCAAAAGTCTGTTCCGCTTCTAAATAGGCTCGACCTCCGACGATGTACGCATTCCATTCATCCCAAATGTAAAAAACATCCGTCTCTCCCCACAGTTTCTTTCCATTGCTGGGATCAAAATAAGTTCCTGCGTCGGGTTCACCCCCAGCTTTAGTTTGGATGTATTCGTGAAAACGGCCTCCGGTGCCATCAATACCTCGGAGTTCAGGGGCAATCAATGTTGCCATTTGAATTCTCTTGGCCATTGGATTTTTTAAGTAAGCCACTCCAACAAAGGGAACATAGAAAGCAGCATGTCCACTTCTGAGATTCCGCCAGTGGGAGTTGATTCCATGGACCAACTCATGAGCAATCGTGCCAGCGGGAGAGGCCATTTTTGAAGCTTTTTTGCCATTCTCATACACGATGCCATCTTCACCCGGTGCGCGGTGATTATAGACTTCTCGAACCGTGGGGACTTCCTTATTGGAAGGAACAGGTTCATTCCATTTAGCTTTGGCTGTGAGTGGAACTTCCACAAAAGCAGGGTTCGCTAGGGAAGAGGAGGTCCCAGCACACGCTGAAAAAAATAAACCCAAAATGACTAGAAGGCTGAACTGCATAGATTCCCCCCGCGTTTCAATGAAATTCAATTTTCAGATTGGAATCGAATCTAGTCGAAACTGGCAGAAATCCAAGAAAAAATCTAAAAGCGAGTGGCGCAAAGCAGTAAGTGATTAGGATGAGATTATTTTACTCAGTTCACTCTACGAAGAATCGGTGCCAGTGCTGGATTTATTCGACGATTATCTTGTACCGAATCTCTTCCAAATATAGGCATTGTGGAGGGATCAAAAATATGGAATCTCAAGTTGCCATCACTCCCGGGAAAATTTCCATAAAGATACGTCGTTCGATTCAGTAAATCTCTAAACGCACCTGTCGCTTGATTGTAATTAAAAGCATCTCGCACAGGAGTATTCGAGCTTGCATGGCACGTATTGCACGACTGACGATCGACACTCACAGCTCCTCGAGTGGAGTGATAAGGCACAATACCAAATTGCTGATCCGTTGTTGGAGCGAAAGCGGTTCTTCCCCCCTCTTGATCCCAAGAAGTGCCTCGTGCAGAGCTCAGTTCACTCAAAAGCTCTCTTACCAAAGGCTCAGACATTTTGGGTAACGTTGCTGTAGCCCCTTGACTGCCAAAGCGTGTGCGGTATTGGCCGTTATCAATCTCCACGGGACGCAATTCCAGAGAACCCAATTGGCGCTGAATGGCTTTAGCTTCTGCTGCCAAGTTAGGATTCGTTTGGGCAATCTGAGCCAGACGTGTTTCCAAAGCTTCTTTGCTGGGCGCTGCCGAGAAAATATTTGCTTCAGCAGCACCGTTCAATCCGTCTTTCTTTCGAGTGCGCAGCTCCACTACGTAGGGTTGCCCTTGCGAATCTTTTTGTACAATCGCTTCCACTGAAACTGTCCCCTCTGGGAAACGCCAGCGATAGAGTGTGCCGCCATCCTTGGCATCTTTTTCAGTCCAATATTCGACAGGTTTTAATTTGCCATTTTCGTCTTTGGGTAAAGACAGCATGTGGAACGTTTGAGCATCTGCGCTCATTCCAACCCCTTTGGTGAACAGTTTGAGGCGATTGTTCTCATCGAGAAATGGGGCGCCCTCTGCAAAGGTCGTGTGCCCGCTGGGGCGAAACCCTTGCACGGGGAGCGATGTATCCTGGTACCCAGCTGGCATCGCCTTATCGTCGAAAATCAAAGTAGAGGGATCTTGCAATACTGCCATGATTTCTTGGTCGCCTACTTTCACTCGAGAAAGCATCTCACGATACTGAGCTAGCTTTTCAGGTGGAAGCACTTGCGTTGCATTGGTAGCTGGAGCACTTGCGACTTCTCGGCTCTGGTGCTGAGTGAGAAAGGCTCGGAGCGCTTGTACTTGGGGATCTTTTTCCATGCGCTTTTTATCTGCTTCCGTAGGGGGCATATTGTTGTGCTCTACTAAAACAGCATGGAGTTTTTTAGCCCAAGTTTGAGCCTCTGCTTTTACTTTCGGGTCTGCACTGGCCAATCGGCTTTGCAATTCTTTCACATCAGTAGCCCATTCCGGCACATTCACTTTCTGAGACCCGGGACTGTGGCATCCCGCACAGTGGTTTCCAAAAACAGCATGGGATGAAGCCAACTTTTCATCTTGAGCAGGTTTACTTTCTGGTACAGGTTTCACTTCAGCTTTGGGTTTTTCTTCTTGCTGGGGTTTGTCCTCAGCTGGTTTTCTTTCGGCAAGTGTGGCGTAAGGTTTTTTCAGTTCGGCATCCCCGTTGATGGCTGCAATACAAGCATCTACGGAATTGAAAGGACCTCGGGGGACTCCTGCTGGATGCTGATTCGTGCCGTGAATATCGCCCGAATACCACCGCGTGCCTTCGCCGCCATAGTAGCAAATTGCTTTGTCGGTCGCATTGAGAGTAGCTTTTAAACAATCTTCGAAGTTGGTGATGGAGGATCCGCCTAAGTAGCCATAATCTGTTCGTTTAGGAATAGAACCACTGAAATGAGTGGGTTTGAATCCAATGCCAGTAAAACTACACACAGCACCGTTTTTAGAGTTGGCAACAGCGCGTTCACACAGCGCTTTGTCCTTAAATACACTGGCCCCGAGTGGTCTAAAATTCTCTCCTCTGCGCTTGGGTGCGAAGCCCCCTTTACTGGCGACGCATTCAAAGTCGACAGCGTTCTCTGCAGTGACTTCCGGCTTCTCGGCCGGTTTCTCAGCTTGGGGTCTTTCTTTTGGCTTTTCTTCTTTTTGCGGAGATTGGTGATTCTCGGGCTTTTGCTGGGGTTGCTGTTGTTGAGGTGCCTCTGCTCTGAGTTGTTCAGCAGGTGGTGTAGCGGCAGCCGTTCCACGAATGAAATTTTCTACATAGCCACGTTGTTTTTCTGGCAAGTGAGCCACTTTATCTTGGTGAGCGGTGTAGTACTGACGAAGTCCGTCTTGAACATCCTCAGGCAAGAATTCCAACTTCCCAGAAGCATCTTTTCTTGCAGCTTTACGAGTGCCATCGGGCAATCTCTTCAGGAAAATTCCATTTTCAGCAGAAGGGGTTTCTCCGGTTTTCAGGAAGTGAAGCCCGCCGCCTTCCTCTGCTGCTTTATACTGGTAGCCATTGAAGACATTACGAGGTGCTTCTGGAGCTGCAATAGTGTCTTCGTCGGTAGAAGGCAATCGACTGGGCTCCTGAGGAGGAGCTTGTTGGGGGGCGGGAGTTGCAGGTCGTTGAGCTTGTTCTTGGCGTCGTGAATCGCGAAGCGGTTGCGCTTGCTGTTGCTGAGACCGTTCAGGTGCAGGAGTCTCGGGCCGCGTTGCTTGTTGACGCTCTTGTGCCTGTTCCGTGCGTTCGGATTTCACTTGTTCTTTATAGGCTCGTCCGTGGCCTGCGCCGACTCGAGTTCCCCCTTGCTGCTCGAAATCGCCTTTGGTTTCATCCAGGGAAAAAAGCTGGGACTGGGGAATGCCTTCGCCTGCAATGGGACGAGCATCTTCTACTTTGATGACCATCACATCGCTGTCGCTTCCAAATTGACGACGGAGTTCTTCTCGCAAGTCACGGCAGTATTTGCAGCGAGCATCGTTCCCATACCGAACAACAATGTGTTTGAAGCCCTTTTTCTTAGCTTCTGCCATCACATTTTCTAAATCGGCTGCTCTGACAGGACCCACTTCAGAAAATCCTCCCGAGGAACGAGGTGGGATCTGAGGGGTTTCTGATTCACTTGGTAACTGAGATTGAGCCCGTTGTTGAAGACCCGGCAAAGCATCTGTACCCCCTAAAAAAGCCCCTGGTCCGTGTGGGTCGGGGATGCGACAGACACCATCCTTACATTCTCCTTCTTCGCCTCCCAGGGAAGGGAGCTGTCCAAGTTGAGGAAGTGTTGCTGGAGTACCTGCCGCTCCTGCAAGAGGCCGCTGAGAGCCTGCTCCCGCGGAGGAGCCTGCATCGGCCACAGCATCACCGGCTTCTAAACCACTCGCGGGTGTTAAGCCAAATCGTTTTAAATCTTCTTTCAAGCGTGCAATCGCGCGCTTATCACAAATCACTGTGAAGGGATCTAAAACAGAATCTTCGCTATTGCGAGGTCGAGTGAGTTGGCCAGTTTCTCGTTTGAATTCATAAGAAGAACCAGAGATAGGACAAATCAATTGCCCTTTTTCATTAAAAACAGGTCCGCCCGAGTCCCCTCCCACAATTGCATAGCCTTGTGGAGAGGGCGCAAAAAACTCAAACATGTTTCCGCCCTGACTCGTCACATCCGCTTTGATTTGAGCGCCCTCACCCCGATTCCCAACAGTTTCTTCTTGGCGTTTTTGGAGATACACGTGATTTGTCGTGATGGCCGTAGTGCCATCTCTTAAGGTGGGTGCTAAAGGCACCGGAATCACATTTTCAGCGCGGTCACATGAAATATCAAAAATGAGTGTGGCGCTATCGCCCTGGTGGGATTCACGGCTTTGACCGCCACCTGTTCGGAAATATTCATCGGGGATACTGATTTTCATGCTGGATATGGGCACTTCGCCAAGGCCCGCAATATCAATCGATTTCATTTTGCTATCCACACAATGAGCGGCCGTTAAAAAAGCAACTCGGCACATACCGGCAGGAGAATCCAATTCTTTTTTTGCAACGGGCGTACTCTGGCACGAAGCTTTGGAACCATTCATATTGATGGTTAAATCAGTGCCCCTCAGCCAGGTTCGGATACGGGCAAGAGGCCGCCGTTTGAATAACCCTGGATTGTGCTGACCTTGAGTTTCTGCAAACCCAACTTCAAGGCTTACTAAAGCAGTCAGCCCAAGCAATAAACTCTTTGAAAACCACCGATGGAAGGTCCCTGGACCCCTAGTTCCGTATTGCATAATGAATCCTTTGATCGGAAAGTATTCAAAACTTCGGCCAGGGAGGGCATTGCAAAATCAAAGGAAATTCAGTGGGTTGGAAATTTGAAGAATGTGAAAATCGGCTATTTTGAATACACCTTTTGAGTGTGTATTCATTGAACAGTCTGAATACTGCTTATGGAGAATTCACCGCTTCGATAGCTGGAAAGATTTGGCTTCCACGAAAAGTTTTGCCCTGCCACTTCCCGTTTTCATCTTTTGTATAGATAAAAGCAACGGGGACTCCGGCTCCGAGTGCTGCTTTCTTATCCTCGTGGAGGGGATGACCTGAAACTGAGCGATAGCTGGGCCGTGTAGCGGTATAAATGGCGAGGTCTTCAAAGGACCCATTCTGCAGCTTTGATTTGAGAGCTCGACAAGGAGGACAGTCCTCAGCGCTGAAAACCATCACGAGTGCTTTTTTATCGGTGCTGCTGGTGAAAGCTGCTTCATAAGTCCCTTGGTCTTTGAGTTCTTTGATGCCAGAAGACTTGGAGGGAGATTCCTCTTGTGAAGCCTCCTCTTTTTTTATCGCAAGCTTCTTTTTTTCTGCTTCTGATATATAGCGAACTTCGCCCGTTTTTTTATTTTTATAGGCGCAGCCTTTTACGAGATCACACCCGCCTTCTTCATCTGGGGCCCAATCGCCTTGCATCACTTCCGCCGCAGTGAGTGGAATGCCTTCGAGATCAAATGCGTCATTGGCTAGGGGACGCGATGCCTTTTTTAAGACATTCGAAGGAAGCTTTGAAGTTGTTTTTTCATGGAGGCCCTCATCGGAGAGGGCAAGGCCTGTGAAGATGAAACAGGAGAGTGCGAAGAAGGTTTTCATGGGGCTCCTTTAGGAAGTGTAAAAAACCATCTTATTTTACTGGATCGGGCAGGGACATGGAAAGCCGCTTGGGGTTAAAGGGAGCTCAGCCTCGTTGCGCTCGCTTAGCTACTTTTGCTAACTCACGCTTCGCTTCGCGTTCTTGGGTGGTTTTGCGTTTGTCGATTCCAGTTTTTCCTTTGGCGAGAGCAATTTCCACTTTGGCACGGCCTTTTTTGAAATACATTTTGGTGGGAATAAGAGTGAACCCGCGCACTTCCGATTTTCCAAAGAGTTTATTGAGTTCAGCTTTATGTACCAAAAGCTTTCGAGTTCGAAGCGGTTCGTGATTCGCACGATTGCCCAGGGCATAAGGTGCAATGTGGGCATTGATCAAAAATAACTCGCCATTTTTTAAAATGGCATAAGCATCTTGCAAATTCGCTTTTCCTGTTCGCAAGGATTTTACTTCAGTTCCAGTAAGAACAATTCCGGCTTCAAAACGGTCTTCTAAAAAATAGTGGTGGCCGGCTTTTCGGTTATCGCAAATGATCTTGATGCCACCGCCGCCCGTTTCTTTTTCGCTCACTTGGGGGCCTCTTCCGTAGTGACGATGCCTAACGAAATGACCAACTTAAAAGCTTCCTGCACAGAAATAGGGAGTGGGGTGACCTCGCTTTCAGGAACCATGACGTAAAACCCTGAAGTGGGATTGGGGGTGAGAGGTACAAAGACATTCACTAGGGATTCTGCTTGCGCCGGAATTTTAGGATCCGGTTTTCCAGTGCGGAATCCAATCGAGTACATGCCTTTACGAGGAAACTCGAGCAGAACAGCCGCACTGAAACGATTGCTTCCAGGCGTGAAAATGGTCTCTAACACTTTTCGAATAGCTCCATAGATGCCCCCAATGAATTTGATGCGCCTCAAAGCGCTATCAAACACATTGAGAAGCCATTCCCCTGCAAAGTTTTGTGCGAGCACCCCGATGAGCATGATGAGCACCACAGCAATGACGAGCCCTAAACCAGGAAAATCGAGTTTTAAAATGAAAGCAGGTAAGTAAAGTTTTGCGACATCATCCACTGCTTCGATAAACCAGCGGAAGATGTTGATGGTGATGAACAGCGGCACCAAAACAAGGACCCCAGTCACAAAAGCACGTTGAAATTTTTTCATCATACGGGCACCTCAAGGCTCATATTATCAATTAGACGGGTCTTGCCAATCTTTACCGCTAAAAAAGTGCGAGGTTCTCTGAGTGCACTCAGGGGCATTTGGGGTGCCGCTGGCTTGAGACCGGGTCCACTAGTAATTTCTAAGTATTGAACTTCAAGCGACTGGAGTGCTTGGTGCCCCAGCTCTAAAAGTGTCCGCACAGAAGTTTCTGGTTTTTTTCGTGCTTGAGTCTGGATGGCGCGCAGAGCTTCTGGTACTTGGCTAGCTAATTTGCGTTCAACAGGTGAAAGGTAACGGTTCCGAGAAGAAAGAGCGAGGCCGTCTGCTTCTCGAACAGTAGCATGCGGCAATAGGGTTACCGGCACATTCAAATCTCGCACTGTTTGTCGGATCACTTGGAGTTGCTGATAATCTTTCTCTCCAAACACTGCAAAATCCGCGTGGGTGATTTGAAAGAGCTTCATGCAGACAGTTGCTACTCCATCAAAATGACCGGGACGAAAACGACCACAGAGTATCTCTGCAATTGCTCCTGTCCGTAGGGTGGAAGCAAAACCCGGTGGATACAAATCTGAAGCTTCAGGATGGAATAAGTAATCGACTCCGATTTCCTCCAGCATTTTTTTGTCGGCTTCAAAAGTCCTTGGGTATTGAGCAAAGTCCTCATGAGGACCAAACTGCAGCGGATTGACAAAAATACTGACAACCACTTTGTCTGCTACTTCACGGGCGCGATGAGCGAGTGCTAAATGGCCTTGGTGGAGACATCCCATGGTGGGAACGAGTGCTAGAGTGTTTTTGTTTTTGAGAGGGCCGAGTGCTTCCTGCGCTTCTCGAACCGTCTTAAGAACCAGCATAAAACGAATGTTCCTGAGTGGGAAACTGCGCCTTTCTCACTTCGTCTCCAAACGTTTTTACGGCACGAATGAGCTCATGAGAAAGCTGAGCATACTGTTTCACAAACTTTGGCTTAAAATCAGGATTCAGTCCCAGTAAATCGTGTAACACCAAAACCTGGCCATCACAGTGAGGGCCAGCTCCAATCCCAATCGTGGGAATTTTTACTCGTTCTGAAATGGTTTGAGCGAGTTCTGAAGGGATGCTTTCCAGAACCAGTGCGTAGGCCCCGGAATCTTCTACCGCTAGAGCGTCTTGGAGGAGAGCTTCACGTTCTGAAGCGGTTTTTCCTTGCACTTTATAGCCGCCCAATTGATGGACGCTCTGGGGAGTGAGCCCAATGTGACCCAAAACGGGAATGCCTGCACTTACAATTTTCTCAATCGTTCGAGCAAAAGTGACTCCGCCTTCTAATTTCACTGAATGAGCACTGCCTTCCGCAATCAATCGTCCGGCATTTCGCAAAGCTTCTTCCGGATTCACTTGATATGTCATAAATGGCATATCCACGCACAGATGCGCTAGTTGAATGCCTCGAGCAACACACTGACTGTGGTAGATCATGTGCTCTAAAGTCACCGACAATGTGTTCGGATGTCCCTGCACGACCATTCCGAGAGAATCCCCCACGAGCACGATATCCACTTCCGGATCGACCCACTTAGCCGTGGTGTAATCGTAAGCAGTAACACATACGATTTTGTTCCATGGCTGAGAAGCGTGTTTCAGTTTTTGAAACCCGTCAGCTGTTTTTTTAGTCGGTTTTGGCATGGCTTTATGGGCTAGGACTCTACCCCAGTTTGCCTCAATTTCCTAGAGTGGCACTTCTGCGGAGACCCCCACTAGGAAGGCATTTCCCGAGAAGTGGACTTCGGGATAGCCGGCACGAGTGGTATCCGTTTTGAAGAGGGTTCTTTTCTCGAAGTGATGGTATTGACCAAAGACTCCTAAGCCCAAGGGGCCCTCAAAAAGACCATTTTCAACCCATTGGGTGCGAATGGAAGCCCCCAGGATGTGGGTATTAGAATCTAAGAGATTAGAGGAACCTGAAAGATCGGTGAAAGGTGTTGGGCGAAACTGATATCCCAGGGAAGTCGACCAAGCTCGGGAAAACTCATAGCTCACAGAACAGCGGGGATTCCACGTGTTCTGGGCAGTGACTTGAGTATCTTGAGTTTGATAACGAGTGCCTTCTGCATCTTGTGTTTCTGTGATGAGAACCGGCGCCTGATACCGGTTCCAAAGTTGATACGAAAGCCCCGCGGAGACAAGCCATCGATTCCATTGGTTCTGAACTTCCCACTCCAGCATTTCTGGCTCGTAGTACAAAGAGCCTTTCATGGAAAGGGGTTGCTGAATACTCGTGTTTTTTAGAATTTGAATTCGAGCTTTCATGGCTTGTTCCAGTTGAGGGTGGATGGATTGATGATAAGTCAGCGCTGAAGCGAAAGCATCCCACTTGCCATAAAGGCCCACCACGGGAGCGCTTTGCAGAACCACATCTAAATTCATGCGACTAGTGGGGTTGTCTGAAAGCGTCGTTTCCGCCGTGCCTGCGCCACTGAGGAAAAGAGATAAGCCAGCTCCGAAAAATAACTGATTGGGGATGAGCTCTACTCCCAAGCTTGCGGTCCCCTTCAATTGGCCATCTGCAGTTCCGTACCGAGCGGAATAAAAATCATCAGGGGCATAGGCATTGAAGCTACGCAATTTTTCGTAAGGACCAGATGCAGAAAATCCAAAGCCAACTTTGCGGGACAGTTTCTTCAAAGTAACTGGAATCGTCAGACCGAGCGACCAGCGAGTTTGAGAAAGCCGGGGCATCTCCACTGTTCCTGAAACAGGGTCTTCCGAGTTTCTTTGGGATTCCGGTAAAACAACGGGGCCAATCGGATTCACGGAAACTTGTGTGATGAGCGTCGAGAACGCGAGGGCGCTTTCGGAGACGGTACCGAGCAAAGCGGGGTTATAAAGAGCCGCATGAGGATTGGAGGCTTCAGTTGTAACCGAGCCTGCCCGTCCAACACTCGAAGCATCTAAGCCATAGGTGTGGGCTTGTGAAGCCCCCCAGCCGAAGGTTGCGCCCCAGAGGCCCAGTACTGTCAAAAGAATGAGTTTCACGGCTGTGGTTATACCACAACGCGTCATAAGTATCAAAGGTCGCCAATCGACCTGTATCTACTTAATATAATTATACAATTTTTGAAAATCGTTCAGACTCAAATTCTCGGCTCGGCACGTGGGAGGTTTTCCGAGATCTAAGAGGACTTTTTCCCAATCCCCATCAGGAAAACCGGCTCTGAGATTCCCAGCGAGTTGTTTTCGTCGGTGAGCAAACGCTAGTTTAATGAGCGCCACCAAGCCGGCTTCGTTGGGAACATTCGGTTTAGGCAAAAAGCGAATGGCTTGAGAAGAGACACTGGGCGGTGGATAAAAAGCACCCGCAGGGAGTGTCCCTAAATTTTCAAGAGTGAAATGCAGTTCTGTGATGACTGTTAAAGCCCCATAATTTTTTGTGCCCGGGGCAGCGGTGAGGCGGTCTGCAAATTCTTTTTGAAAAGTGAACACAAAATGAGTGACCTGTGATTTGTATTCCGCCATTTTGAAGATCATGGGTGAAGAAAGGTGGTAGGGCAGGTTACTCAAAATAGCACAGGTGCGAGAGGGTGAGAGTTCTTCAGCGATATTGCTTTCTAAGAAATCACCTTCTTGCAAGGGTATTTGGGGAAATCGTTCCCTCAGATATTGTGACAATTTTCTATCGATTTCAAAAAGACGGACAGGTTTTTTAGATGTTTCCACGAGCACTTCGGTGAGAGCTCCCAATCCGGGCCCGACTTCCCAATGTTCATCCGCTGAGGAGTCTCTCAAGAGAGCTTCCACTAATTTCTCAGCCCAGTGAGGAGATGTGAGAAAGTTTTGACTCAAAGCTTTTAAGGGACTTGCCCCTAATTGCTTTAAAATCTCTCGAGGATGAGCCACTTAAAAATCTCCTGAGGAGTGAGCGGTGGCAGTCCAAGGAGCCGCGGTTAGTTTTTCCTTTCTTTTGTAAAGCCCCGCCAATACGGCCACCATTGCAGCATTGTCTGTACAGTGACGAGTTGCTGGGAAATAAGCTTCGTTTAATTTTTCTCGGAGACGACTATTGCAAGCAACTCCCCCAGTAACCACTATTTTAGCCTGAGGAAACTGCTGAGCAGCAAAGCGTGTTTTTTCCACAAGCTGATCTACAATGGCCTCTTGTGCAGAAGCTACGATGGCTAATTTTTCTGCTTCTAGGTTTGATTTTTGAACATACAGTGCCACGGCTGTTTTAAGCCCCGAAAAAGAAAACTGAAAGCCTTCCACTTGAGCTCTAGGAAATGGGATTTTTCGTTGGGTTTCAGAGGCGCTTTCTCTCACCCAGCGATCAATTGTAGGTCCGGCGGGATAGGCCATGCCGACCAGCTTTCCTACTTTGTCAAAAGCTTCCCCAGCAGCATCGTCCAGGGTGCCGCCCAGCCAGTGATATTGCAGAGTCTCGGTTACATGAAAAAGTTCGGTATGTCCTCCACTCACCACGAGCGCAATCCAAGGAAAAGCCGGTACGGTTTCACCTTCTAAAGTTGCGAGGAGAGGGGAAAATAAGTGAGCTTCAATATGATTGAACACTGAAAAGGGTTTCCCAGTGGCAAAGGCGAGTCCTTTAACGTAAGACACGCCCACCAAGAGCGCTCCAATCAGGCCAGGCCTGTGCGTAACTCCGAACCAATCAATCTCCGAGAGCTGGAGGTGGGCCTTTTTTAGACACTCTTCCACCGCCAAGGGCAGTGCTTTTAAGTGTTCACGGCTTGCAATTTCAGGAACAATCCCTCCAAATTTTTTCATGGGTTCGATATGAGAAATTACAGTCTCCGACAGGAGTTTCCACTGTTCGGTATCGATGATGGCTACACAGGAATCATCGCAGGACGTATCAACGGCAAGCAGTTTCATGAGGTCCCAAAGCTCCCACGGAATCTAAAAGGTGTCTAGTGCTTAATGGCTCTTAGGTTGGGCTCAAAGCGAGGTTTGTTTTCAATTTCAATGCGTTCTCCCGAACCTGTTCGGTTTTCCAAACGCTCCATCAAAGTATCAATACTCAAATATTTTACTCCATAGCCAATTCGGCCCCTACCAAACTCTACATCGCCCTCAGGAGCCCAGGCACTGTGATAGACCTCTTTGGTAGCAAAACCAAAAGCTTTTGCTGTGTTGGGATCCGAGAGTCCGGGCAAACTCAAAGGGCCTGTAGTGGAATGGGTGCCGGGGTGTTCAGAAGCGTAATTATCATAGTGAGGTCCATTCACGCCGTCTCCTGCGTTCACTTTCATTTCTAAATAACTGGTGGTAGCTGGTTTTCTGCTTTGAGAAATGATCTGATTGTTAGGACCTGCCGCCTCTACGTTATCGGGATAGAGGGCTTCGGCGAATTGAGGTTCTAAGTAATCATCATTGAGGTTGCTCCCTGGATCTGGAAAAACCGTGTAAAAAAGCGCATCAAAAATAGTCGGCGCCCGCACTGCTTGAAGAGGAGCTCTGAGTTGATCATTCTTAAAAGGTTCTGGCCATCCGCTATTCCGATTCCCTTGGGGATTCCCGATTTCGTTTCTTGGGTGGAGTGAATCGAAATAGGCAAGTAATTTAGCACTTCTGCCGCCTCCGGCGGTTTGATTAAAAGGAACCACGCTATAATCGAGCAATCTGCTTTGTTGATTGCTTCTGGGGACTGCTATCAAAGCATCGGTTGTCGCCTGAGGGCCAATCCGACTCCCAAAAGGCTTTGCTAACGCATAAGCCTCTAAAGTGGGAAAGCCGGCATCTAGCCAAGCTTGTGGCATGAAGAGCATTTGGGGTTTGGAAGTGAGCTTCACTCCAAAGTAAGTCAAAATGCGAGGGTCCTTTTCATAACCTACTAGAGATTCAAAAAACTTTTGGCCAATCAAAGCAACGCACGCGCTGCCACGACTTTGAAAATCAAAATAAAGGGCTACGTTAGCAGCAATGATGGGATTGATGTTCACAAACTCCGAACCCTCTGGAGCTAAAAGCTCAAATTTGAAATCGCCTTTATTACTTTCTGTGAGGTTTTTACGGGCGGATTCTCGTGCAGCGACTAACATCGGGTGGGAGCTAGTTTGAGCATCTTCCTGAGCCGCTGAATTAATATAAGTCTCTAAACTTTCCATTTGCTGCTGATGAAACGCCGGACGAAGACCCCACTGAGGTTGTCCGATGGGGCGACCAAAAACAGAAATCATGTGATTCACTAAGCGTTCATTGTCCTCTTTACCCTGGTCACACTCGATATCTGCTTGTCTTTGAATTTCCTGAATCTGGCGAGCGATTGCAACGGAGAACGGGTCGAACGGAGCGAGCACGGGGGGAACCACGATGGGAGGCAAACCCCCACTGCGAGGATCCGCATTTCGACACAAGTTCGTATTATTGGCGTACCGTCTACCGCGGACGGTTTCAAAACCGTGAGCTTGTTGGCAAACCATGGGGCTGGAGTAACCTTGGGGCAATCTTTCAATGGGTCCGGAAAGATCCCCTCGTGTTCTAGGAAAGTTCAAGTTGTGTCGCGTGTGAGTCACTTGCATGCGCATGACCATTTCTTTGTAGTCTTGTCGCATGTGATAGTTCACAGCACCCATTTGATTGAGCGCTCGAGCTTGCCAAGCAGCTCCTGCATAAGCTGCTGCATCGGCCGCAATTTGTAAGTTCATTTTATTTTGAATGAGATGACCGAAATCAACGACGAAAGCAAAGAGCACGAACAAAAAAGTAAACACGAGGGCAAATAAAATGGCCACTTGGCCTCGAGTATTGCGAACCGTTTGCAGCGACCCCATTCCGATATTATACATCGCGTCAATTTGGGTTGCTAGAGCTGTGCAACAATGTGAAGAAAACTTCACAATTCCAGCCCTTCAGGCCGTTTAGGAAATGCTTCCAAAGTACCGATAGGGGAGTATCAAGGAGTTGCGTCTCATGAAATTCAAAGCACGTCCGGTCATCGGATTTTTCCTAGCAGTATTTATTGGAGCGGGGCTCACAGTCGGAGCCGGTATCTACAGTTTGAGTCAAGCAGCTCCCAATTATCAGTATTTAGATTTATTCACCAAAATTCTCCACTTCGTCCAAACCAACTATGTGGAAGAAGTGGATACCAAGAAACTGATGGAAGGTGCCATCAAAGGGATGTTGGCTACTTTAGATCCTCACACGGTTTATCTTTCTCCAGAAATGTTCAAAGAAATGCAAGTGGACACTCAGGGAAAATTTGGAGGCTTGGGTATCGAAATCAATGTCAATGACGGCTATTTAACCGTTGTGACCCCCATCGAAGATACTCCGGCGTTTTTAGCGGGTGTAGAACCAGGCGACAAAATTATTCTGATTGAAGACAAAGCCAAGAACCTCAAAAAAGAAACAAAAAATTTAAGCTTGCAAGAAGCTGTGAATCTGATGCGAGGGGAAAAAGGTACTAAAGTCACTATTCACGTCGCGAGAAAAGGCGTGCAAGGCCTTAAACCCATTGAGATCACTCGTGACATTATTAAAGTAGCAGCTGTTAAAGGCGGACTTCTGGATAAAGATTATGCTTGGATTCGAATTGTTCAATTTCAAAGCAGCACATCGCGAGATGTGAAAAAGAAGCTCGAGCAGCTGGCAAAAGATAACGGAAAGCCACTCATGGGTGCTGTTCTCGACTTTAGAAACAATCCAGGTGGACTCTTAGAAGAAGCGATCAATGTGTCGAGTCTCTTTTTAGAGAAGGTTCCTGTGGTTTCTACGATGGGCCGAAGCAAAGCGAAGAAGGAAGTAGAGTACGCTCGGGGTGCTGCTCCTTTTAAGAATTTAAAACTCGTTGTTTTAGTCAATGAAGCCAGCGCCAGCGCCTCAGAAATTGTGGCCGGTGCTCTTCAAGATCACAAGCGGGGTTTGGTGGTAGGGAAACCCACTTTTGGTAAAGGGTCCGTACAAACGGTGATTGATTTGGAAAACAAATCCGCTCTAAAACTCACTGTAGCTCGGTACTACACTCCCAATGGAATTTCGATTCAAGGTAAAGGAATCGTTCCAGATATCGAAGTGGATCGAGTCGATATGGCTCTTCTTGAAAAAGCTCGGGAAGGTAAGTTCCTGAAAGAAGCGGACTTAGAAAATCACTTAGTGGGTGAAAATGAGAGCAAGGCCGAAGAGCGCAGTCCTCAAAGCACAGAGAAGAACGAAAAAGACAGTAAGAATCAAGACCGACTTTTTGGTGTGATTAAAGAGAAAAATGGAAAGAAAGTGCGTATTGAAGATCCAAAAGAATTGATCAAACTTGATTTCCAACTGCAACAAGCATTCAGTTATTTGAAAGCCTGGAACATATTTGAGAAAGTGTCTCAAGGAGTTAAAGAAGTCAGAGCTCCTCTCAACGAGACAAAAACGGAGTAGCTTAGAGAGCTGCTTCTACACCCAGCGTGAAGTAAAAAGGTTCGCCTCCGCGGCTTAAACCCCGGTAAAACCCCAAGCGAACTTCTGTGGGTAAATAATAAAAAAAACGCCATTGAGATTTTATTTCGAAGCCGGTGCTCCACAAAAATTCTTTCATCCAGAGTTTCGATGCTCGGCTCAGAGGTCCAAAGTCGTAACTGGTAGTGTCCAAGACCAAGGCTCCTGAAAGCGTTTGCAAAAAAACCGGCCATAAATTCCAACCTCGATCCAGTCGGGAAATCGGAAACTGAAACTCTAAATTTCCTCCGAAAATTCGGCGTGCTGCAAAAGAGCCCTGTAAATAACCCCTGTTGAGAAAAAATCCCCGTCCTTGAGAAAAAATCAACTCCCCTCCACCCTCGAAAAATGAATTGTAGAGCGGGGTGCCTTCGGTATACCCCTGCCGCAGGGTTAAGTGCCATGAAGCCTTTTCCCAGATCGGTGACTTCACCGTCCCCTCAAAACTTGCGAGCGAGCTAAAGAAGTTATCTTGGCTTCCTAAAGCTTTCATAAATTGCTGATGACTTGCACTCAAACGAATGCCTCGATTGAGAGGAGCATCCAAAACACCTGTGGTCTGTTGGTTGGCCCAAGCCAATTCGAACCCGAGTCCCATGGATTGATTCGCAGGCCCTAGCGTAGACTGCTCAACTCGACGAAAAATACTCGAAAGCCGTCCTTGAATTGGCGAACCTGGAATTTCTCTTCCATAGCTGAAAGAAGTCCCCCACCGCTGAAAGAAACTCCGGTTGAAGGTTAAAAAACCGGGTAAAAAATAAGTATTCAATTGCGCTACTGAGCTTTGCCCAAAACGATACCCGTACAACAGTGAAAAAAATGGCAGAACTCGGGTTCCTGTATTGCTGTCTCTTCGGTCAAATCCCAAGTTGATGTCGTAAAAGTGGCGTTGGGTCAGATCGAACATGGGGATCCAAGCGCCTACCTGAAGCCCAAAAGGGACAATCAGAGCCGAAGGAATCCAAGTTCTAGGGATGAGCGTGCTCCAAGGGGAGTAGTCTTCTTCTTTTGTATTCTCAGCTTCAGCTTTGGGGAAATTCTGGATCGCTGTGGGGGGAGCTAAAAGCCGGTTCTGCTTGGACACCACAAAAGTGGCTGACGCTAAATCGTAACCCCCATGCTCGTAGGAGGAAACAAGGGCAGTTTCTGGCAGCACTTCAAAGCTATTGAACCCTCCCGTTGCACTCACCGCTTTCGAAAGTTGTTTCTTGCTGAGATCCCATTGCCAGATTTCGTCTCGACCCGAAAGGCCACTGATCAAGTAGCTAGTGTCTTTATCTCCTCTCTTGAGACGGTAGGCATGTCCGTCAATTTGTCCCATGGCTTCTGGTGCGCTCGCGAAATCCCATCGATAAAAAACGGTCTGATGCCCGGAGCGGAGTAAAAAATAGGCGGGGCTTCCCCAGGATAAAGCGCTGATCCAGGTGCCTGGAGGCAAATCCCAAAAGGTTTGAAGTCGAAAGTTGCTGTTCTCGCTGAGAGCATCACCCTCAAAAACACCGAGCCGACCTTTCCCCCCTACTTCTTGATACAGCAGAAGGTTTTTTCCATCGGGAGAACAGCTGATTTCGTGAACGTGGTCGAGCCAGCCATCGGATGTTTTGAGAAAATTGGGGTCTTCGGAGTCTGATTTAACAAGAGCGAGCCGATTGCGAGATTGAAACCGTTCAAACTTCCGAACCGAAAATAAAAAATATTCTCCCTTGGATTTGGAATCAATCCAACACAAGCCACCGGCATCACTGGCGTCAACCCGGAGTTTCTTTTCATAGGTTTTGGACCCTAGGTTAAAAATTTCTAATTGGGTTCCGGCCGTTGGAGAATGGCTCAGGAAAGCCACTCGCTTTTTTTCTGGAGATAACGCCAAGTCTTTCTTTTGAAACCGAGATTGAGTGAAGTAAGTCAACTGAGAAAGTGGTTCGGCTTGAATCTTTTTCAATTCCTCTTTTTTTTCCGCTCTTACGGAATCAAACATCGCTTTCCAAAGAGTAGGTGCAGATTGCTGATAGACCTCTTGGAAGGGAATATTGATCCAATAAGGCCAATTGCTACTCCCGCTCTGGACAAGATTCGTGATCCCCTGATGTTGTTTTTCGCTCCATAGGTGGCGGTAGAAGTAGTAACCAAAAAAGTAAGCACTGGTGCCGTGAGGCCACCGACTAGCAGAGCCATCAATTAAATCCAAAGGAACAAAATCATCACCCCAGACTTGGTTTTCCACAGCTTTGCGACTGAGCATTTGGAAAAAGGAGCTGCGTCCACGGCCCCCTCGACTGAATTCAGTTTCTAAAAATGTGGCCAGTCCCTCGTGCAGATGCTGAGGCTGCATACCGTTTGGCACGACCCAGGTTCCAAAAATGGTGCGAATCCATTTCCAAGCACCAGTTGCTGGATACATGTGCAGGGTGTGAACGTATTCGTGTAAAACAACTGAATCTAACCAATGATCCAGAGCTGCAAGCTCTCCGGTGCTGTTGGGTGGCGCTGCAAAAACGACAAAGTGGGGATAAGGAAAATTCAAAGAGTAACCGTTGAGAGAATCCTGAAAATCAGCCAACACGATAAAAGTGAGGGGAGGGCGTTCCGGAAAAATAGGAGTTAAAAGGGCGAAGGCTTTCTCTGCGGCTTTCAGAGCGCGTGATGCGAGGTCAATTTGTCCCTCACGGTAAACGATTTGGAAATGAGAACTCGTTTGAGTTTTCCAGGAAACATCAGAGGGAAAAGATAAGTAAGTGGGTTCTGCATGAAGCCAACTGCACAGCAACAGTCCCCAAAAGAAAATTCGCATGGAGATATTGTATCAATGAGAAGTTTGAACGGGATTGAAAAGCGGTTAGCGCGCCCCGTCAGAGTGAGGGGCCTGCTTCGGATAAAGCTGAAAAATAATTGTATCTTACGTTGAATTTCGCTACCGTATAGGTGTTTTTAACCTATTTCATCGTGAAGGAGCAGCCTTATGTCTGTTTTAAGAAGTCTTCGATTCCCACTCAGCCAAATTGTCGTGCTGGTATTCGTGTTCGGTATGGTGAGTTGTAGTAAAAAAGATGTGGTTTCTGACGAACCCGCTATGAATTTATCAGAGGATTCCTCCGGCATTGCAAGTCCAGGAACGGGTGTGGAATCTCTGGGAGGCGCTGGAGATGCAGGACAGCCTTTCAGCGAAATGGAAACAGTTTATTATGGTTATGATAGTTATAATTTAACGGATCAAGCTAGAAATGCCCTCAAAACGAATGCGGATTGGATGAAAGCAAATGCCAGTGCGCGGATTCAAATTGAAGGCCATTGCGATGAGCGGGGCACGGTTGAGTACAATATGGCCCTCGGAGATCGACGGGCTAATGCTGCGAAAGCCTACTTAGTTCGCTTGGGAGTAGCTGCTTCCCGTATTGAAACGCTTAGTTACGGCAAAGAGCGTCCTGCAGATTTAGGACATAACGAAGCAGCTTGGGCAAAAAATCGTAGAGCTGTGTTCGTATTGCTTTCCAAATAAGGAATGCGTTCTGTTGGAATCATTTTATTGTTCGTGGGGGTGATCGGTGCTTGTCACCCCCGACCCATCGAGGACATGATTTTGGCAGATGTTGCGTTGAAGGCAGCGCAAAAAGTAAAAGCAGAAGTACTCGCCCCGGATACCTACCGAAGAGCTGAAAACCTGTATCTCAGAGCAAAAAAGGACTTCACCGAGGGGTACTATGAATCAGCCAAGAAATTTGCTCACGAAGCCAGACAGATTGCGGAACAAGCGGAGTACCAATCAGTGGCTAAACAAACTGAGCTCAAAGGTGGATTCGTAGAGCCGGAATCGGCACCGAGCTTTTCTGCACCTATCCCAGAGGAGGAGGCTAATCCATGAGAAACCTCAACAAGAAAAATTTAGTAGTTTTATCGTTAGTCATCTGTGGAGGATTTCTCAGCGGATGTAAGACCAAAGGTGAAATTCGACGCGAACAAGAAATGGAACGTTTGAAAACAGAAGTGAAAGAAGCGCGAGATCTCAAAGCGGACGTAGATACGACCGTTGAGGAGCTCAAAACTGAAGTAGCTCGTTTAAAAAGCGTAAATGAGGAACAAACCGAATCGCATCGGTCAATTGCTGAGGATTTACGAAATCAAGTTCTGACCCTTCAAACTCGGATTCAAGCGCTGGAGCAACGAGCAGTGGCTGAAGAGCTGGCACTGAAGCAACCCAGTCCGTCAGTCGAATCCAATTCCGCGGTATCTTACGAGCAAGGAAAATTATTGTATGACGAAGGCAAATTTGAAGAGGCATTAGAAGTCCTTCGAGAAGTCGAGAAACGTTCCTCTAAAAACAGTGAGCAAGCCAAGAAAGTTAATTTTCTGATTGGAGAAGTGCTCTTCTCATCAAAAGAGTACGCTTCGGCGGCTTTAGAATTTGCTCAATTTCGAAAAAAATATCCTAAAGATAGTTTGGTCCCGACAGCGATTTATCGCCAGGCTTGGGCTTTCAAACATTTGGGACAACAGAAAGAATCCCGATTGTTCTTTCAAGATCTCATCGAACGGTATCCTTCCCACCCCATGGGTCAACGAGCAAAGAACGATATAAAAAAGTAAGACTGCGTAATAAAAGTTCTGGGTGCGTATGATTCTACGCATTTTTGAGTCTGTTTGTCTCGGCACATAACGCAAAAAGTCAGCGGGTAAATTAATAATATCATTCGTTTAATATGATTTATTTGTTTTTGGTTAGGAACAGGTATCGAATTTGCTGTATCTAAGGATCATGTTCAAAACTCTTTCTTTCGTATCGGCAGCTGAGATTTCTGCACTCAAACAAGAAGTGTTGAATGTGGGGCGTTCCACGCCTCATTTAGGACGTAAATTTTACCATTTTATGATGGGGATTCTTTGTGTCTCCTTGTATGCCTTCTTTCTCTCTCGAGAAGCTGCCCTCGTATTGTTAGGAACCGTGGGGGGCATCTTCATGCTTTTAGATATTGTGCGATTGAAGTCTCCTCGATTGAACGGACTCATTTTGAAAGCCTTTGGAACTCTCATGCGGCGCGAAGAGCTGCAGAGTGTTTCTGGTAATTCCTTCTATATTTTAGGGCTCCTGGTGTTAGTTTATTTTTTTCCAAAGCCGATTGTTTTATTAAGTGCTTTATTTTTAGCTGTTGGGGACCCAGTAGCTGCTGTTGTAGGGACTCACTGGGGTCGCATTCGAATCACTTCACGAAAAACGTTAGAAGGGGCCGCTGCTAATTTTGTAACAACTGCACTGATATCAGTAAGCTTTGCTCTGGGATATCTCTCTTTGGAACTCCCTCAAGCGCTTGTTTTGGGGCTTCTCGGGGGAGCTGTCAGCACAGTGGTGGAACTGATCCCCAGTCCTATCGATGACAATTTCACAATCCCAGTCGGTTCTGCCATTCTCCTCTCGTGGTTTGCGCTTCCGCTTTTCAACTGAGCTACTTGAGACTATATTAAGGCTCAAACGTTGCTTATCAACATTCATTGGAGGAAAACACCTATGGCAACCAAAGTAAAAGAATCCTACATTGTGCAATCCAAAGTGAAAGCGCTGGTTAAAAAATCAAAAATGAAATGCTCTTCAGATGTTGTGGAAGCAGTCAATGTTTTGATCCACCACGCTGTTAATCGCGGTGTGGAGCGGGCAAAAGCAAACGGCAGAAAAACTCTACGAGCTGCTGATTTATAATTGAAAGTGCCGAGTGTGAGTCTTCAAAAGATCAACACTCGGCTTTTTTCTATTTTCAGGTGCTTCCTTTGTGATAGGAACTCTCGATCACTCCCAAAACCCATCCCGAGATCACCAGCGTGTCCTTGATTTTTTGAACCAAGAACTGCAAGCCTCCGTCAATTTTAAGATAGAAGAGGAATACCCAACGGTTTTTAGACCTTACCCCGGCGGACGGTCGTTTTATTTTACTTTTGAAGGCCGAATCGTTGCCCATGTGGGGACTCTCATAAAAAAATATCAGGGACCTGATTGGGAACTCTCTTTGGGACTGATTGGAACGGTCACGACTCACAGTAGTTTTAGAAAAAAGGGATTAGCTACTCAACTTATCCAAGAAGCTCTTCATTTTTTTAATCAGCAAGGCTGTGCTCTCAGTATTTTGTGGTCAGATCAACCTGAGTTTTATGAATCTCTGGGTTTTTATCGGTGCGGACTCGAGAAAGATTTTCGATTTTCCCAACAACACGTGGGAGCAGGAAATCAAGCGAATCGTTTGTACGATCGGGACAAAGATCTCGAAGCGCTTTGGAACTTGTATTCTCAACAAAGTTACAAGATGGTTCGGTCGTTGGCAGAGATGAAACAGTTGCTGAATATCCCGCAGACTGAGGTGTACGTGACCCAATCCGGAAACGCCCTAACTTCTTATGTGGCCATCAACAAGGGGAAAGATTTCACACACTACATTCACGAATGGGCTGGAGATAAAGAAGCGGTCCAAAACAATGTGATCGCCTGTCAGACCGGACCTTACCGTGAGCACCCCTTAACGCTCATAGCCCCTTTTGACACTGAAGAAGATTGGTTTGGTCCACTTGCGGATCACCACTGGTTGGGAAGCCTAGGCTTGATTAAGCTCTTAGATAAGAATTTACTTTTGGCAGCTTACCAACAGCATCTCAAATCAAAAAATAATCTTACTGAACAAAAAGAATGGCAAAAGCTAACCGACGAAGAATGCTTAATCCAAGTGCTCGGAAAAGATGGTTGGAAATCTCAATCACCGCTGCCGCTTTTTCTTTGGGGGTTTGACTCTATTTGATCGCTCCACCAAAGCGTATTGCTTCACTTCTTCCTGAGAAAAATTGTCCAGCACGGTCTGAATACGTTCCGAGGATTCCTGAGTGAGTAATCGTTCGGGGAGGGCTTGATAGAGGATCCAAGACCTGATTTTTGCAACTCCTTTGAAATAAACCCAGAGTCGTTCAGGGTCCTTTGGAGCTGAGAACGCAGTGATGTATCCCACTAAAGAGCTCAAGACTAAATCTGGGGCATCCAAACTTTGACAAGAGACTGTAACGGAGCGTGGCTGCTGTGTAGGAATAATGAGGAACGATCGACGCAAGTCTTGGTGGATACCCGGAAATCGTAAACCAAATAATGCATGTAGGACGTTGGATTTCTGGGGATCCACTCTCAAATCCAAAATCTGTAGTAAGTATTCGCCCCCCGCAGGCTTTTTATTGAGTCCCGTCAAAGCCCATTGGCGGTAGCTAGGAATGTCTTTCGCAACCGAAAAAAAATTATCCAGTCGGCCGCTGAGCGAGCTGAAGCCTTCCAGCTCAATGGTTTGATTGCCCGCCCGTCTCACTGTTCGTTTAAAGTAGTCTCCCTTTTTTTGAGATAAATGAGATTCTAGAAGGGGATAGATTTGATCCGGGGTGAGAATCCAAGCGGGTTTACCACAGGCTAGGGAAGCAAAAACTCCGAAGATCCAGAAGGCAATTAAACTTTGTATTTTGAAAGTTTCCAAACACTGGTTCCTAATACCAGCAAGGATACACCAAAACAGAAGGCTCCCCAAACAGAGATTCCAAAGACAAGAGGTTCTAGTTCCTTGTGAGCTGCATAGACTCCCACGACTAAAAGGCTCAAGCTGAAAGCTGTGAGCACCCAGTAGTAAGTAAATTGATGAATGGCGTGGGGTATCAAAGCAGCATCCTTCGACTTAGTTTCAATGGCGAAGTTGTTCTGTGCCCACTTCCGCAGGAAACGTTTTAAAAGCTTGGGAGAGGTTTCCAATGTGTCTTGAAGATCGCGCGCTAAAATCATCAAGTCTTTGGAGATCCGTTCTTTGCTATAACGAGCAGTAACCACTTCTTTTGCGAGCTTATTGCCCAGTTGAAGGATGTCGAAATCCGGATCTAATTTCTTGGCAAGTCCATCAATAGTCATGATGGCCTTAAATAACAACATGAGCTCGCGAGGTACTTTTAGTTGATGCTTAGCTGCAATACTGGTGGATTGGAGGAGCAGTTTTCCTACATTCACTTCACCCAAAACTAAGCCTATATAGGGTGAAATGGTGTCCATGAGATCTTTTTGGAGGAGACTGATATCAGTATCTCCTGCGGGACTACATAAAGTCACATATTCAGTAGCTAACGTTTCGTAGTCCTCGTCCATGATGGCTATGAACATGGAAATGATACTGTCCTGAACACGACGACTCAATCTTCCGACGATTCCAAAATCAATGATACCAATGCGTCCATCGGTGAGAACAAAGAGATTGCCCGCATGGAGATCTCCATGGAATAGCCCGTTGCGCATCACCATTTGAAAAAAAGCATCGGCTCCCGTTTCAATGATTTTTTTAGGATCGATACCTTCATCAATGATTCGTTCTCGATCAGAAAAACGAATTCCTTCAAACTTTTCAAGGACTAACACTTTCTGACTTGAATACTGCGTGAAAACTTCAGGAATAGCTACTTGGGTTAGATTGCTCAATTGACCTTTGATCTTTCGAATGTTGTTGGCTTCCACTCTAAAATCCAACTCAAACAAAATGGTATGAAAAAACTCTTCCACTAATCCTTGCGGGTTAAAAGGCTTAGTTTCTGGAATGTAATTTTCAAGAAGGCTAGCAAGTCCTCTTAAGATAGAAATATCGTTGTGGAGAATCTTATCGATCCCAGGGCGCTGAATTTTCACTGCGACGCTTTGACCAGATTTCAGCGTCGCTGCATGGACTTGTGCAATGCTGGCCGCAGCTAAAGGTGTCTCTTCAAACTGAGAAAAAACATCTGTGAGAGAGCAGTTCAACTCCTGTTCAATTTGTTTTTTGATAGATTCAAAGGGGAGAGTTGCGACTTGATCTTGGAGTTTTGAAAACTCCTCAACAATATTCTCTGGGAATAAATCAGGACGTGAAGCAATCAGCTGGCCCAACTTAACAAAACCGGGTCCTAGTTTTTCAAAAGCGATTCGCAAGCGCTCAGCTAACGGTAGATCGGTATAGTCGGGATTCGCTGTTGAGCGGTCGGGAATGAAACGTTCCAGTTTCATTCGATGCATGAGATCCATGAAGCCCGTGCTGACTAAAACCGATAAAATTTCACGCAACCGTCCTGCGTTTTTGAAGGCTTGGGAAATATTAGCGGCTGTAGAGATGACTTTCATGGCGATGAGAGCCCTGGGAAAAAAGTGATTTCATTATCATCTACATTCACCGAAGCCACTTGAACTTTGAAGGCGTCGCCCACGCTGAGAGTGCTGTGCCCCGGCCTGCGACGCAAGCAGGCTTTGCGTTCATCAAACTCATAAAAACCCGGTAGGGATTCGATGGGAACAAATCCTTCAATGGCATATTGAGTAGCTTCCACGAAAAGTCCTTTTGCAATCACGCCCGAGATGATCCCTTTTAAATTCTCACCGATACGTTCCGAAAGAAACCAGCACTGTTTCCTCCGAGAAATAAAGCGCTCGGCCTCCATTGCTCGGCGCTCCCGCTCAGAAGTGAGTTCACCTAAACGAACTAATGCCTCGTAGTTATTATCCTTATCGGCTTTTTGATCCTGAAGAATGAAGCTTTTGACGGAGCGGTGCACAATTAAGTCCGGATAACGCCGAATGGGCGATGTGAAGTGAGTGTAATCTTTCAAGGCGAGTCCAAAATGGCCTTTGGGATTGGGTTCATAGCGGGCTTGCTTTTGAGCTCTCAGAATTGCTTTGTGCAGTGTATGAGCTCCCTTCAACCCCGAGGTCTTCTCTAGGATTTGAGCAAACGCTTGAGGCGAAACCTCTTTGAGCATGAAGCTGAGTCCTAAACTTTTCATGAGTTGATTGATTTCTTCCAAACTTTCGATCAGAGGTGCTTCATGGACGCGATATAAAGAGGGGGCTTCTTTTTCATTGAGGGCTTGGGCTACGACCGTATTAGCCGTAATCATGAACTCCTCAATTAAACGATGAGACTCCCAGTTGGGATAGGGGGCAGCCTCTAATGGCTTTCCTGAAGCATCCAACTTAA
>Ga0214917_10000175_pt1 | contig 78899 bp, 68 predicted proteins | sample LL_1208_BB_MetaG_FD_177983 | JGI IMG/M metagenome (GOLD analysis project Ga0214917, IMG submission 177983) | Freshwater microbial communities from Lake Lanier, Atlanta, Georgia, United States - LL_1208_BB | ecosystem: Environmental > Aquatic > Freshwater > Lake | place: USA: Georgia | collected... | reverse complement strand
TGCCCGAGCATACATGGTCAACAGTGGTCGGATTAACGAGTGGGGTGGCCAACGACACGCCAACAAATAGGACAAACCAGATTGCAAGCATCTGGGTTATAGATCTAGCATAGCGGCGAACGTTCACAAATGGAGTATGCCACATAGAAAAAATTTAGCTGGGGCGCAAAAAAGCTGGGCGAGGCCTGACTACATGACAGACCAGCGCTATCTTGCCCCCGATGACTGTGCTATTGGTCAACAACACGCATCCTACCGTTGCATCTTTGGCAGCGGCAATGGCAAAGCACCCTTGCGCGGCGGGTGCTGCCGCCGCTTTGGGGCGTGCCTTACTGCTTGCTATCTTCGTCCGGCTCGCTTCCGTCGTTCTATAATTGAGTGTCACCGAAATGAGAATTATGCGATCAAGCGAGGGCACAAAAGTCGCGTCAATATGAAGGTCAGCGACAAAGGCGGGCTTTCTGTTTACGGTCTGGGGCGCTTCCCAGTGACGCTCTACAAGGAACAGTGGATTAAGTTGCTCGGCATGTAGCAGATATCGAGCGATTTATCCGCAAACACGACCATGAGCTAAAGACGAAGGAGTAGGGTGGTCAAAATTGCGGCTCCATGTGCTCGAGCATGCAAAACCTTGCGTCGAACCAATTATGACATCCAATCCCCCACGCCGCCCGCGCAACCCAGTTGCAAAGGCTGTTCGTACGCCGCTTTACAAGATGCGTGTGGTAGAGAGCAAGCGGCGCAAGCTGCTCGAAAAGTGGACTGAGGCGGTCCGCAGGGGAGCGAAAGACGTGAAGGGTGGCTCCGATGAACGGTAATTGTGCGTTGCGTACAAACGGTCGAAAAGTGAGAATTTTCGGAGAATTCGGCCAAGCTAGGTGGGGCTCAATCAAAGCGCTTAGGTTTGCTGGTTATCCAAACTCTTCACCAAATTGGCGCTTTCCGGGTGCTCGAAAGCACTTATCTTTGCCCGTTCCCCAACGTCAAAACCGATAGGGGAACACCTTTGCTAATAAGGGAAAAATAAATTCCTCGAGACTTTCAAGAATCCGGCTTTAACTTGTTGTTCTTTATCGGATTTCTTTGGCTCCCCGACCTGGGCTCGAACCAGGGACCTACGGATTAACAGTCCGGCGCTCTACCGACTGAGCTATCGGGGATCTGCCAAGCCCTCAAGTATAACGGATTTCGTCAGACTTGAGGGTGGCGCAGCCTTCTAAAGTACCTTGGCTATAGCCTCGCAGACGCTGCCTAGGTTTCTTGTGTTGAGGGCGGCCAAGCAGATGCGGCCACTCGATACCGCATAAATCCCAAATGCTTCACGAAGGCGATCGACCTGCTCGCTGTTAAGGCCCGAGTAGGAAAACATGCCACGCTGTTGGATTACAAACGAAAAGTCGCGATTCACGCCGAGCGCCTTGAGACCATCAACGAAGCCGCGGCGCATTTCGCGAATTCTTTCGCGCATCTGGCCGAGTTCCTTTTCCCAGGTCTGCCGCATGGCAGGCGTTGTTAGCACGGCTGCAACGACTGCGGCGCCATGTGTTGGGGGGCTCGAATAGTTTGTACGGATAACCCGCTTAACCTGGCTCACGACTCTTGCCGTTTCATCCTTGTCTTGCGTTACCACGGAGAGCGCACCGATTCGCTCGCCATAAAGTGAGAAGGACTTGGAAAATGAGCTTGATACGAAAAAACTTTGGCCGGAACTCGCTAACAAATTAAGCGCAATGGCGTCCTCAGTTATGCCCTCCGCAAAGCCCTGGTAGGCCATATCAAGAAAGGGAATGAGTTGCTGGCGACCCACCGCGTCGATAACCGCACGCCACTGGGGCTCGCTAAAGTCCACGCCGGTTGGATTGTGACAACAGGCATGCAGCACGATCACGTCGCCTGCCCTCATGGCTTGAATGTCAGCAAGCAGGGCCTCGAATCGCACACCGTGACTTGTCGCATCGTAGTAGGCGTATGACTTCACAGGAAAGCCTGCGGCTTCAAACAGCGCACGATGGTTTTCCCAACTCGGGTCGCTGATCCAGACCGTTGCCTCAGGCTTCATCCGCTTGATGAAATCTGCGCCGATTTTCAAGCCGCCCGTGCCACCGAGGGCCTCAAAGCTTGCGCAGCGGCCTGCTGCGATCAAGTCCTGATGGGCTGCAAAAAGCAGATTCAGGACCGCCTTGTTGTAGTCCGCAAAGCCCTCGATGGGCAGGTAGCCGCGGGGAGGTGCGAGTTCGAGTCGTTCACGCTCGGCTTGGCGTACGGCGTCGAGAAGCGGTACTTTCCCTTCGTTGTTCAAGTAAACGCCCACGCCAAGATTCACCTTGTCGGGACGGGTGTCGGCAACAAAGGCTTCGGTGAGACCAAGAATCGGGTCCCTTGGGGCGAGGGCTACATCGGCAAAGAGGGCGGATGACATGCATTTCTCCGGACGTGAGCACAAAATTTGTGCAAGGGGCTAGCTTTTTAGCGCTTGCAGCGCGATAATTTCGGATTGGATTTTGCGCCGCAACACGGCCGGATTTTAACACTTCAGACTGACTTTTTATTGTCAAAAAGCGAGCCCGATGCACCAGCAGCCCGTGATGTCAAGCGCCCCGCTTACGCCAAGCGTAGAGCCTGGGCAGGGCCGCTTGCTGAACTTCCCAGACAGTCCGTTTCAGCTTTATCAGCCCTACGCGCCTGCAGGTGACCAGCCCGCGGCGATTGAACAGCTCTTACAAGGCATCGATGACGGATTGAGCTTTCAGACCTTGCTTGGTGTCACCGGCTCGGGTAAGACCTTCACCTTGGCAAATGTCATTGCAAAAGCCGGAAGACCCGCATTGGTCCTTGCGCCCAACAAAACGCTTGCCGCACAGCTCTACGCTGAGATGCGGGAATTCTTTCCAAACAATGCGGTCGAGTACTTTGTTTCCTACTACGACTACTATCAGCCAGAGGCTTATGTCCCTCAGCGCGACCTTTTCATTGAGAAAGACTCCGCGATCAATGAGCACATCGAGCAAATGCGCCTATCGGCGACCAAAAGCCTGCTCGAACGCCGCGACACCATCATCGTCGCTACAGTGTCCTGCATTTACGGTATTGGTAATCCGTCTGACTATCACGCGATGGTGCTCACGCTTCGCGTGCGCGACAACATGGGGCAACGTGACGTCTTGCAGCGCCTTGTTGCAATGCAATATAAGCGCAACGACGCCGATTTTCAGCGTGGCTGCTTTCGGGTCCGAGGCGATACCGTAGACATCTTTCCTGCGGAACATGCGGAATTGGCGCTGCGTGTCGAGCTCTTTGACAATGAAATCGAAGGCTTACTGCTTTTTGATCCGCTGACTGGCAAGGTGCGACAGCGGATCCCGCGTTTTACGATTTATCCCTCCTCGCACTATGTCACGCCTCGAGACAAGGTCCTCCGAGCCATCGAGACGATCAAAGATGAGTTGCGTGAGCGTTTGGCGTTCTACACCGCCGAAGCAAAATTCGTCGAGGCACAGCGACTTGAACAACGCACGCGTTTTGACCTTGAAATGCTCCAGGAGCTGGGTTTTTGTAAGGGCATCGAAAACTACACCCGTCACTTTTCAGGTGCTCAGCCCGGCGAGCCACCCCCAACACTGGTCGATTACCTGCCCCAGGATGCCTTGATTGTTGTTGACGAGAGTCATGTCACGATCGGCCAGTTGGGCGGCATGTACCGCGGCGACCGCGCAAGAAAAGACACGCTGGTGCAGTATGGATTTCGCCTTCCTTCCGCGCTCGATAACCGGCCTTTGCGCTTTGAGGAATTTGAGGCGAAGTGGCGCCAAGGCATCTTCGTCTCGGCAACACCGGCTGACTATGAGAAGCAGCATGCAGGAGCGGTGATTGAACAACTGGTGCGCCCCACAGGCCTGGTCGACCCGAACATCGAGGTGCGACCTGCCACCTCACAAGTCGATGACCTGTTGTCGGAGATCCATTTGCGTGTACAAAAACGTGAGCGAGTGTTAGTCACAACGCTCACCAAACGCATGGCCGAAGATCTCACCGACTACCTCTCAGAGCATGGGGTGAAGGTGCGTTACCTGCATTCCGACATCGATACCGTCGAGCGGGTAGAGATTCTTCGCGATCTGAGACTTGGTGCTTTTGATGTTTTGGTTGGTATTAACTTATTGCGAGAAGGTCTTGATTTGCCAGAGGTTTCTTTGGTGGCGATTCTTGATGCTGATAAGGAAGGTTTCCTGCGCTCGGAGCGTAGCCTGATACAGACCATCGGGCGGGCTGCGCGTAATCTGAGCGGCATGGCAATCCTCTACGCAGACCGGATCACCGATTCGATGTCCAGAGCGATCCAAGAGACCGAGCGGCGACGTCAGAAACAGCTCGAATTCAACGCGGTCAACGGCATCATCCCTCGCGGCGTTGTGAAACAGGTGAAGGAATTGATTGATGGTGTTTTTGACCCGCAGCAAGCGCGCCAGGAATTGAAGGCCGCCGAAGATGCGGCGCGTTATGAGGTGATGAGTGAAAAAAGTGCCTCGCGGGAACTCAAGCGACTTGAGAAACTCATGCTTGAGCACGCAAAACATTTGGAGTTTGAAAAGGCGGCCCAGGTGCGCGATCAATTGAATCTGCTGAAAGAGCAGCTTTTTGGCGCGAATGGCAAGGCTGATGTTTACGCCATTGCGGGACACAAGGCAGCCTGAGAAAAAGGTGAGTGCAGGCTTGGATGGCCTAACAACAGGGTATTAACGCAAACAACTTTGAACTGAAACGAGGGTAAACAAGATGGGTAAAAAAGATACGACCTCCTTTGCAATGAGCACCCGGGTGCTCTTCGTTTGCATGGGAAACATCTGCCGTTCGCCAATGGCCGAAGGCATTTTCCGTCAAATGGTCCGACAGGCCGGGCTTGATGAGGTGGTAAGCATGGAGTCAGCAGGCACCCATTCCTTTCATGCAGGCGAATCAGCAGACAAGCGCGCGATTGCTTCGGCACAAAAGCGAGGCGTCGATATTTCCGCCCATCGCGCCCGTGCGGTCGATGTCAACAGTTTTGAGCAGTACGACCTCGTTCTTGCAATGGACTGGGACAATCTTTCATTCCTGCAGCAGAAAACCGCAAAAAAAATTCATCACAAATTGCAACTGTTGATGCGCTTTGCTACCGAGCATGAAAGCGCAACAATTCCGGACCCTTACCACGGCAACACCCAGGGTTTTGAGCAGGCGCTTGACTATATCGAGGACGCTTGCGCTGGCTTGCTCGATGTTGCCCGCCGCCGTGCGACTCAGGTCGCTGCCGCTTAGCGCGGATCGGATAGGCAAAAGCCGCCTTCGGGCGGTTTTTGTTTGCCTCCTGTGTTTTTTGTCCAGGACAAAACCATTTGAATCAGTCGGGAATTGTTGATAGGATTCGTCGGGAATATATAGTTGACGTAGGTAATCAAGTTTTCTGGTCTTTCCTTAAATCGCCTACTTCTTCGGAGCCTATGATGAGACTGACAACAAAAGGACGTTTTGCGGTAACCGCGATGATTGATCTGGCACTTCGTCAGCATCAAGGACCGGTGACCTTGGCAGGCATTAGCCAGCGCCAAAAGATTTCGCTCTCTTACCTCGAACAATTGTTTGGGAAACTGCGGCGCCACGAGTTGGTCGAAAGCACGAGAGGCCCGGGCGGCGGCTACACCTTGGCTCGCGGACTTAAAGACATCACCGTGGCAGATATTATCTTTGCGGTCGATGAGCCGCTTGATGCAACCCAGTGTGGTGGCAAGGAAAACTGCACGGAAGAAGGCCAGTGCATGACCCATGAACTATGGTCCAACCTGAACCAGAAAATGATCGAGTTCCTCGACTCTGTGTCGCTGTCGGATCTTGTTGAGCAACAACGTGGACGCGAAGTTGAAAGGCCCCGTCAGCATGTGTCGATTCTGCGCGAACACCGTGCCGCACTTCAGTTTCCCACCTCGACCCTGCAGCCGATCCGTGCCGATGGCTCGCGTCTGACCAGTCTGAATAGCTTGTGATTATCGCTTGAAGGGCTCGGAAGCCAGGGGTCATTTCGAAGAGGCGCCAGGTTAAAGTCCTGGCGTTTTTTTATCCGGCAAATACTAGAGCTTGCACTGGAACTATCAGCATGAAACTACCAATTTATTTTGACTATTCCGCAACCACACCAGTCGATCCGCGCGTCGTGGACAAGATGATTCCTTTTCTGCGGGAGGCATTCGGCAACCCGGCCTCGCGATCTCACGCCTATGGCTGGCATGCTGAGGAAGCTGTCGAGCAGGCAAGAGATGATGTTGCTGCCCTCGTGGGCTGCGATGCGAAGGAACTGGTTTGGACTTCGGGTGCGACCGAATCCATTAACCTGGCCGTGAAAGGTGCGGCGCGTTTCTATCAGGAACGGGGAAAACACCTCATTACCGTGAAAACCGAACACAAAGCCACCCTCGACACCATGCGTGAACTCGAGCGTGAAGGTTTTGAGGTGAGCTATCTCGATGTTCAGGAAGACGGTCTACTTGATCTGGACAGGTTCAAGGACAGTCTGCGCAAAGATACTGTCCTCGTCTCAGTGATGCTGGTGAATAATGAAATCGGTGTGATTCAGGATATTGAGACGATTGGCCGGATCTGCCGCGAACGCGGTGTAATTTTTCATGTTGATGCAGCGCAGGCAACAGGTAAATTACCGATTGATCTCAATCAGTTACCCGTGGATTTGATGTCGTTTTCAGCGCACAAGACCTACGGGCCCAAAGGGGTAGGCGCTCTTTATGTGCAGCGTAAGCCACGCGTTCGGCTTGAGGCACAGATCCACGGTGGCGGACATGAGCGGGGCATGCGCTCTGGCACGCTGCCAACGCACCAAATCGTTGGCATGGGTGAAGCATTTCGCTTGGCGCTGTTGGAAATGCCGCATGAAAACGAAAGGATTAGGATGTTGCGCGATCGCCTTTGGCGCGGCATCTCGACGCTTGAAGAGGTATACATCAACGGCCACATGGACCGCCGCGTACCTCATAACCTCAATGCGAGTTTTAACTATGTCGAGGGTGAATCCCTAATCATGGCGATCAAGGACATCGCGGTCTCAAGCGGCTCAGCCTGTACCTCAGCGAGCCTTGAGCCGTCTTATGTTTTGCGTGCGCTTGGTCGCAGTGACGAACTAGCCCACAGTTCCATCCGCTTCAGTGTGGGTCGATTCACCACTGAGGAGGAGGTCGACTTCGCCGTCAAGACGATACAAACCAAGGTTGCCAAGCTTCGTGAGATGTCGCCGCTGTGGGAGATGGTTCAAGAAGGTATCGATTTGAATGCCGTGCAATGGGCTGCGCACTGAGCCGAGTCTTCGAACATGCTGCCTTGTTTGTCCACGGTCGTCGAAGGGTAAAAAAGCTTTTCTTGCAAGTGGCTAAGTAAAATACTCGGATATTTCGGCTTCCGAATGACAAAAGTTTTGTTGGAGAAAGCAAATGGCTTATAGCGACAAGGTCGTTGATCATTATGAAAATCCCCGCAACGTGGGCTCATTCGCCAAGGATGATGCCTCCATTGGGACTGGTATGGTTGGCGCACCTGCCTGCGGCGACGTGATGAAATTGCAGATTAAGGTCAATGAGCAGGGCGTCATCGAAGACGCTCGCTTTAAGACCTATGGCTGCGGATCGGCCATCGCCTCAAGTTCGCTGGTTACCGAGTGGGTAAAAGGCAAGCGCCTTGATGAGGCACTTGAAATCCGTAACACCCATATCGCTGAAGAACTCGCGTTACCGCCCGTTAAGATTCATTGCTCAATTCTTGCTGAAGACGCAATCAAGGCTGCGGTCGCTGACTACAAGGCTCGCCATGGCAATCACGCTGTCTGAACGCGCGGCCACGCATGTGTCGCGCTACATCGAAAAGCGCGGCAAAGGCTTGGGGCTGCGGCTTGGTGTGAAGACCACCGGATGCTCGGGTCTTGCCTACAAACTCGAGTATGCGGATCAAACGCTGCCTGAGGATTTGAATTTCGAATCCCATGGCGTGAAGATTTTTGTTGATGCAAAAAGCCTTCCTTATATTGATGGTACCGAGCTTGACTTCGTGCGTGAGGGTTTAAACGAGGGTTTTAAGTTCCATAATCCAAACGTGAAAAGCGAATGCGGTTGCGGTGAATCTTTCAATGTCTGATCTTGCCTTTCAAGGCAAGCCTCAGTTGCATCGCAATAGTTTCGAGATCTTTGGCCTGGAACCTCGATTCGAGATCGACAAGGCAAAGCTTACCGAGCGTTTTCATCACTTGATGCATGCCGTTCACCCGGACCGACATGTCGGCGCAAGCGAAGCAGAGCGAAGACTGGCTATGCAGTGGTCAAGCCGGATCAATGAGGCCTATCGCGAACTGCTCAAACCCTTGTCCAGGGCCAAGCTGCTTTGCGAAATCGCCGCTGGACCTGTAGACCTCTTGCAGACGACGATGCCCGCAGCCTTTTTGATGCAGCAAATGCAGTGGCGCGAAGATTTTGAGGCAATCGTTCATCATGCCGATCGTGTTGTTTTGCTCGATAAGCTTGAGGCGGCGTTGAGGCAGACCGCCAAGGAGCTCGCCGGCCAGTTTGCTCAGATTACGCCTGCCTTATCGGGGTCAAACCCGAGCGAGCCGGCCAAGCTTGCCGTTGAGTTGCTGAGGCAGTGGATGTTTATTGAAAAGTTTCTTGATGATATTGAACAACAGCGCATGCAATGGCTGGAGGTTCTGCCTAGCTGATGAGGTCTCATGGCGCTGTTGCAAATTTCAGAACCTGGTGAAAGTCCGGATCCCCATCAGCTCAAGCGTGCCGTTGGCATCGATCTGGGTACGACGCATGCTTTGATTGCAACGGTTCGGTCGGGTGTGGCGCAATGCTTAAGCGATCATGAAGGCGATGTTCTGCTGCCATCGGCTGTTCAATATCACAAGGATTTTTCGGTTAGCGTCGGGCGCCAGGTTCTAGAGCGCAGGGTGATCGACCCGCTTAATTGCCTGGTGTCCTTTAAGCGCTGGATGGGACGTGGCTATCACGATATTGATCGCTCGACCAGCCCTTATCGATTTATGGCCCGCGAGGGACTTGCGACGATCGAAACCGCTGCGGGACCCAAGACGCCGGTTGAAATGTCTGCCGAAGTACTGCGCACGCTTGCCCAGCGAGCCGAGGAGTCATTAAGCGGAGAACTCGACGGTGCTGTGATTACCGTCCCTGCCTATTTTGACGACGCCCAGCGTCAGGCAACCAAAGACGCGGCAACACTTGCGGGAATCAAAGTGCTGCGTCTCTTGAACGAGCCGACAGCTGCCGCTATTGCCTATGGTCTCGATCAGGGCGAGGAGGGTTTGTTCCTGGTTTATGACCTTGGCGGTGGTACCTTTGATGTGTCGCTGCTCCGATTCAGTCGTGGTGTTTTTGAGGTGTTGGCAACCGGCGGAGATTCAGCCCTTGGTGGCGATGACTTTGATGCCCGGATCGTTAGCTTTTGGTTAGAGGAAGCGGGGCTTTCAATGCAGACGCTTGGGCCCGCTGAACGTCATCAATGGCTGATGCTCGCCAAGCAGGCCAAAGAGAAGCTGACCGATATTGATGCGGTAGCGATGCAAAGTCCGATAGGGTTAAAACATATAGATCGGTCAACCTTTGAGACCATCACGAAACCGCTGCTCGACAAAACCTTGCTCGCGCTTCGTCGTGCACTGCGCGATGCCTCGGTTGAACCAGCCGATCTCCATGCTGCGATTCTGGTTGGTGGCTCAACAAGAATGCCGCAGATTCGTCAGGCGCTGGAAGCATCACTTTCTTGTCCGGTTTACGCGCACTTGAATCCCGATGAAGTTGTAGCCATCGGCGCAGCACTTCAGGCGAGTCTGCTGCTCGGTCAACGCACTGCCAATGATGACTGGCTCTTGCTCGACGTTATTCCGCTCTCCCTTGGTATTGAGACGATGGGTGGGCTGATTGAGAAGATTATTCCACGCAACACAACCATTCCGGTTAGCCGCGCGCAAGAGTTCACAACCTATAAAGACGGCCAGACAGCCATGGCGCTTCATGTGGTTCAAGGTGAACGCGAACTCGTCAGCGATTGTCGCTCCCTTGCAAGATTTGAACTTCGTGGGCTGCCGCCATTGGCAGCGGGTGCGGCGCGGATTCGTGTCAACTTTCAGGTTGATGCGGATGGTTTACTTTCTGTCTCGGCTCAGGAACTCAGCAGTGGTGTTCATGCTTCAACCATTGTCAAACCTTCGTATGGCCTGGGTGATGACGCGATCACCCGCATGCTCAGAGACGGGGTTGATCATGCCAACCTCGATATGCAATTAAGAGCATTGAAGGAGCAGCAGGTTGATGCCGAACGCATGCTGCTTGCGGTGGAGGCGGCACTGTCGGCCGATGCATGCTTGCTAAGCACTGAGGAGCAGCATGCGATCCGCTGTGCCATGGATCATTTGCGAAGCATTGCCCTGCAGCATGATCATCACGCCATCCGCAATGCGATCCACGCCTTGAGCCATCAGACCGATCATTTTGCAGCGCTCAGAATGAATCGGGCAGTTTCCTTGGCGTTAAGTGGGCGAAGGGTCGATGAGTTAGCTTCATAGCGCTTGTGCCGTTTAACTGCCAATCTGATGATGCTCATGAGGAATTTCAATGCCGCGTATTGACGTGCTACCCCACGAAAGTCTTTGTCCAGGGGGCAAGTCGATTGATGCCCCAGCGGGTCAAAATCTAGCCCAGGTCTTACTCGACGCCGGTATCGATCTCGAACACGCATGCGGCCTCGTCTGCGCCTGTACCACCTGTCACGTGATTGTGAAGCAGGGCCTTCAATCGCTGGCCATGGCAAGTGATCAGGAAGATGACATGCTTGACCGGGCCTGGGGTCTGACACCGCGCTCAAGACTCTCCTGTCAGGTACAGATCGGCGATGAGCCGCTACAAATTGAGTTACCCAAGTACACCATCAATCATGCGCGTGAGGAAGGCTAATGAAGTGGACAGATGTGTTGACGTTGGCGATCGAACTCGCACAGACCCATCCGGATATCGATCCCAAGACGATTCGGTTTACTGATTTACATCGCTGGGTCGTCGAGTTACCAGGCTTTGATGACGATCCCAAACGCAGTGGTGAAAAAATTCTCGAGGCGATACAACAGGCTTGGATCGACGAAATCTAGTGGCAAGGCGTCGCCTGTGAACTCAACGGCACGACGGGCTTAACGGCACGACGGGCTCAATTGGTAAGCGCGGAAATGAGGCGTTTGCAGGCGTCATCTAAGCAGGTTCTTCTCGTTTTAACGCTGGGAAAAGTATAACGTCACGAATATTAGCTCGATCGGTCAATAGCATGCTCAGACGATCAATACCGATGCCACAACCACCCGTTGGCGGCATGCCGTATTCGAGGGCACGCACATAATCGGCGTCGTAAAACATTGCTTCCTCGTCGCCGGCATCTTTGGCGGCTGCCTGGGCGTGGAATCGGGCCGCTTGATCCTCAGGATCGTTGAGTTCTGAAAAGCCATTGGCGATTTCGCGTCCCGTTATAAAAAGCTCAAATCTTTCGGTAATTGCAGGATTACCGTCTGAGGCGCGCGCAAGTGGCGACACTTCCACCGGATAGTCGACGATAAAGCTTGGCTGCCAGAGTTTTGATTCGGCAGATGCCTCAAACAAAGCAAGTTGCAAGCTGCCGAGTCCTGCGTGACGAAGCGCTGGTACCTTTAAGTCTTCGCCGAGCGAGCGCAATTGCGTGCTTACAAAATCCATATCGTTCAGCTGTGATGCCGACCATTCAGGGTGTTCGATGCGAATCGCCTCGACCATGGTCAGGCGGGCAAAAGGGCTTTCGAGGTCGACAATCTGTCCCTGATAAGAAAGTTTTGCATGACCACAAACTGCGATGGCTGTGTCGCGCAGCAATTGTTCGGTGAAATCCATCAGCCAGCGATAGTCGGTGTACGCTGCATAGAACTCCATCATGGTGAATTCAGGATTATGACGCGGGCTGATGCCTTCGTTACGAAAATTGCGATTAATCTCGAAAACCCGCTCAAAGCCGCCAACAATCAGACGCTTCAAATAGAGTTCAGGCGCAACCCGCAAATACATATCCTGCGCGAGGGCATTGTGGTGAGTGACAAAGGGCTTGGCACTTGCACCGCCAGGGATAGGATGCATCATCGGGGTCTCAACCTCCAAGAATTCAGCCTGATGCATCAACTGACGCAGCGTAGTGGTGATCCGCGATCGTTTTAAAAAGGTCTCGCGACTTTCCTGATTCATGATCAGGTCCACATAACGCTGGCGGTATCGCATCTCCTGGTCTGCAAGACCATGGAATTTGTCTGGGAGCGGGCGCAAAGCCTTTGTGACGAGACGGAGCGCCGAGGCACGAATCGATAACTCGCCCTTCATGGTCTTAAATAAGATTCCTTCGACCCAAACAATATCGCCGATGTCCCAGTGTTTGAATGCTTCATGAGTCTCACCGCCCACGCCTTCGTCATTCAAATAAATCTGGATTCGTCCGCTTGCGTCCTGCAGGGTGGCAAAACTCGCTTTGCCTTGCACCCGCTTAAGCATCATGCGCCCCGCAAGCGAAACCTTTTTTTGCAGTGTTTCGAGTGATTCACGCGTCTCTTGATGGTAATGATCAAGCAGCTCATGGGCGTGATCGTTCGGCCGCACATCGTTTGGGAAAGCCGCCTGACGAAGCTTGCGCAGCGCTGAGAGTTTTTCACGCCGCTCGGCAATCAAATGGTTCTCGTCTTGGGGCTGGTCGTTCATCGTTTAAACACCCATTTTCAGGCTGGCTTGGATAAATGCGTCGAGATCGCCGTCCAAGACCACCTTGGTATTGCTGGTTTCGTAATTGGTTCGCAAGTCCTTGATTCTGGATTGATCTAAAACATAGGATCGAATCTGGTGGCCCCAGCCAATATCAGTCTTGCTTGCCTCAACCTTGTCCTGCTCAGCACGTCGCTTGCGCATTTCAAGCTCAAAAAGCCGCGCTCTGAGCATGTTCATCGCTTCGTCTTTGTTGCGATGCTGGCTTCGATCGTTTTGACACTGCACCACAATATTGGTGGGCAAGTGGGTGATGCGAACGGCTGATTCGGTCTTGTTCACATGCTGACCGCCTGCGCCGGAAGCACGGAACACATCGATTCGGAGATCAGCGGGATTGATATCGATCTGAATAGAATCATCGACCTCAGGATACACATAGACCGAGGCAAACGAGGTATGACGGCCGTTATTACTGTCGAAGGGCGACTTTCTTACCAAGCGGTGAATGCCTGTTTCGCTGCGCAGATAGCCGTATGCATACTCACCGCTGACTTTGATCGTGCAACCTTTGATACCGGCGGTATCGCCTTCGGTTTCTTCAAGCAATTCTGATTGAAACCCCTTCCGTTCGCAGTACCGCAAATACTGTCTTTGCAGCATTTGGGCCCAGTCCTGCGCCTCAGTGCCGCCAGCGCCTGATTGTATTTCCAAAAAGCAATCGCTGGGATCAGCCGGGTTTGAAAACATTCGCCGGAATTCAAGGTTCTCAACCGCGGCGAGCAGGGCTGAAATGTCCTGTTCAACCGCAACGAAGGTGTCAAGATCGCCTTCGGCATGAGCCATTTCAAAAAGTTCGCTGGCATCTTCAAGCGCTTGCGCAATCTGATCAATGCCAAGAACAACAACATCAAGCGCTTTTTTTTCTTTGCCTAGAGCCTGTGCATTTTCTGGATCGTTCCAAACATCCGGTGCCTCAAGTGCAGCATTGACAATCTCCAGGCGATTTTTTTTCTCATCGTAGTCAAAGATACCCCCGTAGCTCATTAACGCGCTGTCCGAGATCTTTGATCAGTGCATCCAGTGCGTTTAGGCGTTCGGCTTCAATGCTCACTTAGCTTGTCCTTCGATGAAATCGTCTGAGAGTCGGGCTTACAGGGCTCGGGGCACGGCTGGCCACAAGGATCGAGTGAGGCCTGTTTAAGCGGTTTGATCGGCATGATTATAGTGCTTCGACATGCTCCAGTACGCACTGCAGGCTTTGTCGTCCCTGCCATCGATTGAGTTGCAAGCGATACGCTGCTCGAATCCTGCGCTCAAAGGGTTCCCGCCGACCAAAGGCGATGCCGTCAAGCTTATGCCCCTGCTCAGCTTGCAGGCGTACTTTGAGGTGTTTGTCGGCAAGTGAATGTTGTGACATCACTTCAAACTGATCCTGAAACAAAGGCGCCGGAAACCCCTGACCCCATATCGCCTCCTGAATGCTCTGAATCCAGTCTTCGCGCAGCCAACTTGGATCGAGTGAACCGTCGGTCCAGACAATGGGCTCTAGTTGTTCAGGGTCGGTCATGGCACTGACAGCCCTGGCAAAAAGTATATCGAATGCTTTGAGTGACTCGCGCCGGATGGTAAAGCCTGCCGCCATCGCATGTCCCCCAAAGCGCACCAGGATTGCTGGCGATTGCTTGCTAACCCAGTCAAGCGCATCGCGCAGATGAAGCCCCGGCATTGAACGCCCTGAGCCGCGCAAAAGCTGCGGGTCAGCGCTTGGCGCGAGCGCCAGCGTGGGTCGATGAAACTGGTCTTTCAGTTTTGATGCAAGCAAGCCCACGATGCCCTCGTGCCAGCTGTCGCTAAACACGACAAGGCTTGGCCCTTCTGCCGCAAGCGTAGGCAATGCCTCAAGAGCTTGTTGCTGCATATCGGCTTGCATACGCTGCCGTTCGCGATTGATGGCATCAAGTTCGCGGGCAAGGCGCTCTGCCTCGTTTGCATCGTCGGTCAAAAGGCATTCAATACCAAGGCTTATATCTTTTAAGCGACCCGCGGCATTGATGCGAGGGCCAATCGCAAAGCCAAGGTCTGCCACTTCGAGCTGCGGGGCATGACGTCCCGAAACACTCATCAAGGCCTTGATACCCGCTTGCGATTTTCCTTCTCGCATGCGTTTTAGGCCTGCGTCAACCAGCGCTCGATTATTTCGATCAAGCTTGACCAGATCCGCGACGGTGCCAAGTGCTACAAGATCGAGTAACTGTTGCAGGCCCGCCTGTGCGGCCGCATGCTGTGGGTCCTGCTCACGAAATCGGCGCCTTAAGGCAAGCAATACATAAAACATAACACCAACGCCGGCGAGATGCTTACTGGGAAACTGGCAGTGGCTCTGATTCGGATTGACAATCACTTGAGCCGGGGGCAGGGAATCGCCCGGCAAGTGGTGATCGGTCACCAGCACGGGCACCCCATGGGCTGCGGCTGCCTCGATGCCTTCGTGTGAGGCAATACCGTTATCAACCGTGATCAAAAGATCAGGCTTTCCGAGCCGGGGGTGTTTCATGGCCAGCGCGACGATCTCGGCTGTAAGTCCGTAGCCGTGGACGCTGCGGTTTGGTACCAGATAATCAACCCTGGCCTGCATCATGCGCAAGCCTCGAAGCGCTACCGCACAGGCTGTCGCACCATCGCAGTCATAGTCTGCGACCACCAGCAATTTTTTTCTTTGTTGGATCGAAAAATATAAAAGATCGACAGCCTGTTCAATACCTGCGAGCGCCTCGGGGCGCAACAAATCATGGAGGCTCGGTTTGGCATCGCTGATTGAGGCTAACGCTCTTGCTGCATAAACCCGCGCCAAAATAGGATTGAGTCCCTGATCAAGCAGCGCCTGCTCAAGTTTTCGATCAACATGACGATTTCTCATCATCGCCGGCAACATCTCATCGAGCACCGTCTCGACGTCGTGATCGCTCAAGCAACCCTCTTTTCATCGCTTGACGAACCATTGAAAAATGCGCTCAAGAAGGCTTCCCTGCAGGATTTGACCAGGGCGTCGGATTCGATAGTGTTCCCAAACATGCTCTGAACATAAAAGCAACTCAAGGGCTTGATGGGCAGGAGCAGACGCAATGGCCGAAAGCAGGGTTCGCAGGCCATGCTCAACAATGTCAGGCTTCAATTGGTCGGCGTCAAGTGTCAGCAATAACAAGTCGTCAACTTGTTGATCTGCCGAAGCTTGAATATAACGTTCTAAACCGCGCAAATAATCGCTCTGGCTTTTTAGGCTGAAATATCGCTTCACCCGCTTACTGCCAGGCTGCAGCCGACCTCCCAACCAAAGGGCATTGATCGGCAACAGACCCGCTTGACTTCGGGCTAGATTGACAGGGTGCTCATGCCAAATCATCTGAATCTGATTCAAGACCCGGCGCCAGGTCCTGGCCTTGCCACCCTGAGCGAGATATTGTTCGACATTAAGTCCTTCAGCAAGGGCGAGTGTGCAACCTTCTAGATCAACATCGCTCCTGTCAAAATGCATCAGCCAGTGCATCGGATCAAGGCATTGAATGGTGATTGTCGATTCAAACCAGTTGGACCAGCTTGCGATGTCATCACTTAAGCTTGCAAGCAGGGCATGGGCTTCGTCCTGACTCAAGGCCTTGTCGCTTAGGGAAGTCACACCAACATGGTCCAGGCGGACATAAAAGTGACAGGGCGTCAACAAGATCCGGTCCTGCTTCACCGTGCCAGCGGCGCTGAGCTGTTCAAGCTTGGTAGCGTCACGGATCAACGGCCAGCACGATAGGCCATCAAGCGCGCTTGCCCTCCAACCCAACTGTTCGCAAAGCCAATGTTCAAGGGCAAGTGTCCGGGGCGTGATGGACGATTCCTGCCAGCGATTGATCGCCTCACAAGACCCCATGATTGAGGCCCAGCTCGCTTTGACTTCGGGCCAGTCTCTGCTTGGCAGATAGCCATCCAGCACGTAAATGGTTGTGGCAGCCGCCGTCTTGTCTGACGTTGCGCTGTTTGATGCCGTTGCGCGAGGGGATGCCTTGTTCGTCACAGTATTGTTCGGGGAAGGGGTGCTTGGCGCCATACGGTGCATTGTATGGCTGTGGCACACTCTTTCCATGCAATTCGAATGGCAACTCGCATGGGCCTATTGGCGTGGACGACGGTCAAATCCGACCGGCAACGGATTCATTTCATTCATCGCACTCTTATCGGTTCTTGGGATCGGACTTGGGGTGGCTGCCTTGATCACCGTTTTGTCGGTGATGAACGGTTTTCAAAAGGAAGTCAGAAATCGGATGTTGTCCGTGGTTTCGCATCTTGAGTTGCATTTGCGGGCCGAACCCCAACAAGACGATCAGAAGCTGCGTCAAACCATCAGCAAACATCCTTCGGTGCTTGGTATGGCGCCCTTTGAACCCTTGCAAGTTCTAATGACCCGCGATGAGACACTTCGCGCCGCCTTGATTCGAGGTATTGACCCAGCCCAGGAGGGCCTTGTTTCGAGCATGGTTGCGGCAATGCCTGCAGACTTGCGCCAATCCCTTGAGCCCGGTGCCTGGCGGATTATCCTAGGGCGCGAACTTGCCCGTGTGTTTGGCGTTATCCCCGGCGATCGCATCGTGGTCATGGCCCCCGATCTGGGTGACCATGGTGCAGGTTTTGCGCCGCGGATTAGGCAGTTTGAAGTGATTGGTGTTTTTGAGTCAGGGCATTATGAATACGATAGCGCTCTAGCGTTGATTCATCTTGACGATGCGCTCAGGCTTAATCGACGAACACAGGTACAGCACTGGCGCCTGCTCACGGATGATCCCCTTCGGGTTCGCAGCATTGCGAGCGAACTTGTCCAGGGCTTGGACGATCGGTATGAACTGCGTGACTGGTCACAGGAGAACCGTGTCTGGTTCGAGGCTGTTCAGGTCGAAAAACGCATGATGTTTATTATTCTCACGCTGATTGTTGCTGTGGCGAGCTTTAATCTGGTTTCCATGCTGGTAATGACGGTGGTCGATAAGCGCAGCGATATCGCGATTTTGCGAAGCATGGGTGCAGGTCAATGGTCGGTGATGCGAATTTTCATGCTGCAAGGGCTTGCATCCGGGGGGCTTGGCACCGGGCTTGGCCTGGGCCTAGGGCTGTTACTGGTCGCTTCGCTCGATGCGCTCCTGCGTTTTCTGGAGGGTCTTTTTGGTTTTGAAGTTTTACCCAAAGGGATCTATCTTTTACAACGAATTCCAACGGATCTGCATCTGAGCGATCTTCTTGAGATTGGCTTGATTTCCTTGTGCCTGTCCTTTTTGGCGACCCTTTATCCGAGTTGGCGGGCAGCATCAACAAAGCCGGCTGAGGCTTTACGACATGGCTGATCTGCTGGTGGTTGAGGGTCTTACGAAATCTTATATCGGTCCTGCGCCTGGCAGTCCGATATCGATTTTGCGCGAGGTTTCAATGCATTTGCAAGCTGGCGAGTCGCTTGCCATCATGGGTCGATCGGGCGCCGGCAAGAGCACGCTGCTTCATTTGCTCGCCGGCTTTGAAAAGCCCGATTCAGGCCATATTCAATGGGAGGGGGTATCGCTTGGGTCAATGAAAGAATCCGCCATCGATAAGCTGCGGAATCAACGTTTCGGATTTGTTTATCAGTTTCATCATCTCATTGAAGAATGCTCTGCGATCGATAACGTTAGTCTGCCCTTGCGTATCGGTTCAGTGTTCGCTCGTGAGGCAAGGCAGCAGGCCGCTGCCATGCTCACCCGCCTGGGTCTCGAGGATCGGCTGGAGCATCGTCCATCGGCCTTATCCGGTGGGGAACGACAGCGCGTTGCTGTGGCGCGTGCTTTAGTTCACCGGCCAGCCTGTGTGCTCGCCGATGAACCCACGGGCAATCTGGATGAGCAAAGTGCGGCCCAGGTCTTTAAGCTTTTTCGGGAACTCGCGATGGAGTCTCGTACAGCGCTCCTGCTTGTCACCCATGATCATTCGCTTGCGAAGGCATGTGACCGGCTGGTTGTGTTGGAAAATGGAAAGTTAACATCGGTCATATGAACATATGAGCACCGATACTGGTATTTCATGAGCACTGTCGCTGGCATGTCATGAGTACAGATTCCGGGACTGAATATCTGCATTGGTGCGACACCCACTGCCATCTGGATGCCTCCGAGTTTCAGCCGGAGCTTGACAAAGTGATGAGGCGATCAATGGCTGCCGGTGTTGGGCAGTGGATTGTGCCTGCGGTATCGACAAGTGCCTTTGAAGTTGTACGTGCTATTGCACATCGCTATGCGGGTGCGGACTATGCCTTAGGGATTCATCCGCTCTATGTGAAGACCGCAAAAGCCTCGCATATCGATTTGCTCGAGACCTGGCTCTTGAGACATCGCGCCGATAAGAAATTGCTTGCCCTCGGTGAAATTGGCCTGGATTTGTATCCGGGCCATCCGCCGATTGAGCAACAACAATGGTTCTTTGAACAACAGTTGCGATTAGCGCAACGTTATGATCTTGCGGTGATTGTGCATGCTAGGCGAGCTGCGGATCAGGTGTTTGCGGGCCTTCGGCGCTTTAAGATTCGCCGCGGCATTATTCACGCTTTCAATGGCAGCGAGCAGCAGGCTAAGGCACTGATCGGCCAAGGTATGTTGCTCGGTTTCGGTGGATCCTTGACCTATCAGGGCTCAAGGCGCATCCGCAGGCTTGCGCGGGAGTTGCCACTCAGTGCAATGCTGCTTGAAACCGACGCGCCGGATATTCGACCAAGCTGGTTTGCCGGGAGGCTTGATCAGCCCAACGAGCCCTGTGAACTCCCAGCCATCGCCGCTTGCCTTGCAGGACTGAGAGGGCAGACCCTGGCTGAGTTATCAGATGCCTTCGCGGGCAATCTACATCGTTTCAAACAAAATTTGTAGGGACACAAGCTTAGGCTAGGACCCTGCAGGGGTGAATCCCCTTGCCATCTTTCGTTTACATCCGGGCTGGTTTTTCATGGCCGGATGCCTCGTTGTCCAGCAGTTGGCGGCCCTACCCGTGCTACCCGATCTGGCAAACATTCTCGGCGCTTTAGGTCCGGACGGCGGGCGCGGTCTGCATATCCTGATCTGCTTGGCCGGCCTTGGTTTAGCTGCTGTTGCGCTAGCCCTTCGATGTGGCATCAGGCAGGCAGGCGTTTTGGCCTGGTCTGTGTGTAGCCTGCTAGCAGGCTTTGCTTGGGCGAGCTTTCAGGCCGAGTCGGCCTTGAATAAGCGTTTACCCCTGGCGCTCGAAACCGAGCGACTCGTGGTCCGAGGGTTTGTCAATGGACTAGTCAGGCTTGAGGACCACCCGCCCAGTGCCAGCTTCCCCTTCCAAATTCAATCCTGTGCCGAGGCAACTCAGTGGTGTCCGGTGGGTTCAAGCATTCTTGTCAAAATAAATGTTGGCAAAACTGCCCCACAGTCTGGCACCAGCGCCACTGCATCCTCATGGATTCATGCCATTCAGGCTGGCAGCGTCTGGCGCATGGATTTACGTCTAAAGGCCTTGCACGGACAACGTAATCCCGGAGGACCAGACCTTGAGCGGCTGGCCTTACAGTCGGATTGGGTTGCCCGGGGCTCGGCACCGGCATCGCATCTTGAAAAGCTCGACGATCTGGCGATGCATCCGCTTGCCTGGGTGCATCGTACGCGAGAGAAGCTGCGGGCAGCATTAAGACAGAGTGCCCTTGCCGCTCGCGCAGGGCAGTCAACAAACATCGAGGCTGTCAATCAGGCAGACCGAAAGGCTGAATTGCCCGACCTGGGCCGAGCCATGGCGGTGATCGAAGCACTGGTGATCGGCAGCGGTGAAGGACTTGACCCGGAGCAGTGGGATGCCTTCAATCGCACCGGGGTCGGGCACTTATTGTCGATCTCTGGATCGCACGTAACCATGTTTGCAGGCTTTGCCGCGTTTTTCGGGGTGGGTTTGCTGCGCCTGAGCGGTGCTTCAGGTCTGCTTGCGCTGCGATGGCACACGTTGGCTGTGCCCCGTGTGATTTTCGCCAGCCTGGGCGCGATTGCCTATACGCTGATTGCAGGTTTTGGACTGCCAGCGCAGCGCACCTGCGCCATGGTGCTGGTCACCGGACTGATGGGTCTCAGCGGCCGGCGCCACGCACCTCAAGCGGTGCTCTCGATCGCCGGTGTGATCGTCTGTCTGATTGATCCCTGGGCGGTAGTCTCGGCGGGCTTTTGGCTATCTTTTGCAGCGGTTGCAGCCCTGGTGCTTAGCGGTCAGGCGATGCAGCGGCCGACAAACCCTGAAATTCAGCAGACGGTCATGCCCTTGCATGGCTTGAGGAACAGCTTGCTTGAGGCATTCCGAGGACAGTGGGCTGCAAGCATTGTCATGATTCCGCTCTCAGTGCTGTTTTTTTCGCAGATCGCTTGGCTTGCGCCGCTTGCCAATGCGATTGCGATTCCCTGGATCACCTTCGTGATTACCCCGGCCTCGCTTCTTTTGGCTTTGGTCGCATCTGTTTCGACTTCCTTGGCAGCTTTGCCGATTGCCTGGTTGAGCGCCATGACTGAAGCCAGCCTGGGTTTACTTGATTCGATGGCGGCCTGGTCGTGGATTAGCAGCCATCGCGCGCTACCCCCTGAGGCGGTGATTGCGTTTGCCATCATCGCTTGTTTGATGCTGATCTGGCCGATTGCGCCTTGGCCACGCTGGGGGGCTGCGCTTTTGATGCTACCGATCATGTTTTGGCCCCAAGATCAACCCGCAGAGGGTGAGCTGCGGGTTCTGTTTTTTGATGTCGGGCAGGGGAGCGCCGTCTTGGTGCAATCTCGCGCATTCAGCTTGCTCTACGACGCTGGCCCTGCCTGGAGCCTTGACGCTCGCGAGGATGGTCGAAACGCGGGCTTTCAATCGATCTTGCCTGTGCTGAGACGTCGCGGGATTGAATCGCTCGACTGGATGGTGCTATCCCATGCCGACCTCGACCATACCGGTGGCGCATTGAGTCTGCAACGCCACCTGCGAATTGGTCAGATTCTTTCGGGCTCACCAGCTGATGAACCAAGCCTGAGGGGATTGGCGGTAACACCCTGCCATCGAGATATCAAGCTTTTGGGCCCAAAAGACAAGCATGCCCAAGACAGCGCGGCGGCGGCCCATGCCCAAGGACTGAAGGCAGAAACCCGGATGCGCTTTCTTCACCCGCCAAACATCAGTGAGGCGCAGGAGACATCTGGACCAGCCGATGCTATTGCAGCGCCAAAATTGCTGCGCAAGTCAGCCAAGCGCAACCGTAACGCCCAAAGCTGTGTCCTGCTGATTGAACACCAGGGTCGAAGCCTTTTGCTGCCTGGTGATCTTCCGGCCTTACTGGAGAGCTCGGTGCTCTTGCAGGAACCCGCTGAACCAGCCCAAACCCTTGATGTGCTGATGCTCGGTCATCATGGCGCGGCAAACAGCAGCGCTGCACCCTGGCTCGATTACTGGAAACCAGCAACAGCGCTTGTGCAATCGGGTTACCAAAACCGATACGGGCATCCGCAGCCTGAAACCCTCAGACGGCTTTGCGAACGTACAATCGACTTACGCCGAACCGATATTGAAGGCGCCATCGAAATCCATATTGGGCCGGATGGCCATATCCGCTGGCAAGCCGAGCGAAGTCGGGCAAAACGCTACTGGACTCGGGTTTTGAAATTGCCAAGCGACTGTCGGAACGACATTGACAACAAACCCAAGGAGTTCAATGCCCATGACTGACATCAAACGTATTGGCGTCGGAGCGCGTATGAGCGATGCTGTGATTCACGGCTCGACGGTTTATCTGGCTGGCCAGGTTGCCGAAGATACAAGCGCCGATGTAAAAGGACAGACCCAACAAGTACTTGATGCGATTGATCGTCTGCTTGCCGAGGCACACAGCGACAAGACCAAGATTTTGCAGGCGCAAATCTTCCTTGCTGATATCGGGGATTTTGCGGCGATGAATCAGGTTTGGGATGCCTGGGTGCCGCAGGGCCAGACGCCTGCGCGTGCTACCGTCGAAGCCAAGTTGGCTACGCCAAAGTATCTTGTCGAGATCAAAGTGATCGCCGCCTGCGGCGAATAACCCGCCGCTGTCTGGCGAAGTTCCTTCTTTATCTTGCGCAGGTCCCCTTATTATCGCCAGCCGGCCTGATCAACAAGTTTTACGGCAGCCGCTTGTCTTGCGCCGATGGTGGCGATCGGCAATCTGTCCGCCTTAAACGAGCCCATTGCATCGAGCGCAGGGTTGCTGATCTTCACCGAGGGGACTGTTGGCCATTCATTGTTGCCGTCCGCGAGCATTTGCTGCGCCTCATCGCTCGCCATAAATTCCAGAAAACGCATCGCAGCCTCACGATTTTTCGCATGCTTGACGATGCCGCCCCCGGTCACGTTCACATGGGTTCCTTTGTCGTCCTGATCTGGCCATATGAATCCCACTTTTCGGATCAACTCCTGATCTTCAGCTTTCGTTGAGCGCATGAGCCTCGCCAGATAGTAGGTATTGCTCAATGCAACACCACACTCACCGGTGGCTGTGGCACGAATTTGATCGGTATCGCCGCCTCTTGGCGGGCGCGCGAAGTTGCCGACGACGGCGCGAGCCCAACTTAAAGTGGCGCTTTCTCCGCGATGTTCGATTTGTGACGCGATCAGTGAAAGCATGTAGGGATGGGCTGCTGAGCGGGTGCAAACGGCCGACTTAAAGCGGGGCTCGGCAAGAGAGGCATAGCTTAGTGGCGGCTTATCGCCAAAACGTTGTTTATTGAAGACAATGATTCTTGCGCGTTTTGAAAATCCCCACCAAGCATAGCCTTGCGCTTCCTTTGTGGCGCGCATGCTCTCCGGAATTCTCTGTCGCAAGACTTCTGAATCGCTAAGCGCGAAGAGTCCTTCGGAGGCAGCGCGTGATAATCGGGCAGCATCAACAAGGACCAAGACATCTGCTGGGCTGTTGCTCCCTTCGCTGCGGAGACGTTCAAGCAAGGCCTCGTCGGCCGCTTCGATCCGATTGACCTGGATGCCGGTATGCTTGGTGAAGGTGGCATAAAGCTTGTCATCGCTTTGATAATGACGTGCGGAATAGATGTTGACGGCATTTGAAGACCAGGCCGCGGCGCTGATCAGATTCGCAAGCGTAAATGCGACGATAGAAATTAAACGTTGTTTCATCATGGTGTTCAATGAGGTTAATAAAAGTTATCGAGGGTTCCAAGGGGCTGGCCAAACGAGAACGAAGGCGATCAATTGGTCTGGTCGATCAAAATCGTCAAGCGCCTCGCATGCATCAGGCGCTCCGGATGCTGCATGATCAACGGATCGATAATAAAAGAAATCATTCCTATTTGCAAGTTAATGACTACATACGATGAATTCCGAATTAGATGGGTGCCCAATAAAAAATAGACGGCAAGTCATTACGCTTCTTGGTGGTGCGCTGCTGCTACAGAGCTGTGCAAGCATCGGCTCAGGTAGCGGACAGCGCAGCGGCGCGACCGGCGCTTCAAGCGGCAGTCCGGCGGACAACGCCGTCGGTGCTTCGTCCGGGTCAACCGCGGATCAGGGCCTGGCGCCTGCAGGGCCCGTAACAGTTCCCAGAGCGCCATGGGCGCTTGCGCTCGGCGGTGGCGCAGCGCGCGGGCTTGCGCATGTGGGTGTCATTCAGGTGCTTGAGCGCGCCGGGCTTGTACCGGATATGGTGGTTGGTACGAGTGCGGGGGCTCTTGTGGGTGCCCTTTGGGCAAGTGGTATGGACGCGGCCACCTTACGTTCGGTTGCGCTTTCCTTTGACCAGTCTTCGCTGGGAGACTGGGCCTTTAGCACGCGCGCGCTGCTCAAAGGACAGGCGCTCGCCGACTTCGTCAACCGGCATGTTGCAAATCGACCCATTGAGCGATTTCCGCGCCGCTTTGCAGCGACTGCGGTCGACCTATGGTCTGGAAAGTTGGTGGTGTTCGACCGTGGCAACGCGGGAATTGCCGTCAGAGCCTCTGCTGCCGTACCCGGCGTTTTTCAACCTGTACAGGTCGCGGGACGCGAGTATGTCGACGGTGGTTTGGCCTCGCCGGTTCCGGTCCGTATTGCCCGATCAATGGGTGCCAAGCGGGTGTTGGCGGTCGACATCTCTGCCAAGCCACAATTTCAGGCAACGCAAAGTCTTGCTGAACTGTTGATGCAAACCATCAACATCATGGGGGAACATCTCGGACAAGCCGAAATTGCAGAGGCGGATCTGGTGCTTAGACCGGAGGTTTTTCAGCGATCAGCCATCGACTTCAGCACCAGGCCGGAAGCCATCGCCGAGGGTGAAAAGGTTATGCTCGCATCGCTCGGGAAATGGCGGCAAACGCTTGGGCTAACGGGGTCTTAAACCGTTTAAGCCCGCGTTGCCTTGGCGCGTTGCGCCGCCTTCGCTTTGCGTTGATTCGGCTTTGTCGCGGGTTTGCCCTGATGAGGCTTTGCCTTTAATTTCGAGGCTTGCTGTTGGATGGCCGGGATCAGCGACGGCCTTGACGCAGGGCCTGAGGAAATCCGCTGATCCGAGACCGTCATGGCGGCATTCGGAAGCGGGCGCTGCTCCTCCAGATAGGCCTGCGCCGCTGCTGCTTGTCGTCGCCACTGCGCGCCAGCGAAAAGACCGCCGCCGCCCGCGCCTGCCATCGATGGCGATCCCGAGCCATGCGTTGGACCTTCAAGTTCATGCAGTGGCACGCCGATGCGTGCAAGCGTGCGATCGATCAACTGATCAAGCGCCGCAGGATCCTGGCTAGGAAGCTCGCCCATCACTCTTCGGGCACCGTCAAATCGCCTCACCCAATAGCGGTCGCCCATGGAATCGATTCGAATGGACTTTCCTTTGGCCGGGGCATGCACAAATTTGTCGTCGCCGAGATAAATGCCGACATGCGAGAACCCACGTCGTTGGGTATTGAAAAACACCAAATCGCCTGGAAGCAGATACTCCCTCCCAATGGAGGTTGCGGCGCGGCTCATTTCCTCGCTCTTGCGGGGCAAAACAAGACCCGCAGCTTCGTGAAAAACATGGCGCACGAAGCCGCTGCAGTCCATGCCGGTTTCCGGAAGATTGCCGCCCCAGCGGTAGGTGATCCCCATGAGCGACAACGCGCGAACAATCACCTCGGCGGGCAAGCTGATGCTCTCGGCGGACGGTCCATCCGATGCAAGATTAGCCTTGGCGCTGCCCGCAAATGCAAGCTGTAAGAGCAGCATGCAAAGCAAACTTGCGCTGTATCGGCATGCCTGGCGTGCCGCTCGATTAAGCATTTGCTCGGTCTAAGTTCTGAAACATGCGCGCAGGCTAAGGGAATAAGCCGCTGATGTCAAAGGTTTTGCGCCACAAATCCGCTTTCATTCAACTGCTTGGGTCCAGTCTTTCATGTGTTGCGCTCAGCGCGTCTAGCAATGGGTAATTGCGGCGGCATAATAGCCCTGTACGCCTATCGAGAGGTCTTGCCTATGGAAAGCTATGCTGCATTTCATCGTCGATCACTAGACGACCCGAGGGGTTTTTGGGCGGAGCAGGCCAAGCTCATTGCTTGGCATCAAGCCTTTGAGCAGGTCCTCGATGACTCGAGTGCACCTATCAACCGATGGTTTGTGGGCGGAAAAACCAATCTTTGCCACAACGCACTTGATCGCCATGTTCACGAGCGGGGCGAGCAAAAAGCGCTTGTGTTTGTCTCCACCGAAACCGAGGAGGAGCGGGTCTACAGCTACAGCGCAATGTTACGGGAGGTATGCGCGGTGGCAGCGATGCTGAGGGCCCAAGGCGTCGGCAAGGGTGACAGGGTGTTAATTTATATGCCAATGATCCCTGAGGCCGTCTTTGCGATGTTTGCCTGTGCTCGCCTTGGTGCCGTTCATTCCGTGGTTTTCGGCGGTTTTGCCTCACACGCGCTTGCATCCCGCATTGACGATGCAGGACCTAAGCTTATCGTGAGCGCCGATGCGGGATCACGCGGTGGCAAGGTCGTGCCTTACAAAGGTCTTCTCGACGAAGCGATTGAGCTCTCGACGCACAAACCTGAGCGGGTGATTATGTTTGATCGCAAGCTTGCGCCGATACAGCTTGTAGCCTTTAGAGACTTGGACTACGCGCAGCTTCGAGAGGCACATCTCGACGAAGCGGTGGAAGTCACCTGGCTTGAGTCCAACGATACAAGTTATATTCTTTATACGTCAGGAACAACCGGAAAGCCCAAGGGCGTGCAGCGCGATGTTGGCGGTTACGCTGTGGCTCTTGCCGCTTCGATGCAGCATATTTTCCCTGGCAAGCCCGGTGAGGGTTACTTTTGCACCAGTGATATCGGCTGGGTGGTTGGGCACTCCTACATCGTGTACGCACCTTTGATCGCGGGCATGTTCACCATTCTTTACGAGGGAACACCGCTTCGTCCCGACGGGGGTATTTTCTGGCAAATCGTAGAACGCTATAAGCCGACGGTAATGTTTTCCGCGCCCACGGCGGTTCGCGTACTGAAGAAACAGGATCCAGCCCTGTTAAGACGCTACGACACCTCGTCTTTACGCGCGCTTTTTCTCGCGGGTGAGCCGCTTGATGAGCCCACAGCGCGATGGATCGCCGAAGGACTCGGTGTGCCAATCATCGATAACTATTGGCAGACCGAAACGGGCTGGCCGATCTTGACCATCGCAAAGGGCGTGGCGTCGGACCTGCCCACCAAATTCGGCAGTCCGGGATTGCCGATGTACGGTTACGACGTAAGACTCTTGCACGAGGGCACGGGCGAAGAGGTCGGCGCTGACGAAAAAGGCGTGGTGGCGATCATGCCACCCTTGCCCCCTGGTTGCCTGCAGACAGTCTGGGGCGATGATCATCGATTCCGTAAAACCTACTTTGAGTCGATCCCTGGGGTCATGGCCTATTCAACCTTCGATTGGGGCATCAAGGATAGCGATGGTTACTACTTCATTCTTGGCCGCACCGACGATGTGATTAATGTTGCCGGTCACCGCCTCGGAACGAGAGAAATCGAGGAGTCGATCAATTCACATGCATCGATTGCTGAGTGTGCGGTGGTGGGCGTGGCCGATCAACTCAAAGGCCAGGTGGCAGTGGCCTTCGCGGTGCTCAAAGATGGAACGCTTGCGCAGGATCAGCGCAGCCATCTCGCCCTTGAAGGGCAGATCATGAAAACGGTCGATCAGCAACTCGGGGCGGTGGCAAGACCTTCCCGTGTTCACTTTGTAACCGTACTGCCCAAGACCCGATCGGGCAAAGTGCTCCGTCGGTCGATACAGGCGATCTGTGAAGGGCGTGACCCGGGTGACCTCACGACGATTGAGGATCCCGCTGCGCTCGAGCAGGTACAACAATGCCTTCAGGCGGGGTATCAGGTGTAAAGTCAGCTAGGATGCGCGAACCGCGCAGGCCCACGACGCACAAAACGCGCAGGCGGGTATTGCGGCACGCCGAGGAGATTGAAGCTGGCACTTACAGGTTCTATGCGAAACCATCTGCGCCCGGGCGTTGCGCCCTATGAGGTGCTCGCTTGGGCTTTTTTGGACTTTGCAAATTCAGGCTACACGACTGTTGTGCTGACGGCCGTGTACTCGGCTTATTTTGTCGGGGTGATCGCAGGGGCTGCGCCTTGGGCAACACTGCTTTGGACCTTGACGGTCTCGGGCGCTTCGCTGCTTACCATGCTCGCGCTCCCAACACTCGGCATGTGGGCCGATCACGCTGGCGGCAAGCGCTTGATCATCTTCTGGGCGAGCCTGCTTTGCGGTCTGGCTACAGCGGCTTTGGCCCTGGTCGACAGCTCGGCGCTTTGGATGGCGGTTGCCCTGGTCGGGCTATCTAGTCTGGCCTTCAATCTTTGTGAAACCTTTACCGCAGCTTTTTTGCGCGAACTTGCCAAACCGAGTGCTTACGGTCGCGTATCAGGATGGGGTTGGAGCTTCGGCTACCTTGGAGGGATGCTCACGCTCGGCCTATCGCTCGCATGGGTCTTGCAGGCAAAGGCGCAGGGGCAGAGCGCCAGCCAGTTCGTCCCGGTCACGCTGTGGATTGTGGCAATGATTTATGTGGGGGTTAGCCTTCCCGCACTTGCGTGCTTGAAAGAGCGTCACCAAGTCGAAAGCGGGCAGAAAGCGCAATCCTGGGAGGGGGGATGGCTTCGACTTCGCGCATCCTGGCAACGTACGGCTGAGTTGATCGACCTCAGGCGCTTGCTTGGCTGCTGTGTTGCCTACCATGCGGGCATCTTTGTGGTGATTACCCTGGCTGCGGTTTACGCCGAGCAGGTCATGGGCTTTCAGCAGACCGAAACCATGATGCTCGTGTTTCTTGTCAATATTGCAGCCGCGCTTGGCGCCTTCTTTTTTGGCAGATTTCAGGACCGGATCGGGCATCGGCGTGCGCTTGCCATCACCTTGGTATCGTGGATCGTGATGGTTGCGATTGCGGTACTCGGTCAAAGCCGGGAGGCCTTTTGGCTTGCGGCCACGCTTGCGGGTCTGAACATGGGCTCGAGCCAATCAGCGGGCCGTGCGATGGTCGCTCAACTTGCACCGCTCGGGCGCCAGTCGGAAATCTTTGCGCTTTGGGGCTTCGCCCTGCGGCTCTCAGCCATACTCGGTCCGGTTTGCTACGGATTGCTTGTCTGGCTCACCGATGGACAGCAGCGCGTTGCCCTTGGCTGTGTTGGACTTTTTTTTCTGCTTGGTTTGTGGCTCTTATCGAGCGTCAACATACAGCGTGGTACGGACGCCGCCATGGCTGGCGAGACTTTTCGCGAAAAGTTCTAGGGAAAAGCGCCACGAGTCGCGACAGGTTTGTTACATTGCGCTGCATGGGCGCGCCCGCCGGTCCGTCCTTATTCAATCAAACAATGGGAGAGTTGTACATGAAGCAAGTGAAAGCAGGCGTAGCGGCCCTGGCAATTGGCTCGATAGCCGTTTTCTCCGGTGTTGCCCATGCTGGAAAGACCCTTGATGCAGTCAAGCAGCGTGGTCAGTTGATTTGCGGTGTGAGTACCGGTCTGCCCGGTTTTTCGCAGGCAGATAGTCAGGGAAACTGGGCTGGGCTTGATGTGGACGTGTGCAAAGCTGTTGCTGCCGCCGTACTAGGCGACGCGAGCAAGGTCAAATTCGTACCCCTCACGGCACAACAGCGCTTTGCAGCGCTACAGGCCGGTGAGGTCGACGTGCTGTCGCGCAACACCACCTGGACCCTCACGCGCGACGCCTCCTTGGGCATGTTGTTCACAGGCGTGACCTACTACGATGGCCAAGGTTTTATGATTCCTGCAAAAGCGAAAGTGAGCTCAGCCAAGGGTCTCAAAGGTGCAACGGTCTGTGTTCAATCCGGTACCACAACCGAGAAGAATTTGACCGACTTTTCCAAGTCTAATAACCTGAATTTGAAGCCTGTCGTGTTTGAAAAGCTCGAAGCTGCCAACGCGGCTTATTTCGCCGGCCGATGCCAGGCTTACACCACTGACGCTTCAGGCTTGGCAGGTATTCGTGCCAAGGAAGCGAAAAATCCAGAAGAGCACAGGATCCTTCCTGATCTGATTTCGAAGGAGCCACTTGGCCCCTCAGTTCGCCGCGGTGACGAGGAATTTTTTACGATTGTGAAATGGACCTTTAATGCCTTGCTGGAAGCTGAAGAGTACGGCGTAACCCAAGCGAACGTGGACCAAATGAAGTCAAGCACCGAGCCACCGGTTCAGCGCCTGCTCGGGACATCAGAAGATATGGGCAAGCTTCTCGGTCTTGATAAGGAATGGGCTGCTCGGGCGGTGAAAGCCGTTGGCAACTATGGCGAAATGTTTGATCGCAATGTCGGTGAAAAATCAACGATTAAACTGCCCCGAGGTTTAAACAACCTCTGGAGCAAAGGTGGGCTGCAATACGCACCGCCGTTGCGCTAAGTCGGTTTGTCGTCTACCGCTGGAGACTAGTCCTGCTCAAGCGCTGAGCGGCTGGTCTCGCGGTTCCGATTTGGCGGCCGACCTTACTGCTCATGATGGTTTTTTGATTCGCTATGGATAAAGCTGCGATTCAATCGCATCGCTCGGCGCGCACGGCTGCTGAAATGGTTTCAGCAAGGCCTGCGCCCCCTGCGGTCTCGTCATGGTCGATACAAAGTGAGGCTTTCAGATCCAAGCTCTTCCAATTGCTATTAATTCTGCTATTGATCGCGATAGGAGCTTATCTTTTTCATAACACCACCGAAAACATGCGCCTGCGCGGCATTCAAAGCGGTTACGGTTTCTTGCTGCAACCCGCTGGCTTTGACATTGGTGAAACCATGTTTGCCTACGACTCGGGTAATCCTTACTGGAAGGCGATTCTTGTTGGCCTGAGCAACACCATTCGGGTGGCCTTCCTGGGAATTTTGTTGGCAACGCTTATCGGTACTGCCGTTGGCATTGGGCGTTTTTCAAGAAACGCACTTTTGCGCGGGCTTTGCCAGGTCTATGTTGAGTTTTTTCGCAATGTGCCTGTATTGTTACAGTTGTTGATGTGGTATCTCCTGCTCACCGAAATGCTGCCTGCGCCCAATGAGCCCTGGGTGTTTGGCGCAGGCTTTTACTTGAGCAAAGGCGGCATCAGCTTTCCCTTGCCCCAGTGGGCTTTCGGTCACGCAAGCGCACTTTTTGGGTTTGCATTGGGGCTTGTTGCTTTGTTCTATTGGCGACGCCGGCAGTTCCAGCGTTTTGAGCGAACTGGTGAGGCACCGCGTCTGTGGTTGCCGGGCCTCGCGTTGCCCTCGTTGGGAACCTTGCTGGGATGGATGATGGGCGGTGCACCGACTGAGATGCGCTACCCGGAGATGGGCGCTTTTGCGATCGATGGGGGAGGAGCTTTAACGCCTGAGTTTCTTGCGGTTTTAATCGGGCTCACGCTTTACACCGCAGGTTTTATCGCGGAGGTGGTCCGTGCGGGCATCCAGTCAGTACCGCGCGGACAGGGCGAAGCCGCGCAGTCGCTCGGATTGTCTGCGGCGCAAGAGATGCGTTTGGTCCTTCTGCCTCAGGCTTTGAGAGTGATCATTCCGCCCCTCACCAGCCAGTATCTCAACCTCACTAAAAATTCTTCGCTCGCTGTGGCGATTGGGTATCCGGATGTGGTGTCAATCTTGAACACCTCGATCAATCAAACCGGACGTGCCGTGGAATGTATATCGATCATCATGATGGTGTACCTCACGACATCCCTGAGTACCTCAGCGTTTATGAATTGGTACAACGCCCGCGCTGCGATTCAAGAGCGATAAATCTTGAAGTCCCTTCGGATTGAGAACGCAAGAGGACCATCCCATGGTTCGCTATAAGGCCGAGGTGTTTGCGCCGGTAGCAGCTCGCGATGCGCCGAGACGCGATCAGGGCATTTTGGCAGGCTTGCGCAGGCAGCTTTTCGGGAACTGGTTCAGCACGCTCACGACCCTTGTTTTGATTGCGGTGTTGTTGCAAACCTTGCCTGACTTTATCGCCTGGGCGCTGATCCATCCGGTTTGGACACCGGATGCCGCGCTATGCAAGCAAGCAATGGGAGAGGGTGCCTGTTGGGGTGTGATTGCTGAAAAGTATCGCGTTATCATTTTTGGCTATTATCCCCATGCTGAGCATTGGCGTCCTCTGATTGCCACCCTGCTCTTGCTCGCCTTGTTGATCGCCAGCTGCACGAGGGCGCTTTGGCGTCGGTGGCTGGTACTGCTCTGGTTACTGGTGATGGTTGTTGTTTTTGTGATCTTGCGCGGTGGCTGGTTTGGGTTGAGCGCTGTGGAGACCGATCGATGGGGCGGTTTACCCCTCACGGTTTTGCTTGCCACTTTGTCGATTGTTGCTGCCTTTCCTTTAAGCGTGATTGTCGCCCTTGGCCGGCGTTCTCACATGCCGGCGATTAGCGCTGTTTGTACGGTTTACATCGAGCTTATTCGCGGCGTCCCGCTGATCTCAGTGCTTTTCATGGCCTCGTTTCTTTTTCCACTGTTGATGCCAGCCGGTACCAAAATCGATGTGCTCTTGCGCGTTTTTATTGGCATTACGCTTTTTGCTGCCGCCTATATGGCCGAGGTAATCCGCGGCGGTTTGCAGGCTATTCCGAAGGGCCAGGTCGAGGCTGCGCAGTCACTTGGCATGGGTTACTGGCAAACCCAAGGAAAAATCGTCTTGCCTCAGGCACTCGCGATGGTGGTTCCCGGTGTGATGAATAACTTTATTGGTATCTTTAAAGATACCTCGCTGGTCACGATCGTGAGCCTTTACGAACTCACCGGGGCACTGGGCCTAGCGCTGAATAGCGATGCCGACTGGCGACCTTTCAAGCTTGAGGCTTATTTATTCATCACGTTGATTTATTTCGCGGGCTGTTACGCGATGTCACGCTATAGTCTTTGGATCGAAGCGCAGCTTTCTAGGTCCAAAGCCCGCTAAGTATTTTTGACGGATATCTGTTGCTATGAGCGAGACCATCATCCGCTTCACCAAGGTCAATAAATGGTACGGGAACCAGTTCCATGTGCTCCGGGATATCAATCTGGATGTTTTGAAGGGCGAGAAGCTTGTGATCTGTGGCCCATCGGGTTCAGGAAAATCAACGCTGATTCGATGTATCAATCGGCTTGAAGAACATCAGGAGGGCGATATCGTGATCGATGGTATTACCCTCGGTGACGATGTGAAGGCGATCGATGCCGTAAGAAAACAAGTGGGTATGGTGTTTCAGCAATTCAACTTGTTCCCACACCTGACCGTGCTAGAAAATCTAACCTTGTCACCGATGTGGGTCAGCAAAGTGCCCCGCAAGGAGGCCGAGGAACGAGCCATGCTGCAACTCGAACGGGTGCGGATTGCCGAGCAGGCCAGCAAGTATCCATTGCAGCTGTCAGGCGGTCAGCAGCAGCGGGTTGCTATCGCAAGAGCGCTCTGTTTGCGTCCGAAAATCATGCTTTTCGACGAGCCGACTTCTGCACTTGACCCCGAAATGATTAAAGAGGTGCTCGATGTCATGATCGAGTTGGCAGGCCAGGGAATCACCATGGTGGTGGTCACCCACGAGATGGGTTTTGCCAAGGCGGTTGCAGATCGGGTGATTTTCATGGATCAAGGTCAAATCGTTGAGCAAGCGCCCCCTGATCTGTTTTTCAATGATCCGCAAAGTGATCGAACAAAAGATTTTTTATCGAAAATTCTCGGGCACTAGCGCTGGTACGACAGCGCGCTTCGAGGAGCGGGCCCTTTGTTTTTTTGATCGATCACCCTTGATGTTCAATGGCTTGCCTGGCAGCCATTTGCATGGCGATGTGGAACAAGCCTTCGAGCACGAGATTGTCAATCAGACGGTGCGCGATTTCCAGCCGAGGTGAGAGCATCCGAGCCGCGCCGCCAGATAAAATGCAAATCAATTTGGGATGCTCATCTTTGTATTGGCGAAACACGCGCTCGACCGCGCCTGCTTGAGCGTGCAAGCACCCGGAAGCAATCGCATCCACGGTCTGCCGGGGATACTGAAGATACTCGCCGCTTGCATCGGGTAGGGCTGCGGTTCGTTCGTGCAGTGAACGTTGCATCAAACCAAGTCCGGGCATGATCGACCCGCCTTCGAAGTTGCCTTCCGTGTCGAGCAAATCCATGGTTGTGGCGGTGCCGCAAACCACGACCAGGGCTGCCTGCGATCCAACAAGCGCTCTCGCACCGATGAGCGCTGCCCAACGATCGCTCCCAAGCTGTCCTGGGTTCCTATAACGGTTGTGAACGCCGCATTCCTCATCCAAGGAACTGATCCAACGCGGCGCGGGCGCATCATGCCAAACTTCAAGGGCGCGCAGCAATGGATTTCGCACGCGCGTCCCGGCGACACTCGAAATCACAATCATGGCTGGACAGGCCTGTTCGCGCCAGTCAATGGCCAATATCGGAATTTCTGCTAGCAGGACGCGGCCTTGAACAATGCAGTGCTCAAGGGCCAGGCGATAAACCTGTGGTGATTTGTTTAATGGCGTGTTGTTCGCATCGGCATGGTCTTGTTTGCCTGCGTTTTGAATGCTAATCGCCGAGTACCGACCCCATTTTAAGAAGGTGTTTCCGACATCGATCAACAACCAGTCGGAGCCGCTCGGAACTCTGCCAGCAGTGAGCATTTGCATAAGCCTGGGCGATGCAGTGTTGATTAAATAGCTTTGCCCAGTGGGTGCAAGCGAACCCCAGGGCGCAGCTTAGTCCAGGCAAATTCGGCAGGATCGGCCAGTGCGGGTCCAGGTGAGCGTGCAACGATGACCGCTGCGGCGATGGGCTGGAAGTCAGCACGAAAATGAACCGAACTCTTGAGCACCATCAGCCTTTGTTGAATCGGCTCGACACCGAGGTGGCGAAACATTGCCTGATCAGCAGCTTGGCACTTGATGCTTGCCACTGCGACGCGGACGCCTTCATGCCGCAGTAAAGCCATTTTGCCGAGCTGCATCCTAAAACCTTTGAACATCGGCCCGGTACATGTGAACCTGCCATCGCCAAGCCGCTCAACCGTGAATCGACGCCTAACAGCTTGATGTCCTGCCAACCCTGATGTCGCCCCTAATTCAAATGCCAGGCTTGCGCCTTGACCGGCTTCATGAGCGCGTTCAGCAGCCAGCGGATCAATCAACAGTCCAAGGCAGGCGTCTTGTGCTTTGAGCGCCAACAAGGCTTCGAGCATGCCTGTCGTGTCACCGTTGCCACCGGCGCCAGGATTGTCTTGCGTGTCGGCGATGATCACAGGCCGGCCTGGGCTGCCAAGCTGCATCGCCCTTTGAATCGCATCCTGTGGTGTGAATAGCTCAAGGGCAAAATCCTTCTCGGCACTTTCAACCGCATCAACCATCGCGTTCATGGCCTGATCAAGCTTGCCGGCGTCAAAGCCGTAGGCAATCACGCTCATCCCGCACTCATGGATGTCGGCCATCGGGAAACCAGGCGCAAAGGACAGGTAGCATCCATGTTGCTGCTCGAGACGCCCGAGTAATTCGTAAAGGCTTTTGCCTGGTTCGATAAAGGTGCACTGCGAAGGAATGCCTGTCAGATATGAAAATGCATGATGCCGCTTGATCGGGCGCTTACCTGTTGCGAGCATTTGCATAGCCAGAAAAGCGGCGCGTGCGCCGGTCTCTGCCATATCGACATGTGGATAAGTTCTATAAATCGACATGGCATCGGCGTGTTCCACCATGGCCTTCGTCACATTGGCATGCAGATCAAGGCTGGCAACCACGGGCACGCGCGCGCCGACAATCGACCGGACCCGCCGCAAGATTTCACCCTCACCATCCTCGTGGTCCTCGGTAACCATGGCGCCGTGTAAATCAAGATAGACCGCATCAACACCTTCAGCACGATCAACCGCATCTCTGAGCCCTCGTTCAATATCACCCACAATGCTTTCAAAAGCATCTTGCGTGACATGTGCCGAGGGTGAAGCAGCCGCCCAGGTCAGAGGAAGCAATTGATGGCCTTGCGCGCGAAAAGCTTCGATTGCGCCTTGAGCGGGGATGTTGGCGCCTTCAAGCGCCGCAAACAAAGCATCGCCGCGTTGAATACCCGGCCAACCACCCCCCTGTTCAAAGGCAAGATAGCTCGCCTTTGTCGGCGCAAAGGTATTGGTTTCATGTTGCATACCGCCAATTGCAATGCGAGCCATGTTGTCAGCCTCCCTGGATCACTTGACCAGCCTCAAAGCTTGTATCGAGGTCAAGCGGATACACCGGTCGTCTAACCCTATGAAAACTCAGACTGTGATAGTCCGAAGTACATACGCCAACGCCGGCGCATTCGACCACTGCTGCTGCGAGGTCACCCAGTCCTGCACGCCAGTGCACGCGGCTTTTCAACATCAAAAACTTTTTGCTGAAAGGGTCAATGCCTAGCGTGACCAGGGTGTTGATGTCGAAAGGTTCAACATGTCGACTGATCACCGCGATGTCGATACCTCCAACCTGCAAGACTGCGGCAGGGCCCATGTTGGCGCGCTCGCCCCTCGCCATCGGGCCGCGGAAGCGATATTGACCGTCGCTGAGTGTTTTTACCCGGCCTTTCACCTCAAGCGGTTCGCCCTGACGCTTGAGCGAGGGCAGGTCTAGCTTGCCACCAAGTTGCAAGCTGGTTTCAGCGCCAATGCCGATGGTCATGAGTTTTTGAACGGCTTCAGGGTCAAAGATTGCAAACGCGGCGGCTTGTTGGAGATCGGCTCGGATCATCGCTGCAAGAACTGCCGTGGTATCCATCGTGCCGCCCGATGCACAGTTATCGTAGTGATCAAGCAAGACCACGGGCTTGCCCTCGGCGGCATGCTGGGCAAGTTGTTTCGCTCGCGAGATGGCTTCGTCAAGCGGCTCGATCTGGTAGACAAAAGATGCTCTTGCCTCCCAGCACATTGCAAGCAGTTCGTCACGCCAACGATCGGCTCGGGCCTGATCACTGGGGTCGATGACAAGGGCGCTCATCCCGGCGATGGGGATATCGGCGTGGGGGAAGCCAACGAAGACACTTGCTGCGAGTGCGCCTTCAGCTTCGATCGCTTTGCAGCGTGCTTGTATTTCACGGTTGGGTGAATCAAGACTTGACTGGCGCATCACATGAGGCAGCATCGGTACTTGTCCCCAAGCCTTACAGGCTATCGGTTGCCCGCCTCCATGCACAGCTGCCTGTTGACCTGACCGCTTGCTCACGAGCCAATCGATCACCGGCTTCGCCGCCCTAAGACCTGTTTCGTAGACATCGACATGAGGGTAGGTTTGGTACCCGGCGAGCAGGTCTGCGTTCGAAACCATGGTGTTGGAGAGGTTGGTGTGCATGTCGAGCGCAACAGCAATGGGTATATGCGGCGCAATCGCCCTCAATCGCCGCAAAAGCTCACCTTCACCGTCGTCGTAGCGCTCGGTCACCATCGCACCATGCAAATCAAGCAACACGGCATCGCAGCCCGCTTTGACCGCATCGCAGATGCGAGAAACCATCCATTCGTAGGCCGCATCCTGAACTGGACCGCTTGGCGGTGCATTGCCTGCGACTGCAACGGTATAGTCCGCGCCAGCTTGCTCCGCCAAATCAATCATCGCAGCGATCGCTGAGCCGGTATGGCGGTATTCCTTGACTGCATCCGCGCCACATGGCGGTTGATCACCAATCCGGCTAAAGCGCGACAAGTCGGTGGGCACCGGTGAAAAAGTGTTGGTTTCGTGCTTTAGTTGGGCAATAACAATCCTCATGCGCTAACCCCTGATAACTGATCGATCGTGATCAAGCTGTGACGACAGGTATCTTGCCGATTTTTGCCTGCCATATTCTCGGACCTGTTTCGTGCACTGATTCGCCGTGGGCATCAACGGCGACCGTGACCGGCATGTCCTGGACCTCAAACTCGTAAATCGCCTCCATGCCTAAGTCCTCAAAAGCCACGACTTTGGCGCTGCGAATCGCTTTAGAAACCAGGTAGGCAGCGCCGCCCACAGCCATCAAATAGGCAGCACGGTGTTTGCGGATGGATTCGACTGCGGCCGGCCCGCGTTCAGCTTTGCCAATCATCGCGATAAGCCCGGTTTTACCGAGCATGGTGTCGGTGAATTTGTCCATGCGTGTGGCGGTCGTGGGTCCTGCAGGCCCAACGACTTCGTTGCGCACTGGATCAACCGGCCCTACGTAGTAAATAACCCGGTTGCCGAAGTCAACCGGCAAAGGCTGCCCTTGCTCCACCATATCCTGAATACGCTTGTGGGCGGCATCCCGACCTGTCAACATCTTTCCGTTAAGTAACAAGGTCTGCCCCGGTTTCCACGCGGCCACCTGCTCCGGTGTGAGCGCATCAAGATTGACACGCTGCGAGCGTTGCGTGTCGGCTGTCCAGGTAATCTGCGGCCAGTCGCTTAAGGATGGCGGCTCAAGACTCACCGGACCGCTGCCATCAAGCACAAAGTGCGCATGCCTGGTTGCTGCGCAGTTGGGAATCATTGCCACGGGCAGGTTAGCGGCATGGGTCGGGTAGTCGAGGATCTTCACATCGAGCACGGTCGTGAGGCCCCCGAGTCCTTGGGCTCCAATGCCCAAGGCGTTTACTTTTTCGTAGAGCGAGATGCGCATGGCTTCAAGCCGATTTGCGGGGCCTCTGGCGAGCAACGCCGCCATATCAATCGGTGCCATGAGGGCTTCCTTGGCAAGTAGCATCGCTTTTTCGGGTGTGCCGCCGATCCCAATGCCGAGCATGCCCGGCGGACACCAACCTGCGCCCATGCTTGGCACCGTCTTCACAACCCAGTCAACGATTGAATCGCTTGGGTTCAGCATGGCCAGCTTACTCTTTGCCTCCGAGCCGCCGCCTTTTGCAGCAACGATCACTTCGAGATGGTCACCAGGCACGATCTCGGTATGGATAACGGCTGGCGTGTTGTCTTTGGTGTTTTTTCGACTGCCAGCGGGGTCGGCCAGTACCGACGCACGCAGCAAGTTGTCATGATGGTTGTACGCCCGGCGGACGCCCTCGTTCACCATCTCGCTCAGGCTAAGCTTGGCGTCCCAGCGCACATTCATGCCGACCTTCAAAAACACTGTCGCGATGCCTGTGTCCTGGCACATGGGCCGCTTACCTTCGGCCGACATGCGGCTGTTCGTGAGAATCTGTGCGATGGCGTCGCGAGCCGCAGGGCTTTCTTCACGCTCATAGGCTGCGCCAAGTGCCCTTAGGTAATCGAGCGGATGGTAGTAGCTGATGTACTGGAAAGCATCAGCGATGCTTTGAATAAGATCGTCTTCGCGAATTGTCGTCATGATCTAACCCCTGGCCTGAATCGCAGGGATTCTATAGGATAGGCATTTGCTGGTGCCCGCTTAGGGCGCTGTAAGCGCATAACGATCGTTTTGTCGGACATCCCCTGGCAGCTATCGCTGGCCAGGGTATTAGAAAATGGAAGTTTGAATATTCTTCGAGGAGCTAGCGATGAGTGCTGCCATCACGTCGGTGCTGCAGGAAAACCGTGTCTTTCCCCCACCACTGGGATTTGTCGATCAGGCTAATGTATCGGGTATGGCGCGATACCAGGCCATGTGTGCGCAGGCTGATGCTGATCATGAGGGATTTTGGGCCGGCTTGGCGAGACAGAACCTGCTTTGGCACAAACCCTTCACCCAAACGCTTGATCAAACGAACAAGCCCTTTTATCGCTGGTTTCACGACGGCGAACTGAACGTGTCCTACAACTGCCTCGACAGGCATCTTGGTACACCCACCGAACAGAAGACTGCGATTGTTTTTGAAGCAGACGATGGCGCGGTTACCGCCATCACTTACCGTGAACTTCACGACCGTGTCTGCCGGTTTGCCAACGGGCTGAAAGCGCTCGGCCATGGCATGGGTGAACGCGCCATCATTTACATGCCCATGTCCATACAAGCTGTGGTGGCGATGCAGGCTTGCGCAAGGCTAGGCATCACGCATTCGGTGGTTTTTGGTGGTTTTTCAAGTAAATCCCTGCACGAGCGTATTGTTGATGCCGGCGCGACCCTTGTCATTGCTGCCGATGAGCAGGTGCGCGGCGGCAAGCATATGCCGCTCAAACCTGCTGTCGATGAAGCTTTTGCGATGGGTGATTGTGATGCCGTCCGACATGTTGTTGTCTGGCGGCGAACCGGCGGACAGATTGCATTCAATGCGCCGAGAGACGTTTGGTGGGATGATGTCGAAGCAGGGCAGAGCGATCACTGTGAACCGGTCTGGGTACCGGCCGAGCATCCCTTATTCATTCTTTATACCTCAGGTTCGACGGGTAAACCTAAAGGCGTGCAACACGCTTCGGGGGGTTACTTGCTCCACGCGATGCTTACGATGCAGTGGACTTTCGATATCAAACCGAGCGATGTCTTTTGGTGTACCGCGGATGTCGGCTGGGTAACAGGCCACACCTACGTCGCCTACGGACCGCTTGCCGTGGGTGCAACAGAAATTGTTTTTGAAGGGGTGCCCAGCTATCCTGATGCGGCACGTTTTTGGAAAATGATTGAACGGCATCGCTGCACGATTTTCTACACCGCGCCGACGGCGATTCGCTCCTTGATCAAAGCGAGCGAAACCGATGCAAGCGTGCATCCAGCCCGGTCTGATTTGAGCAGTCTGCGTTTGCTGGGATCAGTGGGCGAACCGATAAATCCGGAGGCCTGGATGTGGTACCACCGACATGTCGGTGGTGAGCGCTGCCCGATTGTGGACACGTTTTGGCAGACCGAAACCGGCGGTCATATGATCACGCCACTTCCAGGTGCAACGCCCCTTGTGCCGGGCTCCTGCACCTTGCCATTACCCGGTATCGATGCAGCAATCGTCGATGAAGCCGCCCATGAGATGCCCCATGGGCAAGGCGGGATTTTGGTGATCAAGAGGCCATGGCCTTCCATGATCCGTACGATTTGGGGCGACCCCGAGCGCTTCAAGAAAAGTTACTTTCCGGAAGAACTCAAAGGCTATTACCTCGCAGGCGATGGTGCCGTTCGTAACAAGGACACCGGCTATTTCACCATCACGGGCCGGATCGACGACGTGCTCAACGTTTCCGGGCACCGGCTAGGCACGATGGAGGTCGAATCGGCCCTTGTCTCCCACGCTTTGGTTGCCGAGGCAGCGGTGGTCGGCAGACCTGATGACCTGACAGGAGAGGCGATTTGTGCCTTCGTGGTGCTTAAGCGTGCACGTCCGAGCGGTGATGAGGCCAAGCAAATCGCCAACGAGCTTCGCAATTGGGTGGGTAAGGAAATTGGTCCAATCGCCAAGCCGAAGGACATCCGTTTTGGCGATAATCTGCCAAAAACCCGTTCTGGCAAAATCATGCGCCGGCTGCTGCGGTCGATTGCACGCGGTGAGGCGATCACCCAAGATACTTCAACGCTGGAAAACCCGGCTATTCTCGAACAGCTCAACCAGCGTCTGTAGCAGAAGCCTCAAGCGACATTGACTAGGAGGGCAGGATGCTACTTGGCGCCAGTGTGGTGAAGTTGATCGCCGAGATCGCGCTGATGGCCTTACTCGGCAGGGGTTTGGTCGCGGTGCTCGCCGGTGCTCGCCGTGACACAAACTTTTTTTATCAAATCCTCACGCTGCTCACCAAGCCGTTTGAGAGCCTTGTTCGCCTGATCACGCCGCGAATTGTGATCGACAGGCATATACCGCTGGTGACCTTTTTCATCATGGTCATGATTTGGTTCGCCGCACTGTTTGCAAAGATCAATGCCTGCTTAACCATGGGGGTCGAGCTATGCAAATAGCTAACACGCTTCAGTGGCTATGGATGCGTTGTCAGGTTTTCGTTTTCAATCTTTTAGGTCTGAATCAGCAAACCATGCAGTGCCTTAGGGTCATGCAGCAATTGCGTCCAGCCGATTTTTTTGTATTGACCACACTGGCACATTTTTTGGGTCAGGAGAGGCGGACACGCCCGGAAGCGATCGGGCTTTTGCGTCAAGCACTGTTACAGCAAAACGATAATGCCGCGTTGCACTTCAACTTAGGCTTTTTGCTCGAACAGCAGGCCTTACTGGCAGAAGCTGAATCCTCGTTTCGACTTGCCATCAGTTTCAATGACAAGCTCGATCGCGCCTGGTATGGACTAGGTCTTGTTCTCATTCAACAGGGCCGCTCAGAGGAAGCGGTGCAGGCCCTGAGACGAAACACTGAGCTTCAGCCCATGAGTCCATTTGGTTGGTATCAGCTCGCCCGCTTGCATCTCGATCGACAAGAAACCGAGCAGGCGCTTGAAATTATTCGCCATCTTCAGGGCTTTGAGCCCAAAATTGCTGAACAATTAAAGCGGGAAACCGGTTTAAGGCCTTGATGATGTTGTAAATTACGTCACGGACTTTGATTTCTGGATTGCGTAGTTGCCGTGAATGCGGCTACGATAGCTAAGTTTTTTATAGCTGATGAAGAAACCAGACCAAAGAAAGCTGGTCCTTTTAGTAACCATAAGGGGGTGTTATGCAACTCAATGAATCGCATGAGCGGTATTGGCAGAAAAACCTGAATATCACGGCAATACTGCTTGGTATTTGGTTTGTGGTGACCTTTGTGGTTGCCTATTTTGCTAGAGAGCTCTCCTTCACGTTTTTTGGCTGGCCATTTTCCTTCTGGATGGGCGCTCAAGGCGCATTGGCTATTTATGTCCTCATCATCGTTTATTACGCTGTTTATATGGGGCGTATTGATGAAGAGCACGGCGTTGCAGAAGAAATGGAGGATTGATCATGGCCGGATTAGCAGGTGATTCAGGCGGCGGCAACGCCTTTGACGCGAAGTCGATGACTGCCTTTAAGGCAGGACTTAATCGTGTTTATACATTTTATACAGGGGGCTTTCTTGCCTTCGTGATCGTGCTCGCGATTTTGGAGCAAATGGGATTAAGCCGTTCCTGGATCGGCTTTATCTTTCTGCTCGCGACGATAGGCCTATACGCTGGTATCGGCATCATGAGCCGTACGACCGATGCTTCAGAGTACTACGTGGCGGGTCGGCGAGTGCCAGCACTTTATAACGGTATGGCAACCGGCGCAGACTGGATGTCGGCAGCATCGTTTATCGGCATGGCGGGCACGCTTTACCTCACGGGCTATGGTGGTTTGGCCTTTATCATGGGGTGGACAGGCGGCTATTGCCTGGTTGCCTTGTTTCTGGCTCCCTACCTGCGCAAATTCGGGCAATTCACGATTCCCGATTTCCTCGGTGCTCGCTATGAAGGTAACTTGCCGCGTACCCTTGGCATTCTCGCTGCCATTTTATGTTCCTTCACCTATGTGGTCGCGCAGATTTATGGCGTAGGTTTGATCACAACCAGGCTCACCGGTGTGCAATTCGAGATTGGGATTTTCCTAGGTCTAGCCGGTATCTTGGTCTGTTCTTTCTTGGGCGGAATGCGAGCGGTAACCTGGACGCAGGTGGCGCAATACATCATCCTGATCGTGGCCTATTTGATTCCGGTGGTGTGGCTCTCGGTCAAGCAGACCTCGGTGCCCATACCGCAGGCCATCTACGGCTTTCAGCTCGAGAAGGTGACCGAAAAAGAGAAAGCGCTGCGTGAGGATCCCAAGGAAAAGGAAGTCATCGCTATTTTCAAGGCACAAGCTGATGCGCTTGGTGAAAAGCTCAAAGACATCAAAGCTAGTCTTGAGAAAGACCGAGCCGAGGCTAGCAAGAAGCTCGAGGACTTAAAGGCAAGCAACGCCCCTGCTGAGCAAGTTGCTGCTGCTGAAAAGGCGCTCTCAGCTGTTCCCAAGGATGAGGCAGAGGCAAAAACAGCTTGGACAAAGGCGAAAGCTGCTGCCGAGGCAAGGGCTAAACCGCTTGCCGGTATGCCAGCGCACGCTCAGATTTACGCAGGCGATCCGAACGGTGACCAAAAGGCGAAGGACACCTTCGATACTTCGCGGCGAAATTTTATGGCGCTGATTTTCTGTCTGATGGTTGGTACCGCAGCCTTGCCGCATATTCTGATGCGCTACTACACGACACCTTCGGTTCGTGAGGCGAGGGCATCGGTTGGCTGGTCACTGTTCTTTATTTTCTTGCTCTACTTCACAGCGCCAGCGCTCGCTGTGCTCGTGAAGTACGAGGTCTTCCACGTTTTGGTTGGGACGCCTTTCGATAAGCTGCCGGCATGGATTGCGAATTGGTCCAAGGTTGACGCCGCACTGCTATCGGTGGTGGACATCAACAAGGACGGGATTTTGCAGCTTGGCGAGATGCGAATCGGTGGCGATATTGTGGTGCTGGCAACGCCAGAGATTGCGGGACTTCCCTATGTGATCTCCGGTTTGGTTGCGGCTGGTGGCTTGGCGGCAGCGCTTTCCACCGCCGACGGGCTGTTGCTCACGATTGCCAATGCCTTGTCGCACGACCTTTACTACAAGATGATCGACCCGAATGCTTCCACCGCAAGACGGGTAAGCATCTCAAAGGCTTTGCTGCTTGTGGTTGCGCTGGCGGCAGCCTATGTTGCGGCTCAAAAGCCTGCTGATATCTTGTTCCTGGTCTCGGCAGCATTCTCCTTTGCGGCAGCAGCATTTTTCCCCGCCTTGGTGCTCGGCGTGTTTTGGAAGCGTGCAAACAAATGGGGGGCTTCTCTGGGCATGATTGCCGGTCTTGGTGTCACCTTTTACTACATGGTGACGACACAGCCCTGGCTGCGCGGCATCTTTGGTGTCACAAGTCCCATCGAACTTTGGTGGGGTATTCAGCCGATCTCTGCAGGTGTCTTTGGGGTGCCGCTTGGCTTTGCGGTCATCATCATCGTTAGCTTACTCACAGCAGCCCCTGGCCGTGATGTGCAGGAGCTTGTCGAGCATGTCCGTTACCCCAATCTAAAGGGCGATACGCTCAGAACGCAAACCGATTAAGTGCGTTCCGGTAGCTGGAACGCAGCTCTGGCTTGCATCATTGGTGGGTGATTGCGGTCTCTTCGGAGACCGCTTTTTTTTCCTATCGCGTTCGTGTTCAAACGGGCTTCAAGGCATTAGAGCGCAGTCATATCGCGCCCCATCGACTTTGTCATTGACAGTTGACTTCACTTTCCCGGGCCGGTCATGGCCTGAGCGTGCCTCAACTTCGATATTGAAGGCGTCTTCCGAGGTGGTTTCTTCTTATGTCTAGAACAAGAAAATGCTTGATTTCGTAACTTTTTACTTGATAAATTCTTGGGCACCAATCTCCTCTCGAATAAATACAATCTCTATAACTTATGAATCAATCGAGCCTTCTAGCTTGCGTGCCATCACAGGTATGGCTTGGCGGCTTTTCTTTGAATGAGTTGTGGTTGCCCGATGCAACAAGGAGATATCATGAGGGAGCCTATTGACCTGAGTGCGCAAGCCTCGGTCGGATTACCAAGCAGACCGAGACGATTATCAGCGATTGAAGGCGATGCCGAACACATTCGCCTTCATACATTGAATCGCTATGAATTGTTTGAGTCGGGATCAAGCGAAACCTTCGATCGCATCGTCGAGCTTGCAGCGCAATTCATTGGCGTTCCTAGCACCGCCATCAGTTTGCTCACCGAGGACAAACAGTGGTTTCTTGCGCAACGCGGTATCCCGGTCAAGGAAACCGCACGCGATATTGCATTCTGCGACCATACCATCGCACAAGACGATGGCCTGTTGGTCGTCAACGACGCAACAAAAGATGAGCGGTTTTGTAGCAATCCGCTTGTAACCGGTTCGATGGGCATTCGCTTTTACGCAGGGGCCGCATTAACCGTTTCCAATGGGCAAAGGCTCGGTGCGCTTTGCGTGATCGATAGCAAGCCGCGCAGCCTGAGCGAACAAGAGCAGCGGGTCTTGAATCATCTGGCGAAGATTGCAGTCGATGAATTTGAGCTGCGCCGCCTGATACGAGAGCAAGCGGCGCTGCTTCAGGAGAAGCAAGCTCTGGCTGAGCGCCTTAAGGCAGAATCGGCCGCAGCAAGGCGCGAAACCGAGCGTGCCAATCATCATGCCCGGGCTAGAAGTCAATTTCTTGCCAACATGAGCCATGAAATCCGCACGCCAATGAACGGGATGATTGGCATGGCGGAACTTTTGCTGCAAGAGCCGCTGCCGCCGTATCAAACCGACCTTGCCAGAACCCTATTGCAATCCGCCGAGTCCCTCTTGGGCATCCTCAATGATGTCTTGGATCTTTCAAAACTTGAGGAAGGCTGTGTGCGATTAGAGTCCTTGCCGATGCACCCCAATAGCGTCTTATCTGAGGTTATCCGATTGCAGCAGGCGCGCGCTGAGTCTGCCGCTATCAAAGTGCATTGCGGTCTGCGAGACATCGGTTACCGTCTTGGCGATCCCACCAGGTTTCGCCAGGTTTTGAACAATCTAATCAGTAATGCGATTAAGTTTTCAAATCAAAATCCGATTTGTCTTCATTTGCTGACACTTCGCGAAGGTGATGGCGATTCGGTCGATAACTTGTGGGCCGAGATCCTCGATCGATGCGGCGTTGGCTTTGATGGTAGCTGCTGGGAAAAGCCACACTGGCTAGCCGCGCCTTCGCTTCCACTTGCTGGTGATTCATGGTGTGCAGTGCTAATCCGTGACGCCGGTATCGGAATGAATCGCAAGCAACTCGAGCGCCTTGGGGAGGTCTACAGTCAGGCCGACGATAGTATGACGAGACGCTTCGGGGGGACCGGTCTTGGGCTCAGTATTTGTGCAAAGCTTGTCCACTGCATGGGCGGTTCCCTGGGGTTTTCCAGCATGGAAGGTCTCGGAACGATCGCACTATTATTAATATCGATGCCAAAAGTCGAACCAAGAGGGCCGCAGTCGCCGCCTGTTTGCAGCCCCAAAGAGCAACGAAGACTGTCGATTCTTCTTGCCGAAGACCATGAGACCAATCGAAGGGTTGCCCTTGGCCATCTCCAGGCGCTTGGCTGCGATGTGACCATCGCTGAAAACGGACGCGAGGCACTCGTGTGCGCCGATAAGAAAGCTTTTGACCTGATTCTGATGGATATCCAAATGCCAGTGATGTCAGGTATTGATGCCATCAAAGCGATTCGGCAGGGCGAGTCTCTTTGTGCCCACGCACCGATTGTGGCGCTCACAGCAAGCGTGATGCAAGACGAGCGTGATGCGGTCACTGATGCGGGCGCTGATCAACTTCTTGGTAAACCGTACCGCCGTGCTGAGCTTGAGGGTGCGATCGCCCAGTGGTGTTACACCGGCACCTGTTTTGATCAAGTATTTTGGGATGAAAATTACAGTGAATTTCCGTTGATTGATCAGCAGTCGCTCTTGCAGTCTGCACGAGATAGCGTGCAAAGCTGTGTCGCGTTACCGCTTGATATCTCTGACCAATCCCTCAGACAGCATCTTCATCGGCTCGCGGGCGCATGCAGCCTCGTGGGTTATCGTGATGCAGCCAAACGTTTTCACGCGCTTGAAAGTGCTTGCAAGCATAGCCAAAGGGAGCGCAGGACACAGGCCGAGCTTGTAGTGAGTCTGCGCCGCTTGCTTTATTCGCTCCTTAGCGAAATAAACCTTCGTTTGTCACAATTTCAATCAACCCATCACGAGGAACTCCAGGATGTTACTTGATCCCCAAATTCGTCGCGTACTGGCTATCGACGACGATCAGACCACGCTCACCATGATTACTTTGTCCTGTCGCGGGCTTCAGTCAAACATTAGACTGCAAACCGCGAGCACCGCCGAACGTGCCAATTGGCTGTGCCGTCAGGAAAGGTTCGATCTGATTATTCTTGATCATCAATTGACAAATATGTCGGGACTGCAATGGTTGGATGGCATCAAACCTCATTTGCGTCCGAGTACCGCTGTGATCGTGTTCAGCGGCGAACTTGGCGCTGATGATTGGGCTGAGTACCAGCGTCGCGGTGTGCTTCAAGTCTTAAACAAGCGAAGGCTTACGCTTGGGATGATGGGCACGGCATTGAAACAGGCGCTTGAAATGGCTTGCGTTTGAGCGACGCTTCAATCGGTCTGATACGGTGGCAAAATGAAGGCATGTGTCAAAGAACCGGCCTTGGATTAACCGCCGCGCATACGCGGTGAGCAGTCATGCGTGTCTTACTGGTTGAGGACGATGCTTTACTTGCCGACGCGCTCAGAATCGCCTTGTCGGAGGCTGCCCATCAGGTCGATGTGGTGGCAGACGGCGAACTTGCTGACCAGGCGTTGCGTGATGTCAACTACGATCTGATGGTCCTGGACATCGGTCTACCCAAGATGAATGGGCGCGATGTCCTTCGGCGATTAAGGCAGCGTCATGCCGGCACGCCGGTGCTCGTCTTAAGTGCACTTGAGCGCATTGAGGATCGTGTCGATTTGCTTAACTTAGGGGCTGACGATTTTCTTCAAAAGCCCTTTCATCTCGGTGAACTCGATGCTCGTGTCAAGGCCTTGCTTCGTCGTGCGCACCGTCATGCAAACAATGAGCTCGAATTGGGCCGCATCAAGCTTGACATTGATGGGCGCCGTTGTTTTGTGGATCAGGTGGCGATGGACTTAACAGCGCGGGAGTTTGCGGTGGTTGAGTTATTACTTTTGCGAGCTGGCCGCGTCGTTACCCGAAGCCAAATACTCGATTTACTCTATGGTTGGGAAGACAGTCAGGCCACCAACACAGTTGAAGTGTTGATTTACCGACTGCGAAAAAAGCTTGATTTTTCAGGATGGCATTTGAAGACCATCCGTGGCATGGGCTATTTGCTTGAGGCGTATCGAGGCTAGTTTGAATGCAGGTTTACCCCCTTCCGTAAGTCAAAAAGAGCTTCATGCTTCAATTCGATCAAGGCTTTATAAGGCTTTGATCGTTCCATTGGTTATATTGGTTCTTGTTGATGCCTTCATCGGCTATGAGATGGCCCATCGCTTTGCAGCGCAGGCCTATGATGAAGCGCTGCAGCTTGTAGCGGAAGACTGTCTCGATCAGCTTCAGTCAGTTGAATCCGATGATATTGCTGCCTATCCCCATTTGCTGCGACAGTTTAACGCTTCGCCAAAGCAGCTTGTTTATCGAGGTCTGTACGATGCCAACAAACAACTCATCGCCGGTGTGAATATCCCGCCGCCAAGCACAGCCGATCTAAAATCCACGACAAAAGATCAATCGCAGCGTGAATGGACGATTTACGACGGCCTGCTCGACGAGCATCCTGTGCGCATCATGCAGATTGCGCTCCATGCAAATAAGGTGGTGCTCAGGGTGGCAGAAGACGGCAGCCGCAGCCTTGAACTTGAGCATTTGATTCACTCACTGGTTCTTGTGCCACAACTGATTCTGCTTGGCGCTCTGTTATGGATTATAAAACAAGCAGTGAGCCATGGTCTTTCGCCGATGCGCCGTTTAGGAAGTTTGATCGTCTCGCTCAAGGGTGAAGCGAGGCTTCAAAGCATGAGCCGCCAAATACCCGCAGAGGCCATGCCTTTGGTTGAAGCCATTGATGAACTTTTGGATCGCTTGAGTAAGGCCAGAGGACTTCAGGATCGTTTTATTGCCGACGCAGCGCATCAACTGAAAACACCGCTTGCAGCAATCATCACCTACAGCGAACTCTTGCAACGCAGTAACCTGGACCCCCAACAAATTAAGGCCTTAGAGAATTTGCAAACAGGCGCAGCCAGGCTCGCAAGAATGCTCAAACAATTGCTTGCTTATCTGCGCAATGCTCCCGAGTCACCGCTGCTCCCGTCGATGGAGACTGTCAACCTGTCTCATCTGGTGCAAGAGGCCGCGCTTGATTGGGCCCCACGTGCCATTGCTCATCACTTGGACTTTGGCGTGCAAGTCATCGATGCCGACCTTTTTTTGAGCGCAGATCCGATGAGGCTTCGCGAGATGCTTGATAACTTGCTCGACAACGCGCTTCGCTACAGCGTTACCGGTGGGCAAGTGAGCGTTTCCCTTTTTAAAGGCAAGGCGATTTGCGTGCTTGTGGAGGACAGCGCCGAGATCATTCAGGTTTCCGAGCGCGACCGTATTTTCGAACGCTTTTACAGGATCCCAGGGACCACGAAAGATGGCAGTGGTCTTGGCCTCGCAATTGTGAAGGATATTGCGTCCTTGCACGGTGCAGACCTGCGGGTTCGACCCCGCACAAATGGGCAAGGCAACTGCTTCGAGGTTTGTTTCCCCATCGCGCGCTGAGATGCGTTAGTCAGGCAGCAAGCGCTAGCGAACGCCTTGCGCACATGTTCATGTTGTATTCATTTAAAGAATATATCAAAGACATATTGGGATGATGTTCAGTCTAGATTCAAAGGCTAGCCTCTAAGCATTCATTGCAGGGAGATTAGTCGATGGACATGATTTCAACCTCGGCCTTTTGGGTTGCACTCGCGCAAATCATGGTGGTCAACATCATGTTGAGCGGCGATAACGCCGTTGTGATAGCGCTTGCAAGTCGATCATTACCACCAAAGCAGCAGAAGATGGCCATCCTGTTTGGTAGTGGCGCAGCGATTTTGTTGCGGATTGTTTTAACCTTTTTCGCCGTCATGTTGATGGAATTGCCCTATTTGAAGCTGGTCGGTGGACTGGCATTGCTCTGGATAGCAGCAAGCATGCTCAATGCCGATCAGGGCGAGGGGGAATTTGAATCTCACGCCAGTTTATGGGCCGCTGTGCGAACCATTCTCGTTGCTGATTTCATCATGAGCCTCGATAACGTGATTGGAGTAGCCGCCGCTGCCAAAGGCAATTATGTTTTGCTGATCATCGGCTTGGCGCTGAGCATTCCCTTGATTATTTATGGAAGTCAGATCATTCTGAAATTAATGGAGCGCTTCCCCATGATTATTCTTGGGGGCGCTGCGCTTTTGGGCTGGGTTGCTGGCGACATGATGATTGCCGACCATGTACTCGAGCCCTATATTGCCTCGCATAGCGCGCTCGCTCATTGGCTGGCGCCTGCACTTTGCGCGGTGGCCGTTGTTGTCGTGGGTAAGTGGCTTGATAAACGGGCGCTGGCAGCCCGTCGGGCTGCTCAAGAGGAGGCTGCTTCCCAGTTAGACCTCGTTGGTGTCAGCGATGCAAACCGTACTGATTCCAACCGGGCTGGGTCTTGATCCGCAAGCGCTTCAAGGCCAGTTGAAGCGCTTGCACCTTTATGGTGGCGTGAGGGTGCTTTTGCTTTCCGTGCAGCCCCGCTACAACGGGCACGTTCGCATGTATCTGGGTGAGGCGTTGGTTAAGGCAGTGATTCGAAAAGATGCCGAGCGTGAGTTCGCTCCTTGGCGCGGCCTGCTTGAGACGGCAGCTATCCCCTACTCACAGCATATTGAGCTCGGCGTGAAGACCGAGACCATCATCCGTTTCGCGCGGCAAATTCAATGCCGACGCATCGTGCTAGGCGTGGCACCACAACGCGGGTTGATGCGTATCTTTAGGGGTGCACTCAAAGCGCGCTTATTCGAAATCGCGCACACCCTGGGTTTTAAGCTTGATCTCTGTGAGAAGGCGCATCCACCGCTTGTCCAAAGAACCAGACCATTCAACGGGAACTGTCAGCGAAGGCAACAAACTTCGCGATTATTGAAACGCGCTTTGTTCCCTTAGCCCAATCGCTACCATACGCTCAGCGCTCAGAGCCAGTCTTTGACGGTTGTGATGAATTGGTCGTAGAGCCAAGTGCTAGCCCTTTGAGCTGGCGATATTTTTCAACATTGCTTGGAGAAGCACGATGAAATTGCTTAAGAGAGGAGCCATCGCCTTGGCGTTGGCAGCAGGGTTTGGCTACGCGTCAGTCAGTACTGCTCAAGAAAAGCTTGAAACTTTGAAACAGTTTCGTGTTGCCACGACCGACTTGAATATTCCAACTGTTCCACAGGACGGAAAAAAAGCCGCGAACATTCGCGAGAATTTGAAGCGCGTCAAGCTACCGCCGGGCTTCAAAATTGACCTTTTTGCGATTGTTCCCGACGCAAGGCATATGGCAGTTGCGCCGAGCACAAATATGCTGTTTGTTGGCACCCGCAAGACGACTGTATGGGCTGTTACCGATCGGGACAGTGATGGCGTTGCAGACGAAGTCAAGTCTTTCGCGCCATCGTTAAAGTTTTCCAATCCCAATGCGGTTTGCTGGACTCCCGACGGCTTTTTGCTCGTGGTGGAACATAACCGTGTCCTGAATTTTCCCGCTGCGGAGTTCTTCTATGAAGGCCCCGATGTCGCTGTGATCGAAGTAGTCGCCAAGGGTAAGCTGATCCCATCGGAGGAAGAGTCGTTCAACCATGGGGCAAGGACCTGTCGTATTGGCAAAGACAAAATGCTATACGTGACCTTAGGCCAACCCTTTAATGTCCAAGCCAAAGAAAAGATTGATCTTTATAACAAGATCGGCATCGGCGGCATCATTAGGATGGACCCCTTTGATGGCGGCAAGCGTGAAGTCTTTGCCATCGGTGCGCGTAACTCCGTCGGTATGGATTTCAACCCCAAAGATGGCTCGCTTTGGTGGACCGATAACCAGGTTGACGGACTTGGTGACGACATCCCCCCCGGGGAACTGAACCGATCGACAAAGCCCGGGCAGCATTTTGGTTTTCCCTACTGGAATGGCAAGTTCAAGGTGGCAGGTTCTGATGCTGCGCCCGATTTGAAGGATATGCCTGAGCCTAAAGGCGCGATTTTTCCGGAAGTGGAGTTTCCTGCTCACCAGGCGCAGTTGGGGATGGCTTTTTACACCGGTAACAAGTTTCCGGCGAAGTACCGTGGCGGCATCTTTGTAGCCTCACACGGATCCTGGAATCGGACCAAGCCGAGCGGCGCGGAAGTTCAATTTGTGCCAGTCGGGCCAGATGGTAAGGCCGGGAAGATGGAAGTCTTTGCTTCCGGTTTCTTGGATCCTGAAACGGGCTTGTATCGTGGCCGCCCAGTCGATGTCGCTGTGATGAAAGATGGATCGATATTGGTATCGGATGATTTCGCGGGCGCGATCTACCGTATCAGTTACGAGTGAGTTGATCCCTGACCGCTAGGCCCCAAGCATGGGGTGTGAGCTGGTCGCTAAAGCCCTTGAAAGGGATTCGCAGTCTGGCCTGTCAACTGCGAATCCCTTGTCGGTCTGGTTGTTTCAGAAAGCTTGCGCGCTTTATAACGGTATTGCGTTTTATGAGATTTTTTTTCCTTGGTATTAGTATTTGTTTTTTATGGAGCTTTCCCGGCCTCATAAAAGCTGACACGGATCTTGGCAAACGAAGAGCTGCGCAGGCTTGCGCGGCCTGCCATGGCGTGCAAGGTATCTCAATGGCGCCCCGTACACCGCATCTGGCTGGCCAGGACCCCGATTATCTGATGGAGCAACTCCGAAACTATCGCTCCGGAAAACGCGCCCATGAGGTCATGGCGGTGATCGCGAGGTCGCTCTCAGAGCAGGATCTGGAGGCAGTGGCGTCCTGGTACGGTTCAAACCGTATAACGCTCGAAAAAGCAGATTAAGTGATGGGTACCCGACTGACGCTGCACGCGATGCTTTTGGCGGGTAGCGTTGCACCAGCCGTCCATGCACAGCTTGCATCAGCGGCAGAGCCAATCGTTGTATCAGCAAGCCGAAGGCCGGAACCGCTTTGGGATACACCGGCTGCCTTGAGTTTGATCAGCAGTGATCAAATGGACGGAGCGGGGGTGCGAGTTCAAGCTGCGGAAGCCTTGCAGAGGCTGCCAGGTATGCTGGCCGTTGACCGCGGCAACTATGCACAAGACCCGCAACTCGCCGTTCGCGGTTTTGGTGCGCGCGCAGCCTTTGGTGTTCGTGGCATAAAGCTAATCAGTGATGGGATTCCGGCATCGATTCCAGATGGGCAGGGACAGGCATCAAGTTTTGCACTTGGCTCTGCTGAGCGTATCGAGGTCTTGCGGGGGCCAATGGCAGTGCTCTATGGGAATGCATCGGGCGCGGTGATCCAAAGCTTCTCACGGATACCCGAACCAGGTCTGCATTTTCAGGCTGACGCTTATGCTGGTGCGCTCGGACTAAGAAGAAATGGGGTTCAGACGGCGTTTAAGCAAGGTGAAAGCGATGTGCTTGTTGATTTCAGCGATTTTTCAATCGATGGTTACCGGCTTAACAGCGCAGCGGCCAGGCAGCAGCTTCAAGCGAGTTATCGCTACCAATGGGCTGAGGCAACCCAGTTACGACTTGTTGCACAGCGCTGGGACCAGCCCTTTGCCCAAGACCCGGCAGGGCTCAATAGCGATCAGCTGCGACTGGATCCGCGTCAGGCTGGCACGAACACATTAGAGCGTCGGGTTCGAAAGGAAACGGCGCAAGATCAGCTTGGTCTAGCGATCGACCATCAACTGTTTGATCGCTGGGATCTCAGTCTTTATGGCTTTGCCGGTAGTCGCGATAATTTGCAGTATCTGGCGTCAAACAGTTGGATCGGTCTTGACCGCGCGTATCAAGGTCTGGGTTTGCGACTGTCGAATCGTTTTGCAATGGGCCCGGTTCCAGTTCAATCGAGTCTGACTTTTGAGCATGAACGTTCAAACGAACGACGGCAGGCAGGCAGTGCCTTGCTCGGCGAAAAGCTCGGCGACATTACCCGCGATGAAGATCAACGCGCAGTCTCTGCGCAAGTGGTTTGGATCGTACAGGCTGATCTTTCGGAAAATTATAGAATATATGGCGGTGTGCGTAATGGTAGTATTCGACTTTCGGCAAAAGACTACTTTCTTAACGATCGACAGGACGGTTCGGGCGAGGTGCGATACCAGCAGACAAGCCCCGTCCTTGGCATTCAGCATTGGCTGGGGCGCAATCAGCAAATCTTCTTGAGCACGGGCAAGGGCTTTGAAACCCCGACGCTTGCCGAAGTGTCTTATGTCGCCGATCCGCTCAATCCAAGCCGTATTTTGCCGCGTTTCAACACGCAGATTGCTGCAAGCAGCAACCGACAGTGGGAACTCGGCTGGCGTGGACGAAGTGAAAATCGACATCGTTGGGAATTGATCAGCTTTCATGTGCGCAGTGCAAACGAAATCGTTGTCGACCGTTCCTTGGCTGGTCAGAATAGTTTTCGTAATGCGCCTGGAACCGAGCGTTATGGACTTGAGTTTTCTTGGACTGCGCGGTGGCAAGAGAACTGGCAAAGTTATATCAGCCTTACGCGCATGAAGGCTCACTATCAAGGGGACTGGACGGTCGCTGGTCAGCCGATGGACGGGCGCTGGATGCCCGCCACAGCAGATCTGGCAGGCTTTGCTGAATTGCGCTATCAGGACGGGCCACGCGTTGCGGCCATTGAGCTGCGCCACCTGGGTCGGCGTTTTGCTAATGATCTGAATACTTTATCGGCGCCGGCATTTCATACTTGGGCGATCCGATGGCAGCAAAGCTTTATGCTGGGCAACAATCAATTGACCGCGATTGCAAGAATCGACAATCTACTCGATCAACGATACGTCGGGAGTCTCATCGTCAATAACTCGAGTCCTTTTGAACCATCGCCTGGCCGAACGGCTTGGGTCGGCTTGCGCTTGCGGCTGCCAGCATCTTAATGCGCGGTTTGCCGAGCTGATGTTTTAAGGCTGGGTTGATCAGCTGGGCGGTTATCGGATCGCCTTCATTTTTTTATATAAAAATTTTGGAAGACACGATGTCAAAACGAATATTGATCACTGGCGCTGGAAGTGGCTTTGGTCTTGGTGCGGCGGCAGCACTTGCAAAGCGTGGACACCATGTGATTGGAACCGTCCTACATGACGATCAGGCGCAAGCACTCCGACAAACCGCCTTGCCGATTGAGGTGCTGAAGCTTGATATCACCCGTAATGAAGATCGGGAACAAGTCAAGGGGCTCGAGGTCGATGTTTTTTTCGCGAATGCGGCGCTCGGACAGACCGGACCATTGTCGCTGATTCCGATTGATCGTCTGCGCCGGGTGTTTGAGGTCAATGTTTTTGCGACGGTTGCCATCACCCAGCAAATCGCGCTTGGCATGCGAGCAAGGCGTCGTGGTCGGATCGTGATCGTCTCATCGATCGGCGGCGTTCGCGCCGGTATGGGTTCAGGGCCTTACACCATGACGAAGCACGCCATTCAAGCATTTGGCACCGCGCTTCGCGCAGAACTCGCTTTATTTGGGGTCGATGTCTGTCTGATCAATCCGGGCCCCTACGCTACGGGCTTCAACGATGCGATGGCTAATGATCCAGGCGACTGGTTCAATCCCGTTGAAGCTGCCGAGGAAGACCTTGCGGCGATGGATTTTCTTAGAAAACGGATTACGGTCGGTCAACTTGATCCACAGGAGGTTGTCAGCCGATACGTTGAACTTGCCGAGGCAGCTAGCACAGAGGCTGTCAATTTCGTACCGATTGATATTTTAGAGCGGATGGCTTCACGAAAATAATGCTCAAAACAATCAGCCATAAGCACATCGCTTGATGACAAGAGCTTGCGCGAAAGAGCAGCAAAATTTTTTCTAAGGAGAACTCAAGTGACTCAATGGCTTGCGCAATCATTGATTGCAAAGCGTGGTTTGGGTTGGGCGAGAAACCCGCAGACCCATGATTTGAACGAAGCGAGGCAGGGCGTCTATCACTACACTATCGGTCCGTACTCGAAGGAGGTGTTAAGGATTTCTCCAGGCGATCGGGTGGTTGTCGAGACAAAAGATGCGTTTGAAGGCGCGGTGAAAACCGAGGCTGATCTTCCCTCAAAGGTTTTGCGGATGCCTTTTGTGAATCCGCAAAATGGTCCGATCATGGTTGAAGGTGCCGAGAAAGGTGACGTACTCGCTGTTTACATCGAGTCGATGATCCCTCGCGGTGATAACCCACGGGGTACTTGCGCCATGATTCCGCAATTCGGAGCACTTTCAGGCACTTCGCTCACCGCCTTGCTTGCAGAAGACCTGCCGGAAATCGTTAGAAAAATTGATGTCGATGAACAAGGCGTTTACTGGAGTAAGCGGGTCACGCTTCCCTATAAACCCCATATCGGTACTTTGAGCTGTTCGCCGGAAATCGATTCGATCAATACGCTCACCCCCGACCAGCATGGCGGCAACATGGACTTGCCAGATATGGGGCCTGGCAGCATTACTTATTTGCCGGTTCGCACTGAAGGGGCGCGCCTTTTTATTGGCGACGCGCACGCTTGCCAGGGGGATGGTGAGGTCTGTGGTACGGCTGTCGAGTATCCAAGCACAACCACGATCCGCGTCGACCTGATTAAACGTTGGTCGATCGAGTGGCCACGCCTTGAGACTGAAAACATGCTTATGACGATCGGAAGTGCGCGACCGCTCGAAGATGCAACCAGGATAGCCTACAAAGACCTTGTGCTTTGGATGGCGTCCGATTATGGTTTTGATCGCTGGGATGCCTACATGATGCTGAGCCAATGCGGCATTGTACGCTTGGGCAATTTTGTGGATCCGAAGTACACCGTAGGGACTGGGATTCTGAAGAAGTATTTGGTTTAGCACTGGCTTTAGCTTCAACATTTGTTAGGAGAGGTCGATGGATCTTGGTTTAAATGGACTTAAGGCGCTCGTTACGGGCGGCACAAAGGGGATTGGCAGGGCTATTGTGGAAACGCTGGCTAGAGAGGGGGCCAGTGTCGGGTTTTGTGCCAGAAATCAACAGGAAGTTGATCAGGCGCTTGGGTCAATGCGCGCCGAGGGCTTGGCGGTTGAGGCAAGCGCCCTCGATATTGGCGATGCATCCGCGCTTGCTCATTGGGTAGCGGAGGCTGCCCAGGCCATGCATGGGATCGATATTGTTGTTGCCAATGTGAGTGCACTTGCTATCGCCGCCGATGAGGAAAGCTGGAAGCGGGGCTTTGATGTGGACATGATGGGCACGGTTCGTTTGGTTAACGCCGCGATGCCTTGGCTTGAGCAGAGTAAGCACCCTGCGATCGTGACCATATCGAGCGTGTCTGGCCGGGAGATCGACTTCGCCTCCGGTCCTTATGGCGCATTCAAGGCTGCGATCATTCACTACACACAGGGGCTCGCTTTTCATCTTGCAGGCAAAGGTATTCGCGCCAACACCGTATCGCCCGGCAACACTTACTTCCCCGGTGGTGTTTGGCAGCAAATCGAGCAAGGCAACCCCGCACTCTTTAAGCAGGCTATGGACTTGAATCCGACGGGTCGCATGGGAACCCCCCAAGAGATGGCAAATGCGGTGGCCTTTTTGGCCAGTCCGGCGGCAAGTTTTGTGACCGGTACAAATCTTGTTGTTGACGGTGCGCTCACCCGGGGGGTCCAGTATTAAGTGGTTTGTGCTGCCACCGATTGGTTGCAACTAAAATTACGAATAACATAACTTATACAACGGCGAGATCCAAAGCACCACAAAGCGTGACTGATCTTATAGCGTTGCTCAGGTGATGGTGCGCCAACACCCGGAGCAACGCAATGCAGCATTGCAACGAGTGGATGCTCGGGATGTGCACGAGATTGAACGCGAAGAGAAGATGCCGGGTGCCCTTCACGCAGTCAGTAAACGCGCCAGTCATCAGCGACCAGGACCACAAGCTTGAACGCGCAAAACGGCCATCACAACATGCTCAGGATTAATGCCGATCGACTTCTTGCTGATCTGGATCGTTTGCGCTGTTTCGGTGCGCAATCCACGGGTGTTGTCAGGCCGGCCTTTAGTGATGCGGATATGCAAGCGCGGTATTGGTTACGTGAGCAATTTGAGCAGGCTGGACTCAGGAGTTTGATCGATGGCTTGGGGAATGTGCTCGGGTTTTCGAGAAATCCCGGCAAGGCCATACTCATGGGATCGCATGCCGACTCTCAATCTACCGGCGGATGGCTCGATGGTGCAATGGGTGTGATCTATGCCTTAGAAGTGGCAAGATGTCTCTCAGAGTCTGCAGCGCATCGTCATCTTGCTGTCGATATTGTTGCTTTTCAGGATGAAGAGTCAAGGTTCGTGGGCTGCCTGGGAAGCCGTTCTCTGACAGGCAGTTTGGACCACCCTACGGTACAAAATGCGGTTGACAAAGATGGTGTCAGGCTGGTTGATGCGCTTAATCATGCAGGGCTATCGGGTACGCCGCGCGAACAACTGGATCTTGGGCGTTATCTCGGGTTTTTGGAAGCCCATATTGAACAAGGCCCAACGCTTGAGGCTCATGCGATGCGTATCGGGGTTGTAACCGATATCGTCGGTGTGCGCGGACTGAAAGTTGTTTTTAAGGGGCAACAGAATCATGCCGGCACGACCATGATGGCCTTGCGGCGGGACGCGTCAACATCGCTCTATGAGTTTGCTTATCGCATCAATCAATGCTTCGCTGCTCATGCCGCACCGCGAAGCGTCTGGACCATGGGTCGCGTGAAGCTCATTCCCAATGCAAGCTCGATTATCCCGGGCTATGCCGAGCTCGACTTGCAATTTCGAGATGCGGATGAGGCACAACTTGAGCGTTTTGCATCACTTGCCCATGAGGTTCGAGAGCTCATGACGCAATCTTCCGGTGTTGACATCGAGATTGTCGAGGCACGAGCGCCGATAAAGCCAAGCCGCATGAGCGAAGCGCTCTATCAGCATTTAGAGCAGTCTGCACAAGAACATGTCCCCGATGCTTGGATGCATCTGCCAAGCGGTGCTTTTCATGACGCGGGTATCATGGCCGCGTTTATGCCGAGTGCCATGCTTTTCATTCCCTCAATCAAGGGCATCAGTCACGACTTTGCCGAGGATAGCCACCGTGATGATCTGGTGCTAGGCTGTCAGGTTATGGCATCAGCGGTTGCTTCGATGTTTGGCCGGCAATAGCGTCCACCTTTAATAAATATTTTTTGTAAAACAATCATGATGCAAGACAGTCATCACAGGAGACGAGCCATGGTGGACTTTGGGGATTTAGCAAAGGATGATCAAGCGAAGTATTCGAGACGAGCATGGCTGGACCACACCCTTCAGGCTACGCTTGTTTTGAGCGCAGGGGGCCTTGGCACAGGAGCCATGGTTTTCGGGTCGACAGCTGCGCTTGCGCAAAGCGGGCCTGCGCCTGCATATCCGACAAAACCGATTAACCTGATTGTTCCTTGGCCACCTGGTGGATCGACTGACCGGCACTTGCGGAAGTTCGCCGAAGTTGCCAGCAAGTATCTTGGTCAGGCGATTGTCGTTGAAAATAAGCCCGGGGCGGGCGGTATGCTGGGGCCATCGACGATGGCTGCTGCCGCTAAGGCCGACGGCTACACGCTTGCGCAGTTACCCATGAGCGCTTTCCGAATCCCTCACATGCAACCGGTTTCCTGGGATCCGATTCGTGATTTCACCTACATCATTGGTTTGACCGGATACACCTTTGGCATCACCGTCCGTTCGGACTCAAGATTTAAAACGATCCAGGAAATGGTTGAATTCGCCAAGACCAACCCTGAAAAACTCTCGGTGGGCAATACAGGCACTGGTACCACGCCGCATTTGGTGATGGAGGAGTTAGGCATGCGCACGGGCGCGAAATTCCTTCATGTTCCGTTTAAAGGCAATTCAGAAAATACATTAGCGCTCCTCGGCGGCCATACCGATGCCTTATCCGACGCCACAGGTTGGGGCCCGAATGTTGATGCCGGCAAAATGCGTTTATTGATGACCTTTGGTGAACGGCGAACCAAGCGTTGGTCTTATGCACCCACAGCCAAAGAGCTTGGCTATGGGATTGTGTCGAATTCGCCTTATGGCATCGTTGCGCCGAAGGGTTTGGATCCCCGTATTCAAAAACACCTACACGATGCTTTTCGTAAGGCGCTTGATGATTCGGAACATATCAAGATGCTCGATACGCTCGATCAGGAATACTGGTATAAAAACAGTGAGGATTATCTGACCTGGGCCAAGCAAACCCTCGAATCAGAAAAAAAGCTGATCGAAGCACTGGGTCTCATGAAAAAATAATAGCGATTTTCTGAGTTGATGAAGCGCTTGCAGTGCGCATGCTGCAACAATGCGTGAAGCGCCTGCTTGCCCGAATCTGTGATTTGTACTATCTTCGAAGACACATCGGGAGAGTTCGTATTGACGACGCCGAAGGAGCAACCGCCCCGGAATCTCTCAGGCAAAACGGACCGATGCACCTACACACTCTGAAGAGCGGATCTTGATTGCGATCCCACCGAAGGAGCAAGTCAGGACTGGCAGGCAGTCCTGACGAATCTCTCAGGTCCAGGACAGAGGGGGCTAAGCGAGTGAACGCTCGCGATGCGCTGTCGGAGTGAAACATGTCGAGTCTGAAGTCAAAGCAGCTTTTGATCATTGGCGGTGGTGTCACGGGCATTACTGCCGCCTATGCACTTGCCAAGCTAGGCATTAAGGTTACAGTGCTTGAACGCCATCGCTACCCTGCGATGGAGACAAGTTTTGCAAACGGGGGACAACTCTCTGCCTCAAATGCCGAGGTTTGGAACCATCCCGCCACCATTCTCAAAGCGATCAAGTGGATGCTTAAGCCGGACGCTCCCCTATTGGTCAATCCGCGGCCGACGTGGCACAAGCTGAGCTGGTTCGCCGAATTTATGTCAAACATCCCTAAGTATCGTGAAAACACCATACAGACCGCAGCTTTGGCAATCGCAGCGCGTGAACATCTCTTCGCGTGGGCAAGCGATGAGGGTATCGACTTCGATCTCGAACAAAGAGGCATCCTACATGTTTATCGCGATCGAGCGAGTTTCAAACATGCTCAGGCCGTGAGCGCGCTGTTGGCAAAAGGCGGGCTTAGCCGGGTGGCGGTAAGTCCTGATGAGATGAAGTCGATCGAGCCAAGCCTTCAGGGTCAGTTTTATGGGGGCTTTTACACCGAAAGCGACAGCACCGGCGATATTCATCGGTTCACAAACGCTTTGGCCCAGGCAGCCCAAGCTAAAGGCGTTTTGATTCGCAGCAATGCTTCGGTTGTCGATGCTGGCAGTGATTCAGACCGTGCCTGGGCAAAGCTTGCCAGTGGTGAACGCCTTGAGGCCGATGGCATTGTGATCAGCGCCGGCGTCGAAAGCAGGCGTTTTGCTGCAATGCTGGGGGATCGAATGAATATTTATCCGGTAAAAGGCTATTCGATCACTGTGCATCTCGACGATGAAACAAGCATCGCTGCGGCCCCCAGGGTTAGCCTGCTTGATGATGCGAGCAAATTAGTCAGCAGCAGGCTTGGAAAAGGGCGCTTCAGGGTTGCAGGCACAGCAGAGTTCAATGGCTTTAACCGCGATATTCGTGCCGACAGGATCTCGCCCTTGGTAGCTTGGGTCAACGAATGCTTTCCTGCAGTGAATACGCGTCAGCTTACCCCTTGGGCAGGCTTAAGACCTATGATGCCGAATATGATGCCAAGAGTAAGCCAGGGATCTCGGCCTAATGTTTTTTATAACACAGGGCACGGACATCTCGGCTGGACGCTTTGTGCCATCACCGCAGTGAAGCTTTCCCACCTCGTATCAGCCTGGGAACGCCAGGCGGTTTTTCCGCTTAGGACTTCTTTTTTGCCACAGCAGCCTTAAATGCAGTGCCCGCAGTAAAACGAGGCACTGTGGTTGCCGCGATCTTGATCGCAACGCCTGTCGAAGGATTGCGCCCTGTACGGGAAGGGCGCTTGACGGCCTTAAATGAGCCAAAGCCAGTGATCTGAACGTCTTGCTTTTTTGCCACCGTTTTAACAATATTGCTGAGGATCGCTTCGAGGGCGCGCCCCGCTGCAGCTTTGCTGAGGTCGGCTTCTTGCGCAATGATCTCGATAAGTTCGCCCTTGTTCACCCTTATTCTCCTTGGATCCTCGGTGGTTATCGGAAAGCTACTGATTTTCGCACAGCTTGGCAGGATGTAAAAACCGTTCCCAAAATGTTTAGGACGGTTTGCTTTAGTACGACACGAAAAATGATCCTGATCATACCGTAAGGGCTTGACCTAGCTTGCGAACCGGCGCAAAGTCTCGCACCGCAACATGAATCCACCCTCGATGCAAGCGTCCCGCTCAAGTTTGGCGAGCCTCACTCTGGCCGCGCTCGGCGTTGTGTACGGCGACATTGGCACAAGCGTGCTTTATGCCATGAAGGAAATCTTCGGCGCAGGGCATCTTGAGCTGAATCCGGAAAACATTTTCGGCGTTTTGTCGCTACTCATCTGGACGCTGACGGTGATCGTATCCTTGAAATACGTTATCTTGGTCTTGCGTGCCGACAATCGCGGTGAGGGTGGCCTTGTCGCCATGCTTGCGCTGGCGAGCGAATCAGTCGGCGACAGGCCCGGATTGAAACGTTTCTTGTTTCTTATCGGTATTTTCGGGACATGCCTTTTTTACGGTGACGGTGTTATCACCCCTGCGATCTCGGTCCTCTCCGCGGTTGAGGGCCTGGAGCTGATTTCTCCTGCGCTGACTCAAGCCGTTGTGCCGAGTACGCTCATCATCTTGCTCGCTTTGTTTGCGCTTCAACGAAGGGGTACGGCGGGTATCGGGCGATTTTTCGGTCCGATCACCTTGTTATGGTTCTTGTCCATTGCTACGCTGGGCGTTTTTCAGATCGCAAGCAGGCCAGAGATTTTGCTGGCGATCAGTCCCCACTATGCTTTACTTTTTATATTCAATAATCCAGGCTTAAGTTTTGTCTTGCTCGGTGCGGTTGTGCTTTGTGTGACTGGTGGGGAAGCGCTCTACGCCGACATGGGCCACTTCGGGCCAAAGCCGATTCGACTTGCCTGGTTTTCATTGGTGATGCCAGCGCTTTTGCTTAATTACATGGGTCAGGGTGCTATTTTGCTCAGCGACCCGAGTACTGTTAAGAATCCCTTTTTTTCGCTTGCGCCACCCTGGTTATTGCTACCGCTCGTCGTGCTGGCCACCCTCGCCACGGTGATCGCCTCACAGGCCTTGATTTCCGGCGCCTTCAGCGTGACCAAGCAGGTGATACAGCTCGGCTATCTGCCGCGAATGCAAGTGATTCACACCAGCGAGCAAGATACAGGACAAATTTATATTCCCTTTGTGAATTGGGGCCTGTTTTTTGCGATCGTCTTGGCGGTTGGGCTCTTTAAATCCTCATCAAATCTTGCAGCGGCCTATGGCATTGCCGTCACGCTCGATATGCTCATCACCACCATCCTGACCTTTTTTGTGATCCGATTCGCCTGGCATTACCCATGGGCCTTGTGTATTACGGCAACGAGTATTTTCTTTGTCATCGACCTACTTTTTTTTGCCTCGAACCTGCTCAAGTTTCTTGAAGGGGGATGGTTTCCATTGGCCATCGGTGCCGTTGTCTATCTGTTGATGCGAACCTGGCATGATGGCAGAAGCTTATTAAACGAAGCACTGCGTGATCAGTCGATCGGCCTGGGATTGTTTCTTGACACCGTCCACATCAGCCCGCCTGCTCGGGTGGAGGGTGTCGCAGTGTTTTTGACAAGTCAGATCGGCATTGTTCCAAACGCGTTCTTACACAATCTGAAACATAACAAAGTTCTTCACCGATATAATCTTTTTGTCACTGTTCGCAATCACGAGGTCCCTTGGATTGACGAACAGGCGCGACTTGAGATTCGTGCCTTGGGCAATGAGGCCTGGGAAGTGCTGGTGAATTATGGGTTCAAAAATGATCCCAATCTTCCCTTGGCGCTTGAAGCGATGCAAGCTCAGGGTGTACCGATGGACCCGATGTCCACAAGCTACTTTTTGTCGCGCGACATCATCATTCCTACCATCGGTAGCGCAATGTCACAGTGGCGAGAAAAGCTCTTCGCCCAGATGCACCTTAACTCAAGCGCTGCCGCCGACTTTCTCAAATTGCCGATGGGCTCGGTGGTTGAACTCGGCAGCAAAGTCGAAATTTAGCTTTCCCAGCAGGAACAATCCCGCTCAAGACTTCGTCGTATCGTCGCGAAGTGATTTCCAAATCCTGCGCTCGAAAGCTGTTGTACGATCCGGGTCATCCACCAGCTTGTCCATGCTTGATTTATCGACCATTAAAGCGATCTGACGCATTTGTCCCACGAGCTCCCGATACCGCTCAATGGCAATCTCAGGGCGTTCAACAAGCTTCGTGATGGTCAACCCCGTATGATCATCCTTAGCCTCACGCTCTCGCCTTGCCTTCTCGATCAAGCGATTCACTTCGTCACGGCTGAGGTGCAAGCGCTTAGCCTCGCGGTCGATGACTTCCTGCTCATCGGTCGAAATCTGACCGTCGGCCATCATGACATAAAGCTCATTGGCGAGGGTTTCTCGCTCAATGCGCAGCTGGTCACTGAATGCAGATGACAAAAGCGCTGCCGGAATCGCGAAGATACCAATGCCAAGCAGCGCGAGAATGATCGTCATGAACCGTCCGACCGGGGTCACTGGCGAGATATCGCCGTATCCGACTGAGGCCAAGGTGATCACAGCCCAATAAATCGACGCCGGAATGTTTTCAAATTTATCAGGTTGCGCTTCATGTTCGAAGAGATAGCCAAGGCTTGCTGTGAGCACCACGAGCAGCAGCATGATGAAGGTTGCTGCGGCCATCACCGGCCATTCGCGCTTGACGACAATCACCAAGGTCGATGTTGCACCCGTGTACTTCGTGAGCTTTAAGAGCCTTAAGAGTCGGAAGACCCGCAAGAATCGCAGATCGAACAGGTGATGGAGGAAAGCTTCCAAAAAGAAGGGTAGAACAGCCAACAAATCGACAAGCGCATTGCCTGTTTTGACGTAACGAAGCCGTCCTGCGATCGGATGGCGAAAACCCTTGGTTTCAACAACGGAGTAAAGCCTTAGCAAGTACTCAAGCGTGAAAACACCAACTGCAATCGTATCCAGAATAATGAACTCAAGGTTGAGCACATAGTGAATCGATGCCACCGATTCAAGTAGCACCGCGGTGACTGACACCACCACCCAGATCATGATGAAGGTGTCAAAATAGTCATGAAGCCGTCCACCAAACTCGCCCGGCCAGACCAAGGCATGAACTTTTTGCCGGAACGTTCGGCCCTCGTTTAAGGTTTTAAATTCCTTGACCGCTGGAATAAGTACTCTGAATAGTTTCAGAATTCGGAGCAAACGGAGCGCCCGCAACATCCGCAGGTCGATGTTGATGAAGGCCGCTAGATAAAACGGCAAGATGGCGGCAAGATCGATCAGCGCAAAAGGACTAGAGGCATAGCCTAGCCGAGGGTTTTTCCGATTGGCGAACTCCGGGTCTTCCGGCGCGAGGTAAAACCGTGTTAGGTACTCAACTGTAAAGATCGCAATGGAAACAATATCAAACCAGTGGAACCAGTCCTTGTAGGGGCCATAAATGGCAGGTACATGCTCAAAAAAAAGTGCTGCAAGGTTTGCAACAATCAGTAGCGCGATGAAACGATCAACGGCCGCCTGATGGTTGCCCTCTGTTTCGGTATCGAGTAACCAGCGATACAGCCAGTGTCTAAAAGACACGGTGCCCCAATCGGGCGGCGCATGGTGTTTGTGGTGAACGCCGCCCTGTGTTGCGTCATTCACAGCTTAACCTCTGCGACTTTGAGTGCGTATGCGCCCTTGTCACAGACAAGAATTCGCAGGGGCAGGTCTTTGGATAGCTTCTCGCCGTTCTCCATGGGGCCAAAACTGATCGCAGGCGGTGCTCCCGGAGGGGCTGGCGTACCCTTTTCAACCACGACCAGGCCGCGGGTACTGAGATCGCTTCGATCGCACTTGGCACCCAAAACCGGCTGAGCGGCGTCAAAGGGATTTTTCGCCGATCCAAGCGGACCTTTCTCGCTCAAAAGTGCGGCCTGACATCCCTCCCAGGTTTTCTCGCCATCATCAGCGCAGGCCTCAAGGGGATTGGTTTGGCCTTTGGCACTGTTAGCCTCAAGCTGATCAAACCAGTCTTTCAGTTGCGCTGCGTTGGCCTTGGCAGTTTCGGTTTTTATGCCTTCGCCATAAGATAAATGCCCAATTAAAGCGACCCCTATAAGGACAGCGAGTAAAAACAGCAAAAATAAAGCATCAACCGATGTGAAATGTTTTGTGCGGTCTTGTTGCAAGATAGCTCCTTGCAGAGCCAAAAAGGGCTCCGTGTTCCGCACTGACAGCTACTTCCCACGAGAGGGCGTTCTTGTGAATTGATCCAAACAGAAGCGTTTGCCCAATCCTTTGAACGTTATGGACGACCGAAAACCGGTTGCGAACGCTCTCTCGAGGCGGATGATCGCTGATTGACGGCCTTGTGGCAAGCCCCCAAAAGTAGGAGCCGGGGTCCGTGACCGTTTGCTTCTGCCCCGTCTTTGTCCGCTTAGCCACTTCGCTGTTGCTTGGGTCGGTCGCCTCGCAAAACAAGTCTTAATAATTCGGCAAGGCTTTTGACATCGAACTTGGCCATGATGCGGGATTTATGAACCTCAACTGTCCGTGGACTAATGCCTAGGGCTTCGCCGATCTCTCTGTGGTTAAGGCCCTTCGCAACGGCGTCGAGCACCTCACGCTCGCGCGGGGTGAGCGCCTCGTGCATTTGCTCTTGGGCTTGGGACTGATTGGTTTGATCAAGACGCGAAAATGAACGTTCGAGCGCCTCAAGCAAATGTTTGATGACGACAGGTTTTTCTAGAAAATCTGCAGCCTGATTGAGAAAAGCTTGCCGCATGACATGGGTGTCGGCGAAGGCCGACAGAAATACAACTTCATATCGAACCTGCAGGCTTGAAAGCCTTTCCTGCAATTCAAGCCCCGACATGCCGTTCATGCGCAAATCCAGAATCAAACAACAAGCGCGGGACGGCGGCATCTTGAGGAAATGCTCCGCGCTGTCAAAAACTCGACAATCAAAGCCCTTTAAGCCGAGCATGAGGGCAAGCGAATCCCTTACTGCAGGGTCGTCGTCAACGATGCAGACCAGACGGGCGGGCGTTGCCGAGGTGTTCGTCACTTCGGTGATCCTCCAAGTAGAGCTTGATGAGGAAGCACTTTTCAGGGGTGCTTTCGTAGTCGAGTGTACCGCCGTTATTTTCGATCAGGGATCGGCTGATCGACAAGCCTAAACCCAAGCCGTCTTTTTTCCCACTTACAAAAGGCCGAAATAGCGGCTCCACCTCATCAATGTCAAGGCGTGGACCTTCGTCAATGACCCGGATTTCGAGCAGCGTCGGACTGCTCCGAGATAGGCGGAGCTCGACGGTTTGCGAGCTTGCCGAGGCTTGGATGGCGTTTTTGACGAGATTGGTGATGGCGGTGCCCAGTTGGACTTCGTCAACATAGATTTCTGGAATAGTCCCCACGCTGCTGCATTGCAGCTTGACCGCGTTTGTTTGGGCTATCGACTCAAGCCGCTTGAGACTGTCTAAGCAGAGCTGGATTGGATCAACCGCTCGAATCGACGCCGCGCCCGCGGTAAAAAACATTCTCAGACTTCTAACGATGCCAGAGGCGCGCTGGGTTTCATCGGCAATCAGGCCGAGTGTGCGCTCGAGCTGCAAACCACTGCTTAAAAGCGCTTGCCCGGTCTCCTCGCTTTCTGCCGAAGCCTGTGAACGAGGCGATGTATCAGACTGCCGGACGCGCTCGAGTCGAATATGTTCGGCTTGTAGCATCGCCGACTCGGCATAAGCATTGAGCGCATTGAGTGGCTGATGCAATTCGTGGGCCAGGGAGCCGGCAAGCTCGCCTGCTGCGGCGAGCTGTAAGCTGTCTTGGAGCCTTTCCTGGGTGCGGATCCGTTCGTCAACCAGCGTGCCAATAATGAGCCCTGTTAAGTGAAGGGTAAGCATCATGATTTGAAGCTCGAGGACTAACTCGGGTGATGCGCCGCTTTGTGCGCTGCTGATGACCAGCGGGATTTGAATCAGGTTAGAGGTCATCGCGGCGCCCGACAGCGAGTGGGCTGCCGCCATCAATCCCATGGCAAAAAACAATGGAAAAAAATATCGCACGCGAAGATCATCGGGCAGCATCAAGATCACAGCCAAGCAAACACCCAATAAAAGTGCCAACACCCAAAAGCTAGGTGCCTGAAACATCGCCAGAATTTCCTGGCGCGTGGTTTTTTGGACCAGCAAAAACCCAAGGGGTAGCAGCACCAGCATCCCCAATAGATCGCCGACGAAGAATCGGAAAAGGGCATTGCTGTATTCACCGGGGCGCAAGGGCCCTAGAAGGGTTTGCAGGCTGACGTAGGCAAGGGCGGTGCACAAGGCACCCGCAAGCAAGATCAGACAGAGCAGGGCCACTGCTTTTCGCGAACCTAAGCGCGGCACGCCGCGATACGCCGCTCGAAGACTGAGCGAGATCAGCGTGTAACAAGCCACGAGCAAGAGATTACCAAGCCAAACCGAGGCAGCATCGAGCTCAGACTGCCTCACCAGTAGATCGCTGAAGCAAAGGCTGAGATAAACCCATAAAAACCAACGATGCCCCATGACCGACAGGAAGAGCACTTGAAGCGCAGCTGGCGGATTCCAGGGGGTGATATTCAGATCGCCAATCGGATGGATGTAACTCATCCGATCAACCAGGACATAAGTCAGGCTGAAGACAAGACCAAGCAGCACGGTACGGTACCTGTCCCCGCCGGCAGGTTGCTGCGCATTATTGTGAAGCGATCCAATTTGAAACATCACGAGACGCTCTAGCCGATGGGACGGTTTGATGGTCTCATTAAACGGTCGTCAGAAAAAAAATCTCCCCGAAGGGAGATGTGAAATTGGGAAGTTCACCGTCAGTGAACACCTCATTATGAACATAAAACGATCGAATTGTCAGTAAACAAAAGTAAGGGTTTATACCTATTCACGGTTTGCAGGGAATGCCGCTGCCTGCCTGGCCCTTGGAGAAGGCTTTTGCAGAGCCATCCAAGGTCGCGCGACCCTTAAAGCTTCTAGCTTGAAGTGCGTTTTCGATTTTCAAACCATGAGGCATAGAGCACAGGCAGCACCAGCAGGGTTAACAAGGTTGCGCTCACCAAACCACCGATGACGACCAGGGCAAGCGGGCGTTGTGTTTCTGCGCCGATATCACGGCTTAGGGCCATGGGCAATAGTCCAAGCGCTGCAAGCATGGCGGTCATTAATACCGTGCGTAGCCGCTGCATGGCGCCCGCCCGAATGGCGTCAAGTAAGGCTAAGCCCTGATCCTCAAGTTGTTGAAAAACGGACAGCATCACAACGCCGTTTAAGACCGCCTGTCCGGAAAGTGCGATGAAGCCAATGGCCGCTGAAACGGAAAGCGGAATGTGAAATGCCCAAAGGGCTATGAAACCACCGATTAATGCAAGCGGCACATTTACCAGGATCAGCAAAGCCTTCTTGAGCGAAGAAAAGGCATCAAACAACAGGACAAAAATCAAAAGCAAAGATAGAGGAACAACAAGTGCGAGGCGCTTCATGGCGCGTTCCTGGTTTTCAAACTCACCAGACCAGTTGACCTGATAATTCGCGGGGATCTTAACGTGTTGCTTCACGAGCGCTTGCATATCCGCAACCACCGAACCCATGTCTCGACCACGGATAAAAATGCCAATCGCCATGGTGCGACGTCCGGCCTCGCGCGCGATATTCATGGCACCGCTAACTTCTTCGATTTGACTCAACCGTCCGAGACTGACATAGCCACCGTCTGGCCGAGGGATCGGTATATCGGCAAGCTCTGCCAAGGTCCGTTGGTGAGCGGCTAGCCGGATCACCACGTCAAAGCGTCGTTCACCTTCCCAGAGTTGGGTAACCGGCTTACCCGCAAGCGCTGCTTCAATGACATCTTGGATATCCCCGACGTTGAGCCCGAAACGTGCCGCCTCTTCACGCTTGATGCGGATCAAGAGCTGTGGCACGTCGCCTTGACGATCGATTTCAGCGCGCTGAACACCGCGAACCTGTCGAATCTGGGCCTCAATCGCTTCGGTTACCTCCTTAAGCGTTTTGAGATCATCGCCAGCAACCTTCACTACAATTTGTCCATCAATCTGAGAAATAGATTCAAGAACGTTATCCCGAATAGGCATCGAGAAGGTTGGTTCCATGCCAGGTAGCGCAGAGACCGCTTGCTCCATTTCTAAAATCAGTTGCTCCCGGCTCAAGCCTTGACGCCATAGTTCCGGAGGCTTTAGGTCGACGAAGACTTCAGCCATGCTGATGGTTTTTGGATCGGTACCATCTTCGGGTTGTCCCGCTTTTGACACGGTTGTCCTTATCTCTGGGATCGAAAGCAGGGTACTTCGAACTTCCTGGAGAATTCTTGTTGCCTCGGGGTTCGATACGCTCGAGGGTAAGCGTAAATTGACCCAGATCGTGCCTTCATTGAGTTCTGGCAGAAACTCACTGCCTAGTCGGGTAGCGACCAGACAAGAGGCGGCAAAGGCTGCCAGTGCCAGCCCTATCACAAGCTTTCTTTGCTCAAGTGCCCAATCGAGGACTGGACCATAAAGTGACTTGCAGTGCTTCACGAGCCGATTATCGTCATGCGGCAAGCCGCGCCTTAGTAGCCAATGGGCAAGCAAGGGAACGAGCGTGAGTGAAATGATCAGCGCGCCGATCAGTGCGGCAGTGACCGATAGGGCCATGGGTTGGAAGATCCGGCCCTCGTGCCTTTGCAAGGCAAAAATCGGAATATGTGCCGCAATGATGATGAGCATGGAAAAAAGCGTCGGCCGTCCTACCTCATGCGTGGCTTGCGCGATCGCATCGCGCCGCTCCTCCTCACTCATCTGCTCGCCACGCATCGCAAGCCGATGCATGATGTTTTCGATCACGATCACGGCGCCGTCAACAATAATGCCAAAATCCATCGCACCAAGGCTCAAGAGATTGGCTGGTACGCCCATGATCTTGAGTCCAAGGAAGGTCGCGAGCAAGGCAAGAGGAATCACAACCACCACAGCTAGGCTTGCACGCAAGTTTGATAAGAAAAGATAGAGCACCAAAGCAACCAGTAAGGCACCTTCGATAAGATTTCGAAACACGGTTTTGAGGGTCTTTTCCATCAGCCAGGTTCGGTCATAGAAAGGCTGAATTTGAACGCCTTCGGGTAGCCCCCGCTCATTGAGCTCAGCAATTTTTTGCTTCACCGCAGCAAGCACAACGCTGGGATTTTCACCTCGGCGCATAATAACAATACCTGTAACGATATCGTCGTCATAATCCTGACCGACGGTTCCTAAACGTGGCACGGCGCCCACATGAACTTCAGCCACATCGCGAATCAATATCGGCGTGCCACCTGGCCTTGTTGCGACCACAATCTGTCCAAGCTCTTGTGCAGAACTCAGCAATCCTATACCGCGAATCGCGTATTGCTGGGTACCTTGAGCCACATAGCTGCCGCCCGCATTTGAATTGCCCCGCGCCAAAGCTTCTTGAAGATTCTGGTAGGTGAGCCGATGCGCCCTCAACTTCTCGGTGTCAGGTCTTAGCTCATATTGCTTGATAAACCCACCCATTGACACGACATCAGCAACGCCAGGAACCTGCCTCAGACTTCGCTCAACCGCCCAATCCTGGAGTGTTCTTAATTCGGTGGTTGTACGCCCGTCACCTCGCAATCGATAGCGCATGATTTCCCCGACCGGTGTGGCGATCGGTGCCATGCGAACATCAACCCCATCAGGTAACGATAGACCTCGTAAGCGCTCAGCAACTTGCTGTCGTGAGCTGTGGATATCAGCATCGTCATCCAAGGTAATCACGGTAAACGACAAACCGAATTGGGTGTGTGAAAACACCCTGACCGCATGGGGTAGTCCCGATAATGCAACCTCAATTTGCAAACTCACCTGCTTTTCAACTTCCTCCGCGGCGCGCCCCGGATAGAGTGCAATCACCGTCACCTGACTGTCGGTAACATCAGGAAAAGCCTCGACGGAGAGATTCTTAAAAGCGATCGATCCAGCAAAAATAAAAAGCAGCACACCAAGCACGATAAATACCGGCTCGCGCAAGGCATAGTCAACCAGCCGTTTCATGGTTTGCTCTTCATGGGAGGACTTATTGCATTGTCCTCAGCAAACTTGATTTCGCGCAGCAGAAGCAGTGCATTTTGAGTGACAACCTGCTCAGCTTCCTGGAGGCCTGCGCGAATAAGCGTCCGATCCGAAGCGAGTTCAGCCACATCAACGTCGCGCAGCTCGAAACGACTCGGATTCGTCGCGACAAATACCGCATGCTGCTTGCCCTTCAAAAACACCGCTGAGGAGGGGACCTCGAGCAGGCCTTTACTCTGCTTTTGGTAGACCGCCTTGGCGAGCATTTCGCTTTTGAGGGACCGATCCGGATTACTCACCACAGCCCTTAACTTGATACTTCGGGTGATTGGATCGATTTGCTCGCCAATCACAGCGAGTCGCGCTGGATAGACCCGCTCAGCAAGCGATGTGACTTTGACTTCAATGGCTGTGCCGGGACTCAGGTTCGCCAGGTCGCGCTCTTGCGCATCGATCTGTAACCATAAGCTTGTCGGGTCTGAAATCACAAAAAGCGGTACTTGATTGGACTCGGGTCGTAGCTCCTGGCTGGGATTGATGTTGCGTTCGACCACGACGCCATTTAAGGCCGCCCGCAGTGCCAGCTCGAGGTTAACGGTCGAAGGATTTTCATAAAGTTTGATACGGCTTTGAGCAAGCTCAAATGCAGCCTCGCTTCGCCTTAATTCGGCATTCGATTGATCGAGCTCTTTGCGTGCAATCACACCGAGTTCAAAAAGTTTTTGCTGTCGCTCGAAGGTCTGTTTTGCAAGATTAAATTCGGCCTGCGCGCGTTGTGCTTCTGACTGCGCAGCGCCAAAATCCGGCGAAGATAACTTCGCGAGTACTTGGCCGGCTGCAACATGTTGTCCGAGATCAGCACTGATGGTGGCGACCCGACCTGAAAAAGCGCTGTAAACACGCTGTGTTCTTTCTTCGTTCCAGACGAGTCGGGCAGGCAATTCAATTTTTTCAATTTGCGCTTGTCGAACAGGGCTGAGTGTGAGGAGTTTTAACTGCGGATGTTGCTCTGGGTATTGAAGACTGCCAGCTTGGTAGACGGGAGAGCTTGATGCTTTTGGCGTTTCGCTCCGATCCGCGCAAGCGGTAAGCGTAGTTACGATGAGGAGCAATATCAGTGTTTGATTGAGCATAAGGAAAAGGCTATCGACTTCAGACAAGAACCAGGGGCAACAATGTTTTCTGCAAAAGCATTCGCAGTTGCATCGCTCAGTTAATCGGCCGATTGAGCCTAATGGTCCAGGCCCTGTCAGCTCTTGAAAAATCGATTCGCGATTGCAAGGCCTCCAGCTGAATCGATTTCAAGCTTCGACGCGCTTCCAGTAAATCGGTGAGCGTTTGACCGCCCTGCGCGAACGCCTCTTCAGCTTGTCCGGCAATCTTCACGCTTTTGGGAAGCATTTCGTTTTCAAATCGGCGCAGTCGGCTGTAGGCGTTTTCCCGACTCTGATATAAAAGTCGTAGCTCTGTCATGGTACGTCTCAAGAGCTCGGCGTGCTGCTCTTCAGCCGCCTCCCCGAGCGCCGCCGCGCGCTGTTTTTCGCCTTCGAAGTAATCCTTGCTGTAAAGCGGCACCGAAGCCCTAAGCCCAATCATGGCTTTGCTTGTCCCGGGGTAGTGATTGATGCCTACCCCGTAGCTTGGATCACGGAAATCCAAGGCGCGGGCAAGTTGGATTTGTGCTTGTGCAATGCTTAAGCGTGCCAAGGAGGCCTTAAGTGCAGGTTGTTCACGGGTTAGCGCGTGAAAATCAACCTGCGGGCTCGTGCTTTCCACGGCCCAATCGCTCGAAACCTGCCACCTTGTTGCATCAAGATGGTTGGCAACCCCCGAATCACCACGCTCGCTTTCTGGTATGGAGGCGTCCCGCGCAGCGCTCGTGCCCCGATGGTTTGACCTCGGCGCTGGCATGCTGTCTCCAGAGACCGGGGCGATTGCAAGTTGTAATTGACGCTTGGCACGATCAAGTAACCACTGCGATTGCTTCAACTCAGCCGATGCGCGTTCTGATTCTATCTCTAGTCTCGCCAGATCCTGTGCAGACAAATCTCCCAACCCAAAGCGTTGCGCGGCGAGCTTTGCAAGTCGCTCAGCACTTTGAGCGAGTTCGACGAGGATTTTCAATCGCTCCTGGGCTAATAGCGTTTCGTAAAATAGATCAATAACGATCAACTGTTGTTGCTGAAAGCTATCTTGAAATTCGGCGCTGGAAGCGCTGGCAAGTGATCGGGCAGCGGCGGTTCGCAACGCGCGCTTGTCACCGCGCTCCCATGTCCAATCAAGGCCCAAGCCCTTATCGATGGATTTGCCGCTGAATAATGGGCCCGATCCAAGGCCATGCTCGAGATCGATCGATGAAAGGCTCCCTGTCAGGAGGGGCACGGGGTCCCGATCTGCAACCCGAATTTCGGCTTGTGCCGCTTGTGCGCTTCGCCAAGCTGCGATCACGCGTTCGTGTCTGGCGACAGACGCTAGGCTTTGCTGCAGGCTTAAGGGTGGCAGGGTCTGTGCGCTCAAGACCGCAGGCATGAAAGTCCAACAGAGGCAACATCTTGCCAGTGGCCTTTGTAGCCACCCTTTGATGATCTTTCGTCGTATGCTCATGGCAGTCTTATAGCGGGTCGAACCTGACCATGAGCTGACCCTTAGCCCAAATTGGGCGAAGCGGCAGCGGATCCCTGGATGAGCCTTTGCCGACACGATCAATAAGCCGTATCGACTGACCATGCGTATTTTGCTTGTCGAAGACGACGCTGTGCTTTTCGACATCATTCAGCGAAGCCTGAGTGATGCCGGCATGCGCGTAGACTGCGCCCAGGACTTGGCGATTGCCAGGCACTTCTGGGCAGCGCAGAGCTACGATGCGGTGGTGCTTGATTTGAATCTGCCTCTGAGTCATGACGCTGGCCGAGGCAGCGGTCTTGATCTGCTCAAAAACATGCGCCGTCAGGGCGATTCAACACCGGTGCTCATCCTGACTGCGCGAAATAGGACCGATGAACGGATTGCGGGTCTTGATGCCGGTGCCGACGATTATTTGGGCAAGCCCTTCGAACTGGCCGAACTAGCGGCGCGCCTCAGAGCACTGATTCGCAGGCGTCAGGGATCGATCGATCGCGTCACAGTGGGCAGGCTCTGTTTTGATCGAAGCCAGCGCCGCGTGTACGTGAATGATGTCGAACTATTTCTGCCGGCACGCGAATTGGATGTGCTCTGCGAACTCTTTTCGCCGCCGGGCAGAGCCGTCAGCAAGAAAGACTTATCGGACAAGTTGTCTGACTTTGCCGATATGCTGACCGACAACGCACTTGAGGCTTTTATTTCGAGGTTGCGGAAAAAGCTTACGGGTTCTGGTGCTTCGATTCGAACGCTACGGGGCATTGGCTATCGCGTGGAGGAGGAATCACCCTGATGGCAGATTTCCCCTCGCTGCAAGCGCGACTGCTCCGTCGTGTCATTCTTCCGCTTGCGATCATGTGGTTTGCAGGTACGCTGGTGATCAATGCGGTGTCGCGCTATTTCACCCAAAAGGCCTTTGATCGGGCGCTACTTGATGACGCTTATGCGGTCGCGGGCCACGTCCGTCTAGGCGCAGACAACAGGCTCAGTCTGGGCTTATCTTCCAATGAAACCGAGACACTCTTGTTCGACCGTGACGAGGTGCTTTTTCTGGCGGTTTTTCACCCTGACGGGCGCTTGATTGCTGGGCATGCAAAGCTCTATCTGCCGACCTTGGAGCCACTACACCCCCCAGTCTTTACTGAACTGAATTTGCAGGGGCAACACATGCGCGCGGTTGTGATCGCGAGGGCGGCGCCAGCATCCTTCAAAGTTGTGATTGCACAGACCACCAAGAGCCAGGATCAACTGTTCCGCTCCTTACTGTTTTACTCGATTGTTCCACAGCTGATTTTGCTGCTGGGCTTGGCCCTTTGGCTAAGGCGCGCGATCAGGGAGGATTTAAAGCCGCTATCGGCGCTGGCAGGCAGCCTTAATAATCGCGACGAACATGATCTTGAACCGATTCCTGAGACCGGTCGAACGCTTGAGATCATAAGGCTTGGTCAGGCCATCAACGCGCTGCTACTTAGAATTTCGGGGATCGTTCAGAGCCAAAGGGAGTTCGCGGGTAACGTTGCCCACGAATTAAGGACGCCGCTTGCGGGCATCCGAGCCTTGGCTGAATACGGTCTTGCGCAAGATAAACCACCCGTATGGCGTCGACAACTGGTAGCCGTGCTTGAGCGCGAGCAATATGCGAGCCATACGATCGATCAACTGCTTGCCTTAGCCCTCGTGGTTGAGGCCAGAGAGGTCTTGCAACCCCAGGCGGTCAGGCTTGACCTCAGTGTGCGGGAAGCGCTCATGCGGCATCTTCGCCGGGCGGATGCGCTGGGCGTTGATCTGGGCGTTCGAGGGGCTGATCGACCGATTGAGATCATCGGGCAAAGCTCGCTGATTGACGGCATTCTCGACAATCTTATCGATAACAGTCTGCGCTACGGGAAACCTTGCGATGCTACAGCGGCTGCGATCACTGTGGGCATCGATCTCGACGTCGATGGCAGGGCGGTGCTATCGGTGGTTGATAACGGGCCAGGGATCAGCCGACGGGAATGGGATCGCGTGATTGCGCGCTGGTTCAAAGGTTCATCGGCCAATGCCTTGAGGATCGGCACGGGGCTTGGGCTCTACCTGGTTGCGGAGTACTGCCGAATCTTGAAAGCGGAATTGACACTTGACAGCGCCGAGTCGAATCAAGGCACGACGATCCGACTGAAATTCGCTGCCCACCCTCCCTCAGCTATCGCTGGTTTGGTATCCCATTAACAAACCAGCTCTGATAACCGGTGCAATGATAGGAAGGCGGATAGTCCGTGCCATATTGCTGATCCATCTTCACGTTAGCGCATTGACCCGTTTCAGTTTTATTCACACGAATGAAAATGTCGGTTCGACCCTTTTTGGTCTCTGTAATCTGCTCGGTTTGCTTCACATAATTCCGCTTGCCCATCCACCAGAGGCAAGTTGCGCAACAGTTCAGCTCTGGACGAACTCGGACCACGTTCGGATCGGGCGGCGGCGGCGGAGGCTCTTTTTTACCAAATAAGGCCATAAGGTTTCCTTTGTCAGCGCAACAAAAACCGGATTGTAGCCTGCCTTCAACTTGATGCGTTCACCGTGAGGCCAATTTGGGTCCTTCGTGTTGCGGCCTAAGGCTGTCCTCAGTCAATCGTTTTCGCGCCATCAAAATTTTCTCAAACTAAAGTGGTTTTGCACAAAACACTTTGTTTTGTCATCGAAGCTCACTACACTCCGTTATTCAGAATTGATTAATGCTTGCGGGAGAATGACTCGGCGTCCGAACAATCTCGGTCCAGGAATTGGTGATTCTGAAAACGCAATTTGTCACAAAACTGTTTTGTTTATCTTGAAAAAGGAGTATTCAATGAGTCAGGTTGAAACCAACCGCGCCAACATCAACGCCAATCGCGCCAAGCTTTACACGCTGGAGTCCACCGTCATGTGGAACAAAGCCTCGGCGTACCGCGAGCGCGCCATGATCGAAGCGGTGATGGAAAAGGTTGAAGGCAACCGCGCGATCATCCTGCAAGATAGCGATGAAATCTACGCGCGGCGCGAAAAAATCCTCGCTAACCACGAGAAGATTGCCGCGAATCAGGAGCGT